>Ga0183098_10102_pt1 | contig 313814 bp, 275 predicted proteins | sample BioMet9_FD_128884 | JGI IMG/M metagenome (GOLD analysis project Ga0183098, IMG submission 128884) | Microbial communities from bioreactor (seeded with sewage sludge) at Lawrence Berkeley National Lab, California, USA - Biofuel... | ecosystem: Engineered > Bioreactor > Anaerobic > Unclassified ...
CAGACCGGACCCAAGAGGCGCCGGCCACGTGAAATCTATCTTGGATGCGAATCCGATCTGGCAAGGCCATTATACGCCGAAGCCAAAACAGGCTCGAAAATCACCAACACCATGCACGATAGTCATTTTTGGTTTTATGTTGTTTCATTGATTCTCTATCGACTTAAGTCGATAATAATGACCATGGAAAAAGGAAACTTCCATCGTCTCAGCTTGCTCGCCGCAATCAGCGGGGTCGCTGTTTTAACGATGGGGGTTGTTTCTCTTGTTAATCAAACCACGTTAGCCAAGGCTGGAAACGTCGAAACTAAAACCTGCAACTATATTTCCTTTGGAACAACTGAATATTCGAGCACTAGTACGGTCGATTCCGGTGACTATACCTTAACCGGCACCGGTCTCCAAAATTTGGCGGTTTCTGTTTCAACGTATTGCTACGCCGTAAGCGGATCTGCGGCCCGAATTGGGAAATCCAGCACAGCCGGAACTTTAACCTTCACTTTCGATTCCGTAAAAATTACCTCAATTGGAATTGACGGCTTTATTTATGGAACGGATTCCTCTAAAACCGCTGCCGTGACGGCCAGCACATCGGCAAATTCAACCGGGTTTACTTTATCCTGCTCTTCAACGACCAGCGCGCACTATTCAGATAACGGTGTCTTTGCAAGCGATGCGGCTTCAACGACCCTGACGATTAAAAGCACTTCGGCCGCTCGTTTTGATTTAGTCAAAATTACTGTCGAGACCTCTTCGACAACGGTAGTCCCCGATTCTTCAGTTTCCTCCAGCAGCTCATCTTCATCGTCGCCTTCGTCCTCGTCTTCTTCTAAAGCTAAGGTTTTATCTTCGATTTCAGCCTCTGGCATGACGACAACTTCTTATACGGCTGGTCAAGCTCTTGATACATCGGGCCTTGTCGTTACGGCTTCCTACGATGATGGGACTTCTTCAGCCGTTACGGGTTATACGACCGATCCTCTTAACGGAGCGACCTTAACGACTTCCAATACGGCCATGGCCATTTCCTATACCGAAAGTGGCGTGGCAAAGACCACCAGTGTTCCATTAACCGTTACCGCGGCTTCGAAGACTTTGATGGTTCGGTTCAAAGAGATCCTTTCGGGAACCTATTGCGACTCCATCCTAATTAAATATGGGGATTGGGAATGCTTAATTGATGGCGGCAACAGTTCCGATAAAGCGACGGTGTCTTCGGCTCTCTCCACCTATTGCACTGACCAAATTTTGGATATGTATATCGCGAGTCATCCTCATTCGGACCATATCGGAATCTTTGATAGTGATTCCACCGATGTTTTTGGAACTGCCGGAATCGGAACGGTTTCGACTTGGGTCGATTGCGGTGGGACCAACACTTCGGCGAACTACACCAACTATGCCGCCAGACGGACCGCTTGGGTCGCTAAAGGAACTAACTACATCCCAGCCTTAGCCTTCTTCACTTCGACGAGTGGCTACACCTCGGCTTATGGGAACCCGCTTTATACGACTTCGGATGGTGTCGTTTCGCTTCGCTTTTTGAATACGAGTTGCTATCCAACTCCTGAAACCTCCGTCGCGTCTGATCCTAATGAGCATTCGGTTGCCTGCGTCCTTTCGGCTTGGAATCAACGGTACATTTTCTCTGGCGATGGCGATTCAACGACGGAATCTGGCATCAAGAGTAACAATAGCGACTCAAATAACAACCCGCTCTATTGGTCCAGCAGCAACGATGTTTACATGAAAGCCAATCACCATGGTTCCGATACCAATGGTTCGAATAGTTCTGATTATCTTAGCTGGGTTAATCCTGACCACATCATGATCAGCGCCGCTATTATTAGCAAAAACCAGACCAGTTCTGGTGTGATCTCCGAGCAGCATCCTTATGTCGCGGCCGTCGCTCGGATGGAAGCGGTGACTTATGATATTCATTGGAACGGTATTAATGGCACTTTCGCCTATTCTTCATTAGGTGGGGCGACCCCGGTCTTTACTGGAACGGCCAAAGAGATTTCTTATTACTATAATGGCAGCGTGGTTACGGGCGAAGAGACCACGACTTTCCCGATGTCGAAGTGGTGCCTTTCCTCAACGTATTCGAGCGTGGCGAAAACCGCTCCGACTGGGCACAATCTCTATCGCGGAAGTTTTGTTGGAAGTTTCCTCAACGCCTCGTTCCGTTACGATTCACTTGATTCCTTTGCTTCGTCGGCTCCTGCCGTCAACGCCAACGGTGATCTCTACGATTCTTTGACCGACAGTTACTGCTAAGGTTTTAGTTCCTTTATTTTGAGATGAGTCTATCCTATAAACGTGGATAAGAAATCCCTTTATCGTTTCACGGGTCTCACGCTTTTAGGATTTTTGCTTTCGTCTTGTACCATTTTCGATGCATTCTCGAAGGCTTCCTCAGTCTCTTCTAGTTCCAGCTCTTCACGTGTCTCCTCTTCCAGTTCGGCGTTGCCAGCCGCCTCCAGTTCTCAAGAAATCGAATCGGGTTCTTCCCTTAGCTCTACTTCAGGTGAATCCTCCGATATTTCCTTCCATTTTCTTGAACTCGGGAACGCTAAAACCGGCGACTGCACCTACATTAAAGCGGGCGACAATGACATCTTGATCGACGCGGGATCTTACTACGATTCTTATGCGGCGATCAGCACGGCGATCAACCAGTACTGCACCGATGGAAAACTCGAATATGTGATCTGCACCCACGCTCACGCGGATCATATGGCGGGCTTTACTCACACGGGAGCGACCGTCTCCGATACTTCAGGCAACGGGATTTTTTATAACTACAAGATCGGGACCATCATCGATTTTGCTCAAACGAATGCGACGTCCAAAATCTATTCCTATTATCAATGCGCCCGGGACTATGCGGTGAAGCAGGGGGCCGTTCACTATACTGCCCTTCAATGCTGGAGCGAAAGCGATGGAGCCAAAAAGAGCTACACCCTCGGCACCAATTTGACGTTGAACGTTCTCTATACTCAATATTACGATACGGTCAGCAGCGACGAGAACAACAATTCCGTCTGCGTTCTTTTCTCCCAAGGGAATGATGCTCATTTCCTTTTTACCGGCGATTTAGAGGCTGATGGCGAAGCTTCCCTTATCGCCAAGAATACGTTACCGAAAGTGAAGCTTTTTAAGGGCGGCCACCATGGCTCCTATACCGCAACTTCCGCGGCCTTAACCGCGGTGATTCAGCCCGAGATGGTCGCGGTTTGCTGCTGCGCCGGGAACCAGCAATATACCTCAGGCGCTGATCACGTTTTCCCGACCCAAGATTTCATTAACCATGTCGCGCCCTACACCAAGAGCATCTACATCACGACTTTAGGTTCCTTTAGCGATACTTCCTACCATGAATCCTTTAATGGTCAGATCAATATCACCTATCATCTTGGGGTCGCGGTGGTGGCTTGCTCCCATAACGACACGATCTTGCCCTTATCCGATTGGTTCAATAAAAAAGGTGACCTTTATGACGCCAATACTCCGAACCGAACTTGGCCGAGCAATGGGGCTCCGCTCAGTTAATCGCTTTTCTTCTATCTTAAAAAGATAGGCCGTGCTAAACTCTTGCTGTCGAAAAAGGAACCTGCCATTCCTTCTATTGCGGGCAATGCCGCCGCGCCTAGCGTTAATAGGATTCAAGTAAGTTGCACCCTCGAGTGAAGAAGGATGGTACCGCGCGACCCGCGTTCCTTCAATGGGTGTTTTTATTTTTTTAGGAGGGTTAAATCCCAATATGAAAAGCATGAGTGGTTCAGAAATTCGTTCGACCTGGATTAAGTTCTTTGAATCGAAAGGTCATAAGTGGCTCCCGGGCGTCAATTTGATCCCGGTTGGCGATAAGTCGCTGCTTTGGGTGAACGCTGGTGTCACCGGCTTAAAGAAATATTTCGATGGCTCCGAAGTTCCGCCGTGCCGACGCATCACCAATGTCCAGAAGAGCATTCGGACCAACGATATCGAAAACGTCGGTCATACCGCCCGGCACCATACCTTCTTTGAAATGCTTGGCAACTTCAGCATCGGCGACTATTTCCGGAAAGAAGTGATCGCCTGGGCCGTCGAAATCCTCACCTCGCCCAAATGGTTTGCGATGGATCTTGATAAGCTCTACATGACCTACAACCCGAGCGATAAAGAAGCTTGGCAGTATTGGCAAGATAATGGGGTGAAGCCGGATCACCTCATCCCGCTTGAAGGGAACTATTGGCAGATCGGCGAAGGCCCCTGCGGACCCAACACCGAGGTCTTCTATGACCGCGGCGAGAAGTGGGACCCGAAGCATTTAGGGATCAAACTCCTTGCTGACGATATCGAAAACGACCGTTACATCGAAATTTGGGGCATTGTTTTCTCCCAGTTTAACGCGGTCAATGGCGTGAAGCGGGAAGACTACAAGGAACTCCCGAGCAAGAACATCGATACTGGGGCTGGCTTGGAGCGGCTCGCTTGCATCATGCAGGGAACCCCGACCAACTTCGAGACCGATTTGTTCATGCCGATGATCAAAGCCACCGAGAAAATCTCGGGCAAAGCCTACGCCGAACCCAATCTCATGGCGTTCCGAGTGATCGCGGACCATGCCCGTTGCCTCACTTTCGCCTTAAGCGATGGGGCCTATTTCAGCAATGAAGGCCGCGGCTACGTCCTTCGCCGGATTATCCGCCGGGCGATGCGTTATGGCCAAAAGCTCGGGATTCATGAGCCTTTCATGTACAAACTGGTTCAAGTCGTCGCCGATAAATATAAGGATTTCTACCCCGAACTCGAAGGCCATGTCGAAATGGTCAGCAAGATGGTGAAGGGTGAAGAAGAGAAGTTCATTAAGACTCTCGATGCTGGCGAAGCGATGCTCCGGGATATGCTGAAAGGCGCGAAGAAATTGACCGGTGAGCAGATTTTCAAACTCTATGACACCTATGGTTTCCCGAGCGATCTCACCAAAGAAATCGCCCAAGAATCCGGGGTCGAAGTGGATATGGATGGCTTTGATAAGCTGATGGAAGAGCAGAAGGAACGGGCGAGAAACGCGCGCGGCGAAATCGAATCCTTCCATAAGCAGAGCAAGGATTTGCTCGCGTTCAAGACTCCGTCCGAATTCCTCTATGACGATATCGATATTGAAGCCAAAGTGACCGGCCTCTTCAAAGATGGGGTCCAAGTCGACCACCTCGATGAAGAAGGCGAAGTCGCGTTTGACCGCACCACCTTCTACGCCGAGTCCGGCGGCCAGGTTAGCGATGCCGGTTCGATCGAAAATAAGAGCTGCCATGCCGAAGTGGTGGCGGTTTCGAAAGCCCCGGCGGGTCAGCATCTCCATGAAGTCCACGTCGAATTCGGGACGATCAAAGTCGGTGATACGTTCACCCTCAAGATCGACCATTTGAAGCGGAGACTCACGATGCGGAACCATTCGGCGACCCACCTTCTCCACGCCGCGATTGGCCAAGTTTTAGGCCAGCACGTCGATCAAAAGGGCAGCTTCGTGAATGAAGAATATTTCCGTTTTGACTTCTCGGCGATGGCCAAACTTACCACCGAGCAAATCAAAGCGATCGAGACGATCGTGAACCAAGAAATCGCGGAAGCCATCCCCGGCAAAACTGAGGTCCTTCCAATTGAAGAAGCGAAAAAGCTCGGCGCCGAAATGGAATTCACCGAGAAATATGGAGCCTTAGTCCGAGTCGTGAGCTTTGGCGACGTCAGCAAAGAATTCTGCGGCGGCACCCATTGCTCGAACGCTCAGGATATCGGCGTCTTCGTGATCGAAAGCGAAGAGGCGATTGCTTCGGGAGTTCGCCGGATCCAAGGCCGGACCTCCTTAGGGGCTTATCGCTACCTCGCGAATAAAGAAGCGCTGGTTTCTTCGCTTGCCTCTGAACTTGGCGGCGTCTCCGATAAGGACGTCCTCCCGCGGGTCAAAGGCTTAGAAGAACAGGTGAGCGCTGGCAATAAAGAGCTCAGTGCCTTAAAGGCCAAACTCTCGGCGGCTTCGGCCAAATCCTTAACCTCGGCCTTCGAAAAGATTGGCGGGATCGCCTTCCTTGCGAAACGGGTCGACGGGGCCGAGCGGAATGACTTGCTCGCGCTGAGCGATAACCTCAAGGCTCAAAACGCCGATTATGTGGTGATCCTTAGCGGCGGCAAAGAGGGTGCGATCCCCTTACTCGTCGCGGTTGGTGGCAAAGCCTTAAGCAAGGTCAAAGCCGGCGATTTGGTGAAACTATTAGCCAAACGGATGGGCGGGAGCGGCGGTGGTCGCCCCGAGCTCGCTTCGGGCCAAGCGAAGTCCCTCCAGGACTACGATGCCGCGATTAACGCGATCAAAGGATTATTGGCGTGAAGCGGATTATCGGGCTGGATTTAGGGACGCGAACCTGCGGCATCGCCATTAGCGATACCCTCGGAATCGCCCACGGTTACGAGAACTTTCGCTTTCTTGATGGCGCCTATAAGCAGTGCCTCTCTCACATCATGGAGGTCCTTAAAAAAGAGGATGTCCATGAGATCGCTTTAGGCTATCCCCTCAACATGAACGGGACGGTCGGCGAACGGGCCGAAAGCTGCGCCCGCTTCAAGGAAGAGTTGCTCGCGCTCGATCCCACCCTTAAAATAGAACTCGTCGATGAACGGATGACGACCATGATCGCGACGAAGCGGCTGCTTGAAGCCGACCTCTCGCGGGCGAAGCGTCACGCCGTAATCGATCAGCAATCCGCCGTCGTCATCCTCGAAAGTTACCTCGAGGCCAAGGAGAACAACCATGATTGAAATCAAAGACAACACGATGATCGTCACCCATGAAGATGGGTCGGAAGAATCGCTGAAGATTCTCTTCTATTACAACAACCCTGAACGGAAAAAGGATTTCTATTTCATCTACAAAGAGGATGATCCCGAGAATGTGATCGTGATGGCCTCGAGCGATGGAAAAGAACTCCAAGAAGTGAACGATGAGGAGTTCGAAGAGGCTCAAGAGATGTTCGCGACCTATGAGAACGACCCCAAAATCGCGGAAGCCAAGAAATAAAATCGCCTTGTTAGTCTAAGGACTAACGCCTATAATCTAACCGCAGTAAAGGAAACAAACATATGGCAGAAGAAAAAATGATTTTGACCCAAGATGGCATCGACAAATTGAAAGCCGAATACCGTCATCTGATTGATATCGATCGTCCCGACGTCATCGAAGCCTTAAAGGCCGCGCGGGCTCAGGGCGACTTAAGCGAAAACGCCGACTATGATGCCGCGCGGGATCGCCAAGCCAAGATCGAAAGCCGGATCACCGAAATCGAACACATCATGGATATCGCCGTGATCGTCGATGAGTCCAAGGTTGGCAAAAAGATCTTCTTAGGCAACATCGTCACCTATATCGACAAAACCGATAACTCGACTAACGTCGTGAAGATCGTCGGCACCGTCGAAGCCGATCCGATGGCGGAACCTTATCCGCTCGTGAGCAATGAGTCCGCTCTCGGTAAAGCCTTAATGGGCAATATCCCGGGCAAGGTCGTCACCGTCCAGTCCGAAGAGCCGTACGAAATCGAAATCGTCAAAGCGGAATTATCCAAATAACTTCGCCGACATCGAAACAATAGCCAACCTTCCAAGGTTGGCTTTTTAAATTCTTGGCCCCAAAAGCCAAATTGCCCCCTATATAAAAGTAGGAGGACTCTTTTATGTACAAAATCATCATCATCGTTCTGATCGTCACCGTGATCAGCATCGTCGCCTTCTCGGCCTTAGAGAACGTGAGCAATGGCATCGTCTCCAATAGCTACGCGAGCTCGGTCCTATCGGATTCGGATACCATTTCAATCACCATCACGGGCGAAATCACGCGGCCCGGCACCTACATCGTTGATCTTGGGGCCACCTTGGCGGAGGTACTAAAGAAAGCGAGTGGGGCCACCTCAAACGCCGATCCTTTGGCCTATAACACCGATTACGTCTGCGCCGATGGGATGAGCTTTTATATCGCCCCGATCTACGATAACGGGGACACCTGCGCGGTCACGCCTATCAGCAAGCAAAACATCAATACCGGCGATAAGGCCGCCTTAATGGAGATTCCGGGGTTTGGCGACGCCATCGCCACCTCGCTCCTTTCCTATCGAACTTCAACCGCCTTATTTAACCGACTCGAAGACATCAAAAACGTTCCGGGGATTGGAGAAGCCACCTTCACCAAGGCCCGCGACCACATGACGATCAAAGAAGCGGCCTAAAGGAGAAGCCCGGTGGCCGCCTTCTTTGCCTTTCTTGGGGCGGCCCTAGGCTTTTGGCTCAGTTTCCGTTTCGCCCCTTGGCCGTTAATCGCGGTGGCTCTCTTCGCGATCCTTTCCTATTTTCCCGCGAAGAAAAGAAAAGCTCTCGTCCCCTTTTTCGTCGCGATGGCGTTGGCCTTCCTTCTCGGCCTCATCCATCCGCCGGTTCCTTTCGGCAAAGGGAATTACCTCGGGGTGGTGATTGAGACGAAATCCAATTACTTCCTTTTTCAGAGCGGTCTCTCCCGCTATTACGTTTATGAAGAAGGAACCACCCGGGAAGTGGGGGACATCCTGCAGATCTATGGGAACGGGAAAGCCTTGGTTCGAACCGCCTATGAAAGCCAGTTCAATTTCAGCGATTATCTTTTTAGCAAGGGAATTTCGAGCGAGATCGACCCCTACAAGATTAATGAAAATCTTCGGATGCCCTTGAGGTTTCGAGAATACGAGTTAAGTTTTTTGACTCATTTTGATTCTGAGACGAGGGCCTTATTAGATTCGCTTCTCTATAACCGCAAAGATTACACCAGCACCAATATCGTCCTGGCTTCGACGATCGGGGTGATCAGTTTGTTTTCGGCCTCAGGGTTACTTTACGGGGGAATCCTCCGAGGCTTTACCGCCTTACTTAAGCTGCGCCTAAGCGATAAAAAATCGCTCGGGGTGACCTTGCTTTTAGGCACGATTCTTCTTCCCTTCAGTTTTGGCAAAATCGGGATCTTCCGGGTCTACATCGTTTTCGGACTCCGCTTCCTTAATGAAGTCTTCTTCAAAAAGAAATTCCGGTATTTGGATTTAGTCTCTTTCGCGGGACTTCTTTTGCTTCTAATCGATTTCCATTTCGTTTACCAAAACGGGTTTCTCCTCGGCTTTGGCGCGAGCTTTGTCTTGCTCTTTTCTCGAGATATCATCGAGCGAAAAGATAAGCGGTGGCGGCCTTTTTATTCGAGCCTTCTTCTCTATGCCTTGCTCCTTCCTACGAGCTTATCGAGCGGAGATGGCCTCCATATTTTCTACCCGTTATTCTCGGTTGTTTCTTTGCCGTTTGTCTATCTGTTTGCCCTATTAGGTGGGCTCAGTTTCATCTCGGTTCCTTTTGAGCATGTCCTGCCTTTTCTAAGTAACCTCATCGGGCGGATTCTTTCCTTTTTTAATGGGCTTGATCTTTGTTTGCCCTTCGCCGCATGGTCGGGTGCTTTGATCTTCTTCTATTATCTGGCCTTCCTTTTTAGTCTCCTTTTTGCCGATATCGGTTATCGTCGAATGAAGAACCTCCTCTATTTTGGCTGCCTAGGAATCTATCTGGTTTCGATGATTCCCCTCGTTCCTCTTCTCAGCGATCAAGTCTCCTTCATCAATGTCGGCCAAGGCGACAGTATTTTGATCCGTTCCGGCTTACAAACGGTGATGATCGATACTGGGGGCAACCTCCATTTCGATATGGCGAAAGAAACGCTGATTCCTTATTTGCGGAAAGAAAGGATCTACCGTATCGATTATCTGATCGCGAGCCATGGCGACTTTGATCATATCGGGGCCAAAGACTCCTTTTTAGCCCATTACGACGTGGGTCATTACGTCGATTCAATGGCCGCTTTCCCTCTCACGGTCGGCCCGATGACTTTCACCAACTACAACGTTTATGGTGGGAATGAGGAGAACGAAGAATCGCTGGTTCTTTCCCTCGATTTTATGGGCTACAAATGGCTCTTTACCGGCGATGCGCCGATCGCGATCGAGCAAAAAATCATCGCGGCCCACCCCGACTTAGATTGCGACATCCTTAAGCTCGGCCATCATGGCAGCGATACCTCGAGCTGCCTCGCCTTTTTAAAAACGATAACCCCGGATGTCGCGATTATCTCGGTGGGGGCCAAGAATAGTTATGGCCATCCCTCGCCGAGCGTCCTTACTCGGCTCCAAAGTCTTGGAATTACGATTCGGCGGACCGACCTCGAAGGTACGATCACCTATCGAAAGATGAAGGGAACTTAGTCTATAATGAAAGGCAATGATTTATCTCATTTTCTCCAGTCAGTCCAAGATGGCCCAAAGTGCCCTCCAGACCTTGCTTAAAAAAGATTACCCCACCCGGGATGAATGCAACTTCGTCTCGCTCGATATGGGGGTGACGCCTTTAAATGAACTCGCCAGCGAATGCGACCTATTGCCTTTAGGTTACGATAAGAAAGCAGTGGTCGGTGAAAACTGCGCTTTCTTGACGAAGACCAAAACCAAATACAAATATCAAAAAGACGATGGGCCCGAGGCCTTGCTGGCCTATCTCCAAAATCCGAACCCCGCGATCGACCTCTACCTTTTGCTTTATAGCGATGAGCCGGATTTAACTAATCCGATGGTAAAAGCCATCAAGAGCAATGGCGAGATCAAACAGGTGAAGCAACTGACTCCCGATCAATGGCCCTCTTTCATCCGAAGTTATTTCGAGAAGCGGGGGACTTCAATCGCCCCCGATGCGGTCCGCGAACTCTATGCCCGGACTGGCGGAGATTATGCCGCGTTCATCAACGAATCCCAAAAATTGCTTTCCTATGCCGGCGGCACCCCGATTGACCTCAAGATCGTGGCGGAGATGGTGACCCCAAAACTCGATGACGATGCCTTCCATTTAAGCAACGCCCTCACTCGGGGCGATATCGAAAGCGCTTTAAGAATCTACCGCGACCTCAAGGTCCATTCGGCCGAAGAAATCACCCTGATCAATCTCCTGGCCGGCCAATTCCGTTATATGGACATGGTCCGTTTCCTCGATGCCAAAGGACTAGACTCGAATCAAATCGCCCGGGAACTCGGCGGTTCCCCAATGCGGGCTGATATCACCGTTCGCAATCTTTATCGGATTAAAGAAGCGAGCCTGCTACGAATCCAAGAGCAGCTCTATCAACTCGACTACGAAATCTTATCGGGCCACCAAGATCCCGAGTTTGCCTTTCAACTCTTCCTCGCCAACTTTACCCTCTGACGGAACAAGACATGAAAAAAGCCCAGCGTTGCTGGGCTATTTTGTTATTTCGGAGAGAATTACTTTAAGCCGTTAACGAGCTTCTGAAGATGGCTCTTTTTGCGGTTGCAGTTATTCTTGGCGATGATGTGAGCGCCTTCGCATTGATCGAGGAGTTTGATCGCTTCGAGCAAAGCCTTTTGAGCTTCGTCTTTCTTATTCGCGGCGACCGCGACTTCGACTTTCTTCTCGGCGGTGCGAACTTGAGCCTTAAAGGCCGAGTTCTTTTGGTGAGCGAGTTCATTGGTCTCGTCACGTTTGATTTGGGATTTGATGTTTGCCATAAAGTGTTTTTCTTCCTTACTGTTTGCGGGTTATATATTAGCCTTTAGGCTAAGCGAAAACAACTAGTTTTTCTTGGTTTCCTTCGGGGAATTGGTCTTGGCGTGGCTGAGATCAATGATCTCTTTGACGAAGTCATCGAGGCAAGTGAGGACCCCGAACTTCTCGTCGGCGACCGTCACCCCGTATTTTTTCTCGAGCTCCTGGACCATTTCGATGTAGCTCATCGAGTCGCCCCCGAGGTCATTGATCCAGTGGGCTTGCCCATCGATCTTGAACTCCGGAAGCACGAGGATCTTGGCAAATAAAGCGGCGATTTCCTTCGAATATTGGGCCACTTCTTTGGGATCGTAGCCTTCAAAGGTCGCTTGCTTCTTCTTCGCTTCGAAGTCGACGAAGTCGGGGCTACCTTGCTCCAAACCTTCCTTGATCACGAAACGTTTCACCTTCATGTTGTTCGCCATCGGAAGGGGCCGCTTATCGACATAGACCTTCTGGACCTTCTTTTCGTTCGGCAGCGAGGCGTTGATCGAATCGATGTCCTTCTTGATTTGCTTTAAGGCTTCGGCGTCGACCGAGTTATCGACTTCAAGGACCAAGGCGATCGTCTCTTCTTTTTCGCCTTGGGGTTTTACGCCTAGGACCACGCAGTTATTCACATGTTTCACGTCGTGGAAATAGAATTCGATTTCATCGGGGTAAACGTTCTCGCCGTTACTTAAGATGATCGTGTCCTTAAGCCGGCCTTTAATGTAGTAGTAGCCTTGTTCATCGCAATAAGCGATATCGCCGGTTTTATAGAAACCATCGACGAGTTTGCTTCTCGTGAGAACACCCCCGATAAATTCACGCTCATGGGTGATCGGGGACTTCACGTAGAGTTCGCCGGTCCCATCGCCGTTATCGTTCGCTAAGGGGACAATCTTGTACTCGACCCCAGCCAGCGGTTTTCCGATCGAACCTTTGAGCCGCTGCTCGACCGAAGGAGAAAGCTCAACGGAGGTGACGCCGATCTCGGTCATGCCATAGCCGTTATAGAGGGGATAACCTAAGCCATTGATGAGGTTCAGGGTCTTGCTTGAAAGATAGCCGCCTCCGGAAATGCAGTATTCGATTTGGGCTCCCAAAACATTCTTTTGGAACAAAGACTTGATGAAGCCATTCGCGGCGAAGCCGGCCTCTTTCTTCGAGATCTTGTGGGTGTTATAGGCGATCATCTTCTCAAAATAAGCCGCTTTCTTGCCACCCATCATGCTGGCTTTTCTCGAGACCATTTGGGCGATGCTATCCCAGAAAAGCGGGACGGCGTAAAGGTGGGTGACTTTGCCTTTATGGACTGCGGTCATAATATCGCTCGTCGATAAGGAAGTCGGGAAGACGATGGCTTTGCCATAATAGGTGTACCAAAGGAAGACCGCGACGAAACCAAAAATGTGGTGGAACGGGATCATCGCGAGGATATTGGTGACGCCGGGATGAAGAATATCCGGGGTGATGTCGCCCATATTCTGGGAGGCCAAAAGCTGCGAGCAAAGGTTCTTGCCGTTATAGACCATCATCTTGGCGTCACCCGTCGTGCCGGACGAGCAGAAAATCACATGATCGGCCCAATCGGGCGAAAAAGCGTAATCGGCTTGCTGCGAGGAAATGTCGTTGACCCGGAAAGAAGGAACCGCGAAGGTTTCTTCGTCGTTGGTGATGATCGCCTTCGCTTTGGCTTGGGCAATGAGATTCTCGGCATTCGCTTTGGGCAGCTTGGCATCAATCAGTAACGGGGTGTGCCCGTTCATCAGGATCGCCCAGAAAAGAAGGGGCCATTTCGGACCGTTCTTGAGCTTGAGCGCGACGACCGTACCGGCCGGGACCCCCGATAAGGCCGAAGAGAGTTTGCTCGCCATCACGAAGGCTTGGGATTTGTACTCGCTATAGGTCAGGGCAATCTTTCGGTTGCTTTCATCAAAATAGACGAGGGCTGGTTTGCTCGGATTCCGGTCCATCGCAAGCTGAAAAATATCGCGAAGAGTGAGACTCGTATTCAGTAAAGCTCGGTCCGAATGGACGAAATCTAGTAACTTTTGTTCTTTGCTTGCCATGAAAATTAAACTCCCTTTTTCTCTTTTTTCGAGAAGACATGAACATCCTCATCAAAGACGATCGCGTCGGCGGGCACGTCCTTCCGGACGACCGCGTTCGCGGCGATCCTCGCATTATTGCCAACGTTGATTGGGCCTAACAGGATCGCGCCGGCCCCAACCATGACATTATCCCCCAAAGTGGGATGGCGTTTCACCTTTTCGTTCGAGGTTCCCCCTAAGGTCACCCCATGATAGAGGGTGCAGTTATCCCCGATCTTCGCGGTTTCGCCGATCACGACGCCAGAGCCATGATCGATAAAAAGATTGCGCCCAATCTTGGCGGCCGGATGAATTTCGATCCCGGTGGTCTTGCGGGCGTGGTGCATGATCATCTCGGCTAAAAACTTAAAATGGATTCGCCAAAAGAAGTGGGAAAGGTGGTACCAGCGGAGCGCGATCACGCTCGGGTAGAGCCAAAAGATGGACCACTTGCTGCGAGCGGCGGGGTCGCGGCGTTGGATCGAGGCTAAATAGCCTTCGGGTTTCGTTGCTTTATTTTCCATAAATTCCTAAGGACATGTATTTGATGCCCCCATCGGGGAAGACCGTAACGATATTCCCAAAATTGGGGTGGGCTTTGGCGCAGACTTCGGCTCCTAAAAGGTTGGCGGCGGCGGAGATTCCAACGAAGATGCCGGCTTTCGCTAAGATGTTGGCTTTTACGATGGCGTCATCGCCTTTGATCCGAAGATAAGAGTCGACGAGGCTAGCTTGAAGAAGCGGCGGATAGAAGTTCGCCCCAATCCCTTGAATCTTGTGAGGGCCGGGTTTTCCGCCATCGAGAACGGGCGATTCATCGGGTTCAATAGCGATCACTTGGACCTTCGGGTTCTTTTCTTTGAGGTAGCGGCCGATCCCCATCAAGGTTCCGGCGGTGCCGACTCCGGCTAAAAAGGCGGAGACATCGCCTTCTAAGGATTCATAAATCTCAGGTCCAGTCGAGGTGTAGTGGGCTTTGACGTTACTTTGGTTTTCAAACTGATTGGCGAAAAGGTAGCCCTCTTCTTGCGCCATTTGGGCCGCCTTTTTCTCGGCGCCATCCATCCCTTCCTTAGCGGGGGTGAGGATGAGAGAAGCCCCATAGGCCTTCATCAGATCCTGGCGCTCTTTCGACATATTCTCAGGCATCACGATGACTAACGGGATCTTTTTGGCGGCACAAAGGAAGGCTAAGCCGATCCCGGTATTGCCCGAAGTGCCTTCGACGATGCCTTTCTTGTTCTTCAAAGCTCCGGCTTCTTCAAAATCGGCGATCATTTGACGGGCGACCCGGTCTTTGATCGAGCCTCCGGGGTTTTGACCTTCGAGTTTGGCATAGATTTTATTGCCCGCGACTTCTTCGACGAGAAGTAACGGGGTGTTTCCAATCGCCTCGGCGATGGACGATAGAGGCTTTTTTGGTTTATTCATAACGGCTATAATTCTACCGAAGGCATTGCCTTAAGGCAAATAACATGATTTTCCAGAAAAAAAGCGAACCGCGCATCGTCTACATGGGGACTCCCGAGATTTCGGCCCCGATCTTCGAAGCCTTGATTCAAGAAGGCTATAACGTCGTGGCCCTGATCACCAATGAAGATAAGGTGGTGGGCCGGAAAAAGATTTTGGAGCCGACCCCGACCAAGGTGGTGGCGCTTAAATATGGAATCCCGGTCTATCAGCCCCACCGGATTCGGCTCGACTATCAGTGGCTTTCTTCCTTAAATCCCGATGTGATCGTTTGTATGGCCTATGGCCAATTAGTTCCCACCGAAGTTTTGAATATGCCGAAATACGGTTGTATCAACCTCCATGGTTCTTTGCTGCCCAAACTTAGGGGAGCCGCCCCGATTCAACGGGCGATCATGGAAGGGGACAGCCAGACCGGCATCACTTTGATGCAAATGGTCGACAAGATGGACGCCGGCCTCATGTACGATAAGGCCGAAGTCGCGATTGATCCGAAGGATAATTACACCAGCCTTGCCCATAAAATCTCGGAGGCGGGCAAAGCTTTGATCCTCAAAGACTTAATGCCGTACCTGAATGGCAAGCTTCCAGGGGTTCCTCAAGATGAAGCGGCCGTGACGATCGCCCACATCATCAAACCGGAGAACGAGAAGATCCCGCTCGATCTTCCCGCCAAGGATTTTGTGAATTATGTCCGCGGCTTATCGGAGACTCCGGGCGGCTATCTGATGCTCGGGAATTTGAAATTAAAGATTTATGGGGCCCACCGCGTTAACGACCAGAAAACGGCTCCGCTCGGTCAGATTGTTTTAGCCGATAAATCCTTGGTTTTCCAAGGAAGCGATGGTCAAATTTCAATTGATGTCCTTCAACTCGAAGGCAAGAAAAAGATGGATGCTCGGAGCTTCCTTAATGGGGCTCATGGTCTTCGAGGAGAAACCCTCGCCTAAATCATGGCGGAGAAACCTTACCTTTCTTTAAGCGTGCACCAGTTGGTGGACTTTTTATTGCGGCAAGGCGATATCGACGATCGAGTCTTCAATAGCGACACGATGCAAGCCGGGAGCGCAATCCACGCTTCCTTTCAAAGTAAGCAGGACGACAATTACCTTTCCGAGTATTACCTGTTAGAGACTTTCGTTCGGGAAAAAGGGACGATTAAGCTCGATGGCCGCGCCGATGGAATTATCCTCGGGGGCGAGTATCCGATCGTCGATGAAATCAAGTCGACGGTCGAACCCTTAGAGAAATTCTTTGCGGAGCAGGGGGAATGGCACTTAGGCCAAGCCGAATGCTACGCCCTCATGTATCTCCATCAGGAAAAGCTTGAAAAGATTGGGATTCGCCTCACTTATCTTTCGCAGCGTGATGAGGGCAAGATGGTGAAGGAATTCACCTATACCGCCCAGGAAATCGAAGCGAAAGTCGATGGCTATCTGGACCAGTATCTTGAATTCATGCAGCTCCAGTTCGACCACGAAGCCGCCCGCGACCAAAGCGTGAAGGCTCTTCCATTCCCGTTTAAATCCTTCCGGCCTGGCCAGCGCGAACTCGCGAAATACGCCTATGGGATCGCGAAAAACGGTGGCTATCTTTTCGCCGAGGCTCCGACGGGAATCGGCAAGACAATGTCGACGCTATACCCTTTTGTGAAAGCCTTTAAACGCGGAAGCAATGATCGGATTTTTTATCTCACGGCCAAATCGACCGGGGCCGAAGCGGCCTACCAAGCGGTGGGGGAGCTTTATCGCAAAGGCTTCGTCGGGCATGATTCCTTGCTTCTCGCCAAAGATAAAATCTGCTTTTCGAGCGGCCATAGCTGCAATCCCGACGATTGTCCCTTCGCGAAAGGCTACTACACCAAACTCAAATCGGTTATCCTCGCCGCGACCAAGAGCGATAAACGTTTCGATGACAGTTTCATCATCAAGACCGCTCGAAAAAACGCGATGTGCCCTTTTGAACTTCAGCTCGATCTCTCCCTTTATAGCGACATCATCATCTGCGACTATAACTATTTCTTTGATCCCCTCGTCCATCTCCAACGCTACTTCGATCCCCAAATGGCCGATGCTTCTCACGATTTGATTCTCGTCGACGAGGCTCATAATTTGGTCGAGCGGGGCCGCGATATGTATAGCGCCACCCTCGATAGCAAGACTCTTTTCTACGCGAAACGGAAGCTGCGCCGTTTCAAACTCACGAGCTTAAAGCGGGCCTTAGGCAAAGTCGAAAAGGCTTTCGCGGCGTTAGGGGCCGATTATCCCGAAGGCGCCAGCGATCTTTCGGCGCCCCCTGAGGACTTCAATAAAGCCCTTGAATCCTTCATGCGAGCTCATAAGAAACTGGGCAAAGATGGGGGCTCGACCCACTTTGGCGATGACTATAAGGAGTTCTTCCTTGAAACCAACAAGTATCTGAAACTCCTCGAGCAATATTTCTCGACCAGCAGCCGGGTTTATTTGGAGCGGAAGGGTCCGGACGTGAAACTGAAACTGTATTGCCTCGACCCCAGCAAATACCTGAAGCAGTCTTTCGCGTTAGTGAAAGGCGCCATCATCTTTTCCGCGACCTTATCGCCGATCGATTATTACATGGATGCGATTCTAGGAAGCCACGATTATCCGTTCCTGCTTCTTCCCTCGCCCTTCCCGAAAGAAAACTTCGACCTCATGTTGGCCCCCAAAGTCTCGGTCCGCTATAAAGACCGCGGGCAATCCTACCCCGAAGTCGCGGAATATTTGAAACGTTTCGTCGCGGGGAAGGTCGGGAACTATTTTATCTATTTCCCCAGCTACGAATATCTTGAAAACGTTCGGCCCTATCTCACCTTTGAAGGAGCCGATATCCTGGTGCAAGACCGGGATATGAAGCAAGAAGAGCGCGGGGCGTTCCTTTCGAACTTCGCCCTCGATCCCAAGAAAACGACCGTGGGTTTATTGGTCTTAGGTGGAGCCTTCAGCGAAGGGATCGATTTGGTGAGCGATCGCCTGATTGGAGTCGCCTTGGTCGGAATCGGTCTTCCCCAGATCGGTCATGACAATAATCTGATCCGCGATTATCACGAAAAACTTTCCGGTCAGGGCTTTGAATACGCCTATATGGACCCGGGGATGAACAAAGTGATGCAGGCGGTGGGCCGGCTCATTCGGAGCGAAACCGACCGCGGGGCCGCCCTGCTTATCGATGACCGTTACCTCCGCGACGAATACCGGGATCTCTTCATCCGCACCTGGAGTGATTACGATGTCGTGACCGCCCCGGAAGATGTCGACCAGAACTTATCCCTCTTCTACAAGAAGAAGTCGAATTAAGGTATAATCGGAACGCTTCACTATGCCCTTCGATCAAAAACACATCCGAAACTTCTCCATCATCGCCCATATCGACCATGGCAAGTCGACCTTGGCCGATCGGATTTTGGAATTGACGGGAACCATTGAAAAACGCGACATGGTCGAACAAGTTCTCGATTCGATGGACTTGGAACGGGAGCGTGGCATCACGATTAAGCTGAACGCCGTCACGGTTTCTTATACCGCCAAAGATGGCGAGAAATACATCTATAACCTCATCGACACCCCGGGGCATGTCGACTTCACTTATGAAGTTTCGAGAAGCCTCGCCGCCTGCGAAGGGGCGTTACTGGTGGTGGACGCGACCCAAGGGGTTCAAGCCCAAACCTTGGCCAATGTTTACCTCGCGATCGATAACGACCTTTATATCCTCCCGGTTATCAATAAGGTGGATTTGCCCTCCGCCCAGCCCGAATTCGTGAAGGAAGAGATTGAGAAACGGATTGGGCTCGACTGTTCCGAAGCGACCGAAATCTCGGCGAAAACGGGGCTCAATGTCCCCGACGTCCTCGAAAAAATCGCGAAATACATCCCGGCGCCCTCTGGCGATATCAACGCCCCGCTTCAGGCCTTGATCTTCGATAGCTATTACGATTCCTATCGTGGAGTCGTCGTTTTGATTCGGATCAAAAACGGCTCGGTCAAAGTCGGCGATACCATCCGGCTCATGCAAGCCCAGAAGACTTATTTGGTCACCGAAGTTGGCATCCGGACCCCGAAAGAAATCAAGACGAGCGAGCTCGATTGCGGCGAAGTCGGTTATCTTACCGCCCAAATCAAAGACATCAAAGACGTTTTCCCTGGCGAAACGATCACCCTAGATAACAATCCCGCCAAAGCTCCGCTTCCCGGTTACCGCAAGATCAACCCGATGGTTTATTGCGGCCTCTATCCGGTCGATTCTAAGAAATATCTCGACTTAAAAGATGCGCTCGAAAAGCTCTCTTTGAACGATGCTTCCTTGGTTTATCAGCCTGAAACTTCCCAAGCCCTCGGCTTTGGTTTCCGGGTCGGCTTCTTAGGCTTACTTCATATGGACGTGGTGGAGGAACGGCTGGAACGAGAGTATAACCTCGACCTGATCTTGACCGCCCCGAGCGTCATCTATCGGGTCGATCTCACCAACGGGACTCAGTTGACCCTCGACAACCCGTCCGAACTTCCTGATCCTTCCACGATCGCCGCGATCGAAGAGCCCTTTGTCTTCGCTAAGATCATGACCCCGAAAGAATACGTCGGGCCGATCATGCAGCTCTGCCAAGAAAAACGTGGGGTATATAAAGACCTCGAATATTTCGATGAAACCCGGGTTATTGTGAAATACGAGCTGCCGCTTAGCGAGATCATCTATAGCTTCTTCGATAAGCTTAAGAGCTACACCAAAGGCTACGCCTCGCTCGATTATGATTTCCTCGATTACCGGAGCAGCGACCTCGCCAAGATGGATATTCTCCTTAATGGCGATCCGGTCGACGCTTTGTCCTCGATCGTTTATCGCCCCGAAGCCTATAACCGCGGACTCGCGATGGTGAGCCGGCTTAAAGACATCATTCCGCGGCAGGTTTTCGAAGTCCCGGTCCAGGCCGCGATCAATGGCAAAGTGATTGCCCGCGCCGATATCAAAGCCTATCGAAAAGACGTCTTAGCTAAGTGCTATGGCGGCGATATTTCCCGAAAAAAGAAGCTGCTCGAAAAGCAAAAAGAAGGGAAGAAGCGAATGAAAGCAGTGGGATCCGTTGAAATCCCGCAAGAGGCCTTCATGAGTGTACTTTCCATCGGTGACGACATTAAAAAATAAGACGAATTAGTAGATTTTTAGTTGCTTTAGTTGCCGGATTCATTGTATCATTCCTTTGAAGAAGGAAACGCCTATGGGATCCAATGCTTTAGCGATTCGTTTCACCGACGAGAAATATTCGACCAAATCCGATGTGGTGAAGGCCTTAGGGACCTCGCTCGTCGATTCGATTTGGCGGAACATCGTTGGCTATCGCCTTCAAAGCGCCCACAAGCTTTCTTTAAAGACGATCCCGCAGCTCCCTTTCTATGTCACCTATACCCAGCCGATCGCTTCAAGAATCAATGAGTTCGGAGTGAAGTTGGCCCATTTCATGCTTTCTTTTGGTCAAATTCCGCCGGAGAGCCGCCTTCTTTTTGAAGTCGAACGTTACGCCAAACTCAACATTCTCCGCGACGCTGCCGCGATTGAAGGCTTAAGGATTAATGATCTCTCCTTAAAGGCGATGCTGAACGGGACCTATTTTGAGAATAATCCCGCCCACACGCCGATTTTAGGTTACCGTGATGCGATCAATAGTTTTCAATCCGCTGGCGTGAATGAAGACTTGCTGGCCGGGATTTATGGCCTTTTGAATGGCCAAGAAGAACTGACCTCGTTCTACCGGGTCGAAGATCCCGATTCGGGCAACCTCTACCGGACGATCGTGATTAACCGCGACTACCAATATGCCCCCCATGATGAAATTCCTGATCTGATGGAGCAACTCTTCAATTTCCTAAATAACGACACGACCGAACCGATCGTCCATGCGATCATGGCCCTCTATTACTTCGATTATGTGAAACCCTTCAGCGCCCATAACGATTTGGTCGGATGCTTATTGGCTAAACAGATTCTCGAAGAAGCCAATATCGGCCTGGTGGCTCGTCTTTTGCCCTTAGAAAAGGTGATGGTTCCGACCGAACGTCTTAAGACGCTTTGCCTCGAAACCCAGCGTTCGGGCGACTTAACCTATGTTCTCCTCTATGCCTTAGACATCTTAGAACCCGCAATCGACGATCTTGTGAATGAAATCAAACGGGCTCAGGCCGCGATCATGCAAGCGGAACGGACCCCAGTGACCCCGTCGGATTTGGCGAAAAAGCCCGTGGTGAGTAGCCCGGACGAAGATTTAGATATCGTAAGTCCAGCCGAAGCCCCGGCAAAAACGGCCGCTCCGGAGCCGATGCCCGAAATCATTCGGCCGGTTCCTTCTCCTAAACCCGAACCTATGCCGACCCCGGTTGCCGTTAAGAAACCCGAGCCGGTCTTAACTCCGGTCCCTCCTAAACCCGCGCCGGTTGTGGCTCCTGAACCGGTTAAACCGGCGGTGGTGGCTCCCGTTGAGCCCGCCTACGAAGCGCCGAAAGCCGAATTCCTTTCGGAACCGGACGAGGCCAAGCCCGAAGCTCCGGTCTATTCGGCCCCGAGCGACATCTATCAAGAACCCGCCCCGAAACCGGCCCCAGCTCCTTCACCAAAACCCGCGCCCGTTTTCACCCAAAAAGTAGAACCCGCCCCCACCCCAAAAGTGGAACCCGCTCCGGCCCCGAAACCGGCCCCTGCTCCCATTAAACCAGTGGTGGCACCCGTTAAAAAAGTCGCACCAGTTCAGGCAAAACCGTTTCAAGAAATCCCAGAAGAACCGGCCTATACCTCGGTTCCGACTCCGGTGCTTAGCGACCACGAGATGAAAGAATATGCTCGCTATATTGTCGAGACCAATCCGCGGGTCCGAAAACCTCAGGCGGTCTTCTTTACGAGCCATAGCGCCTTAGGTCGCTACTACACGATTCAAGATTATAAGCGTACAATGCGATGTGCCTACGAAACGGCAAGAACCAGTATGGATAATCTGGCCGCCGAAGGTTTCTATCAGAAATTGCAGATTAAGAATAAGTTCGTCTATACCCCGATTAAACAAGGAGAAAAACAATGATCATTGCTGCGGACTTCTGGAGTCAAAACCTCGGCTGGTTAATCCCGGTCATCCTCGTCGCTTTCTTCGGTGTCATCGTGCTTATTGTCATCATGATCCGGAAATACGCCAAGCCCTTTAAGAATGAAGAAAAACCGAAATCCCAAGAGGAAATCGCTCAGGAAGAACTGAACCGGGTCCTTCAACCGGTCGAAGACGAGAAGGCGGCGGAGCAGATGAAAGAATTCGATCAAGAAAACGCGACGAAACAAGAAGAAGCCAAGGCCAAAGAGAATGTGCCCCAAGGCGAAGATAAACCGATTGGAAAATAAAGCGGTCGCTTTGCCGCGCGCTCTCTACGTTCACATTCCTTTTTGTCAGCATCTTTGCGGTTACTGCGATTTTTGTAAACTTTTGATCAATCCGAAATTTGTCGAGAGTTATCTCCCGGCCCTTTTTGCGGAGCTTGATGCTTATGCGATCGGCTCCGTCGACACGATTTATCTCGGTGGGGGCACCCCAACCGCTTTAGCCGATCCCGATTTTGAAGCGGTCCTCGCGAAACTTTCGCCTTATCTCGCTCCCGCGGGGGAGTTCACAGTCGAAGCCAACCCCGAATCCTTGAGCGATTCCAAACTCGCCCTCATGAAAAAATATGGGGTGAACCGCCTTTCGTTAGGGATGGAAAGCGCCGATCCGAAACTTCTCCAATTGATGGGGCGCCATCACGATTTCCCGCAAGTGCATAACGCGATTGCCCGGGCCAAAGCCGCCGGGATTACTAACCTTAACGTCGACCTAATCTACGCTTTGCCTGGCGAGACGATGGCGACCCTCCAAAGCGACCTTCAGGCTCTTCTTTCCTTGGATATCGATCATATTTCGACCTATTCCTTGATTCTGGAAGACGATTCGCTTTTTAAGGCCGAAGGGATCAGTGAAGCCTCCGAAGAGGTTCAAGCCGACTCTTACGAACTGATTCTTAAAACGTTACGAGCCGCGGGCTATACCCGTTATGAAGTCTCGAATTTTGCTCGGAACGGGGCTTATTCCCGCCATAATTTGGTCTATTGGCACGATGAACGTTACTACGGATGCGGCCTCGGGGCTTCTGGCTATATTGGGTCGCAGCGTTATACCAATACCCGGAGCTTACCCCGTTATATCAAAGGGCCCCGCATTGCGAGTTCCGAAGAAGTCACCTTAGAAAGCGACCTTTCCTATTATTTCTTGACCCATCTTCGGCTCGAAGAAGGATTCGCTTTAGCGGATTTCTCCGCCCACTTCGGCTTTTCATTCGCTTCCCGTTACGAAAAAACTTACGATAAACTCGCGGAAGAAGGCCTCATCGTTTCAAAAGAAGGTAGAATAAAGCCGACCGACCACGGCATAATGGTATTGGACGAAATCTTAAGGGAACTCTGTTAAATGAATATCGCGCGTTTCGATAAAAGGATCTTCGGCTGGCTGATCGATGAGATCTTGCCGCTAGGTGGGGGCGTGACCTTGGCCTATTTCCTTTGGGTGTGGATGGGGACCCAGATGTCGATCTTCCTCATCGTCTTTTTGTCGGTGATTGGTGACTATATCCTCTATATCTTGATTAATGCGATCACGATGTCGATCACCCGGGGAGCCACAATCGGGATGGCGATCTTCGGAATTAAGACGGTCCATCCCGAAGGGGAGAAACTCAAAGCCGGCGAATGCTGGTTAAAGTGCCTTTTGACCGGAGTGATTGCGATGGATTTCATCAACGCGATCTTCATGTTATCGGTCCATACCGAGCGTTCGGCCTTCGACCGGATGACCAATACTCTCGTGGTCGATAAACGGAGCTTAGACGCTTAAGCTTCCTTGAACGATTTGGCCTCCGTCCGGAGGCTTTTTTCTTGGAAAGAGGCAAAAAAAGAAATGCGGTGGGGCCTGAGCTTTTTAAAATATTGGCGCTCGACCCTTGACAGTGCTAACCCCCTGCCTATAATGATGCTAGCACTCGAAGTTCATGAGCGCTAAAAGCGAGGAAAACTATGACACGGGAAGAACAGATCCTCAAACTGATCGTCGAATACTTCATTAAGACGGCGGAACCGGTCGGAAGCCAAACCCTTCTTGACGCGTACCACCTTCCTTATTCCAGCGCGACGATTCGCAACGAAATGAATTCCCTTGAAAAAGAAGGCTACCTCGAGAAAACCCACACCTCATCGGGTCGGGTTCCTTCGGGGAAAGGCTATACCTACTATGTTGAACACCTGCGCGAAGAGACGGTCGACGATTCGGTGAAGTTCGCCCTTCAAAAGGTGCTCGATCAGAAGACCAAGTCGGTCGAGGAAGTCATCAAAGAGAGCTGCGAAATTCTCTCAAACATGACGAATTTGGCCTCGGTTGTCCTCGGTCCGAAAGTGAATGAAGAGCATTTGCTCTCCGTTCAAATCATCCCGCTCAGTGAGAAAACTGCGACCGCGGTCTTCGTCACCGATAAGGGCTATGTCGAAAATAAGACCTTCATCATCGATCAATCGATGTCGCTTAATGACGTCAAGAAGACGGTGGACCTTCTCAATCAAAGGCTCACCGGAACCTCGATCGCCGATCTCGTCCCCAAAATGGAGGCGATGAAGCCGGCCCTCACCGACTATGTGGTCGGCCATGATGTCGTCTATCAGGCGATTCTCGGGGCCTTCGTGAAGTTCGCCGGCGAGCGGATCAAACTCTATGGCAAACAGAACCTCTTCGAAACCCCGGAATTCACCGAGGATGCCAAGAAACTTCAAAAAGTCTTGGAACTCGTCGATGATCCGGAAGCGTTACGGGCGGCCTTAGCCGCCGCCTCGCCGAAAGAAACACCCGATGGCGTCAATGTCACGATTGGCGATAGCGAGCATGGCCTTGACGATGTTGCGATCGTCTCAGCCGAAGTGAATCTCCCCGGAGGCAAAGGAACTTCAATCAGTTTGCTTGGCCCGACCCGGATGGATTACGAAAAAGCGGTGGCCTTGCTCGATTATGTCAGCAAGACCCTCGATTCCTACTTTAACGAAGCGACAACCAATAGTACCAGCAAAGGAGGTAACAAACCTTGTCCGAAGAAAAACAAAACCAGCAGCAGCCCGGCGGAACCGCCGAGTCCAAAGCAGCCGAGCAGCCCGAAAAGCAAGCCCAGCAGCAAGAAATGAAAGACGATTCCTTATTCGGGAAGAAAGTCCCGAAGGAGAAATACCAGCAAGCGCTCGATGAGGCCGAGAAAGCCAAAGCGGACGCCGAGCACTGGAAGAACGAATACTATCGGGCCTATGCCGATATGCAGAACCTCCGAAAGTCGCTCGAAGAAGATCACCGCAATGCAATCCGTTACCGGAGCGAAGGCTTCTTAACCAATTTGCTTCCGGCCCTCGATGGCTTCCACATGGCGCTCGATACCCCGCCGAAAAACGAGGAGATCAAGAACTATCTGGTCGGCTTCAGCTACATCTATAACTCCATCCTCAAAGTGCTCGAGGATGAAGGCGTCCAGGAAATCGCCCCGAAAATTGGCGATCCCTACGACCTCAACACCATGCACGCGGTCGACACCACCCCGAGCGATGGTCCCGAAAATTGCGTGATGAAAGTCTACACCAAAGGCTACAAACTCTATGATCGGCTGATTCGGCCAGTCATGGTTAGCGTGAGCAAGAAGCCCGAAGTCAAAGTCGATCCGAATCAAAAAGTTGAAACTCCGGCTGGCGAACAGTCGGTTGATCAGGCTCATAAAGCCTAAATAAAGGAGAAAAAGAATATTATGGCAAAAGAAGTTATTGTTGGCATCGACCTCGGCACGACCAACTCCGTCATCAGCTACATGCAAGGGGATGGTAAAGTCAAAGTCATCCCGAACCCCGAAGGCACCAATACCACCCCGTCGGTGGTCGGTTTCAAAGCCTCGGGCGAAGAGATCATCGGTAACGCCGCCAAGCGTCAGATGATCACCAATCCGGACACCGTGAGCTCGGCGAAACGCCACATGGGTTCGTCGGATAAATTCCACATCAATTGTTTGAACAAGGACTTCACCCCGCAGGAAATCTCGGCCAAGGTCCTCGCCTATATGAAGGCTTACGCCGAAAAGTCGCTCGGTCAGACCGTGAAGAAAGCGGTCATCACCGTCCCGGCTTACTTCAATGACGCTCAGCGTCAGGCCACCAAAGATGCTGGCACGATCGCCGGTCTCGATGTGGTTCGGATCATCAATGAACCGACTTCGGCCTGCTTAGCCTATGGTCTTGATACCAAGAAATCTGAAAAAGTCTTGGTCTTCGACCTTGGCGGCGGCACCCTCGATGTCTCGATCCTTGATATCGGCGATGGCACCTTCCAAGTCTTAGCCACTTCGGGTGATACGCACCTTGGCGGCGATGATTGGGACCACGTGGTTGCCGATTGGATTCAAGCTCAAATCAAGATTGATACCGGCGCGGATTTGACCGATAAAATGGCCCGTCAGCGTTTCGTCGATGCGGCCGAAAAAGCCAAAATCGAACTCTCGAGCAACCTCGAGACGACCATTTCCTTACCCTTCATTGGGATGGGGAGCAATGGCCCGATCAACTGGGAAGGCAAGCTCACTCGGGCGAAATTCCAGGATTTGACCAAGCATCTGCTCGACCGTTGCTTAGTCCCGCTTGAGAAAGCGATGAAAGATAGCGGCCTCAGCTATAACGATATCGGCGATATTCTCATGATCGGCGGCTCCATCCGGATGCCGGCGGTCCAAGAACTCGTCAAAAAAACCACCAACCACGCGATCAACCTCTCGGTTAACCCCGATGAAGCGGTCAGCATTGGTGCCGCGATTCAAGGCGCGGTCATCGCGGGCGATGTCAAGGACGTGGTCCTGCTCGACGTCACCCCGCTCACTCTTGGCATTGAAACCTTGGGTGGCGTCATGACTCCGCTCATTCCGCGGAATACCACGATTCCGACCACGAAGAGCCAAATCTTCTCGACGGCCGAAGACAATCAGCCGGCGGTCGACATCATGGTCTATCAGGGCGAACGTCCGATGGCTCATGATAATAAGTTACTCGGTCACTTCACGCTTTCCGGCATCAAACCGGCTCGGCGCGGACAACCGCGAATCGAAGTCACCTTCAGCATCGACGTTAACGGCATCGTTAAAGTCTCGGCCAAAGACCTCGACACTCAGCAATCGCAAGACATCACGATTTCCGGCAGCAACGGACTCAGCAAGTCCGATATCGACCGGATGGTGAAGGAAGCGGAAGAGAACAAGGAAGCCGATGAGAAGCGCAAAGGCGACATCGAAATCAAGAACAAGGCTCAGACCTATGTTGATGAGATCAATGCCACCCTCACCGAAAAAGGCGACAAGATGGATCCGAAGCAGAAAGAAGAGCTGACGAAGCTCCGCGATGAAGCTCAGGGCGCCATCCAGTCTAACGACATCAACAAGCTCCGCGAAATTGTCGGACATCTTGAAGATGCGGCCGCCCAAGCCGCGCAGGCTCAACAGGCCGGAGCCGCCGGCGCCAATCCGAATCCGAATCCGAACCCGAGCAGTGACGCTTCGAAAGAAGGCCATGAATCGGCGGACGACGTCGTCGATGCGGATTTCACCGACAAGAATAAGAAGTAACGATTCGATCAAAATTCGATGCGGGAGCGCCGGCCTCTAACGGGGTCGGCGCCTCCCTACGTTAAAGGGAGGCGAAAATATGGCAGAGGAAAAACGGGACTATTATGAGGTCCTTGGCATCAGCAAAAATGCCACGAAGGATGAAATCAAAGCCGCTTACCGCAAGTTAGCGAAGCAATATCACCCCGACCTCAATAAATCCCCGGATGCTCCGAAAAAATTCGAGGAAGTCCAAGAAGCGTACGACGTCCTTTATGATGATAATAAACGGGCACAGTACGACCAGTTCGGCATGGCGGCCTTTAGCCAAGGGCAAAGCACCGGTGGAGCGGGGAATCCGTTCGGCCAGGGCTTCTCGTCCCAGGGCTTCGGCGACATGGACTTGAACGATATTTTCGCCTCTTTCTTTGGCGGAGCGCCTCGAAGTGGCAATCGTCCGAATCGGGCGAGCGGGCCTCAAAAAGGCGAAGATCAGCTCTATCGGATCCGGATCAACTTCATGGATGCGATCAATGGCAAGCTCATCACCGTCCCCGTGACGTTTGATGAACCGTGCGAACATTGCCATGGTTCCGGCGCCGAAAGCCCCGACGATGTCGAGACTTGCCCCTATTGTGGGGGCCGGGGTTACGTCACAACCCAGCAACGGACGATTTTCGGGATTATGGAAGGCCAGTCGGTCTGCAATCATTGCGGCGGCTCTGGCCAAATCGTCAAAGAGAAATGCCATGTCTGCGGTGGCCGCGGCTATAACCGGATCCATAAAGACCTTCAGGTCAATGTGCCCGCCGGCATCGCTTCAGGTCAGCAAATCCGAGTCTCGGGAAAAGGCGGCCGTGGCTTAAATGGCGGTCCCAATGGCGACCTCTATGTCGAAGTTCAGGTCTCCGACCATCCCTATTTCCGGCGGGACGGCAACGATATCCACATGGATGTCCCGCTCTCGTTCGTCGATTGCGCCTTAGGAACCTCGATCGATATTCCGACGGTTTATGGCGAAGTGAGCGTCGAAGTTCCGGAAGGAACCCAACCCGATCAGATTCTGAAACTCCGCGACCGCGGAATTAAAGATCTCCGGACTGGCCGTCCGGGCAACATGTACATTCACGTCAAAGTGAAGACCCCGGCTCATCTCAGCCGTTCCCAAAAAGACCTGCTTACCGCCTTCCAAAATCAAAGCGATAAGAAGGATTCGTTCTTTCAGCGCTGGAAAGATGGGTTCCGGAAGTAGATAATACCCGGAGGTAAACATCAATGAACGCGTACATGAAACTTGCGATCGCCGAGGCCAAAAAAGGCATTGAGGCGGGCGATGGCGGACCCTTTGGGGCCGTGATCGTGAAAGGCGATACAATCGTCGGAGTGGGCCATAACCAAGTGGTCAAACGCCACGATCCGACTTGCCATGGTGAAATCATGGCGATCCATGCCGCCTGCGAAAAGCTTGGAACCTTCGACCTTTCTGGCTGTGTCATCTATACGACTGGCGAGCCGTGCCCGATGTGCTTAGGCGCGATTCTCTGGGCCAATATCGCTAAGGTCTATTACGGCTGCAACGTCGTCGATACCCGCGAAATCGGCTTCCGCGATGAGCAGTTCTATCAGATGAGCAAACCCGAAGCGAAGGCCGAGTTCGTCAAAGAACTGGACCGGAGCGAATGCTTGAAGCTCTACGACGAGTACAAAAAGATCACGGATAAGACCGCGTATTAAACCAAAACTAAGAATTAAGGGCGAAAGCCCTTTTTTCTTTTTGGAGTCTATAAAAACTAGGTTATACTAGTCGCGGTTAACCCTTATGCCGTATTGCAAGAACTGTCACCGCGAAATCTCAAAATTCGACGCCGATATCTGCCCGTTTTGTGGTGAGAAGAATCCGATCGATCCTTCCTATGAAACGATGGATATCACCAAGCATATTGACCCGATGGCCAAAGGCTATGGCCTCTATAAGAGCAAATCGCACAAGACCTTAATTTGGCTTTGCGGCTTATTAGGGTACTTCGGCGCTCATGATTTCTATCTTGGTTTCAAGAAACGGGCCATTTATGAGCTCATTTCCACGATCGTCATCGTGGGTGGAGCCGGTTCGATCTTCTATTTTACGAAGCTCATTCCGAATGGCTTGGCCTACGTGATTCCCTTCGCCGTGGTCTGGCTCATTTACGTCATTGTCGCCATCGTCCTTTCCAAAAATGATTCTTTAAAAGACAGTAACGGGGAGTTTCTCCGTTAACTTATGCAACGTTACTTCGCCGCGAAAATCGAAGGCGACCAAGCTTTTCTTTGTAGCGAAGATGCCCATCACTTGGTCGATGTCGTCCGGATCGGCCTTCATGAAAAAATCGAGGTTGTCTCGGGAGAAACGACCTATTTAGGTGAAATCATGGGCTTAGATCCCTTGGCGATCCATTTGCTTCATCCTTTAGAAGAGAAACGGGAACTGGATCACCCGGTGACTCTCGCTTTTGCCGTCTTAAAAGGGGACCACAATGACCTCATCGTCGAAAAGGGAACCGAATTAGGCTGCAGCCATTTTCTACCCTTCCTGTCGGAGCGGACCATCATCAAAGTGGGCTTAGGCGAGGCCGACGGTCGGATTCTTCGGCTCCGTAAAATCGCTCAAAGCTCGGCCCAGCAGTGCCGGCGGACCCTCGTTCCCGCGGTCGATAACTATACGGATTTCGGCGCGATTTGTTCCCTAAAGGCCGATTTGAAGCTTTTCGCCTATGAAGAATTGGCGGGCCAAAGCGCGACTTTGAAGGTCGCGTTAGCGGGCTTAAAGAAAGATCAAAGCGTCCTCATTGTGGTGGGACCGGAAGGCGGATTCACTTCGAAAGAGGCCCAAATCGCTTTAAAAGCCGGCTTCCAGCCGATTTCCTTAGGCCGGAGGATTCTTAGAGCCGAAACGGCGGCGATCGCCTCCTTGAGCCTAATTTCCGCTTTTAGCGAGGACGAGTGATGGATTTCTTTTATAAACTCGAAAAGAAACAGCGGCCCACTCCGTTTGGGAAATCCCAGGAGATGTCCTTTTATTTGGACAATCGCGTTCTATTAAACAACGTCTCGGGTTACGCCCAGTTTCTGAAAGCCGAAGATAGCTTCAATATCGTAAGGGCGAACATCCTTATTCGAGCGATCATGAATAAGGAAATCATCGAGAAAGCCTACGCTTTAAAGCTGAAAGAAGAGAAAAAAGAAGGCCTAGTGACCACCAGCCTTAAAGATTACATGGAACAAGCGATGGCGGAGCTTCCATTTTTGAAATGGAAACAAGATCAGCGCATCTATGTCCCAATTTTCCCAGCCAACCTCAATATTGTTTATGCTGGGCAATTCCAAAAACTGATGGTCCCGCCGTATCTTTCTTTACTCAAAGACTACGATGGCGTCACGATTGATCCTTTTGATTACTATGGACCCGCCCTCTTTAATTCCTACTTCACCAAATTGGTGGAAGTCCGCTCGAGTGCGAGCGGGAGTGCTTTCTACGATTTCGATGCGGAGGCGGTCTACTTCGTTAACCTCCAAGGCCGGCTTGACGCCAAGCTTTGCCTCTTCGACCGTTCGCTCCATCATCCTAATCACAATCACATGCTCAAGAGATTGTTCCCTGTGGTGGATGCTTACTATGCGAACGACCGGGAAACGATGATAAAGGCATTAGTAGATAATAAGTTAATATCTAGTAAAGAAATATACAAAATAAAGTCCGATGATTCCAAGTTTTTAGCCTCATTGAATCGCAAAGGTGCCTAAATGCCAAGTTACTATTTATTCAGCCTTGGATGCAAGGTCAACGCCTATGAAAATTCCGCGATTGGCGAAGAGCTCAACCTTGAAGGGTATACTCGCTCGGACGACCCCAAAAAGAGCGAAGTTTTGATCCTCAATACCTGCTCGGTTACCGCGACGGCGGACCAAAAGTCTCGCCAGCATATTTCCAAATTCCGAAAAGAGAATCCCCAAGCGACCCTTGTCGTCATGGGCTGCTATAGTCAAAAGCATGCCGAAATTGCTCAGTCTTTAGGAGCCGATATTGTTCTCGGCGCCGCTTCCCGCTCGGAAATTGGGAAATTCGTTCAGCAATTTCAATCCAACCACCAGCCGATCGTCGACGTGAAGCCGTCGCTTCGTCATGAATCCTATGAAGAATTAGGGGTTAACGCCTTCACCGAAGCCACCCGAGCTTACCTAAAAGTTCAGGATGGATGCGATAATTTCTGCTCTTATTGCTATATTCCCACCTTGCGAGGCAATTCGCGTTCACGCGATCCGCATGCGATCCTTAAAGAAGCGGAGTCCTTGGTGAACGAAGGCCATTACTCCGAGATCATCATTGCCGGGATTCATATCGGTGGTTATGGAAAAGACCTGGGCGATGGTTCTTATCGCCTTGCCGATTTGCTCGAAGATCTTTTAAAAGCCTGCCCCCGCCTATTTCGGCTTCGGATTTCTTCGATCGAAGAAAGCGAAATCGACGATAAATTCTTAGGTTTACTTAAGAACCACCCGAATGTGGTGGACCATCTTCACATTCCGCTTCAATCTGGCAGTTCCACGGTCTTAAAACGGATGCGACGGAAATACGATACCGCGGCCTTTTTAGCCAAACTTGAAGCGATTCGAGCCGTTCGTCCTGATATTGCAATCACGACGGATATTATCGCAGGCTTCCCCGAAGAAACCGCCGAAGAATGGGCCGAAACCATGGCTTTTGCCCAGCAAGCAAACTTTGCCGAAATTCACGTTTTTCCTTTCTCAAGCCGGCCGGGGACTTATGCAGCCAGTCTTCCCGATACCGATCCGAAAATCAAAAAAGAGCGAGTCCATGAACTCCTTGATCTCTCAAAAACAATGCGTTTAGCCTACGAGAAACGTTTCTATGGGCAGGGCCTTGAGGTCCTTTACGAGTCTTATGACCCCGAAGCCCATTTCGCCTATGGACATACCTCCAACTACCTTCTTGTGGCCACCCCATCGGATCATCCCCGCCATGGCGAGATCGAAAAAGTCATTTATGGGCCAAAGACAGCCGCTGATTAATTGCCTTATTTTTAGGACATTGTCTAAAGTTTCGTTGACATGGAGGCCTAACCCCCTATAATTAGGCAGTCCCGAAAGGAGAATATTACCCATGGCAGTTCCGTTCAGACGCACGAGCAAAACCGCGAAAAGATTACGCCGCACTCATTTTAAACTTGAGGTGACTGGCTTAGTCGCTTGCCCTCATTGTGGCGCGATGATCAAAGCCCATCACGTTTGCCCTAAGTGCGGATATTATGCTGGCAAAGAAGTCCTTCATGTTGAAAAACAGAAGGGCGCTCCGACCGCATCCAAATCCGAAAAGAAGTAATTTCAAAGAAGAGAGCCGCGAGGCTCTTTTTTTGTTCCGATGATTCGCTTAAAATAAACTCAACGAAAGAGGTACCTATGGAGTACAACAAGTTTATCGATCATACTTTGCTGAAACCCGACGCGACGATCGAAGGCATCACTCAGCTCTGCCAAGAAGCCCGTCAATACGATTTTATGTCCGTCTGCGTGAATCCTTTCTTTGTCCCCGTGGCGAAGAAGCTCTTAGCCGGCAGCACCGTCAAAGTCTGCACGGTGATTGGCTTCCCGTTAGGAGCCAACACTCCGGCCGTCAAAGTCTTCGAAGCTAAAAAAGCGGTGGAAGATGGTGCGGAAGAAGTCGACATGGTTCAGAACATTTCCATGGCGAAAGAGCACGATTATGACTTCATTCGGAACGAAGTCGCCCAGGTGAAGAAAGCCGTTGGCGATGGCATCGTTCTTAAAGTCATCTTGGAGACTTGCCTACTGAGCGATGATGAAATCACCGCCTGCAGCAAGGCTTGCCTCGATGCGGGCGCTAATTTTGTGAAGACCTCGACCGGATTCTCCAAAGCCGGTGCGACCGTTCACGCGGTTCAGCTGATGCGGGCGGCGGTCGGCGATCGCTGCGGCGTCAAAGCTTCCGGTGGCATCCATACCAAAGCCGAAATGCTCGCGTTAATCGCGGCCGGAGCCAATCGGATCGGTGCCTCGGCTGGCGTCGCGATCATGAACGAGAAGTAATTTCCCTTCAAATTCAACGTTTTGATTCGTTTTTCGTTGCGTTTCTATCTCTAAAGAGATACGATAATCCCGCTATTTCAGGAAGGTGGTGAATCCCATGCCCGTTAAAACCGTCTTACACGAAGGTGAAACCCTCGATGACGCCTTACGTCGCTTCAAGAGAAGCGTCAATAAGTCTGGCATCTTGATGGAATCCCGTAAGCGCGAAGCCTACCTGAAAAAAGGTCTGAAGCGCAAGATGAAATCTGAACTTGCCCGCCGTAAAAAGTGGTGAGTTCGAAAATCTGAACGAAAAACCCTCGACCAAATCGAGGGTTTTCATTTTTCTTTCATTTTGTTGGCCCGAAATCGCAAATCGAAGGCTATTAATAAGTGTGGATACCTTAATTTATCAAAGTCAGTCGAAGGCCTGTGGCTACGCTTGTGTCAAAATGGCTCTAGCCCATTATGGGCGGAGCCGGAACTACGCGAACCTAAAAGAACCCCACATTGAGGATTACGCCCCTTCGTTACAAGATTTAGTGGATTACGCCGCCAATTATGGTCTTTTGATGGCCGCCTATAAAACAGTGGCCCCGTCGGCAATCTTATCGAATTCTACCTACCCGATCATGCCGGTCATCAACGAGGGCGGTAGCAGCCATATGGTTTATTTAAAGGGTTCCTATGGCCGCTCCTTCCTCGTTTTTGATCCGGCTCGGGGGAAACGCTATATCAAAAAGGAAGATTTCGCCAAAACCTTCACCGGGGTCTATTTGGAAGCGACGAAAGCCAAAGTGAAGCGCTGTTACGAGAAGAAGCCGAAGATCCTTGCGCCTTGGATTCCTCTGGTTTCCGTTTTATTCCAATTGGTGGCTTCCTTATCCCTCTTTCTCGGATTCTTCTATATCCATAAGGATGGCGACTTTCTCACGCCGTTGCTTCTCTTTATGGCCTATGGCCTCACCGAAATCGCCGAACGGGTCTTCCTCGTTACGATGATGAAAGACTTCGATCGACGTTATCTGGGCGCGTTTAGCCGTTTCCCTTTGGGGCATCGGGAAGTGGCATATACGCACTACACGGCCTACAAGACCGCGACTTTCTCGGGGGCACCTAACGTCTTTGGCGGCGCCCTCGAGGTGGCGGCCTTGGCTGCGCTGCTTGCCGTGAACGATCTCTTTGTCGGGGGATGCCTCGTCGTGCTCTTTCTCCTCTTAGGTCTCGAGCGGATCTTCTTCGAGCCCCGTCTCGCCATGAAGAAAGAACGCCTCGAGGCGTTAGAACAGGGATTCTTGGGCGGTCCTTGGGTCGAACGGAGTGCCCGGCCGGAAGCCCTAACCGTGGTCGAAGAAGGCTATAAGATAGGCAACGTCCTAAGCTTCCGGAACGTGGTGGTTTTGATCTTAGACTTGGCTCTCAGTCTCACTTGCACCCTCATGAGCGGACATATCCAACTCAATTACTTCATTCTTTGCCTCATGAGTTTTCTTTTTCTCGGCCATGAATTCAGCCAGCTTTTGGCCGCCTTGGCCGCCAAAACGGATTTAGACCGCGAAGAAGCCTATTTTATCGGTCACTTTCTTCCGCTTCCCTAGCGTACGCGCGTGCATAATGCTAAAGTATTACCGCGATGGAACTTGATTTCGACAATCGGCTCGACCCCCAGTATGATGGGCTTGAAGAACGATACGCTCACATCATGGCGACTGCGTTTGCCTATTTGAAGATTCGCCAGAACTATGAAGTGGATGTCTCTTTGGTCGATGATGAGACGATTCACGAGATCAATCGCGACTACCGCAAAGTGGACCGGATCACCGACGTGATCAGCTTCGCCTTCAATGACGACAAGGCTCCCAATGACCAGATTAACGATCTCAAAGTGCCAAAAATGCTCGGCGAGATCTTCATTTGTGTCCCTCAAGCCTTACGGCAAGCCAAAGAGATCGGAAATAGCGACATGCGCGAACTCCGATTCCTCTTCACCCACGGTTTGCTCCACTTGCTCGGTTACGATCATATGAAAAAAGAAGACGAGGAAATCATGTTTCCCTTACAGGAAAGCATCCTCGAGAAAGAAAAATCCACATGGAAAAAGAAGAACTCGTCGAATTAGCTAAACAAGCCCGGAAGCTCTCGTATTCGCCTTATTCCCACTTTGCGGTTGGGGCGGTGGTTGAGTGCAAGGATGGCTCGACTTATCAAGGGGCCAACATCGAAAACTCGTCGTATCCCCTTTGCATGTGCGCGGAACGCAATGCCATCTACAATGCGATGATGCACGGTCAAACCCGCGATGATTTTGTCGCGATGGCTTTAACCGCCGACACCGATGGACCTTGTTCGCCGTGTGGGGCTTGTCGCCAGGTTCTTTCGGAGCTTTTCCCTTCGGACGCTCCCATCTATATGTCCAATCTTCATGGCGATATCCAGGAGACCAATACGACGGAGCTATTACCCTTCGCCTTTAACGGAGACGATTTATGAAAAGTGGATTCGTTGCGATTTTAGGCCGGCCTAATGTTGGAAAGTCGACCCTTCTTAATGCTTTGCTCAGTAAGAAAGTCTCGATTGTGTCCCGGCGGGCCCAAACCACGCGCGACGAAATCTCGGGGATTTTGAACGAAAAGGATTATCAGATTGTTTTCGTCGATACGCCGGGGCTTTTTGAAGGCCATGAGGCTCTCGACAAGTACATGGGTGAACAAGCCCGCAACGCGGCCAAAGACGTCGACGCAATCCTTTATCTCATCGATGCGGCCGTCCCGGATTTAGAGCCCGATCTGAAGATCATCGCTTCCTTAAAAGCCAATGTGCCGCTTTTCTTAGTAATCAATAAAATCGATCTCATCACGGTTGAACAAGTTGGGCCGCTCAAAGAGAAACTGGCCAAAGCCTTCCCTAACGCTCACTTGATCGAAGCTTCGCTCCTTCATAATTTCGGCTTAAAAGAAATCAAAGAAGCGGTGGTTCCTTGCTTAAAGGGTACCCAACCTTTCTATCCGGAAGGGGCTTTAACCGATAAAGATAAAGCCTATCAATGCAAAGAAGTGATTCGTCAAGAGCTTCTCCATTTCTTGAAACAAGAAGTCCCACACCAGTGCGCGGTCAAAGTGGATTCGCTAAAAATCGTCGATAAAGCCTATGTTATCCACGCGACTATCATCGCCGAAAAACCGAACCACAAAGCCATCATCATCGGCAAAGGCGGCACCATGATCAAAAAGATCTCGATGTCGGCCCGTCACGAACTTGAACGGATGTGGCAAGAACATATCAGCGAGCTTCGGATTGAAGCCGATTGTATCCCCGGCTGGCGTAACAACCCGAAAGTCCTTAAAGATTTAGGCTATGCCGGCGAATGAAGTGACCCGTGAGGGCATCGTCATCCACCTCACGACCTTAAAAGAATCCGATGCGATGGTCAATGCGATTGGCCCCGAGGGCTTATTTTCGTTTTATGCCCGTGGGATCAACAAAATCACGAGCAAGAACTTGGGTGCCGTCCAAGCCTTAAGCCACAGTAAATTAACCCTATCGGTCGGAAAAGAAGGCAGTTACACCTTAAAAGAAGGCGAAGCGATCGAAAGTTTCGTCGTTTCGGATGATCTTGAAGCCTTGGCGGTTTTGAATTTCGTCATGGAGTTAACGGCGAAGATCGTGCAGCCCGATGAGGCGACTGCCGCCTATCCATGGCTATTAGCAAGTCTCCAAGCAATCAAAGGCAAGGGAAATCCTTTAACGATCGGCTTAATTTATATGGCCCATCTTCTCAATAATGGTGGGATCGGTCTCGATGTTGACGAATGCGTGATTTGCCACAGCAAGACCCATATCATCGCGATCTCCTATGAAGATGGCGGGTTTGTTTGCGAGACCTGTTACGATCCGGAGACCATGCACACGGCTAGCCCCAGAAAACTTAAGATATTACGTTACCTTTTTCGCTGTTCAATCCCCGACATTGCTCGGGTCAGCTTCACCAAAGAAGAGCTGGTTCCTATCTACCTAGAACTCGCGACTTACCTGAACGATTTGACCGGAACGAATCTCAAGAGCCTCGGAATCATCCAAAAACTCTAAAAGTACCCTTATAGTGGGTTGACATGTTCCTTAAGGAACACTACACTTTCTCGCGTATGCGCCGTTTTTCCCAATGAAATTGGGGAAAACCGTGTTTATCAAAGGGAGGACAATTTCCAATGTCCGATAAGTTTAGCTTCGAGAAGGTCACGCAACACCTTCAAAATGTCGGTTTCGTTTACCAAGGCTCCTCGATTTACGGCGGCCTTTCCAACACCTGGGACTACGGTCCTTTAGGTGCGGAGATGAAACGCAATATTCGTTCGATGTGGTGGAAGAAATTCGTTCAAGAGTCTCCGACCAACGTCGGACTGGATGCCGCGATTCTCATGAACCCGAAAGTTTGGGAAGCGACTGGCCACGTCACCACCTTCAACGATCCGATGATCGACTGCAAAGCCTGCAAGGCGAGACATCGGGCCGATTCGCTGATCAAAGCCCAATATCCGGATGAAGATGTCGATAACATGACCTTTGAGCAGATGGATACTTTCATCCAAAGCCACAAGATGGTCTGCCCGGTTTGTGGCAAGAGCGATTTCACTCCGATTCGCAAATTCAACATGATGTTTAAGACCCATATCGGCGTCACCGAAGATAGCTCCTCCGTGGTCTACCTCCGCCCGGAAACTGCCCAAGGCGTCTTTGTTAACTTTAAGAACATTCAGCGCACCATGCGGAAAAAGATCCCATTCGGCGTCTGCAATGCCGGCAAATCCTTCCGCAACGAAATTACCCCGGGGAACTTCACGTTCCGGACCCGGGAATTCGAACAGATGGAAATGGAATTTTTCTGCAAGCCTGGCACCGACCTTGAATGGTTCGCCTATTGGAAAGACTATTGCCGGAAATTCGTCGATTCGCTCGGCGTTAAGGACGATTCGCTTCGTTTCCGTGATCACGAGCCGGCCGAGTTAGCGTTCTACTCCAAAGCGACGACCGATATCGAATACAACTTCCCGACCATCGGTTGGGGCGAAATCCTCGGCGTTGCCGATCGGACCGATTACGATTTGAAGCGTCACATGGACTATTCGAAGCAAGATCTCAGCTATCTTGATCCGGAAACCAATGAGAAGTACATTCCGTTTGTCATCGAGCCTTCGATGGGCTTGGACCGTTTGATTTTGATGACCGCGATCGATGCCTATGATGAACAAGCGTTGCCGGATGGCGACACTCGAATCGTTATGCACTTAACCCCGGCGGTGGCGCCTTATAAAGTAGCGGTGCTGCCTCTTTCAAAGAAACTGAGCGATAAGGCGATGGAAGTCCTCCAGATCCTAAATCAACGCTTCAGCTGCACCTTTGATGAGACCGGCTCGATCGGCAAACGTTATCGGAGACAAGACGAAATCGGCACCCCCTTCTGCGTGACCATCGACTTCGACACTGTGAACGATCAGTCGGTGACCATTCGGGACCGCGACACGATGCAACAAATCCGGATGCCGATTGCTGAATTGGCCAATTACTTCAACGTTAAATGCTTCTATTGATAGAAGTATTCTAGTCGATAATTAGTAGATACTTATACTTTGTATAAGAGAGAGGAGTTCAATGTACAGTCAAGACCTGATCGACGACATCTTAAAACACGCCGACATCGTGACGGTCATTTCCTCTTACATTAACGTCATCAAGAAAGGACGATCCTATGTCGCGCTTTGCCCTTTTCATGACGACAAGAACCCCTCGCTCAACATCTCCAAAGAAAAGCAAATCTTCAAATGCTTCGTTTGCGGAACCGGTGGCAACGCCATCACCTTCGTCGAGAAGTACGAGAAGATCCCCTTTGACGCGGCGGTACGGAAAGTCGCAGATTTGATCGGTTATCATGATGACCGACTCCTTAAACAAGCCCCGGTGGTGCATACCGATCCCAGCCTGACTCCTCTCATCGCCTGCATCAACGACTTAGAGAAATATTACGTGTACGCCCTCTCGATCCCTGAAGGGGAAAAAGGCCGAGAATACCTGAAGTCTCGGAACATCCCCGCCGATCAGATTGCCAAGTATGGCTTGGGCTATGCCCCGATTGATGGCAAAGCCACGATCAAGTTCCTTCAGGCCAAAGGTCATTCTTTAAAGTCGATTGAAGGCATCGGAATTGCTCTCGCCCATAGCGAAGGCACCAGCGACCATAATGCTGGGCGTCTCATCTTCCCGTTAAGCGATCCCAATGGCCAAGTGGTGGGCTTTTCGGCTCGCCAGCTTGAAAAAGACGGCACCAGCAAATACATTAACTCCCCCGACGGTCTTCTCTTCCATAAGGGAAAGATTCTTTATAACTACCATAATGTCAAAGCCTCGGCTCATCGCGACAATTACTGTTATTTGCTCGAAGGCTTCTATGATGTGATGGCCCTCGAAAAGGCGGGTTTGCCTAATGCCCTGGCCTTAATGGGCACCAGTTTAACCGCCGACCAAATCAACCTCTTACGGCGCCTTAATTGCGAAATCCGGCTTTGCCTCGACGGCGATGCTCCGGGTCAAAGCGCCATGATGAAAATCGTCTCGCAATTCCAGCGAGCCAATATCGACTTCCGGGTGGTTTCGAACCCGGGCGACCTCCGCGACCCCGACGATATTCTCCAGGAAGCCGGTCCTAACGCCTTAAAAGAGGCGATGAACCATCTGGTCGATGCTTACGACTTCCAAATTGACTATTACCAGAACACCAAAAAGCTCGAAACCGCCGAAGATCGGCGGAAAGTCATGATGTACTTCGTTCCGTTCTTGCGAAACGTCCCGGCCGGAATCGACCGCGAGAACTACATCGTGAAGCTAAGCAAGGCGACCGGCTACGATCCCGATGCGATTCACCGGCAGCTCGCCCTCGCGGCGCCGGGCGACCAAACCGAAGAAGAAGCAGTCTACGCCGACGAAACGATCGCCGAACGGCTCCATCCGGAAAAAATGCTGGTTAAACGGCTCTTCCGGGCCGAACGAGAAGTCCTCTTCTACATGCTGAGTCAGATGGACGCGATCAAATACTTCAAGACCACGATCGAAAACTTCTATAACCCGGTCTATGACGAAATCGCCAATTACATCCTGGATTATACCGAAAAGAACGATAAACCCGCCGATGTCTCAGCCTTGGTGAGCCAAATCGCCGCTTCGGGTAGCGAGAATTCCGATCAACTCGAGAACGATGTCTCAACGCTCTCGTTGGAAGACTGGTGGCCGCCTTATGACGCCAAGATCCTCGATGAATGCTACAAAGTCATCAAGGAAGAGAAAGAAAAAGTGAACGATAAGACCCTGACGGTCGCATCGCTCGAGGGCAAAGATCCCAAGGATAAAGCCCGACTGATCGCGGATTATGCGAAACGCAAAGCCGCGAAATGGAATAAGAATCAAGGAAACGGGCATTAAGCCCCAAAGGAGAACCCTATGAAAGAAACCAAGAAAGTCATTACGAAAGCCGCGACGAAGGCTGCCCCGAAGAAGGACAAAGCCCCGGTCAAAGCCGCTCCTAAGGCCAAACCCGCAAAGGAAGAAGAAACGGCGAAACGCCCGATTCCGAAAAAACTCGAACGGAAAAAACCGGGAATCGTTGAAGAAAAGCCGGCCAAACCCGTTAAAGCGGGGAAAAAGCTTCCCGAAACGGCCAAACCTTTAAAAGGCAAGAAAGCCGCCCAAGTGAGCTTAGGCGAAGAAGAAGCAGTCGAAGAGGATGAAGATAGCGAAGGCGAAATCGAAGGGTTAGCTTCGATCAAAACCCGCTTCCTTAAAAAAGGCAAGCAAGCTGGCTATATCGATCAAGGTGACATCATGGATGCCACGAGCCATCTCGATCTGACCGATGAGCAGTTTGAAGAACTCATCACCTATTTCAAAGATAATAAAATCGACGTCGTTTCCGATGAAGATGAGGCCGATGACATCGACCACATCAAGGTGAACGAGGCCGAAATCGCCAAAGCCGAAAAAGAAGTGGTTGAAGACGAAGTCGAAACCGAAGATGAAGCGGCCGATACCGAGAAGGAAGAAGTCGCTTCAATCGAGGAATTCTCGAAGATCCCGACTGGCGAAGTCAAAGTCAATGACTCGGTCAAGATGTACTTGAAGGAGATCGGCAAGGTCCCGCTTCTCACCGCGAAAGAAGAAACCGAACTCGCGAAGCGAATCGCCGCTGGCGATAAAGAAGCCAAGGATCAACTGATCAACGCCAACCTCCGTCTTGTCATTTCCATTGCCAAACACTATGTTGGCCGTGGCATGCACTTCTTGGATTTAATTCAGGAAGGCAACATGGGCTTAATCAAGGCCGTCGAAAAGTTCGACTACACCAAAGGATTTAAGTTCTCGACTTATGCGACTTGGTGGATCCGTCAGGCCATCACCCGCGCCATCGCCGACCAAGCCCGGACCATTCGGATTCCGGTCCATATGGTTGAAACGATCAACAAGATGACGAGGGTCCAGCGCCAACTCGTTCAGGAACTCGGCCGCGATCCGACCGCCGAAGAGATTTCAGCCAAGATGGATGGGACCCTTTCACCAGACCGGATCCGCGAAATTCAGCGGATCGCCCTCGAACCAGTCTCCCTCGAAACCCCGATCGGCGAAGAGGATGACAGTCACCTCGGTGATTTCATCGAGGATAAAGAGACCCAGTCGCCGGAAGAATACACGACCAAGTCCCTGCTAAAAGATGAACTTTACGAAATCATGAAAGATCTGACTGACCGGGAGGAACGGGTTCTCCGGCTCCGCTACGGTCTCGATGATAACCGCCCGCGGACCCTTGAAGAAGTCGGCCGCGAGTTCGGAGTCACCCGTGAACGGATTCGTCAAATCGAAGCCAAAGCCATTCGAAAGCTCCGTCATCCGACTAGAGCTAAGAAACTTGGCGACTATCGGGATACGATTTTCACGACCGGACCCGATACCCATAAGTAATTCCAAAGGAAACAAGGCAAACCATGCAAGAACTTTCCCCCCGCCAAAAGAAAATCGAAGAAGTGGCCGCCTCTTTTGTTGCTAAAGGCAAAAAGACCGGGAAAATCGATCAAAACGAAGTGCTCGCGGCGACCGACGACCTCGATCTGACCAGCGAAGAATTTGACCATCTGGTCGAGCTTTTCGCTGCTGCCGGTTTTGAGATGACCAGTGAAGATGGGGATTTGAGCCTTGACGAGGACGAGGACGAAGAGTCGGCTCCCTCCGAAGAAGAAAACGAAAAAGAGGACGATCTCGAAACGACCGAAACGGTCAAACCGGCCATTCCTTTAGAAAAGACGGATGACCCGTTAAAACTTTATCTCCAGCAGATCGGCCAATATAAACTTTTGACGGCCGAAGAAGAAAAAGAACTCGCAAAGCGGGCCAAAGCCGGCGATACCGAAGCGAAAGACGCCCTTATTAACGCCAACCTTCGCCTCGTGGTTTCGATTGCGAAAAACTATCAATCGAAAGGGATGCCGCTTCAAGATCTGATTCAAGAAGGAAACCTCGGATTAGCCCACGCGGTCGAGAAATTCGATTATAGCAAAGGCTTCCGGTTTTCAACTTACGCCACCTGGTGGATCAAACAAGCGATCACTCGGGCTCTTGCCGATCAATCCCGGACGATTCGGGTACCGGTCCACATGATTGCCCAGATTTCCAAAGTTCGGAAAACTCAACGGGAACTCACCCAAAAACTTGGGCGGGAACCGACCTTAACCGAAGTTGATGAAGCGATGCCTGAATACGATGAACGCGACATCAACCGGATTCTTTCGGTCCCGATGGATACCATTTCGCTCGATGCCCCAGTCGGTGAAAACGATGAAGGCGGGGAAATTGGCGATTTCGTCAAGGATCCCGATTCCGATGACGAGGCGACCTCCGGACTCGACCGCGAAGATCAACTCGGCTTGATCCGAAAAGGTCTCGAGTATCTGCCTCCGCGCGAAAAAGAAATCATCACGTTGCTTTATGGTCTTGGCAACGATCGGCCGTTATCGCTCGAAGAAGTGGGCCAAAAATACGGACTCACCCGCGAACGGATTCGTCAACTCCGTGAGCAGGCTTTGGCGAGAATGCGCAAAGGCTTAAAGGGGTCGAATCCGAATGATTAAGCTTTCGAAACGGCTTCAAGCGGTCGCGGATCTCGTCGATCCCGATTGCTATTTAGCCGACGTCGGAAGTGACCACGCGATGCTACCGATCTACCTTCTTCAAAAAGGGACAATCAAATGGGTCCAAGCCATCGAAAATAAGATGGCACCCTATCTCCGAATGAAAGGAAATATCGAAGGGGCGGGCTTTTCGAGCCACGTTCTTTGCACGCTAGGCGATGGTCTCACCAGCCTTTCTCCCGAGGTGACCGGACTCACCATCTGCGGGATTGGGGGACTTCTCACTTGCCAAATTCTCGAAAAAGATCCGAGCAAGCTTCAAAACATCCATTCGATTATCCTCGATCCCCATCGCGATCTCGTCGCGGTGCGGCAACGGGTGAGTCAACTTCACTTTCATCTCATCGATGAAACGATGGTTTATGAAGATAAAATCTATTATTCGATCATGAAATGGGCTCCGGGGGATCCGGTTCGTCCCTATAGCGAAGACGAACTTCTTTTTGGACCCTTCCTGATGCTCAAAAAAGGCGAGATCTACAAGGACTACATCAAAGACCAACGTCAGAAAGTGAACGCAATCTTGAATGGGGGCCTTCCTAAAGAGAAACGCGAGTATTATTTGAACTTATATCGGAGGATTACTGCTCAATTATGAAACAGAGAAGTTTGCTACGGGCCTTAGCCTGTTATTATCCGAAAAGCCTTAGGGATCCTGGGGATTTTGGCGGGTTGATGGCGGGAAGAATCCCGAATGATGTCCACAAGATTTTGCTGTGTCTCGACTTCGATGATGAAGTTTGGGATTTCGCGGCGAAGGAACGGCCCGACCTCATTCTGACTCACCATCCGTTTATTTTTGGTACCCCAGCCAAAGTCTTGAAGGCCGATCCGGTCAAGAAAACCCTTTATAAGAAAATCACCGCCAACGGCTTCTGCGTCTACAGCATCCACACCAATTTCGATGCGGGAACGCCCGGGATGAACGATGCTCTCGTGGAAGAGCTCGGCCTCACCAATGTCCGTCATCTTGAAGGTTCGACCATGGCCCGTGGTGGCGATTTAGCCGCCCCGATGGAAGTTCACGATTTTGCCCGTTACGCAAAAGAAAAGCTCGGTGTTTCCTATGGTTTATTGATCGCCGCCGGTAAAGCCACCGTTTCAAGCGTTGCCATCATCGGTGGGGGTGGTTGGTTCGAAAATGAATTAGCCCAGAAATGTGGCTATGACATCTATATTTCTGGCGATATGCCGCATCATGGCCGCCGCGAAGTGGTGCTCCGGCACTATAACTACCTCGACCTCCCCCATGAGATTGAGCACGTCTTCATGGCCCAAATGAAAAAGACGCTCTTACTGATCGACCCGACTCTTGAAGTCGTCACGATTGATCATGAAAAGCTTCCGGAAGTGATTTAAAGGCTCTTTAGGTACGCTAAACAGGCGTTAAAGCAATCTGAAGACGTCGAAGCCCCGCTGCAAAGCGCGGCTTTCTTTTTATGCTGAAGGTTAAGGGCTTTTAAAGCCGGTAAATCGAGCACGAGGTGGGTCGGGTAGCCCGCTGAAGTCGCAATTTCAGCGAGTTTCAGCGAATTGTTGCTCCGCTTCGAACCTAAGACAATCACGAGGTCGCAATCCGAGGGGATCCGTTTTAAGGCTTCTTGGCGGAGCGTGGTGCTATGGCAACGCTCGGATCCGATGATGGCCTTCGGAAAATCTTTAAGAATCTGTTCATGCGCTTTTTGGAGTTCCCTCTCGCTTAAGGTGGTTTGAGAAATAACGTAAGGAGCATCTCCGAAAACCTTGGAGCGATCGTAGGAAACGGTTTTAACATCGTAGAAAATGGCCGCGGGGTCATTCGCTAAAAAGGCTAAAGACTCCAAGTGGCCGGCCACGCCGATATAAATCACGGAGGGGTGGCTTAAGGCTTCCTTGAGATTGAGGGTGACGAAGGGACAAGTGGCATCGTAGATTTTGAGGTTCTTTTCTAAAGCGATCTCGTCGAAATGGTGGTCATGGCCATGGGCGGAAAAAAGAACCACTTGGCCGTCCGGAATCGCTAAGAGTTGCTGCTCCAAAGGCGCGTCTTTTTCATCGAGAAGCTTTAGTCCCAAGGCCTTCAAAGAGGCGACGGCGTCTTCATTATGAACGAGCATTCCTAAAAGGTAGACCGTGCGGTTCGGGTTTTCTTTGACTGCGGTTTCTGCTAGCTTCAGAGCCCCTTGGACCCCGGCGCAATAACCGAAAGGAACGACCGGATAAACTTCCATGGTTCTTATTTTCGCGCGCGGGGGGTGAAAAAGAAAGCCAAAGCCCGTATAATAACGTCACTATGGCAACCTTTAGTGCATTTAACCTTTCATCCAAACTCGTCGCCGCGCTCGATAAACTCGGCTATCATGAGCCGTCCCCGGTCCAAAGTAACGTCATTCCAAAAGCCCTTCAAGGCCAATCTTTGATTTGCCAAAGCGAGACGGGATCGGGCAAAACTCATGCCTACCTCATTCCGATCCTTCAAAAGATCGACCCGAACCTTCCGCGGTTACAAGATTTGGTCATTTGCCCGTCGCGGGAACTGGCCCGTCAGGTTTATGAATTTGCAAAACCCTTTGAGCGATTCTTCCCCCATCTCAAGATTCGCCTTTTTACCAGCGAGGCCGAAAAAACCCAGAATAGCGAAGGCTTAAGCCAAGCCCCGCAGCTCGTGATTGGAACTCCCGGCCGGTTGAAGGATCTTCTGATTGATGACTACGCTCTCGACCTCCATAACTTACGGACGCTCGTCCTCGATGAAGCCGATATGCTGATGGATTTAGGCTACTTTAACGATATCGACACGATTTATAGCAAACTTTCCAGCGAACCCCAAGTCATGGTCTTTTCGGCCACGTTAACTCCCGGCTTAAAAGAGAAACTTCATCGTTACATCAAAAGCGATTTCCTCTATGAGTCGGAGCAGCATATGACTGCGGCCGGAGTTTCCCATCACTTAGTCGATATCAAACACGTGGGAGCCTTGGAAGCCCTCAAATCCTTCTTACGGATTCGTAACCCTTATCTCGTCTTGGTTTTTGCTTCGCGGAAAGAGGACGTCAACAAGATCTACGAAGGCTTAAAAGAAGAGAAATGGTCGGTTGTTTCTTTCTCGGGAGACCTCGAACAACGGGAACGCCGAAAGACGATCCGTCTCATCAAAGAGAACCGTTACCAGGTGATCGTCGCCAGCGATCTTCTCAGCCGCGGCATCGATATCGAAGACGTGACCGATGTGGTCTCGATTGATTTACCGAATGACCAAGAATTCTACTTTCATCGGGCCGGCCGAACTGGCCGCTTCGGGAAGAAGGGCGATTCCTGGGTTTTCTATAACGCGGACACGGTGGCTCGTCCCCAAGAGCTCCTGAAAGCGGGCGTCCCCTTTGATTTCTATACCTTAAAAGGCGATAAACTCGAGATCGATCCGGTCGGCTTACTCCCTAAAAAGAAGCTGAGCAAAAAGAAAGCCTTCCCCGAAGAAGAACTCCGTGATGTGAAAATCGCGAAAGCCAATTCTCGGGTCAAACGGGTCAAACCGGCCTACAAGAAGAAAATGCGCTGGGCGGTCGAGAAGGTTAAAAACAAATATCGGCATAAAGCGATCGAACGCTCGATTCGAAAGCGGAAGTCCGATGCCTATAAGGCCCAAGCCCGTCAGGTTAAAGACTCGTCCAAAGAATAAAGAAAACCCTCGGTCACCCGAGGGTTTTTGCTTATTTAGAGCTTATTGATCTCCCCGATGATCGCGTTATAGGCTTCCTCGCCCTTCACGGTTTTGATGACTTCGCCTTTTTTGAAGATGACCCAGGTGTCTTTGCCTCCAGCCATCCCCAGGTCGGCATGGCGGGCCTCGCCGGGGCCATTGACGATGCAGCCCATGATCGCCACGGTTTTATTGATATGATGGTCTTCAAGGTAGGCCAGAACTTTTTTGGCCATCGGAATCAAGTCGACTTGGGTGCGGCCGCAGGTTGGGCAAGAGATGAAGGTCGGATAATCGGGGTAGAGACCTAAATCGTGAAGGAGACGCTTGCAGGCCCGGATTTCTTCTTCGGGTTCGTCACTTAAGGAAATTCGGATGGTATCGCCAATGCCTTCTAAAAGGAGAGGGGCGAGGCCAGCGGCGCTTCGGATTAGGCCGATATCTTTCGGTCCGGCCTCGGTAATTCCAAGGTGTAACGGGTAGGGGAACTTCTTCGAAGCGAGGCGATAAGCCGCCACGGTTTCTTGTACGGAACTTCCTTTAAGGGAAATCACGATATCGTGGAAGTCGAGGTCTTCTAAGATCTTCACGTGTTTTTCGGCGGAAGCGAGAAGCCATTCGGCTCGGATCACGTCCTTGCCTTGATATATGCTTTTATCGAGCGAGCCCGAATTGACGCCGATCCGAATCGGGCAATGGTGGGCTTTGCACGCGGAAACAACCGCCTTAATTCCTTCGATGGACCCGATGTTCCCCGGATTGATCCGGACGGCATCGACCCCGCCTTTAATCGCCTCGAGGGCGAACTCATATTCAAAGTGAATATCGGCGACCAAAGGGATCGAAGTCCGCTTCTTAATTTCCCCGAAGCTTTGGGCGTCTTCCCTATCGAGAACGGAGAGGCGCATAATGTCGGCACCTAAGGCAGCACAACGATTAATTTGAGCCGATACTTCCTCGACTTTTGAGGTCTTGATGTTGCACATCGACTGAATCAAAACTTTGGATTGACCGCCCAAGGCGGTTTTTCCTAAGAAGACTTGACGGGTCTGTTCACGGGGTTCCATAGCAGGAATATTGTAGACTAAAAGCGGTTAATCTTGTAGATTTTAGCGAATCGCTATGATAGACTAGCAAGGCGAAAAAAAGGAAGCGTGATTCATTATGGCCAGTAAACGTGACGAAGTGATCTTAAAATGCAGCGTCTGCGGTGACGAAAACTATATCACCACCCGCAATAAGCGCAGCCATCCCAACAAGATGGAGATCATGAAGTTCTGCCCGAAGTGCAATAAGCAAACTTTGCACAAGGAAAAGAAGTAAGGTTTTAATCTTTTGATCTTTGAAAGAGGGTTTCGGCCCTCTTTTTTCGATTTCCTTCTATAATGAAAACCATGAAAATAGCGAAGCTCAATTACCAGCCGGATTTCTGCAACACCTACGTGGTGGGGGAAGAAGGCGGCGATTGCGTGGTGATCGATCCGGGCTATAACGAGAACCACGTCTTGGAGCGTTACCTCCAGAAGCACCAGAAGAAAGTCTTAGGGATTCTGATTACCCATGGCCATTATGACCACATTAAAGGCTTAGGTAACTTCGAAGGAATTGACCAAATCCCGGTCTTCATGGACGAACTGGATTTTCCTTGTTTAACCGACACCAAACGCAATGTTTCAACCGGCTTATTTGATGAACCTTTGATCTTAGAAAACATCCATCCCTATCCGGCCGAAGACGAAGACGAAATCAAACTGGGGAACTGGATCTTCAAAGTGATCGAAACGCCCTTCCATACGATGGGGAGCGTTTGCTATTGGCTGGAAGATGAGGCCGTTCTCTTCTCTGGAGATACGTTATTTCATCTTGGAGTCGGCCGAAGCGATCTCCCGGGCTCGTGCCCGCGTAACCAAGCTGATTCTCTCCATAAACTCGCCCTTTTACCGCCTGAAACCAAGGTTTATCCCGGCCATGGCCCGAGTACCAGTATCGGGGCCGAACTTTCCTTTAACCCCGAATTCCGATAAGGCCTAATAAATTCACCCTCGATTTAACCCCTCCGGTTGGTATATAATACCAACGGCATTTTACCAAAGGAGATCTTTTATGATCAATGTCACCGAATTACGACCCGGGAACTACTTCGAAGACGAAGGCGCTCTTTATCAGGTCCTCGACATCCTTCTCAACAAAACCGCTATGAGAAAGATGGTCGCTAAGATCAAAGTCAAGAATATGCGGACTGGCGCGATCTTTGAGCTCGCCCGGAACTCCGGCTACGGCGTCGAAGAAGTCCGGCTCGACAAAAAGACGATGCAGTATCTCTATGATGCGGGCGAAACCCTTTGCTTCATGGATGGCAAGACCTTCGAACAAATCGAACTTCCGAAAGCCAATCTTCAGAATGAAATTCCGTTCTTAGCCCCCAATGGCGAAGTCACGATTGTTTCTTATAACGACGAAATCCTCGGGGTTCAACTTCCCTCGAAAGTCGCTTTGACGATCACCGAATGCGAACCGGCGGTCAAAGGCGATACCATCAACAGTGCGATGAAGGACGCGGTTCTTGAGACCGGCTATAAGCTTCGGGTCCCGCTCTTTGTTAACAAAGGCGACAAAATTTCCGTCGACACCATGACTGGCAAGTACGACGGCAGGGCTTAAACCATGAGCCCGGTCATCCTCTTCGCTTGGGACGGCACTTGGTTTGGTTTAGTCATGGCCGCCCTGATTCTCGGCGCGGTTGCCGGGTTTTTCGGAGCCCGTGCCTTTTTCAAACGCGAGATGCAAAAGAACCCTCCGATCAATGAAAAGATGATTCGAGCGATGTTTCAACAGATGGGACGGAAACCGAGCGAAGCTCAGATCCGCGCCGTCATGAATTCGATGAAGAACAATCAATAATTGGACCTTAGGAGGCCTTTATGAACTCATTCGCCATTTTGATCGATTCGACGGGAGACCTTGGAAAGGACCTGCGGGCCCAATACGACATCGACTATTGCCCGATGGGCATCAGCATCGATGGCAAGGATTATCCGGCCTCACTCGACTGGGATCAAGGGATGACTCCGCACCAACTCTACGATTTGATGCGCCAGGGCATGAAGTTCTTCACCTCCCAGGTGCCGGCGCAAACCTTCGAAGCCAAATTCAAACAATACCTCGATAAGGGCCTCGATGTTTATTACATCGCATGCTCCTCGGGACTTTCTGGCTCGGTCAATATCGCCCGGAGCGTCGCCCAAAAGCTCGCCCCGTCCTATCCGAATCAAAAGATCGTCTGTTTCGATTCGCTCATCTCGGGCTACGCCCAAGGTGCGATGGCCATCAAAGCCAGCGAAATGCGAAAAGAAGGTAAGGGCCTCGATGAAGTCGCCGCTTGGCTCGACAAGAACAAACTTCGCTATAACCAATTCGGCGCGATCGATGATCTCACCTATTTAAAACGGGCGGGCCGGGTTTCGGCCTCCTCCGCGTTCTTCGGCAACCTCTTCGGAGTGAAGCCAATTGTGATTTCCGATACCAAAGGCCATAACTACGCTTATAAAAAGGTCAAGGGCCGCAAGGCCAGCCTCATCGATATCGCTCAGGAAACCGTTGCGGCGACCGACGACATTGAACATTCAACCATTTGGATTGGTCATATCGACGATCCCGAAGGTGCCGAATTCGTTCGCCAAGAAATCTTGAAGATCGCGAAACCGGGCAACATCTATGTTGGTCCGATCGGCCCGATCGTTGGTGGATCGACTGGCCCTGGTACGGTTGCGACGTATACTTTCGGTAAAGAAGTCACGGTCTGCGGCGAGTAATCGCCGTAGGCTTTTCTTTCTTTTTCCATCATCTTATAGGGTAAAACAAAATGAACACATTATCGGGTCAAGTCTTTGCCGCGATGGTTTTGAACGGGTATCGCGATCTGAAGTCTCAATACGAAAAGATCAACGATCTCAATGTTTTCCCGGTTCCGGATGGCGACACCGGAACTAACATCGCAGCCACCTTAACGGGCGGTGTCAAAGCGATGGCGACCGCCGATCAGAACAATATCGGTGACGTCTCAGAAAAGCTCGCCGAAGGCATGTTATTAGGCGCCCGGGGAAACTCTGGCGTCATCCTTTCTCAGTTCTTCGCTGGAATCGCCAACGCCTTAGCCGATCTTCAAAAAGCGAATGTGACTCAGTTTGCCGCCGCGCTCCGTTCCGGCACTCAAAAAGCCTACGAAGCGGTGGTTCAGCCAGTCGAAGGCACTATTCTTACCGTGGCCCGCGAAGGCAGCGCTTACGTGATGGATCATTTGACCGCGATCCCCGATTTTGAAAGTCTCTTTGAGGTTTTGCTCTCGCGGATGAGAGAAGCGTTGGAACGAACCCCCGATCTTCTTCCGGTTCTCAAGGAAGCTGGCGTCATTGATAGCGGCGGCGCCGGACTCGTTTGCATCATCGAAGGTATGGGCAAAGAAATCATGGGCGAAGAAGTCGCCGATTCCGTTTTTAACGGCCCTCAGAATAGCGTTTCCGCCGATGCCAAGGTTCCTTTCGACGAGAACAGCGTTCTCACCTATGGTTATTGCACCGAATTCATCCTGCAGCTCCAAAAGAGCAAAGGCGATCCTAAAGCTTTCCAAATCAAAGACATGATCGCTTTCTTAAGCACCATCGGCGATTCGATCGTGGCGATTAAGCAAGGAACGATCGTGAAGATCCACGTTCATACGAAAGTTCCCTATAAGGCGATTGAATACGCTCAACGTTATGGCGAGTTCGTCACCTTCAAGATGGAGAACATGTCGATTCAACACAATGAGGTTCTTCTCAAAGAAATGCCGATTGAAGGCGCCAAGATGGTCAAAGCCGTCGAAAAGCCGAAAGATCGGGTCAATCTTGCCATCGTCGCCGTTTCCCCGAGCGATTCGATTTCGAATCTCTTTAAGGAAATGGGAGTTTCCGAAATCATTTCGGGCGGTCAAACCATGAACCCCTCGGCTCAAGATTTCGTCGAAGCCTTTAAAAACGCGAATGCCGATAACATCATCGTCTTCCCCAATAACGGAAACGTGATTTTAACCGCTCAGCAAGCCGCTAAGCTCTTTACCGGCAGCAAGATTACCATCATGGAATCGAAATCGCTGGTTGAGGCCTATAGCGCTTTGTCGATGGCCGACCCGGTCAACGAGACGGTCGAAGAAAACATCGTCTCGATGAAGAATTCGATGAAAAATTTGACCGCGGCTGAAGTTTGCCCGGCCATTCGGGATTCCATCAACAATGGCATCCAAATCAAAAAAGGCGACTTTATTGCGATCAAGGAAGGAACCGTGGTGGCGGCCAAAGCTAAAATCATCGATTCCGTGGCGGCGTTACTCCAAAGCATCGACGACATTGATGACAAAGAAGTTCTCACCGTTTTCTATGGCGTGGACGCGACGGAAAAGAATAAAGACGATCTGAAGGCCTACGTCAGCAAGACTTACCCGATGATGGAAGTGGTGGAAATCGATGGCCAGCAGACAATCTATCCCTTCGTTTTCGCGGTCGAATAAAGGATAATGAACAACTTCAAAAGCGGGTCTTCAAGATCCGCTTTTTTTGATGTCGGTTACTTCGAAAAAGAGGGCAGTTTGCGCATGCATGAAATGACCTCTTTTCGACATCAAAGATTTTCATTGAAACATTAATGGCAACCCTTCGGAAAGATTTATGAGGAGGGGAAGTAGGGGGAGACATTTCAAATTTAGTAGTCGAAGGAGTAAATTCACGAAATGCCTAATTCCATAAAAAATATCCCGTTCTAAAGTCAATCTAAAACAAAGGTTTTATCGTACTTAAAAGGAATCAAAGAAGAAAAAAGGGGATTTATCCCCTCGTTTTTATAAAAACCAAGAAACTACTAAAAAACTACTTTATCCAAGTAATCTTGCTTTCCTTGCCTTCTTTAATTCTCTCAATGTTTGCGTGGTGACGAACGACAAGAATGACATAAATAATTGTCATCACGATCGCATACCAAAGGCCCCAAGTTAAACTCTGCCCTTTTAAGGCAAAGGTGAACATAAAAAATGTGATGTCGAAACCCGTGGCTAAATTCACAAAGAAAAGCGTCCAGGCTAAGACGACTTGGAAGAAGCCGCCGATGATCGAAGCAAGGGAGACCATTTTCTTCATGGCCAACGTTCCAAGGTAGAAGAACCCAAACAAGAAACCTAACCAGCTGGTCAAAGTGCAGAGTCCCATGAAACAAGCGACCGCTTTTCCGCCTTTGAAGTGAACGTAGATAGGCCAACAATGACCAATCGCCGCCCCTAAACCGGCCAGCCAATAATAAAGTGGAGTCAAATCCTGACCCCATTGGTTGTAATAACCATGTAAGGAGGTAAAGGTGAGGATTGCCCAAGCCGCGTAAACCGGAATCACGGCCTTTAACATATCGAGGGCGATGCAAAGGAAACCAATCCGTTTTCCGAAGACCCGACCCGTATTGGTTCCACCCGAATTTCCCGAACCATAATCGCGGGGGTCTTTATGGAAGAAGACTTTCCCGATAACGACACCGTTAGGAATCGCACCAAAAAAGTACCCGACGATAAAACAGACGAATGCGGTAACTATATTTACTACGTAAATATTCATGTTTGCCCTTTACTATAGCCGCTCTATTATGGAATTTTCAAGCGTGATTTTCCAACTTTTGATGCGGTATAATAGACCGCAGTCTAAAAGACTGACATAAAAATGGTCGATATTGAAAAAGCCGAAGAGGAATATACTTCCAAAGACATCGAACTCTTAAGTGAGCTTGAAGGCGTCCGGAAACGTCCGGGCATGTACATTGGTTCTACCAACGCGACAGGCCTGCATCATTTGGTGTGGGAAATCGTCGATAACGGTGTCGATGAAGCCGTGAATGGTTTCGGCGACAAGATCACGGTAATCATCAGAAAAGACGGGAGTATTTCGATCGAAGATGAAGGCCGCGGAATCCCGGTTGATATTCATAAAGAGACGGGAATGCCAGCGGTTCAGCTCGTTTATTCGACCCTGCATTCCGGCGGTAAATTCTCGAGCAAAGTTTACTCGACTTCGGCCGGTCTTCATGGTGTTGGCGCCACCGTAACTAATGCGCTTTCCGAGTGGATTGACATCACGGTCTTCCGTGAAGGTAAGATTTATAACATCCGTTTTGAGCATGGCGGCAAATTAGCCCACCCGCTCCAAGTCCTCGGAAATACCAATAAACACGGCACTTTGGTTCGTTTTAAGCCTGATCCGACGATTTTTTCGACCGTCGAGTTCAAATGGGACACCATCTACAATCACCTTCAAGAAGAAGCCTTCCTTTTGAAGAAAGTCCACTTTGTTCTGAAGGACGAACGGACGGGAAATGAGCACGAATTTTATTATGAAAACGGCTTGCGCGAGTACGTCGCGACGCTCGATCAGAACAAATCTCCGATCGGCGAAGTGATTGATTTCGAAGATAACACCGGCTCGATTAAGATGGAAGGCGCCTTGCAATGGTGCAACCAGGACTATAACGAGAACATCCTTTCTTACGCTAACTCCGTCCGAACCGCCGATGGGGGCACCCATGAGTCCGGTTTTAAGCTTGGCATTACTCGGGCGGTCAATGACTGGGCCATCCAAAATGAGATCATCAAAGACACCGATAAGATCGATGGATCCGATATCCGTGAAGGTTTGACCGCTATTATCGCGGTGAAGATCCCGGAAGACCGACTTGAATATGAAGGCCAGACCAAAGGGAAGCTCGGAACCCCCGAGGCGACCGCGACGGTCAATGCTTTCATCTACGATAACTTGGTTCACTATCTGGCCGAACATAAGGAATTCGCCGTTGATTTGATTCGGAAATGCAGCGCCTCCCGTGAAGCTCGTGAGGCCGCTCGGAAAGCTCGTGAAGCCGCTCGCGGCAACAAAAAGAGCAAAGTCGACGCCGTTATTTCGGACAAATTAGCCTCGGCTCAATCGAAAGATTATCCCAACAATGAACTCTTTATCGTCGAGGGCGATTCCGCTGGCGGCTCCGCCAAAACGGGTCGGGACCGGCTCCATCAAGCGATTCTTCCCCTTCGCGGAAAGCCTTTAAACACCGACTCTGTCACGATGGAACGGATGCTTCAAAACGTCGAATTCTCCACGATTATTCAGACGATTGGTGCGGGAGTTGGTGCCGATTTCGATGTGGAAGATTCCCATTATGGCAAGATCATCATCATGACCGATGCTGATACCGATGGCGCCCATATTCAGATTTTGCTTTTAACTTTCTTCTACAACTACATGAAGCCTTTGATCACCCATGGGATGGTCTACATTGCTTGCCCGCCGCTTTACCGTGTTTATAAAAAGAGCGACCCCGCGCATAAGTTTATTTATGCTTGGGACGATAAATCCCTCGAAGACGCCAAGACCAAAATCGGGGCTGGCTACGGAATCAACCGTTATAAAGGCTTGGGCGAAATGAACGCTGATCAACTCGCGATCACGACGATGAATAAGAAGACCCGCCAGTTACTCCAGGTTCATATTGATGACCCCTTGGTCGTCGAAAAACGGATCGGGGTTTTGATGGGGCAAGATCCGTCCTTACGCCGTGATTGGATCGAAGAAAACATTTCCTTTAACACTGAAGACTCCTTCATCAAGGAGGTTAAAAAATAACGATGGCCCGTAAAGATAAGCAAGAACCCTTAATCGTCGAAGATATTCACCACGAGGCGATGGACGAGCTGATGGGTGACCGTTTTGGCATTTATGCCAAAGACGTCATTCAGGATCGGGCCATCCCCGATGCTCGCGATGGAATGAAACCGGTCCAGCGCCGCATCATTTTCGCGATGTACCAAACCGGGAATACGATTGATAAACCCACGAAGAAATGCGCTCACATCGTCGGCGAAGTCATGGGCAAATACCACCCGCACGGCGACTCCTCGATTTACGATGCCCTCGTTCGGATGTCCCAGAATTGGCGGGTTCGTTTACCTCTCGTCGACTTCCAAGGAAACAACGGTTCCATGGATGGCGATGGCCCCGCCGCCTACCGTTACACTGAAGCCCGTTTGGCTGCGGTTTCGCAGGAACTTGTTCGCGATATCGATAAAGATACGGTCGACATGGATCTCACTTTTGATGATACGGATTTCGAACCCTCGGTTTTACCGGCCCGTTTCCCAAATCTTTTGGTCAATGGTGCGGAAGGTATCGCCGTTGGTCTCGCTACGGAAATCCCACCTCATAACCTTCGCGAAGTTACTAGTGCGGTCATCTATCGGATCAATCATCCGGATTGCAACATTTCGAAGCTCACCGCCTATATTCCGGGACCTGACTTCCCGACCGGCGGCATCATTTATGAGTCGCAAGGCCTCCATGATATTTATACGACTGGCCGCGGCCGGATTGACGTCGCGAGTAAGACGGCGATCGTCGATAATCCCGACGGCTACAAGCAAATTATCATTTCGGAAATCCCCTATGGGATCATCAAGTCGGACTTGGTTCGTCAAATCGACCAGATCCGGCACGATAAGACGATCGCCGGCATCGACGAAGTCCGCGATGAAACCGATAAAACCGGCTTAAGAATCGCCGTCGACCTCAAAGATGACGCGAAACCGGAAGCGATTTTGGCTTATCTCATGAGCAAGACCCAGCTTCGGAGTTCTTATAGTGCCAACATGGTCGCCATCGTGGACGGCCGGCCGAAGACCCTCGATCTTCTCAGCTATTGCGACACGTATATCGCCCATCAGGTCGATGTGATTACCCGGCGTTGCCATTTCGATTTAAACCGCGATAACGCCCGGCTTTCGATCGTGAACGGTCTCATCAAAGCTAGCTCGATCATCAACGAGGTGGTGGACGTGATCCGTCACTCGGCCGATAAAGCCGACTCCAAGGCGAACCTCGAGGCGAAGTTTGGCTTCACCCCAGATCAAAGCGAAGCCATCGTGATGATGCCCCTCTATAAATTAAGCCACACCGATATCACGACCCTCATGGCGGAAAAAGCCGCACTTGAGGCCGAGATTTCGAACTTAAATGGGATCTTAGGCGACAAAGATAAATTGAACGACGTCATTGTGAATGATTTGAAAGCCATCGCTAAACAATATGGCGACAATCGTCGGACTTCAATCGAGGAAGACCATCCGGAACTTCGCAATATCGATAAGCGAGATCTGGTGGCCAAAGAAGATGTGATGGTCGCGGTTTCCCGCGATGGTTACGTCAAACGTTCTTCGATCGCCTCTTGGAAAGGAAGCAACGGCCAGAATGGAGCGGCCCCGGGCTTAAAGTCGGGAGATACTCTCATTTATTCGGGTCAATGCCTCAGCACCGATTTCATGCTGCTTTTCACCAATAAAGGCAATTATCTTTATATCCCGGTCCACCTGCTCAAAGTCAACAAATGGCTCGATGAAGGCATCCATGTTAACTACGCGATTTCGCTCGATCCTGACGAGAAGATCGTCCGGGGTTTTGCGGTTCGTGATTTCCGGAATGACCTCTTTATCACCCTCGTGACGAAGAAAGCCCAGATTAAGCGGGTTCGGCTCAGTGATTTCCAAGTCGTCCGTTATAGCCGTCCGATCACGGCCATGAAGATCTTAAGCGACGACGAAGTGGTCGATGCCTGCTTAACGACCGGCAATAGCAATCTCTTCGTGATGGCCGTTAGCGGCGTCGGCGTTTTCTATAACGAGAATCTTCTCGATCCTTCGACCACCAAGAGCGGTGGTTTCAAGGCCGCGAAATTCGGCGGAAAAGAAGTCGCTGCCTTACTTTCCTTCGCGCCAGGCGAACGGGGAAAAGTCCTGATGATGACCGATGGCGGGGCGACCCGTGTCTTTGATATGGATCACATCGAAAAGACCGATCGGCTCGATAAACCGACCCTGATTGTTCCGACCTTTAAGAGCGATCCTCAGACCGTTCTCTTTATGAGCAAAGCCCTAGACCGGCAAGCTCCGATCAGTTACGTCACGACCTTATTGGATGGCAATTGGTTTACCGTCACCTGGGCCGATCTTTACTTGACCCCGATGGAAAAGTATTCGAAGAAGGACGATAAAGTCTTGAGAAAGAACCCGATTGTTTACGTGCACCGGGCTGATTCTGACTTAATCGACGACACAGTGAAGGCTTATGCCGGCCCGGCGAAACCGGCTGCTCCAGCTGCTCCGGCCGCCTCGACGAATCCGGGCGAAAACCTCGAGAGTGGTACCCCAGTCGAAGCTTCGGCGGTTTCCTCTAAGGCCAAGCCGGCAGAACCAGCGCCCGCCCCGAAGGCATCCGAAGACAATGAACCCTCTCAAAAGTTTGAGCAGATTTCCATCTTTGGCGATGATTTTGACGACGATTCAAAGAAATAATCTTATTACAGAGTAATAAGAATTCTAACTTTAGTAATTAACTAGTAGAAAAACAGTTTTAACTTCTTTTGTCTTTTACCCCAATAGTCTTTTTTACAAAAGACCCTTTTTCTTCTTAGAAGAAACTGCCTACTATCGCAAATCGGCGGAATTGATTATCATATCTATATGATAAAAAGGATTGTGCCCTTCGCCTATGCGGACAGCCTATTCGAAGTGAGCGCAGCCTTCTATCAGAAATTCCACATCAAGACGGTGCTGTGCGACCTCGACAATACCCTGGATTCCTACGATCATCCCTTCCCTTCGGAACGGGTGATTGCCCTCAAACGTTTCTTTGCGGAGCAAGGAATTCAGATGATGATCGTGAGCAACAACACCGGGCGCCGGGTTCGGATTTATGCTCGAGCCCTTGGCTGCCGCGCCGTTTGCTGGATGATGAAACCTTTGGCCGGACGGCTAAAACGCTTCATTAAATCCCAAGGATTAAATCCGGAAGAAGTCTTGCTGGTTGGCGATCAACTCTTGACCGATATCCTGGCGGGCAATGGAGCGGGCTTAAAAACCCTGCTTGTCGCCCCAATCTCCCGAAAGAGCGATCCACCCTGGACGAGATGCAATCGCCACTTGGAGAAAAGAACGCGATTTAAGATGCTGATTCATCGAAAAGTCCCTTATTGGAGGAATATGCTATGAGCCAATTGAACGTTGTTCGCCGTTGCTACAATTGCGGCACGATCTTGCAAAGCGACGATCCGAAAAAACCCGGTTTTGTCGATAAGACCTTATTGGAATCATCCCAATCGGCCGTCCTTTTCTGCGAAAAATGCTGGAAAGAGCAACGCTATAACATCGCTCCGCGTGAGCCGACAGTAGATCCGCAGTTCCTTTCGATGCTTAACGATGCCCAAGCTTCGGACGCCACCATCGTTTACGTGGTCGATCTTTTCTCTTTCGAAGCGTCCTTTATTATCCCGATCACTCAAGCGATCGAAGGCCTTCATGTCCTCGTCATCGCGAATAAACGCGACCTCTTGCCGCGGAAAATGTCGGATGCCTTATTACGGGAATACGTCGCTCACCGGTTCCGGGTCGCTCGTTTGAGCGTTACGGCCGATGACGTCGTCCTGACTTCTCTTACCTCCTCGGCCGATATCAAAGCGATCGCCGATCGGATTGAAACCTTAAGACGCCGCCATGACGTTTATATCATCGGCGCCATCAACGCCGGCAAGACCTTATTCCTGTCTTCCTTCTTACGTAGCTACAGCAATGCCTCTCACTTTAATATCACGACGGCAAACTATCCCGGCACGACCATTCGGGTCATGCAGATTCCGCTCGATTCGTCCTCGATGATTTATGACACCCCGGGGACTTCGCTCGATAACTCGATCGTGAGCCACTTAGACGTTGAAGCCGCTCGGGCCGTCACGCCCCATAGCGAAGTCGAACCTCGGAAGATGATGCTTAATCAAGGCGATGCCTGCTTTATTGGAGGCTTAGCCCGCATTGATCTCATCAAAGGCAACAAGCAGCTCATTCAAGGCTATTTCTCCGAGGACGTTTCCTTCAAGAAATCGACCCGGCACCCCGATGAAGGCTTTATCAAAGGAATCGAGCGAGGCAATCTCTATCCTTGCTCCAAATCTGCGACCGCCCTCAACGCTTTCGATGCTTTCGACATCGTGGTCGACGAAGTCGGGCCTCGCGATATCGGCATTGAAGGCTTAGGCTGGATCAACTTCAAAGGCGATAATCAAACGTTCCGTGTCTATGTCCCGAAAGGCGTCTCGGTCTATACGACCCGGGCGAAAATCAAAAAATGCTAACCCCCAAACAGAAAGCCACCCTCAAAGGCTTGGCCAATTCGATTCATCAACGCTATCTGATCGGAAAAGGCGAGGTCGATGATAATGTGGTGAAGCTCCTCGATGCCGCCTTAGAAGCCCACGAGCTGATCAAAGTCGGGGTCCTTCAGAACTCTGAGGTCGATACGGCCGAGCTGGCCGCGACTTTGGCAAAGAAGCTTTCCTGCGACGTGGTCCAGGAGATTGGGCGCGTCATCGTCTTATACCGCAAGAGCAAAAAGAACCCGAGGATCGTTCTCTAAGGCTGAAATGGAAAATCTCATTATCTTCGGGGGTTCGTTCGACCCTATCCATAATGGCCATCTCCGTATCGCCCATGCTGCCTCTTTGCTTTTAAACGCCGATATTGTTTTCGTACCGGCCCGTGGACCGCGCTGGAAGGATCCCACCAGCAAACCGGAAGAACGGCTTGAGATGTTGAAACTCGCCCTCAAGAGCGATGATTCTCCGGCCTTTTCCATCGACTTGTTCGAAATGAACAGCAATGCCGAAGTGAACTACACGATCGATACGGTCCGCTACTTTAAAAAGAAATTCCCGGGCCGTCACCTCTACCTCCTGATTGGAGCCGACGAGGTCAATGCCTTCCCCAAATGGAAGGAACCCGAAGCCATCTGCGAACTCGCGACCCCACTCTATGTGAGCCGGCCCGACGTCATCCTCGATGATGCGGTTCTTGCCCGCTTCAAGATGCGGCGGCTCCCTTACGATAAGTCGGGCCCGGTCTCTTCCAGCGCGGTCCGAAGCCTTCAATGCGTCGATGTGCCGATCCCAGTCCGCGATTATATCGAGAAGCATGATCTTTATTACATGGCGAAGCTAAAAGCGATGGAGAAGCCCAATCGGCTCATTCATAGTCTTTCGGTTGCTAATCTTGCCTATTTCATCGCCCAAAGGAATCGGTGCGAGGATTACCAGAACGCTTATATCGCCGGTTTGCTTCACGACGTCGGTAAGGACGTTCCGTTAGATAAGGCCCACGCCATTATGAAGGAAACGTTCCCCGAATATGCTGATAGCCCCGATTGGTGCCTCCATCAATTTATCGGTGCTTATATGGCAAATCGGGATTTTGGGATTCAGAATCGGAACATTCTTGACGCCATTGAATTCCACGCGACCGGAAAGCCTCATATGTCGCCGATTGGGAAGATCATCTATTCGGCCGATAAGATTGAACCGACCCGGGGTTATGATTCCCAGGAGCTGATCAACGATTGCCTCAAGAACTATTACGTTGGTTTCTTGGCCGTGCTGGCCGCGAATAGGGATTATCTCCAAGAGCAAGGCTATTCGCTCAATAATCCTTTGACGAGTGCTTGTATGGACCTTTATTTAGGAGATCACAAATGATCATCAAAGAAGCAAAACTGGTTGTCGATTTACTCGAAGAGCATAAAGTCGAAGCGGTGGAGGCGATCGATGTGAAAGCCTTAACTCCCTTCGCAAGCTATTACGTTTTAGGGACCTGTGCCAACCCGAGACAGCTCCAAGCCGCCGCGGAATTAGTGGGGGACCTGTTAGAAGAAAAAGGCTATGAGCCCAAGAAGCCAGAAGGAGATTCCAGCAGTGGCTGGGTTCTAGTCGATGCTGGCGAAGTCATCGTTCATTTGTTCACTGAATCAATGAGAAAAACGATCGGTCTAGAAGCCTTATTATCGGGACGAAAAGCCAAATAGATTTTGTAAATACTTAAAGTAGGGCAGGGGAGTGGAAGCACCACGAACCGACTTTTTTGTTGACGAAGCTGACGAAATAACTATAAAGAATAAATAAAGAGTCTTCGACATCGAAGATTTTAAAAGCCTTTTCCAGAAAAATACGGGGGAGTCCGTAAATCCTTCTTTTCCCGATCGTGGGCCTATCCACTTCTAAAATCTCAGAAGTGGAGTTCCGAAACCTTTCATTGAAATTCCTTTTAAGACCTACTTCGCATAATGTCCATTATGTTAATAGGAAATGAAATAAAGGAGTTGTAGCCGTTTCTTTTGGAGCAGTAAATGATCTTTATCCACAGAGAAAACCCCAGTTTATCGGAAAAGTTGTTCACAATTCACAATTACTAAATAACTACTAGCCACTTTTGGCGAATTTGCCTCTTTTTGGAGTTTCTTTGAATTTTAAGCTTCGGGATCAATCGATTAACTCTTTTACCTTTAGATATCAAAAATCTAAAATCGTTAGTAGTTTTGTCTTGGATGTATTCCTTATTCGTATTGACCTTCGTGAACCTCTAAGGCAAGTCATTCGTCTCTTTATATCTTGAACGACTTCAATCCTCGCTTTGTGTTAACCCTTTTAAATATGAAAACATGTTCATATTTCAAGGCAAAAGAAAAACGCCTGGAGGATTTTTTCTTCAGGCGTTGATTAAACCTTTGGCCTTAAGTTTTCGTTTAACGAGGTATATCAGTAAATCGATAACGGCAATAATCAGAATCGCGGCGAGGCTTAGGGCCATGACCTGGGTCGTATCGCCGTCGATACTGTTCGCAATGTAGATCAGACGACCTAGCCCGGCCGCCGAACTTCCTCCGGCAACGATTTCGGCCATAATCGAAACCTTCATTCCTAGCCCTAACGAGGTGACGATGCTTAAAAGGATATAAGGTGAAGCCATTGGGACCAGGACCCCGAAGACCGCCCGCGGGTTCGCTAAGCTCATGTCGAGACGTAACGCATCGCGGACATCCTCCCCTACACCGTCGATTCCGCTTAAAAAGGATTCATAGACGATTGGGAATACCACCAAGAATACGAGATAGCAAGGCGTCCAATTGGTTCCGACCATGATTAAAATGATGAAAACCACCGCTGCGGTCGGCACTGTTTTGCAAATGAGGACAAACGGCTTAAGGATATAACGGATGGGCTTAAATAAGGCCGAAAGGATTCCCAATAAGGCGGCGATGAGGAAGGAAACCGCAAAACCGACGAAAAGGCGCATCAACGTGTAACCCACCGCTAGCCAAACCGAAGCTTGGGTGAAGTTATAACAGAAACGGTTGAGGACCATCCAGGGATCCGGGAAAAGCAAAGCCGAATTTCCTTGTTTGACCAAGATGAAGCTATAGAGCCACCAAATAAAGAAAACCAGCACGAGGCCGATTCCGATATAGGTCGGATTAAGGATGCGATCGTGCTGGTTCGACTTCATAGGGCATTAATAGAATAACGAGTCATCGAAAGCCGTGTAAGCAGCGTTACCAAGTTTCTCAATGAAGGTATTCACAAAAGTCTGATTGTCGCTGACGGAATCCGGCTCAACCATGCCAAAGCCATTCGCGCCGTCTTTTTGGACGTTATAAGCGACCGCGGCGGTATAGCCAAACTTGGCTTGCTGAGTCGTGGCGTCGGTCGAATAAGCTTCGATTCCGGCTTTCGCAGTCGCGGGATCGCTGATGGTCGTCTTGATTCGGGTGTTTAAGTCGTAGATATACTTCGCGGCAACGCCGGTGTGGGCATCAACGCTCGTAGTCCGTAAGAAGAGAGCGGCCTGCGGAATCGCGCTCTGGCCCGAATAGGTTTTCCAGTCGGAACGGACGTTCGCAACCACGTGGACATTCGCCGCATCGGCTCCTAATTTCGCTTTGGCCCCAAATAAAGCGGGTTCGGCGATGAAGTAATAGTCGTAAGTGTGGGCAATTAAGGCCTTCAAAACATCGCTGACGCCCCCGGCCAAATAGTTGACCGTCGGCATGACCCAAGTCTTGTAGCCATCGTAAGAAGCGATCATTTTCTTCAAGACAAGATCCGGCAATAAACCTTCGCCGAAAGAAGCGAAAGTATCGCTAGCGGTCGGAACGGCCCCCGCATCCTTGCCATAACTCACCACATAGAAGTTCCCGCCGGTGATAAAGGTCGAGAGCTTAAAGGGGTAGGAGTTCGCCTTGATCTGCTTTAACGCGGTGATCGAATCGAAGACAATGGCGTCATAGGTGTTGGTCTTGAATTGGCCCATGACGTTCGTGGGCGTGGAATCGGTCGCGAAATCGGCGTTAGCCCCTTGATCGTAATAGGCTAAAGTCGGAGCGCCCGCCGGGGAAATCGTTTTAAACGTATAGGAATCCGAACTCGAAGAAGAGCTAGGAGTCACGCTGGTGGTCGCTTGAGAGGAGGAAGTACCTTCTTTCGAAGAGACGTTCGCGGAGGAAGTTTCGGCACCGCAAGCGGCTAAAAGGAGCGCTGCGGCTGGAAGAATGAGGATTGTAGACTTATTCATTTGTAGAGTTCTTTGATAACCTTTCCGATCATAGTATCGGCCTTTTGAAGACCGAAGTTAAACAAGATGCTCTCCCCCATATCAGCAAAGCTGTCTCTCTCTTCAAGATAGCCGCCATTTTTGATCGAGGGCGAATAGATCAAAAGCGGAATTTTCTCGCGGGTATGATCGGTGCCATGGAAAGTCGGATCATTGCCGTGATCGGCGGTGATCATCAGAACATCGTCGGGTCGCATCGCTTTGATGAACTCGCCAATCCGAACGTCGAGGGCTTCAAGAGCGTGGGCGTATCCCGGGGCATTTCTCCGGTGGCCATATTCGGAATCGAACTCGACCAAGTTAACATAACATAAACCGGTCCAGTTCTCGTTTTTGAGTTGTTCGATCGTTTTGTCCATGCCATCTTCATTCGAGACGGTGTGAACGGTCTTCACGACGCCAGCCATGTTAAAGATGTCGCTGATCTTACCGATGCAAGAGACCATGTAATGGTGTTCTTTGAGGATGTCCATCGCGGTCGTTCCTGAAGGAGAAACGGCGTAATCGTGGCGGTCGCCGACCACCCGTTTAAAATCATCTTTATTGGTGCCGATAAACGGACGGGCAATGACCCGACCGACGAAATATTCCGGCTTCATGCAGATCTTCCGCGCGATTTCGCAGCAACGATAGAGTTCTTTTAAGCCCGTGACTTCCTCATGGGCAGCAATCTGAAGGACCGAGTCAGCGGAAGTATAGACGATGAGGGAGTTTTCCTTCATTTGCTCTTCGCCAAGGACCTTCAAGATTTCAGTGCCAGAAGAGGCATAGTTGCCGATGATCTTATGGCCAGTTTCTTTTTCGAGCTCATCGATGAGAGACTTCGGGAATCCCGTATCGGTGAAGGTTTGGAACGGTTTGGAGGTTTTGATGCCCATCATTTCCCAGTGACCGGTCATCGTATCTTTGCCATTGCTGGCTTCCCGCATCCGCATCGAGAAAGCATGGGGATGATCCGAGACTTTCTTAACGCCCATGATGTCGTCGAGCTCGCCGATTCCCATCGCCTCCATATTGGGAACCTTGATTCCTCCGACTGAAGCGGCCGCATGGGCCCAGGTATTGCTTCCGACATCGCCGAACTTCGCGGCATCCGGTTCCTCGCCGACGCCAGCCGAGTCCGCAACGATCAAGAAGAAACGTTTAAATTTGTTTGCCATAATTGGACATCCTTTCGCGGTGTTATCTAAACTTTACCGCTACAAATAATACCCTACTTACGCTTCGCGTACAAATCATATGCGCTCATGATTCGCTTGCTCGAAACCTGGGTGTAGATTTGGGTGGTTGCGAGGTGGGCGTGACCGAGCATTTCTTGGACGGCCCGGAGCTCGGCCCCATTTTCGAGCATATGGGTGGCAAAGCAATGCCGCAAAGTATGCGGCGAGATGGAAACCGGAATCCCGACCTGCTGGCTGTATTTTTTCACCTGAACGAAGAAATAGTTACGGCTGATCGGATTTCCCGCTTTATTTAAGAAGACATAAGGGGACTTAGCCCCCCGATTTTCTTTGCGGGGACCATCGATGTAGTTCTTGAGATATTCGGCGGCAAAATCGCCGAGGGGGACTTGGCGTTGCTTATTGCCTTTGCCGTGGTAGACCGCGATGATCCCGTTTTCGAAATTGATCGCTTGGAGTTTCAGGGCGCAAAGTTCGCTGACCCGGAGACCGGTCGCATACATGGTTTCGAGCATCGCCCGATCCCGGACTCCGTTCGGCTTTGAAAGATCCGGCGCTTCGAGCAAATCATCGACTTCTTGGACCGAAAGGATGACGGGGAGCCGCTTCGCGAGTTTGGGCCGTTCCACCTTGGTTCCCGGGTCGGGGATAATCCCTTCTTCGGCCAAGAACCGGTAGAAATGAAGGATACAGGAAAGCCGACGGGCGATCGTGGTTGAGGCCTTGCCGGCTTCGCCTTCCTTTAACATGAAGTCATTGGGGTCACTCGGGAGAAAGTCGTCGGTCGTTTTCTTGTCGGGAAAGTCTTTTATGAAAATCTCGAGATCTTCCCGGTAATCGGCAATCGTCTGATTGCTGACCCCCCGTTCGACCAGCAAATGCTGAAAGAACCGTTCAATCGCATCAGCGATTTCCATCTTTTTTGTCCTTCTTGGCTTCACTCGCCCTTAAAAGAATCGGCTTATCGAGTTTCCGGTTCAGTTCATTGATGAGCAATCTCGTTCGGTCTTGTTCTTCGAACTTCTCATAGTTCCAAAGGCTCATTTGAACCGTCTCTTTGCTGGGATCACTGAGCTTTTCGAGGGTTACCCCGACTAAGCGGATCAGCATGCCCAGGAAATAGTTCCGATAGAGATTAAGACATTTGTCGTAAATCGTATCGGCATCGTTCGTAGCTTCATGGAAAGTCACCGATTTGTTATGGAGTTTGAACTGGGTGTCTTTTACGACCAAAGAGAGGGTATAGCCGACTTTCTTTTCGGCCCGAGCCCTCGAAGCGACTTCATCGGAGAGACGGCGAATCACCGGAGCGATCTCGGCTTCGGTATCGGAATCATGCATCAAAGTCTCCGAGTTTCCGATGCTTTTTGGGTCAAAGGGGGTCATGTCGATCTGATCGGAGCCATAACCATTGACCCAATCTTTGATGACATAGAAGAACTTGCCCATCTCCTGGATTAAGGCCGGATCTTCCGAATTCGCTTTTTTCGCTAAATCCCCGATCGTTAAAATCCCGAGGGCTTTGAGGCGGGGCGACGTTTTCTTTCCGATGCCCCAGAAGGCTTCGATCGGTAACGGGTACAGAACGCTTTCGAGGTCACGCCGCCTTAAAAAGACTAGGCCCATCGGCTTTTTCATATCGGAAGCCATCTTGGCGAGCCATTTGGTCGGGGCAATTCCAATCGAACATTTGAGGCCGGTCTCTTTCCGCAAACCGTCTTGAAGATCCCGGAGGTATTTGGTGGGATCGGGGCAATGGAGTAAGGGTTTTGTCATATCGACGTAGCATTCATCGATCGATGCCGCTTCGTAAATCTTGGAGAAACGTTCGATATAAGCCCGAAAGCTATTGCTCATCACTTGGTAATAATCAAAGTCCGGGGCAATCACAATGGCCTCGGGGCACTGCTCCAGGGCCTGAAACATCGGCTGTCCGCTATGGCAGCCGTATTTTCGGGCGGGATAACTGGCGGTCGAAACAATACCCGATCGGCCAGCATGACCGATCAAGACGGGTTTTCCCTTGAGGGATGGATTCCGAATCTCTTCGCACGTCGCAAAGAACGCGTTTAAATCGATGTGCATGATGATTCGGGTCATAACATCATTGTAACGGAATAAAAGATTATGTTAACAAGAATTGTTATTTCAAAACGGCTTTGACGAGCGAAAGAATCTGTTCCGGCAATAGGCCAGCGGCGTCTTCTTGCTGCTTGATGGTTGCGTGTTTAATGAATTCGTTTGGGACGCAATGGCAATGGACTTTGCCTTTGTAGCCGGCTTCAAGCAAGGCCGATTCGACCGAAGATCCAAAGCCTTCCTTAGTTCCGTAAGCATCATAAATGAACACGTGTTCATAGGGTAAAAGCTCGGCGATATCGTTTGGGTCAATCGGGTTAAGGTAGACAGGATCGATCAAAGTTGCATCGATGTTTTGGGCGAGCAGGCCTTTCTCAATTTCCGTTTCGTTCGGTCCGACCGCGATCAAAGCGACTTTCTTTGCCGCCGCTTTGTGTAAGAACCGCCAACGGCCAAAGGGCATATCAACCGGCATCACATCGTGCTCCGACGAGACGAAATCCCGGGGATAACGGATGCAAACAATCCCGTGGTTGTCGAACGATTGATAATAAAGAGCTTTGGCTTCCGCTTGAGTTGCCGGCATCGTCACGACAATATGAGGGATACTCTTTAAGAAGGCTTCGTCATAGATACCCTGATGGGTTTCACCGTTGCTACCGACTAAACCAGCCCGATCGATCAAGATGGTCATGTTGGCGTTCATCCGAGCACAATCGTGGCTGAGTTCGTCATAGGCCCGCTGTAAAAAGGTCGAATAAATGGCCACAATCGGGTGAATTCCTTGTAAGGACATCGCCCCGGCCAAGGTCAAAGCGTGCTCTTCAGCGATACCGACGTCGATGCAGCGCGAAGGATAAAGCTGGAAGGCTTGTTCGAGACCGCTGCCTTTTTGGGTGGCGGGGACGATCAGTTCGGAGTTTTGATACTTCGACATGATTTCGTTGGTGACATCGGAGAAATAATGGCTCCAAGAGATGTAACCCGGGTGGAGATTCTTCGGCTGGCCAGTTTCAATATCGAACGGGGTGACGCCATGCCAGTAACCGTTCATGTCTTTTTCGGCGTAAGGATAACCTTTGCCTTTGGTGGTAAAAGTATGAATAAGAACTGATTTTGTCGTGTTTTTGGCGCGTTTGAAGGCTTTCTCCAAAGCGTGGATATTGTGGCCATCGATCGGGCCGATATAGGTTAAACCCATATTGTCGAACATCGTGACCGGAACGAGTTTCTGCTTGATCGCGCTCTTAATCGCATAGGTGAAGGAATAGAGTTTCTTGCCGAGGCGGGTCCGGTACATCACTCGACGATATCCGCGTTTAAAGCGGTTATAAGCCCGGCCGGTGGAGATGCTCCGGAAGAATTTGCCTAAGCCGCCCGAGGGTCGCCCGATCGACATATCGTTATCGTTAAGGACCACAATGACCTTGTTTGGGCGAGATCCGATGGAGTTTAGGGCTTCGAAAGATAGGCCATTCACGATGCTGGCGTCGCCAATTAAGGCGACGACATCGTACTTATCTCCCTTTTGGTCGCGGGCGATCGCGAAAGCTTCGGCCGCGCTCAAACTGGTCGAACTATGGCCGGCTTCGTAGCAATCATAGGGAGACTCAGACATCTTCTCGAAGCCTGAAACGCAGTTCTTTTCGTTTAAATGGGCCAAGCTTCGCCCCGTTAAGATCTTATGGGTATAGCACTGGTGACCGACGTCGAAGATCAGCTTATCCTTAGGGAAATTAAAGGAACGATATAAGGCGACGGTGAGTTCCACGGTGCCGAGGTTGCTCGAAAGGTGGCCACCATAAATGGAGGTCTCTTTGATGATTTCGGTCCGGATATCGGCGCAAAGAAGCTCGAGTTCGTCCTCGTTTAAACTTTTAAGGAAAGTAGGGTCCTTAATGGTTGAAATGTCGATGTGCTGTGGTTCTTTCTTCATTTTATATTTACCAAATAACTACTAATAAATTACTTATCGACTTCTTTGTACTGCCCGATTTTCTTTTCAGCATCTTTTAATTCGGTCTCCAACTCTTTGATGAGTTTTAAACCTTCCTGGTACAAGGAAATCGACGTCTCCAACGGCAGAGTTTCGTTCTCGATTTTCGTTACGATTTCGTTGAGACGATCGAGCTTTTGCTCGAAGTTCACTTTGTCTTCAGCCATTCTTTTTCTCCTTCGAAGCAACTTTGGCTTCAATTATACCATCTTTCAGCTGAGTCTTAATCGTATCTCCTGCTTCGACTGCATCGACGGAATTTAGGATTCGACCCCTACTGTCGGTTGTGATCGCATAACCGCGGCCGAGGACCCCATAAGGCGATAGGGCTTTTAGGTGATCTTTTAAGGAGGCGACGTCTTGGCTCCGCTCTTTCATACTGGCGTCGATGTCACCTAGGAAGCGTTGCTTTAAAAGTTCCAAATCCGAGATCTTCTGCTGGTAGATAAGAGCGGGATTAGCGAAGAATCCTCGCTTTTTTAAAGCGTTGAAGCGCTCAAGGATGGTCTGGTATTGGCTCTTCAGGGTCGCGGTTAGGCTCGCTTCGGTCGCATCGAGATTCTCCAAGAAGAGATTTTGATCCGGAACCGCTGCGACGGCCGCCGCGGTCGGGGTGGAAACCCGAACGTCGCAGACATAATCGGTTAAAGTCGTATCGATTTCGTGCCCTACCGCCGAGATGGTTGGACATTTCGAGGTCGCTAAGGCCCGGACCAATCCTTCATCGTTAAAGGCTCCAAGGTCCTCGCTAGAGCCGCCGCCACGTCCGATGATCAGAGTGTCGAGCGGATAGCTTTCGGCCTTCCGGAAGGCCTCTATGAGGTTTTTAGGGGCATCTTTGCCCTGCACTAACGATGGGAAAACGATAATATCGACCAAAGGCCACCGTTTTTGGATATTTACCACCATGTCTTTAATGGCGGCGCTTCCTTTCGCGGTGATTAAGCCGATCGTTCTGGGGAAAGTCGGTAATTTCCGTTTTCGGCTTTCATCGAATAAGCCTTCGGCTTGGAGTTTCTTCGCGAGTTCTTTGAGCTTCAGAAGTTCACTTCCCTGTCCGAAAAGCTCCATGTGGTCGCAATAAATCTGATATTTTCCCGAAGGGGGATAGACCGAAACCTTGCCATGGACCAAGACTTCATCCCCGTCTTTGGGCTCAAAAGGAAGATACATCACGTAACTTCCCCACATTAAACCTGAGATGACCGCCTGGTTATCCTTTAAAGAAAAATAGGCATGGCCACTGCTATAAATCTTAAAATTGCTAAGCTCGCCCCGAAGATAAACACTCGAAAGCTCAGGATCCTGATCGAATTTATCCTTGATGAGCGAATTAAGCTGGCTGACCGAGAGATAATGCTCTTCGTTTTTCATCGGTGAGAACCTTATCGAGGATCGCGTTCACGAATTTGTAATCTTTAGGTTCGAGATAGACTTTGCTTAAGCGGATTGCCACATCGATGACCACGCCTTTATCGACGCCTTCTTCGATGTAGTAATAATGAACATAAGAGAGCAATAAGATCGCTTGTTCGACCCGATTGAGCCGATCAAACGTCCATTTATTCATAAAAGTGTTATAGACCGGAATGATCTCTTGGAGATGCTTTAAGGTTTCTATCACCGCGGCCTTCACGAAATAATCGCACTGTTCGTAAGGCAAATCGGCTAAACCCGAAACGATGCCTTGAACATCGATGGGTTCCTGCATATCGATATAGGTTAAAACATCATAGATCGCAAACATCGCGGTCTTTTGTAATTTGTTGCGGCTATCGGGCTCCCCAAGGAGTTCGGTTCCGTTCTCGTCGCTGATGTTATCCATAATCGTTATTTCAAGTTTGCCCTTCTAAGGCCCGTATAGTTTAGCATAATCGGCCCCTTTTGGGCATACGAAGTTGCCTTAAGGTCGCTTTTCGGCTTTTAAGCGTTTTTCCGTTTGAAAATAAAAGAAAATGCTCGCGGCCATGAGCAAAAGAAATACCCCGTGGCAGATTAAACGAATAAAGTAGGTGCTATCGATGGAATCCCGATATAGAATCAGACCGAAAATAAGGTCGGCCAAGTATAAAACGGTCCCGAGAATCGGGGCGTAGAGTTTCCCTTTACCCGCCCGCAAGGTGAGGAGAACTCCGAGGCCCACGAGGCCTAATCCGACCACGAGAACAAACGCAATATACCCCGAAGTCCCTTTAAGCTTCTCAGCCCCATAAACCGCCACGTTTAGGGACAGGCCTTGGGCATAGCCGGAATTCCATAAAGCCACCACCGCCGAGAAAAAGCTCATGAGCGGCGGGAATAAGTAGACCAAGCTCAACCGTTGATAAAGCCGGAGGAATTGATCGGCTGCTTTTCTTTCTTGCATGGCTTTAAGGATAGACGATGAAGCCCTCATGAATCAAGAAAACCCCGAGTTTCCTCGGGGCTTTCATTCGTTTGTCCTTAGGCGACGCGAGCCACTTTGATTTTGATTTCGATCGGAACGATCTCGCACATCATCGCGATTTGGGAGGCCACTTCCTGCTGAATCTTCAGGCAAATATCTTGGACCTTGGCTCCCTTTTTGAGGTTGACCTCGATCTTGATTTCGGCCTTGCCCTCATGGCTTAACGCCACTTTGACCGGGCGGGAGATTTGGAAAAGGCGGGATTCACGCTTCGAAAGGCTCGCCCCGGCAACCGAAGCGGTAGCTTTGGAGGCGATACTGGCCAAGACCCGACGGGAAATTCCCATCGTTCCTAAGCCGGTGTAATTATCGAGCGCGATGTAATCTTTCATGGCTTTATTGTAAAAGGGTTCGGCTATTTTGCAACGGCGAGAAGTCCACTTTGGAGTTTCGCCACGATCTTTTCGGGGGTAAAACCAAAGTGATCAAGGACCGCTGAGGCCGGAGCCGAAGCTCCGAATTCATCGATGCCGAGGGTGGTTTTCGCATATTTAGCCCAGCCGAAGGTTGAGGCCATCTCTAACGAAATCCGCTTCTCGTAAGGAAGATGAAGCACCGCGGCCTGATAAGCGGGATCTTGAGCATCAAAGCGTTCCCAGGAGGGCATCGAAACGACTTCGATCGCGATTCCTTGGGCCGCTAATAAGGCTTGGACGGCGATCGCGAGCGAGACTTCGCTTCCGGTCGCGATCATTTGATAATCCGGTTTTTTGGAGGCCTTGCTCACGATATAAGCGCCTTTTTCGACCCCGTCGAGGCTCGAACCGGCCAGTAAGGGCAGATTCTGTCGCGATAAGATTAAGGCGGTCGGCCCGTGGGTTTGCTTTAAAGCTAAGGTCCAGGCGGCGTAAGTTTCTTTGGCGTCGGCCGGCCGAATCACGTCGAGGCCCGGAATGCTCCGAAGCATCGCCAATTGTTCGATCGGTTCATGGGTCGGGCCATCTTCGCCCACCGCGATCGAATCGTGGCTGAAGAGATAGATTGCCGGGATCTTTTCGAGGCAGCTCATCCGGATCGCCGATTTCATATAGTCGCTGAAAATTAAGAAGCAGCCGACATAAGTCTTGAGACCCTTATGGAGCTGGATCCCGTTCTGGGCTCCCGCCATCGCAAACTCGCGGATTCCCCAGTTGACGTCGCGGCCTTCGGGATGATCGCGGCTAAAATCCGGATCATCGGGGACGTTCGTCATGACCGAAGCGGCCACGTCGGCCGATCCGCCAAAAGCGAAGGGGCAAGACTGGTGGAGCGAAACGATGAATTTGCCCGAGGTCACCCGGCTCGATTCTTTGAAATCGCTCGGGTATTCGGGGAGCTTCGGAAGATAGGCATCGACTCGGCCTTTGACCGCATCTAAGAAGCGGGCATAATCGCCCGGATGGAAGCCTTGGTAAGTCTGAGCTTGTTTAAAGTAAGCGGCATAGGCGGCGGCCCCACGTTTCACGAAATTCTCTTTAAAGACATCATAAACCGCGGTGGGAACGGTGAATTCCGGATAGTCATAGCCATAGACTTGCTTGGCATGCTGGCCATCTTCAACCCCGAGCGGGTTGCCGTGGACCTTGCAGGTCCCCTGCTTCTCCGAGCCATAACCGATGATGGTGTGAACGATGATCACGCTCGGAAGAGCCTCGCTCTTTTTAGCGCGCCGGATCGCCCGATCGATCGCTAAGACGTCATTGCCATCCTTCACTTCGAGGACGTTCCATTCGGCGCTAAGGAAGCGCATCTTGATGTTCTCGGTGAGGGAATTGCTGGTCGGCCCATCGAGGGTCGAGCCGTTCTCGTCGTAGAAAAGAATGAGCTTATTGAGCCGCAGATGGCCCGCTAACGAAATCGCTTCTTGGCCTAGGCCTTCTTCGAGGCAGCCATCGCCGCAGAGACAATAGGTATAGTGATTGATCAGCTGATTTCCTTCCGGATATTCAGCTGCCATCGCCATTTCGGCGATCGCCATGCCAACCGCTTGGCTGATGCCTTGGCCTAAGGGCCCCGCCGTCGCATCGACGCCGATCGTATGGCCATATTCCGGGTGACCCGGAGTTAAGGAGCCGAGTTGGCGGAACGACTTTAAGTCGTCCATCGTGAGCCCATATCCGCAAAGATGGAGCATCGCATAAAGCAATGAGGAAGCGTGGCCAGCCGATAAAACGAAACGGTCCCGGTTGATCCAATCGGGATTGTTGGGATCGGAAACCAGATGGTCTTTAAATAACGTATAAAGGATCGGGGCGGCGTCAAGCGCCATCCCAGGGTGACCGCTTTTGGCCTTGTTGGTCATATCGATCGCGAGACTGCGGATCGCGCCGATCGCTAAGGCGTCGATCTTTTTGCTGCTTTTTCCGATTTCCATAGAATTCCTCCTCTACTGGAACAGGATACTTTACTCTTTTTTGAGCTGGATGCCGAGGAGATCAAGCTGTTCGGGGGTAACTTCGCCCGGAGCTTTGCTCATCGGATCGACGGCTTGCAGGTTCTTCGGGAACGCTTCAACATCGCGGATGTTGTCGGTTCCGGTGAGAATCATGATGAGGCGGTCTAAGCCAAAGGCGATGCCGCCATGGGGCGGAACCCCATACTTAAAGGCATCGATGAACCAGCCGAATTTCGCGGCCACTTCTTCGTCGGATAAGCCGAGGATTCGGAAGATTTTCCATTGGGTGTCATGATCATAAATCCGGAGAGTTCCCCCGCCGGCTTCGTAGCCATTGATGACGATATCGTAAGCGTAGGCCAAAACGTCTTCCGGCTTGCTATCGAGCAAAGGTAAGTCTTCGTCGCGGGGCCGCGTGAATGGATGGTGCTCCGCGGTATAAAGGCCCGGTTTTCCTTCGATCGGATCGAACATCGGGAAGTCCACGACCCAAAGTAAATCGTAGGTTCCTTCCTTCACTAAGCCCATCTCGTGGGCAAATTTGATTCGAATCGCGCCTAAGCCGAAGTCGATATCGCGCCGATAAGCGCTCGAAGAGAATAAGACCAAGTCGTCGTTCTTTAAATCGAGGGCCTTGATCAGGTCTTCCTGGAGGCTCGGATCTAAGAACTTGGTGAAGGAACCGGTTAGGACTCCATTCTCCATCTTGAGATTCAGGTAGCTCTTTAAATTGAACTTATGGGCTTCTAATTGGAGCTCATCGAGGACTTTGCGGCTGGTCTTCGCGGCCATTCCCGGCACCACAATCGCTTTAATATAGGGAACATCCTTAAAGCCTTCAAAGCTCGACCGATGCATCAAATCCGCGATATCGTGGAGCTTTAAGCCATAACGGGTATCGGGCTTATCGGAGCCATAAGTATCCATCGCTTCCCAGAAAGGAATCCGCCGAAGCGGGAGTTTGACTTCATAGCCGACGGTTTCTTTGAAAATCTTGGCGAGCAAGGCTTCCTCGAGGGCGAGCAGTTCATCTTGCGATAAGAAGGACATCTCCATATCGATCTGAGTGAACTCGGGTTGACGGTCGGCCCGTAAGTCTTCATCGCGGAAGCAGCGGGCGATTTGGTAATAACGTTCCATCCCGCCGATCATCAGCAACTGCTTATAAAGTTGCGGGCTCTGCGGTAAGGCATAGAAGGAGCCTTGATGGACTCTCGAGGGCACCAAATACTCTTTAGCCCCTTCTGGGGAAGAGATCCCGAGCATTGGGGTTTCGATTTCGACGAAGCCTTTGCTATCGAGATATTCGTGGATGAGCCGCACCACTTTGGCTCTAGTCTTTAAGCGGGATTGCATCACGGGGCGCCGTAAATCGAGATAACGGTAAACTAAGCGGGTATCTTCGAGGGCGTCGGTTTTATCGGCGATGATGAAAGGAGGATTGACCGCCTTATTCACCACGACGAGTTTATCGAGAACGACTTCGATCTCGCCAGTCGGGAGGTTGGGGTTAGGCACGTCTTTCTTCGCGACGGTTCCGTAAGCCTGAACCACGTATTCATTTCGGACATCGGGGATCCGACTCGCGTCCTTCGCGGTGAGCTGAACGATCCCGGTCGTATCGCGAAGATCGATGAATTCGATCGCGCCTAAATTCCGGCGGGTTGAAACCCAGCCGAGTAGCACCACTTTGCGGCCGACGTCTTGAAGACGAAGGTTTCCGTTAAAATCTGTCCGTTCCATTATTTGGTTTCCTCTTTGCTATGTTCGTGCGGCTCTCCGCAGCCATCGTCATCATCTTCGCCAAAGGCGTCATCGAGAGTTTCTTCGAGCTGATCGAGTTTGAATTCCTTTTGCTCCTGAGTCTTCAGGTTCTTAATTTGGGCGACCCCTTTGGCTAATTCGTCTTCGCCGAGGATGATCGCGAATTTGGCACCGCGCTTCTCGGCTTTCTTGAATTGGCTGCCGAGCTTTAAGGCCGCAAACGGCGTTTCGGCGCTATAGCCAAGAGTCCGGATCTCGCTCGTGAGTTCGAAGACGTCATCGAGCACGCTTTCTCCGACTGGCATCACATAGACGTCGAGGCCATTATCGAGCTCTTTAAAGAGGTCGTTGTCCTTCATGACGCTATAGACCCGTTCGAGTCCGAAAGCAAAGCCAACACCTGCCATTTCGGGGCCACCGAAGGTCTTGAGCATTCCATCGTAGTGGCCGCCCCCTAATAAGGCGCCATAATCGATCCCGGCTTTGCTCTTCGCGTGAATTTCAAAGACGACTTCGCCATAGTAATCGAGACCGCGGACCAAGGAATCATCGATTTCGTACTCGATGCCGAGATCGTGGATGATCGAAAGGGTTTCGTAAAAACGCTTTTCGGAGGCCTCGCTCAGGAATTCCTTCATCTTGGGGGCGCCTTTAGCGATTTCCTGGTCGGCTTCAACTTTGCAATCGAGGATCCGCATCGGATTCAGTTTGATCCGCTGCTGGCAATCTTCACACATCGTCGAGATTTTAGGTTCAAAGTACGCTTTTAAGGCTTCGCGGTACTTCGCCCGGGATTCGGCATCGCCGATCGTGTTGATCTTGAGGGTGAGATTTTCAAAACCGAGCATCGAAAGAATCTGGATGGCTAAGCAAATGGTCTCGGCATCGACCCGGGCCGAATCTTGGCCGATACATTCCACTCCAGCTTGGGTGAATTGGCGGTAACGGCCGAGCTGGGGCCGATCATAACGGAACACTGGCCCGACATAGCAGGCCTTGATCGGAAGGTCTTCGGTCGCGTAGAGCTTATTCTCCACCACACTCCGAATGACCCCGGCCGTGAACTCCGGCCGCATCGTCACGCTCCGATCGCCTTTATCGAGGAAGGTGTACATCTCCTTGCGGACGATGTCGCTGCTTTCTCCGGTCGAACGATCAAAGACTTCGGTGTATTCAAGGATCGGAGTCCGGAACTCGTGATAACCGTAGAGGTTGCAGACCGCTTTAAAAACTTCTTCGATGTAATTGAAGGATGCCGCTTGATCCTTGTAGATATCTTGCATCCCTTTGACTGCGATATAAGCCATAAAAACCTTCCTGGGCTAAAAGCCAAAATCAATTATAGGGGCGCCCCTAGGCTAAAACAACGCCTAAAGGCGTTAATGGATGACCCGGTTGACCGAATAGACGCCTTTCACCCCGAGCAAGGCCGCGGAAACGTCCTCGAGGGTCTTCGACGAGGTAACGGCGAGAGTCAAGGTGACGACGTCGTTCATCGTCTCGGTGACGAGGTGGGCCTTTAAATCGGAGACCGAAACGCCGGAAGATCCGATGGTCTGAAGGATATCAGCGATTAAGCCAGTGCGATCATTCGCGTAAATTTCAATATCGACCGGATAAGTGGAAACCCCGAGGTCTTCCTTCCAGGAAACGTCGATTAATCGTTTCGTTTCATGGGCGATATTCGGGCAGTTCCGCCGGTGAACGGTGATGCCTTTGCCCCGGGTGATATAGCCGACGATGTCGTCGCCCGGAATCGGGGTGCAGCATTGGCCGAGCGTGATCGCTAAGTTGGTCACCCCACCCGCCACGGTGACCGGGTTTTTGTCGTCGCTTGGTTTGGGCGTGGGTTTTTGGATGATGGAACGCAAGTCGATCCCGTTCTTCTTTTTCTTGATGTGCAAGAAGTCAAAGATCGTGCCCGGGACCGGGTTTTTGCTATTGATGGCGACATAGAGATCGTCGAGGGTATCACAATGGTATTCAGTTAAGACGTTGGGTTGCGAAAGTAACCGCGTCATCTCATCTTCGTCGATTCCTTGGGCCTTGAAGCTATCGAGGGCGGATGCCTTGCCGTTTCGGACATTCTCCTCCCGCATGATATCGGCGTCTTTCTTTTGGAGGAACTTCTTGATGTGGCCTTTGGCCGAGGCGGTTTTCGCGACGTCGAGCCACGAAGGATTCGGACCGGGGGCATTCTTGCTGGTCCGGATTTCGCAAACATCGCCAGTTTTGAGGACAGTCGAAAGCGGAACCATCACTCCATTCACGATTGCTCCGACCGCGGAATCGCCGACTTTGGTGTGAATCTTATAAGCAAAATCGAGGGTGGTCGCGCCCGTCGGGAGATCCACCACTTTGCCTAACGGGGTAAAGACATAGACGTTCGCCCCGAAGATATCGTTGGAAAGCGAGGCCATATATTCCTGGGCCGTCCCATCGCTTTGCTCGCCCGAAAGCGAGACGAAATCGCGGAACCAGTGCAACTGCTCTTCGATTTCTTTCTGCTCTTCTTTGGCGTTATAGTGGCCGCCTTCTTTGTAACGCCAGTGGGCGGCGACGCCGGTTTCGGCGACTTGGTCCATCTCTTCGGTTCGGATTTGGACCTCGTAAATCTGACCATCGCCCGAGACGATGCAGGTATGAAGTGATTGGTACATGTTGGGCTTTGGCATGGCGATGTAATCTTTGAACCGGCCGGGAATCGGCTTATAGGTCGCGTGAATAATCCCGAGGATTTCGTAGCAGTTCATCTCGCTCTGGGTGATGATCCGAACCGCCATGACGTCGTAGATATCATCGAAAGAATGGCCTTTAAGGTACATCTTGCGATAGATCGAATAAATCGATTTGACCCGCGACTCCATCCGGAAGGGAATCTTCTTCTCAAACAGGATATCGGCGATCCGTTTCTTCAAGGCGGAAAGCGACTCTTGGCGGTGTTCGCATTTGGCGTTGACCAAATCCAAAATCGCCTGGTATTTTTCGGGTTCCAAATACTTTAAGGAAAGGTCTTCGAGTTCGCTTTGGATCGTGTAAATACCGAGCCGATGGGCAATCGGGGTAAAGACGTCGAGGGTCTCTTTCGAAAGGGCCTTTTGCCGCTCCGGGGTTAGGGCTTCAAGGGTACGCATATTGTGGAGACGGTCCGCTAATTTCACGATGATGACCCGGACATCTTGGGCCATGCCTAAGAAGATCTTCCGATGGTCTTCGGCTTCGAAATCGGATTCGGTCCGGTGCGACAGCTTTAACCGTTGGATTTTGGTGAGAGAATCGACGATTTTGGCGACATCCTCGCCAAAGCGATTCTGAATATCCTCGATCGTGGCGTCGGTGTCTTCGACCGTATCGTGGAGGAGACCGGCCGCAATCGTGGCCGGGCCCGATTGGAGCTGAGCCAAAATGTAGGCGACTTCGAGCGGGTGCTGAATATAAGGCTCGCCCGATTTCCGGCGTTCGTCTTTGTGCTTATCCTTGGCGTAAAGATAAGCCGATTCGATCATCTTGCGATCGGAGGGATCACTGATATAGGTATAGTAAAGCTCTTTTAGGTCTTCGTAGGTATGCATCGGGTAGCCGCCATTAGGAACCAATGCGTTTTGTTTGGGTAGTTCTGCCATACTTGGAATTATAGCCTAAAAATGGCGGCTTCCATAGCGGAGCCGTCTTTTTGAAGAGGGATAAAAAGTTCGGCGAGGGCTCAGGCTTTTTCGACGATGACGTCGAGGCTAATTCGCCCTTTGTAGGAATTGAGGGATAGTTTAGCGGCCAGATCGATGCTCTTTAAGCTTTCGAGGTCCTTCGCGCCCAAGGAGAAACTAAAGAGGCGGGCTCCTTGCGGAAGCGGGCTTGAAAGGTACTTACCGTCTTTCGTGAAAAGAAGGCTGGCGGTTGGAATATTGGATAGCAAGAATTCCGGTTCCTTCCATTCCATCCCGAAGGGGCCGAAGGTACGAACGAGGTTATAGTTTTCTAAGGTGCAGTCGCTGAGGGTTAAGGGAATCCGTTCCTTTTTGGGCGGATTGATCTGGAACTTCAGGGCGTCGAAATAGAGTTCTTTTTGGAAGGCGGGAAGATCGTCTTTTTTGATCGAAAGCCCGCCGGCGAAAGCGTGTCCTCCCCCTTTAACGACGTAACGGTCAAGCCCTTCGAGGGCCTTCATCACATTGAAGCCTTCGAGGCTCCGCATCGAGCCGACCAGGAGGCTCGGATCGCTCTTAGCGGTGGAAAACACGCACACGGGTTTGTTATATTCGGTGAGGAGACGGTTGGCTAAGAGGCCATTAAGTCCTTCCGGGAGATCGGAAACGACCAGAATCGCTGGCTGATTGGGGTCGATCGAGACCGAAAGTTCCGCTTGCTTCGTTAAGGCTTTGCGGTTGGTGTTGACCTCTTTCATCCAGCCGATCAGCTGGCCCCGTTTCACCGCATCTTCTTCCGTGAAATAAGGGACGAGGCGGTTGATGGTCGTGTCTTCGACCATCCGGCCGATCGCATTGACCGCCGGGATGAAATCGAGAGCTAAAATCTTCTCATCGATCGGGGATTTCTCAAGGAACGCGCTAAAAGGAGGGTAATGGTTTTGATTGATCGCCAATAACCCTAAACGAACGATCTCGCGGTTATAGGCTTTTAAGGGCATCATGTCGCTGAGGGTGGATAAGGCCCCTAACGAAAGAAGATAATCATCCTTTTCCTTTAATAAGGCGAGGGAACACAGAAAAGAAAGGTAACCGGCCGAGACCGGGACTTCCCCATACTTTAAGGTCGTCGGATGGATGATCGCATAGGCGGAAGGCAGGTCTTTTTGAATCTCATGGTGGTCGATCACGATCAGGTCGATCTTCTCTTCCTTCAGGAATTCGATCGGCTCAAACGCGGCGATGCCGTTATCGACCGTGATGACTAAAGAATAGCCGGCTGGGGCGATCTTTTTGGCGTTTTCGAGGGTGAGACCATAGCCATCGAGGTAGCGGGACGGGAGGTAAGAAGCCACCCGAGCCCCCATTTTCCTTAAGGTCTTCACCATGATCGAGGTCGACATCACCCCATCGCAATCGTAGTCCCCATAGACGAGAATCCGTTGCTTCTTCGCCACCGCTTCCTTAATCCGGGCGACCATCTTCGCGGTCATCGGATCCGAATCAATGAGCGGGATATGAGAAAAGGAAGGCTCGGCGCATAACGCCGAATAGCCTTCCTGATCGAGGTGATAATAGGATAAAAGAGACGAAAGAAGATCGCTCATTAGTCGTTGATGCCAATGAAGACCGCTTCTTCGGGTTCGGCCGAGTTGCTCTTCTTCATCGCTAAGCCGGTCGGATTCTTCTTATGGTGAGTCGGGAGCTTGAAGTGAATCTTGCTGAGGAGTTTCGCAATGAGAAGCGATAGCGGGGTCAATAAGGCCAAGCTCATGACGGTGCCAAAGGCGATACCGATGATGAAGTTCAGATAGGGCGAGGCAAAAGCGGCCGGGCCAAAGCCGAAGTAATCGATCGCGAGGTAGGCAGCGACCAGGGCGAAAAGAATCAGCTCACCCGAGGCCCGCGAATTGGCGAGTTTCAGGCATTGCGAACGGAATTCGAAGGTCGCTTTTTCCTTCTCGCGGGAATCGCGGTAGATCTCTTTTTCTTTCTGCAAGATGAAGAGCATCGCTAGCAAGGTGAAGATCACGGTTCCAACCGAGCCTAAGGCCACGATCGGGGTGACGGAGATTCGGGTGAAGACGAAGAAGGCGACGGAGCCAAATCCCGCGACGAGCGCTAAGAAGCTGGCGGCAAAGCCACGGCTAATCCGGTAGCGGATCATAAAATAGAGGCAGCAAACCGCTAAGCCGACGCCAACCCCTAAGGATAAGCTCGAGAGATAAGGCACCCCTTCGGAGGGGACCACATTCTTCACGGTCGTCACCGAGTTTTCGGTGGTCGCGCCGTAATAATCCACGACCGCGTATTGGAACGCGTCCTGGAAGTTATCGAAACTCACGGTCTTGGTGTGGTCGTTCGCATCGGTCACGGTGAGGGCATAGGAAGCTTTATCGCTCAGGTCGTAATGGGTCTTGAAGGTGACCGTGAAGAAATACCAATAACGGCTGATCGTCGTTTCGGAATCGTAAGCGGTAAGCGGAGTCTCGGAGAGGGTGATGGTCGAATACTGCTCGGAGAAATCGGTGCCATCGAGGAAGACGTTCCGGAGAATGCTGGTCTTATCGGCCGCGTCATAGATATCGGTGATATCGCGGACCCGGTTGGTATTGCTGGTCGAACTATCGGAGCGGGCTTCAATATAGAGGACCGTCGATTCGGCGTTAGCGGCATCTTCGTTATAGACGGTGCCTTTTAAGACACCAAAGGTGATCATGGTGGCGATGCCAGCGACGCTAATAAGAGCGGCTAAGATTCCCACCGCTTTCTTGGATTTGGTGAAATCGGTCTTCTCGTAAGGTCCGAAATAAGTCTGCTTTTCTTCCTTCAGCATGTCGGGGATCTTGTCCTTTTGGACATTGATCATCTTCGGGAAGTTGGACTGCATGCCGTTATCGTTGCAAAGCATCCAGTTAGCTAAGCGGAAATAGGCGAGGTTCATTAAGGCGCTAATGAAGCCGCCCATCACGAGGGTAACCCCCATCTTCCGGGCTAAGTCGCCGGCGAAGATATAGACGAAGACGCCGATGATAATCGCGATTAAAGAAGCATCGATCGTCGGCCAAACCGCCTTTTTCGCGGCTTCGGTATGGGCTTTCTTTAAGGTCCGGCCCTTGTAGAGCTCGTCCTTAAGTTTCGCCACGTAATAGAGACCGCTAAAGATCGAGACGAGTCCGACGATCAATAAACCGATCAAGGCGGCGATATTAAACTGGGATCCGAAGCAAACGAAGGATAAGAAAGTGAGATAAACGGTCACCGCAGAGACGCTCACGATCGAGAGGGCGAGCATCCGGTCGAAGAAGGCTAAGATAATCGCAATGACGGCAAAGGCCACAATCGTGGCGATTAAGGTCCGCGACATCGCGGCCGTCACGGTCCAAGCGCCTTGGTTCACTAACGGTTCCACCGTTGCGGCGGCATCGGCAGAATAAAGGAAATCAACCTGATAATCCAAGGTCGAGGCATTGATCATGTTCATGACGAAGAAAGCCGCCTGATAAGCTTGACTCGCCTTACTGGCGTCATACTTGCCACCGCTAATCGCGGTCGAAGAGGGGATGATTTGGAGAGACGGGGATTCTTTATCGGTATCGGTGCTGGCATACCAAACGGCGTTATCGTTAGCGACCGATTCGTTCACCAAGATCCGGGAGAGAACGTTGGAATCGGTCTGACCGGAATAATAGATATCGGTGCCGACGTGGCGGTTCGCCCAAAGCAAAAGCGAGCAGGTCTCGCCAGAAGTTCCGGCCGAACTATCGGCTTCTTTGGTGTTGGTGTTGCAGAATTTGATGAGGTTGTTGAACGAGGTGTAGGCTTCTTTGGTCGCCGTCATCGGGAGAACTACGACCGGGAACGAAGAAACGCCAGATTGCTGGATGTATTCGATCCGAGCGGTTTGCTTATCAAAGATCGAGGTCCAGAGGTCGTCGTGGGAATAATCGGGATAGGGATCAGTCACGGTCTTATAGGCCGCATCGATTTCGATATCGCCACCACTGAAGCCGAGATATTGTTCGAGGTAGGAATAGACAGTGGCATCGTTGCCCGAGGTTCGTAAGCTCACGGTGACCGTGTTGTATCCGACGGTTTCGACGCTATATTCGGAAGTGCCCCAGGTATCGAGGCGGGCGCGCATCGTATCGGCAATCGCGTTCACCGGGTCCATTCCATCGGCGGCGGTTAAGGCGTATTCAGGATCATAACCATTCCGGTTTTTGTCGGTGTCTTTCGAACTGACCCGGAACGTTAACGTTTTGCCGGAAGTGTAGGCCAAATCGGTATTGGCTTTCACAATAGTCGGCGAAATGGCTGCTCCGACTCCAAGAATCAAAGCGCTGCACATGGCGATATAAGCGATGAAACGACGCATAGGTAACCTCCGGGTAAACTAGGCCTGAATTATAAATAATTCACGCTCGCATGTTAAAGAATACTCTCACGCGCGTGATATGACAATAAGAAATCTTGGCTTTAAATCCGATAGCACGGCCTTAAAGGAGACAACCCTGGTGGGAGCGTTTGAGGTGTTCGTAGGCCTTTTCGGTCGCGGTCCGGCCTCGCGGGGTGCGGTTAATCATGCCAATCATGAGAAGATAGGGCTCATAAACATCTTCCAAATTCTGGATCTCTTCGCCGATCGAAGAGGCGATCGCTTCGAGCCCAACCGGACCCCCATGGAACCGGTCGATGATGGTCGAAAGATATTTGATATCGACATCGTCCAAACCGAGCTCATCAATCTTGAGGGCATCGAGGGCTTTTTTGGCAGATTCTAACGTGATGGAATCTTCGCCATTATAGGTAGCAAAATCCCGGACCCGTTTATAGATGCGGTTGGCAATACGCGGGGTCCCACGGCTTCTTTGGGCGATGAGGGTGACGGCGGCGGGCTCGATTGGAGTCGCGAAAACCAAGGCGGTTCTTTTGATGATTTCCGCGATTTCGTTCGCCGGATAAAAATCGATCTTTTCCGAGATGCCAAACCGGGCGCGTAAAGGACTTGAAAGGTCACCAGCTCTTGTGGTCGCGCCCACCAGGGTGAACGGGGGCAAAGGCAAGGTCAAAGGTTTGGCGTTTCCATCGCGGTTGACCATGATGGAAAGCTGATAGTCTTCCATCGCGCCATAAAGGACTTCTTCCACGATATGCGGAAGCCGATGGATTTCATCGATAAAGAGGATGTCGCCCGGCTCAAGTTCACTTAAAATCGCGGCGAGATCGCCTGGCTTTTCGATCGAAGGGCCATTGATGGTTTTGATGTGGCCGCCCATTTCGTTGGCGATCACGTAAGCTAAGGTTGTTTTGCCTAAGCCTGGCGGGCCATAAAGAAGGACGTGGTCGAGCGGTTCTTGCCGTTTTTTCGCGGCGCCAATAAAAACCCGGAGGTTCTTTTTCAGCTCCTCTTGCCCCACGTATTCTTTGAGGGTTTGGGGCCGTAAAGAAAGCTCGCTTTTGGCGTCTTCTTCTTCCTTATGGGCATCGAGTAAGCGGGACATTACGAATTCCTTAATTTATGGAGGGCCAGTTTCAAAATCGTCTGGTTATCGGCCCCGGGTTCGTTGATCGAAGCCAAGGCATCGTCGATCGCTTTGGCTTTGAAACCTAATTGCTTCAAGGCTTGGCGGACTTCGTCGTATTGGGAAGGGTTCCCCTTTTCGTCGCTTTCGACCAGTTTGCCTTTGAGGTCCAAAATGATCTGAGCCGCGGCTTTTGGTCCGATGCCAGGTAACTTTTTAAGATAGGCGGTATTGTTGCTTTGAATCGCTTTGAAGAGCTCATCGGGATTGGTTTCTTTTAAGGCATTTAAAGCGGTCTTCGGTCCGATCCCTTTTACCTGGATGAGACTCATAAACGCGTCTTTTTCTAGGCTGGTCAAAAAGCCCACTAAATAATGGTCATCTTGGGTGATCGCTTCATAGGTGAAAAGGGTGATTTCGGAGTTGAGGGTGAATTCCTGAACCCGAGAAACCAAGACCTCATAGGCGACATCATGAACATCGATGGCCACCCGGTCTTTTAGAATCGCAATCACTTGTCCTTTTAAACGGTAAATCATAGGTTTATTAATGGTAGACGATGGCAAAGAGGAAGACGAAAAGGATCGCGAGACCTGCCGCGGATAAGATCGTCACGGCGTTTTTGAATCCTTTGTCGTTATCCATTGGGTTTATTATACGATACCTGCACGTCACCGAAAGGTTTTTAATCGGTGTAGTCAAATTCGAAGTCGCCAATCTTAACGGTGTCGCCATTATGGGCGCCTTTTTTCCGAAGCGCGTCTTCGACCCCGATCTTATCGAGATAGGAAATGAGCTTCGCCACCCCTTCATCGGTCGAGAGGTTGATGATGGAATAAGTCCGCATGGCCTTCTCGCCTTCGATCACCCAAAGATGATCAGACGGATGGGTCAAAATGAAGGTTTCTTCGGCTTTATCCTTATGAGCGTCATAGACCTTGACCCCGCCTTCTTCATCGGCGTGGATCTTGAATTCCGGCGTCTTTTGGATCAGCTCGAAAGTCTTCTTCATCAGGTCTTCCACCCCTTCATCGGTGAGGGCGGAAATTCCGATTGAGGCTTTTTTGGTCTTCTTATCGAAAGCTTTCTTCCGCTCCACGGCTCCATCGCAATCCATTTTGGTGGCGACGATGATTTGAGGGCGATCTTCCAAGTGGGCCCCATAGGCCTTCAGTTCGGCATTGATGATCTTGTAATCGCTATAGGGATCCCGTTCCCCATCCATGGAAACCATGTGTAAAAGCACCCGGCACCGCTCGATATGGCGCAAGAAGGTGATGCCTAAGCCTTTGCCTTCATGGGCCCCTTCAATGAGCCCAGGCATATCGGCGAGCACAAATTGATTGCCGTCTTTTAAGGTCACGACCCCAAGATTAGGAACCAAGGTCGTGAAAGGATAATCCGCGGTCGGAACATTGGCTTTTGAAACGATATTGAGGAGAGTGGATTTGCCCACGCTCGGGAAACCGATAAGTCCAGCATCGGCTAGAAGTTTTAACTCGAGAATCAGACGTTTCCGTTCGCCCGGGAAGCCATTTTCGGCCACTTTCGGGATCCGGTTGCGGCTACTTTTAAAAGCGGCATTTCCGCGGCCTCCGCGGCCACCTTTTGCCACCATCACGATATCGCCTTCGTGCTTAAGGTCGGCTAAGAAAGCTCCGCCTTCTTCTTCGGTCACGACCGTGCCAACGGGGACATCGACATAAACGTCATCCGCGTGATGGCCAAAGCGCATCTTCTTATCGCCTTTTTCGCCATCGTCGGCCTTAATGACCTTGCTATGACGGAAGGCGAGAAGGGTATTCACGTTCTTCTTCGCAATGAAATAAATCGAACCGCCGCGGCCGCCATTGCCGCCATCGGGGCCGCCATTCGGCATGCACTTTTCATGGAGAAAGGAAATCGCGCCATTGCCGCCATTTCCGGATCTTACTTCAACGACTGCCCGATCGATTAACATACTTATTTCGCCTCCGCTTTTGGACTTTTGCCTAAACTTTTAAGGGCGGCTTCATCCAAGAGGTAATTCTTTTTGTTCTTCTTGATCTTGCCTAAGGCCTTATAGAAATTGATCGAAGCCTTAAGAGGCGAGACGCTGCTATCCGGATCATTCTCCCACTGGACCGGGACTTCTTTGATGCTGAAGCCATTGAGGTTCAGGAAATAGCAATATTCGACGTCGAAGGCAAAGCCCGAGATGATCTGATGAGCCACCATCACCTTCGCGACATTCGTTTTAAAGAGCTTGTAACCGCATTGAGTATCGTGGAGATTTTTCAGATGGAATTTGTTCTTAATGACGGTCTTGGCGCCCCAATGGGTAATTCGGCGGATGAACGTCTGCTTCTCGGTCACCACCGCGCCTTTAACGTCACGGGAGCCGATGAAAGCGTCGTATTTCCCAAGATCCGGTTTAATGGTATCGAAGACATGAAGATCGGTCGAAAGATCAGCGTCCATGAAGAGGACATAGTCCCCATCGGCGGCTTCGATCGCCTTTTTGACCGCCCAGCCTTTGCCGGGTTTATCTTCGTAAGGGAGTAACTTCACTTGGACTGGCATCGTTTCTAGGCCCTTCTCCAGGAGTTGGAGTTGTTCTTGAGAGGAATGGTCAGCGCAAATCAAAATATCGTAGGCGAGGCCGGTCCCATCGAAATACGGGATAATGTCGCTTGCTAAGTTTCGTAAGAGTTTTTCCGTCTGGTTACGGACGGGGATAATCACATCGATTTTCATAAGCGAGGTTATTATAGGGGCTTCCCCTCCTTTATTCCATAAAGAAACGACCTAAAAGGCACTTTTGTATGAGCAAACGAAAAGGGGGCTTCCCTTACTAAGCCCCCTTGATGTAACTCCTACTTTAGGAATTAGCGAACGGCGTGCTTTTTCTTCTTGGCTAAGAAGATCATCGCACCGGCGGCGGTTAAGCCAGCGGCGAGAACGCCTAACGTGATGTAGAGGCCATTGTTCTCATGGATCGTATCGGAAATCGAAGCAGTTCCACTGCCCGAGGCGGCAATGAGGTTCAGCTGTTCAACCACCTGATAGAAGCTGACATCGACTTTGGTTCCAGTCTTGTCTTGGTAGTTATAGGTGTTCAGGTAGGATTGATCGCACATCTTCTTCTCATCGTCGGTTAAGGCGTTGTATTCGGCGGTTAAGGTCGTCGCATCGGCTTTGGACACACCACAAACGGAACCGGCTAGAATCGATCCGGAAGCCACCACGGCCGTTTGAGCGGCGTTGATGTCGTAGATGACTTTAGCGGCCGCGCCTTTATCGGCAGCACCGGCATAATCGGCTGTCGCGATATTGGTGAGATCGTAGTAAGCGCCTTCCGTAATGACCAAATCATTAGATTTGTTCGTATCGGTTCCATCGGAAAGCACCATCTTGGTATCACCAGAATCCGAGTAATAGGCAACTTTATAGATGCCACCCCAGCTATTGACGTAGCCACCCGTGCTGGTGTCAGGACGGAAGCTAACATTTTCGGTAACGGCGGTAACCTTGGTTCCCGGGAATGCCCCCATCGCTTGGCTTTGGCCAAACGTGTAGATGTAAGCCGCACTCCAAGTCATCGACTGGAAATAGAAATACTTGGTCGTCGCGCAAGCCGTATATTTCGCGTAGAGCGAAGTATTGGCGGAAATCGCAGCCGCCGCATAGGCGGTCGTGCAGGCTTCATCGGTGAACCAGCCACCAAAGGCATAACCGGCACGAGCAGTGAAATCCGGAACAGCAAAGGTGCTGCCTGAGACGATTTCTTTTGTGGCAAGTGCGGTCGCTTCTTTAACGCCACCAACAACAGCGTATTCAGTAACAGTTACGGTTGTAGCGGCAGCAAAGGTAATCGAGCCGGTTCCAGTTTGGAAAATATAAGAGGGATCACCATACGAAGAGAAATCACTAACCGAGACGGTATAATCACCCGTCGCAACAGCTTCTATATTGTTATCCGAAGCGGCTTGTTTTACGACGGTCGTGCCTAAATCGCTATGATAACCGGCCCATTTGCTGGCGGTGACATCAACCACTTTGAATTGATCTCCAGCGCTGAGGGCAAAGGTGGCCTCAAAACGCGATGTTGAAGTGTTATATGTCAGCGTCGCGAAGTTGGTCGCCCAATTATCGTTGGTCATGGTTCCCCGGATCACCACCTCATCCGTTGTAGCAGCCTTTACCGGCGCAGCTTGGCTGGCTCCAACGAGTCCAACGGAAACTCCGCCCACGGCTAAAGCCGCAGCCGCGACTCCAATCCATAGTCTCTTTTTCATGCGTAATACCTCCCTTATGTTAATGTATTCGCAATAAAAACTTTATTTTATTATGGCCTTCTTTAACCAACGTGTAAAGAGTTTCTTGAAACCCCTTACAAGTGAGCCGCCACCGAAACTATTAAGTAAAAGCCCCAAGGGGTGATCCTCAGGGCTACGAAATATTTCGGAAAACTTACGAAACTTTAACCAAGATACGTGGTCGAACCACCGATCTTCGATAAGGTGCCACTGCTGGCATTTTGGAGAACGTAAACGGCCATCTGAGCTTGCGATAAGCCAGTGACACTCAAAGTGCCATTGCCCACGACTTGGCTCTTGCCCGAAACGAGGTCGACGTAGGTGCCATTGGGTAACGAGCTGAAGGTGCTCGCGCTCGAGATCGCCACCGCCGCCACGCTATCGGTCGTGCAGCTGGTGTAGCGCTTAATAAACGCCATGGTGCCCGAACAGCCCGAGGTGGTGTATTGGCCATAACGAAGGGCCGGAACCGCCTGACGGATCTTGCTGAGTTTCATGAGGTGCTGGCTGATCGTCGAATTTAAGGTATTCGCGATGGTACCGGTAGCACCACTATAGGAACCGAATCCCGGGGTCTGGAGACTGCCGGTGAGGTTATCGCCAAAGTAGGCGCGGCGATCGCCTGGATCTGCGGCGTCGACGGGAAAACCGCGCAGTATTGGAGGGACCGATGCCTCGACGCCGCCGTGGCCTGGTCGAAGGAATCCGCGCTTTCCGGCCATCTTTTGATCGACGAGATGAGGTTCGCCCCGACGCGGGCACCCGGATCCGTGGACGGCGTTTGGGAGGCCTACGCCGGCAGGATATCGAGGGACGCCTACATGGAGGCCGCCTTCGGCTCCTCGGGCCATTGTTTCTGCGAGCTCTGCGCCAAGCTCGGGATGCCGCGCGGGGGCTCGATCCTCCAATGCCTGAAAGGCCGCGTGGAGGAAGGGTCCAAGCTCACCCACGGCGGTTCCTATTCCCACATGCCGGCGGTCAAAACGCTCTCGCTCGGCGACGATTGGGTGAAATACGTGCCAGGGGACAGGGAATACAAGGCCAAGATGGGGCCGATGAACAACCTGTGCTCCTACCTGAGGTTCAACTTCGAGAAGCACCGAGGGATGAAATTCGCCAAGCTCGCCGCCTACGGCGACCTCTTCATGTACCAGTACTTCCACGTCCGGAAATACGGCCTCGAGGCGACGATCGATTACCTCTTCTCGAGGGTCTGCGGGACGAAAAAGAGCCACAGTTTCAGGGACGGATTCAAGAAAACGTCGACGTGGTGAGGGCTGCTCACCTTTCATTTGCTCCTATATACGTGAAAAAAGAGAGATGTGGGAGAGATGGGATGAAGTCCAAAGCGAAATGACGTTCTTTAAAGAAGCATGCTGCCGGTTAAAAGATGTCATGGCTTTAGGTCCCCCCCAAACCGCATTTTAACGATTGGCATAATTCTAGCCTCGTGTTTTCTTAAAGAAAAGGACTTTTTTCGTTGTGGCCATCGTGGTTTCGTTGATTTTCGGAAACTGTAAATTTCTTTCACATGTAAGGGGTTACAAAAAGTCTTGATGGCATCGAAGCATTAACAAACTGAAAACACTTTTGAAAGTTTCGTAAGGCGCTAATAAAGATATTTTGATTTTGAAGCAAAATCGGCAAATCTCTCTCATTTGGTAAGAATGGTGATGCTAAGAAGAAAAGACACCACCACATCCAAAAGAAAACCGCCGGTCAAACGATCGGACGGTTAAGAATCAAGGAAGAACAATTAGGCGATGTGCTTACGACGGACCAAGAAGAAGGCCCCGGCGGCTAATGCACCAATGCAGGCAACCGCAGTCACGCTCGCGATACTAGCAGAATCGGTGGTCTTACCAACGAAGAGAGCACTAGATCCACTTAAGGAAGCCATCTGAGCCCACTTCGCACCAGCGGTCGTCTCAACACTCTTCATGATGCCACCATAGCTCTTGCCATTACTGACGTATTGATCATAAGAATAGTCCGTGATTGCTAAAGCGTTGAAGCTGGTGACCTCACTTGAAGTAAGTTTGCTGATAAAATTGGTATTCAAAGCGCTATAAGCACCATAGCCATTCACCGCGCTGCTCGAGCAGGTGGTAAAACCAGCTAAAACTTTTTGGCAAAGGGTAGGATTTGGATTATCGACGCCAGCAAAAGAAACGCTTAAATTGGAATGGCCATCTTGCGTGTAAAGATAGTTCACGCCGGCAGTATGTGCCTTATCCCCGTCTTCGCTGTAGTTATAAACGCGATCAATAGTCCCATCCAAACGAACAAACTGAAGTCCAGTGATAGAAGTAGGAACATCAGCATACCAATAATACAGGCCATCATCTTCATTTAAGATGGCCGTGGTTTTGTAGATGTTAACCGTCGTGGTCGAATCAACCGTGGTCCAAACCCGAATCGCGGTACGAGCGGAATCACTGTACCACCAGCTGGCGCTAGACCGGACCCAAATGCGTTCAGTGTCGTTCGAGGAATTCACGTTGTTATAAACAACGGTGCCGCCTTGAGCTGAACTAACCTCGTTCCATGACTCGGTCGAATAGTTGGCACGGTTGCTGTCGCTGCTATCGTTCGATCCACTTAATAAAACGGCATTATTGGCTTGTGCCGACCAAGTCGACCAAGAAATCCATTTCGTTTCTTTATAGTCATCCTGTCCACTACTAGCAGCTCGGAAGCAGAAGCCTCCATTGGTGGAAAAGCTAAGAGATGATGGTTTAACATACCAATATTGGTCGTTGCCAGAAATCATTTTGGTACAAGTGAGAAAACCATTAGCTGATCCCGTATAATAACGGAAATAAACGTCTTGATCCTTCCACGTTGAATCAGAAGCGTAGGCACTTTTGTTAAAGAAGATTGTATCGGACGTCGTCATATTGGCGGCGGCCAAAGGAGCAGCCTCGTTCGAACCTTTTCCGTCTTTTCCGATAAAGGCAGCAGCCATAACGGCACCAGTGGTAACCACGGCACCGAGACTGATCATTGTCAATAATGTGAGTTTCTTCATATTCAAAACCTCCACCACAATAGGTGGCCAATGTAATTATCCGCAACCTTTACCCATTGTCAACGATAATTGTAAGGGCTTCCATTTTTCTTTATATTTTCATCCTTTTGGTGGTGCCAACAATGTCAATTTTTGCGACATAAGTCTAAAAATGTCTTTCCTATATTAGGATAAGAAAAAGCCCTGAGGAAGAAGCCCAGGGCTATTAGATCAAGCGAATCGAGCTTTAATTCTCTTTCCGTTTCCGGTTAAGAGTAAGGAAGAGGCCCGCAACCGCAAGACCCGAGACGGCGATCGCCCCGAAGATCCAGGCATTGGTATCGGTGGTCGAAGTCACATAGGAGGCTCCACTACCGGAAGCCGCAATGAGGCGGAGCTGAGCGATAATCGCGGAGAACTCGACGTCGACGTGAGCGCTGGTATCCGAATAATTGTAGGTGTAATCCGTCATATTGTGATACGCCATATAGGCTTTCGCGGCGTCATCTAGGCCATCGTATTCGGCGAGAAGCGAAGTCGCGGTCGCCTTGGAGATGCCGCAGTAGGATCCAGCAAGGATCGAGCCAGAAGCAGTGACCGCAACGCGGGCGGCGTTGATGTCGAAGACGACTTTGGCCATGGCGGCTTTGTCGGTATCGCCGGTGGCAGCGGTTGCGTCACTTAGGCTATAGAAACTGCTGGTATTTAGAGTCAGCTTCAAATCGTTGGTCTTGGTCGAGCCGGCAACGCCAGGATTATCACCATTATTGAAGATGATGTTCATCGAGGTATTATCGGTCGGGACCGATAATTTGTAGAGGCCGCCTTGGCCCAAGAAGTTCACACCGGTGGTCGCCGCAGTAACTTTAGTTCCTGGCCAAGCCCCATAGTATTCGCCATTCCCGTAAACATAAACATAGGTATTGGTCCAGCCCGAGGCCGCAAAATAAACATCATAGCGCGGAGCCGTGGTGTATTTCGCATAGAGAGAACCATTGGCGTTCCACGTGGTCGCCGTATAAGCGCTGCTGCAAGCCGAATCGGTGTACCAACCATTTAAGGTGTAGCCGGTCTTAGCGATATCGGTCGGAGTGAAGCTAGTATCACTCTTAGCCTTTTGAGTGGCGATCGCGGTCGAATTCAGCACGCCATCCACCACTTCGTATTCACTGATGGTGTAAGTAACGGTTAAGCCGGTGCAACTGACCCAAGCCAAGGTTCCAGAAGCCGAGGTGCAAACCAAGGTATAGGTATCGGCGGTCTTCGTCACAATATTGTCGGTCCCGCTGAAGTTATCGCTGGTGAAGATGGAAGTATCGATTCCGAGCCATTTATCAGTCCGGATGTTATGAATCTTGAATTCTTCATTTACGGCAAAACTCTTTTGATAAGAATAATTCTTCGCGGTCTTATCATAAGTAAAGAGGTAAGTCGTCTTATTGTCCCAGCCAACCACGCTGCCTTCGAGGCAGATGTTGGAGACAAAACGGGCATAGACGTTGATGTCGCTCGTAATAGTCGAAGTTGTGTAATCGCTCGTGCAAGCCGAATCGGTGTACCAGCCAATAAAGGTGGCATTAGTGAGGGTCGGCGTCACGGCGCTAAGATCGCACGTTCCCCCATCGGCAACGGAGAGAGTGGCAAAGGTCGATGATTGAACATCGCCATCAATCACTTGATATTCGGAAACGGTGTGTTGAACCGTAGAAGAACTAGCTGCAGAACTGGAAGAGGGAGCCGCAGAAGAAGTCACGGCCGGAGTATAAGTGCTCCAGTCTCCTGCTGTGGTCGAAGTCAAAGTATAAAGATGGTTCGTTCCGTAGGTTAAATCACCAGTTTGGTATTTCTTGGAGCCCCAGGAAGGAGTAGCCGTACCGCTATTGAACTCCACAAAAATCACACTGGTGTCGGTCGAGGAAATCGATGTGGCATAAAGACCGGAAACACCATCAACAGCCGTCATTAAACTAGACCAAGTGCTACTTCCACTGCCCCAATGCCAAATGCCATAGGAACCGGTATCCCAGTAACTGCCGGCCTGAACATAAAGGGTGACTGTTGAATCAGCCCTCAGTTGGGAATTGCTTCCCACGTTGGCTACGACGGCTAAGGACGTTGCACCGATGACTAACGTTCCCACGCCCATAGCAATCATTGTCTTGAATTTCATAAAGATCCCCTTCGCAATGTTTAATATCTTTACAACTCGTAAGTTTTTTTAGTACCAAATACGCTGAAGCAAAGAGAAAAATGAAACCCTTTACATCGTCTTTTTTTGACGTTTTTTGCTAAAAGTGAGGTGGCCTCATACAAAAAGCAGTCCCACCCCCTTAAGGGTGAGGCCGCTTAAATTGCGAATGATGTTCAATAAGAGGCAACGATGGTGCCGTTATGGCTGACCGAAGCGCTCAGTCCCGAGAAGTCGACGGTGACCACGTAGGAATCGCTATCGAGCGTCCGGTTGAACTTCAAGGTGTAGAGCGAAGAGCCGGCATCGGAGAAGCTTCCGCGAATCAAAGTCGACGAAGCAGACTTTAATTTGGCAAACTTCGCGATCACGCCGTAGTTGGAGGAACTGTTGCCCTCTTGTTGCTCGGCCGGGACCACCGCACTCGTGCCATTGATGGAGTCATATTGGACGCCAGTCGAAGATCCGGTCACTTTGTAGCTCGTCGTATAGTGACCATCCCCCGCCGTGCCATCTTGAACCCACTTCATCGGCTGCCGGTACCAAAGATCGGCGTAGTCGCTCTTGCTGGTCGTCCCGGTTGGGAAGTTTCCGGTCATGCCGATTTCATCGCCATAGTAGATGAAGGTGCAGCCGGGCATCATGAGCTCGGCGATCTTGACCAAGTTCGCCGCCTTTTCGTAGCGGGCGTAATCGCTCGAAGAAACGTTACCTTGGGCCGAGATGCCATTGGCGTCGGTCGCGGAATAGTGGATCCGGTTGATCGGACGGGCGATATCGTGGTTGCTCGTGAAGATCGCGGGCAAAGCGGAACCGTAGGTCGTGCTCGAGGAACCGCTCCGATACTTGTTGTAGGTTTCAAAGACCTTGACGACGTTCCAAGCGGAGTTATTGCCATAGCTAAACTCGCTCTTAGCCCCGCTAAGATCGCCATCGCCCGAGCTGCTATAAGCCCCACTATTGGCCATCCAACCCGAAGCGGAGACTTTGGCATCGCTGGTGCTCTTCGCTAGGCCAGAAGCGGCTAACGAAGTGAGATTGAAGTAGGAATAGAAGTCGAATAAGGAATCGAAGCCTTCGTAATACGGGGCGACGTGGTAAGCGTGGCCATCGAAGTTCTCGCCGACGAAGAAGGCGTTAGGATGTTTGGCTTTGACCCCGGCGTTCAGGTATTTCCAGAAGGCGAGGTTCTTGGTGACATTGCTGGAATAATCGATTCCTGAGCCAAGATCGCTCAAGATCGTATCGCCGGAAGAGGCCACCGCTTCATCCTTAAGGAAGATGTGCTTCACCGCGTCCATCCGGAAGCCATCGACCCCGAGATCGCACCAGGCATTGGCCATATCGACCACCGCTTGGCGGGTCGGAGCGTACATGTAGTTTAATTCCGGCATGCTCGAACCAAACTTCGCGTAGTAGCTATAGACGTGATCGCCATAGGGATACCAGAAGTTTTTCTCGCTGATCCCGGATTGGGTTTCGTGATTACCCCATTGATAGTAACCGCGATAGGTCGAATCGAGCTGAGCCGACTTCGTGAACCAGCTATTGCCGGTCGAGGTGTGATTGAGCACGAGGTCCATGATGACCACCATGCCTTTAGCGTGGGCGGCGTTAATTAAGGATTGATAATCGGCAAGGGCGGTATCGGAAGTCACGACGCCATGATTGGCGAGCGCGGCTGGAGACTTGCTCGAGCCGAACTTCGGATCGACTTTCGAGTAATCGGTGATGTCGTAGCCATGGTAGGAATCCGAAAGCTGAATCGGGGTGAGCCAGAGGACGTTGACCCCGAGATTTTTGATGTAGGAGAGTTTCTGCTCGACCCCATAGATATCGCCAAAGCCATCGCCATCGCTATCGGCGAAGGAAGCGACCATCACTTGGTAACCGACTCCGGCGCCATTTTCAAGATAGGAGGCGCTATCGCCGGCTTTGCCCTTAAGGAACTCCGGCGAAGTCGCGGCTAAGGAAGTCGAAGGAATCGAAGAGACATAAGCGCTATTGCCATAGGTGACATTGGTGCCGTCATCATCGGCGAAGGGATCGCTCATCGAATTGAAGACCGTCGGTTTCAGTCCGGAAACGTTATCTTGGAGCGTGAAGATATGGTAGGAGGTTGTCCCATCGCTATTTTGCATCGCATAATAAGAAAGGTTGGGAAACTGGTTGGAGCCATCGTTGGTCCAGAAACTCTCAGAGGAAGTCCGAGTTGAAGATTTAACGATCTGAAAGCCAACGTGGGTATCAAGGGCGCCGGAGGTGTCACTATTTTGATAATAATTGATTTGGGCACCGCCCATCGTCTTAGTATCGGCGTTCCAGCCGCCAGCATAAGTCTTCGTAAGGTCGATATCGACCTGGGCTCCCCCAAAATCATCGAGGGTGGCATCACCCGTGGCCGAAAGGTGATCAGCCGATTGCGTTCGTCCCACCCAATCGAATTTGACGCCTTCGCCAGCCGTGGGCTTATAGGGCCAAACCCAAATATCCCAGTCGGAATACGAGTCGACGGTGTTCCCGAACCGGTAATAGTGAATATAAAGGTGATTGGACGCTGAGGAATCGGCGAGCCCTTTCATATAGGCTGCGATTTCTTCATCGCTATGGTGGCCCGCTTCGGCTTTCGTCCAAAAGGCATAGAGGGTGAAGTTCGAGGTGACTGGGGTCGTAAAATCAAATTCCGTCCCCGTGCCGGCTAAAGTGGCCGGATCATAACTGGTATACCAGCCCTTCAAGGAATAACCGGTCCGTTTCGGAATCGGAGCGGTCACGGTTTCCCCGGCCTTCACTTTGACGTCTTTATAGTTCAACTTGGTGAGCGAAGAATAGCCAGCATAGAAAGTGACGGTATAGATGGTCGAAAAGCTCGAGCCGCCTTGGGAAGATCCCGCCGAACCAGAGCTCGTCGAAGAATAGTTGGATCCACTGCCGCTCGTATTGGCGGACGAAGTGACCGCCCCGCAGCTGGTGGCAAAGCTCACGCCCAATAAGGCGAAGGCACTTAACGTAATAACCCGATACTTTCTCATGGTGTTGCCCCCCTTAGGCCGAATAAGTGGACCAAGTCCCAGTCACTTTGCTGGGATTCCAAGCCGCACTGGTGGCCGAAATATCATAAAGGTTATTCGTGCCGCGATCAGCCAAGGTAATATCGACCGTTTGGGCATCAATAAACTCGGTACCGTCAGCACTCGTCCGGGCGAAAACGGCGCTCGGATAGGCGCTATAATTGCCTAAATCAAAGCTCCAAATATTAAATTTCCCGGTCGTGTCATAAGTGACATGGGTCATTAAGGTGCCCGGCCAAGCTTTGAGTTCGTTTGAAGCATCCTTAAAAAGATAGATTGCCGTTCCGGCAGCGGAATCATTCCACCAACTGGCATCTTTGAAGTAAATAATGGTCGAACTTGAGGCCGCGGAAGAGGTTTCCGAGCTTTCGCTAGTTCCCGGTTGACTTGTCGTGCTGGAACTGGAAGAAGTCGAACTGCTTGAGCCATTGCTCCAGTTGGCGTATAAGGTCCAATCGGACGTTACGGCCGCGCTCCAATTAAAGGGCGAGACCAAAGAATCTTGCTCGAACCATCCGGCGAAAGCATAGCCCGATTTGCTCGGATCGGCGGGCTTACTAGCCACGCTCCCGGCGTTAACGGTTAAAGGAGCCACCGCACTGCCGCCATTGCTATTAAAGGTAATGGTGTAGGTCGTGGCGACTTGGCCAGAGGTCGCTCCACCAGAACTTTCTCCGCCCGGAAGCGAAGTGTTCCCCGAAGTCGCGGAAGAGTTCGATCCGCAAGAAACGAGCAGGAATAACGAGAACAAACTCGGAATCAATGCGACTTTTCTTACGGAATTCATGAGGTTCTCCTTTAGAAGTTCTTGATGACCAAGAACTCATTCTGGTAGCCAGCGAACTTATAGTTCGAAACGTTGATCGAGCCGGTCCGGCCATAGGAATCGTAGACGATGGCGTAGCTGCCGTTATCGATGCCGATCTCGGCGGTTCCACCGGTCGAGCCATAAGTGGAAGAATTGATCCGGCCCAGCAAGAAGCCATAGTAATAATGGGCGGCGTTATCGCTGGCCTGATAAGCGATGCCACAACCATGATCGATCGCATCGCCCCAGCCTGAGACGCCTTTAGCGCCCCAAGCCGAGGTGCCGTCATACGGCCGGCCTAAGATGGCGTCGACCGAGTTCGCCCGAGCGAGGCTCGCGGCTTTAAAGGACTCGAAGTACTTGTTGTAGGTGACTTTGCGGTCCCACTTATAGCTATTGACCGCATCGCCATACATGTAGGAGTTGCGGACGAGTTTGGACCCATCGCCTAAGGCAACGTAGTCATCGCTCGTGATCTTATCGAAATACTCATTATCGGAGGTCATGACCTTCTGGCGGAAGATCTCTTCGCCGCCTTGAGTGAAACTGATCCCTTCGCTGAACATCACGGCCGCGCAAGAAGCGACCGTCGCCTCCATCGCGACCGTCGAATCTTTAGCGCTGCTTGGGCCAGTGCCCACCGTATAGTTCATCTGATCGTATTGGGTGTAGTTATCGTGGCAAGAAGCATAGTTCACGGTCTGAGTCGGATTGGCATAGTCGAGATCGGAGCCATTATGGACGTGACCATTAAGCATATAGGTCACCCCATCTTTATCGGAGCTCCCCCAGTCGCTGCCTTTATTCATGAAGCCCCAGCCTAAGTGTTCTTCGCCCTTAAGCGCGGACTTGCCCACGCTATTGAAGCAGCCGATTCCAATCGAAGAACCGGTCCCTTCACCGGCGGCGTTGGTTCCAGCGAAAAGCTGAGTGTAACAAGAGGCCATCGTAGCACGCGTGCCAGTCTTATCCGACATGCTATAGGAGCCATCGGCGGTCCAGCCTTCACCATAGAGGACGATCGAGGAATCGATCGCTTCGAGGGCTTTCGCGGCCGCTTTCATCGTGGCGCCATCGAGGACCCCCATCACGTCGAACCGGAAACCTTTGATCTTATATTCTTTCGCCCAGAAGCAGAGCGAATTCACGATGAAGGAAGAGGCCATCGGCCGCTCGGTCGCGATTTCATTGCCGACGCCCGAGCCATTGGTGAAGTAGCCTTCGCTATTGGTCCGGAAGTAATAATACGGAACGATCTTCTGAAACGCGGAGTTATTGGCAGAACTCACGTGGTTATAGACGACGTCCATGATGATGCGGATCCCGTCTTTGGCGTAGCTGGAAATCAGATTCTTGTATTCGTAAATCCGGGTGCTCGGGCGGTACGGGTTGCTGCTATAGGCCCCTTCCACCACGTTATAGTTGAGCGGATTGTAGCCCCAGTTATAGCTCGGGGCGGTCACGGCGGCGGTATCGGCGTTTTGGAGATTGGTGATCTTGCCATTGCTATCGAGCCAGCGTTCATCGTTATCTTGGTCGAAAACCGGCAAGAGCTGAATCGCCGAGAACTTCATTTCGCTGATGTTGTCGCGGCCCGTCTTGACACTGGTCGAACCGGAACTATAGGTGGTCCCGGATTCGCTGAAGGCGTTATAGGTGCCGTTGCGGTTATTGTTATTGGAGATCCAAGTCTTATCGGCGGTGAGATCGCGGATATGGGCTTCGTAGACCGAAAGCTGGTTCGGGGAAGTGATCTTGGGGAGATTCGTTTCGACTTGGTCCCAGCCATCGGGCTTATCCAAGGCATCGAAATCCAAGATCGCCGCCCGGCGACCATTGATGCCGGTCGCTTTGGCGTAAGGATCGCAGACTTCGTTCGTGCCAACACTATTGGTCACGCTGTAGGTGTAGAAATAAGGAAGGGTGTTATCGAGATAATCGCCTTTTAAGGTGTAGGTCCAAACGCCATGATCGCTATAGGTCATCTCGTAATCGTGGGAGCTATTTTGGGCTAAAGAGACCGGATCCATCAAATCGCCGGGGGTCCCAACTAAGAAGATCTTGAGGACGACATAGGAGCAGGTCGGGGCCCAAAGTTTGAAGACGCAGGATTCATGGGTCGCCGTCACCCCAAGATCGGAGCCGGTATAGGTGTAATCGCTCTTAAATTCGGCGGTATCGAATAAGGCCCGGAGCCCCGCCGCTTTCGACTTGGCCTTGGTCGGGTTCATCGCGAAATAGGCATCGACGTAATAACTCTTGGTCGGATCGATCGCCGCATCGAAAGGAATATCGAAGCTGACCGCATTCGGCGAGCCCGAAGCGATCTTATAATTGCCTTTTTGTAAGCCCCGCTGCTCGGAATTGAGCCGGTAATAGGAGGCGTCAAAAGCATAGAGTTCGTAGGAAGAGCATAAGCCGACTTCACTGGCGGTGCGGCCAGTCGGATCGCCGGTTCCGATCACATGGAGCGTTTTCCAATCGGCGAAGGCGCAGGAAGAAATCCGGTCGCCTAAGGCATCTTCTTTTTTCGCATACGTCTCGACGATACCGCCATCAGCGGCGTTCGCGTAAATCGTGATTTCGTTATCGACCGCGTAGTTCACAAAGCGGCCGAACCGGCATTCGGTATCGGTGCTTTGGTCAGCCCAAGTCCCCGCTTTCTTCACGATGAAGGAAATGTAGGTGGTGACATTGCCAGCCCAGGGGGCTTGGCTCATATCGAATTCTTTATAGAGGCCATAGGAATCGTTAGCGACCGTCGCGGCGTTATCCCACGCCGTCTCGCCATAGACATCGCCGCCGACCCCTTGGGCCCAAACCCAAAGCCGCTTATCGCTATAAGCGCCATCATCGCGGTGATAATAGATTTTGACCTTGCCGTTCCAAGTGGCATCTTCAACGACCGGTTCGCTGCTGGTGCTACCGGAAGAATCCGGGACCGAGGTCGAACCGCTTGAAGGATTCGTTGAAACCGAGGTACCCCCACTTTTTGAGGTGGTCGCCGAAGTGTTGCTTCCGGCCGAATCTGATTTTCCGGAGGAGCCGCTACCAGCGGGACTCGACGAAGCCGTAGCCCCGCAGCCACTTAACAGCAAGCCCAAAAACGCGGTCGAGAGAACGAACATTCCTTTTTTCATACGAAAACCTCCGGGGCGATTAGCCCAATAGAACTGTGGCAAATGGCTCTAGCGTCAAACTCGTACCAACGAGGGACGAATAGATGTGGCTGGTGGGGATATCTTCGAGGATCTTCAAATCGTTTGCGACGTTCACGTCATGGACGGAAGTATCAATATTCGTGATGAGATAACGGGTCGAAGTCCCATCGACAATCTGAAATTCCATGATGTTGTCGTTCTGGGCGTCGACTTTGGTGTAGGTGCCATTCCGGAAGAGCGAATTGTATTTATTGCGGATCGAAAGGACTTTCCGGTAATGGTTGATGAGGCTCCAGGAATCGGCCAGAGCTTCTTTGACCCCGACGGTGACTTGGTCGGCGTAGGTGAAGTTCTCCGGTTGTTGGCATTTGCTTTCCCCTTCGCCCCAAAGCATCGCTTGGCGCCGGGCCGCATCGGTTTGTTCCGAACCTCGGACCCCCCGCATCGCGATTTCTTCGCCATAGTACATAAAAGGCGTCCCCGGAGTTAAAAGATAAGCGCTAACCGTTGTTTTCCGCTCAAAATCATAGGTTTTGTGGCTGAGGAAATAGCCGCCCCAGCGGTCCTGGTCATGGTTGGTGACAAAATAGACCGGCTCAATCCCGCCAGCGGCTTTGATCCCGCTTTGAACGGTCGGCAAACTATTGGTCCAACGCTTGCCCCCACCGTTGTAGCCTTCGATGTAGCCGATGCTGCCGCGGGCGGTGCCTTCGCTCGTCGGGAAGTTAAAGCAATGCATCCCGGAGCCGCAATAGGCGTTCAGCGAGGCTTGGTCATTGACCCAGGCTTCGCCGACTTGGTAAGTGCCGGGCTTATAGGCTTGGACGGTTTGTACGAGCCACTTCATAAAATCGATATTTTGTTCGGTGCTTTGATAGTAATAATAGGTGCAGGCGTCGTAGCGGAATCCGGCGACCCCGCGATCGAGCCAGAATTTCATGATTTTGGCGAATTCGTCCCGAACCGAGGTGGTATCGAGATTAAATTCCGGCATCGTCTCGGAGAAACGGCCTTCAACCCAGGTTCCGGTGACCGGGTCGGTGAACCAACCAGTCGGAGCCGAGCTGGCGGTCGGGCGTTTCCACACGAAATCGGAGCCATGGCTGCCCGTCGCGGTCGATCCAAAGTCCTTTTCCCAGGATTTGTACCAATCGCTTTGGACCGAGCAATGGTTAAAAACCATATCCATCACGATCCCGATATGGTGTTCCTTAGCTTTCGCGACGAGATTATCGAAATCATCGAGGGTGCCAAAGGACGAATCGATTCCATAGTAATCGAGAACATCATATTTATGGTAAGAAGGCGAGGGATGAATCGGGGTGAGCCAAAGATAAGAAACGCCGAGATCTTCGAGGTAGTCGAGTTTGCTCGCGATGCCATTAAGATCGCCGACCCCATCGGAGTTCGAATCGCAAAAGCTGCTGACGAAGATCTGATAAAACGCCGATCCCCCTTCATTCGACACCTTTTCGACCTCATAACCTTGGGGGCCGAGCGAAGAACTCGCGGAAGAGGAAACGAAAGAACTTCCGATCGGATCCGAGCCGCACGAAGAAAGGGCAAGAAGCGTTAAGCCTAGCAAAGCGAGAGTTTTGTTCACGGTGTTTTTCATGTCCTTTTAATAAGTGATAGCGGAGGCTAGTTTTCCTAACCCCCGCAATCAAAACGGCAAAAACGTTGCGGAAAAGTTAACCCTTGACCGCGCCGCCGGTGACGCCGGAGACGTAGTTCTTTTGAAGAGCGATGAAGAGCAACGAAGTCGGGATCGCGACGATGATCGCGCCCGCGCAGAATTGCTTCCAGTAGTTGGTCTTCTGGTTCGAGGTCGAATCGAGCATATCCTTGAGAAGAACCGCGACCGTCATCGGGTTGCCATAAGTGTAGTTCTGAGCGCCGCCCGGGAACATGTAGCTCGCGGTGATATATTCGGCCCAGGGGCCCATGAACGAGGTGAGAATCGTGTAGACGACGATCGGCTTAGAAAGCGGTAAGGTGATCTTGTAGAAGATCTGGAACCGGGTCGCTCCATCCACCATCGCCGCTTCATCGATCTGTTTGCTGATGGTATCGAAGAAGCCTTTGGAGATGTAGTATCCCATGCCGGCGCCGCCCGAATAGATGATGATAAGAGCCCACATTGGTCCGATAGAGGACTGATCCTTCATTCCGACAAGTCCAATCATCTTGAACATGGCATAAAGGACGATCAAGCCTAAGAAGCCCGGGAACATCCCGAGAATCAGGATCGTCTTCATCATCGCGGTCCGGCCTTTGAAGCGAAGCCGCGAGAAGGCGTAAGAGGTCGCTAAGCAGAATAAGGTCGAAATCACGGCGACCAAGATCGCGACGATCACGGTGTAGATGAAGGCACCGGGGATAAAGGTACCGGCCGGTTTCCCCGAAGGGTCACTCGCGGTCGCAATCCGCCAGAAGAAGTTGTAGAAGGAAGGCGTCGGGTTCTTGGCACCGACTTTTAAGACTTGGTCGGTCAAAAGGTAATAATAGTTGTTCCAAGTCCAGTTCGTCGGCCAAAGCTTGCTTAAGGACTTCACGCCGGAATCGCCGGAGAAGCTCTGCAAGAGCAGCCAGACAATCGGAAGGAGCCACATCACCGACATCACAATCAAAATGGCATAAACCACGATGTTACCAATCGTGCGGCCAACCCGCTGATTGGCGTGATGCTTTTTCTTTTCGGGGGCGGTCACGGCGGCGACTTCACCGGGGCGATCGAGCCCTTTTTGCTTTTTGATTTCGGAGTTTTCCATAGGTTTAGCTTCCATAGTTTTCGTTGCAGCGTTCATATTATTGGAATTCCTCCTCATTTTGGGTCGAACCAAGCCGTTTATAGACGATTAAGGAGAAGAACGCGCAGACGACGAAGACGCCGATTCCGATGACCGAAGCGGTCGCATAGTCGTATTTGTTGACCGTGAGTTTGTAGAGCCAAGTGATCAGAAGGTCGGTCGAGCCAGCGTTGGCATTGCTTAAGACACCGGATACGTTAGGTCCGCCTCCAGTTAAGAAGAAGATGACGTTGAAGTTGTTAATATTGCCGATGAAGGTCGTGAGGAGCGAAGGCCCAGTCACGAAGAGGACATACGGCATCGTGATCTTCCAGAATTGGGTCCAAGCCCCGGCTCCGTCGATTCGGGCCGATTCGTAGAGATCATCCGGAATATTCATCAAAATGCCGGAAGTCGAAAGCATGGTGTAAGGAATACCGATCCACATGTTGACCAAAATCAACGTGATCTTCGGCCAAACCGAATTGTTCGCGGTCGAGCTGAGGAACGGGAAATACGTCGCCTTCCAAACCCCAGCGGTATAGTGGCCAAAACCAAGCCAGTGGCTGATTCCGGATTCGGAAGTGTACCAGGCCTGAGTGAGAAGCCAGCCATTGATGGCCCCGCCATCGCCGAGCAGCAAGTTCATCGTGAGAAGCGTGATGAATTGCGGGATCGCGATCGTGATGACGAATAAAGTCCGCCACAACTTCTTCAAGTGGATCCCTTTCTTATTGATGAGCAAAGCCAAGATGATACCGAAGATGTAGTTGGTGAAGGTCGCGAAGAAGGCCCAAACGATGGTCCAGCCTAATAGTCTCATAAAGGCTTCGGCATAGCCAAGGGAAGCGAAGTTTCCAAAGGCGTCGACGCTGAATCCGAAGACGCCATCGGTGTGGAAACGGTCATAGTTGGTGAAAGCGATGATGATGGAGAAGACGAGCGGGATCACGCAGGTCGCCATCGCGCCGATGACCGGCAAACTGAGGACGGTGACCGCAAAGCGCTCATCGGTGTACATCTTGATTTCTTTCTTAAAATGGATCGGTTGACCATGGAACGGATAGGTTTCATAGAGGACGACGATCTTGTGATAATGGCTTTGGCGATAAAGGAGCTGCTTTTTAGCCGCTTCTTCATCATCATCGGTGCTGGCGATAGCTAACTTATAGTCCTGATAGACCATCTCCGCCTCTTTCGGGGCAACACCATAGCCGTTTTCCAGTTTTTCGAGGAAGGCTTTTTTGCCCTGATCGAAGCTGGAACGAAGGTTGGCATAATCGCCATAGGCTTTTTCGGTCGCGTGCACGGAGGCCAACCGTTTGGTCGAGTTCTTATCTTTAAAGGTATTCAGTTGATCGAGATAATGGGCATGGGCAGCGACGACTTCGGCTTTCGCTTCGCCTTCTCCACCTTTCTTTAAGCCATGAGCGACAATCCGGGCAACGTCCCGGGCAAGCGGCAGGCTGAGCCCGAAAGTCCCGACGATTCGGGAGACGATATCTTTACTCTTAATCTTCTGGTCGTGCGGAATCGGTTGCAAACCATTGGTTTTCGAAACCGAATCTTCGGCAAAGGCCGACGCTAAGACAAGGTCGGTTTGGGCCAAGACAGCAATTTCCGCCGAAAGATCGCGAGTCATGCCAAGATAGTCATTGTATTTATCGTAGGTATGGTGGAAACGGTTGAGCGAAGCTTCTAATTCGCCTCGGACCACATCAAGACCATAATGGGACGGGCGAGGCGCCGGTTTCCAGTCGAGATATTTGGCAAAGATTGAGGACCATTTGCCCGCCCGAATGTGATCGCGGACTTCGGAATAGCCCCGATAGAACCAATCGACAAAATTCTGCCAAGTCCGAACAATCCAAAGGGCGTTCCGCGGTTTGATCCGCTTGAACGGAACGTAGGAGATGTAACGGGCGCTTAGTTTCGAATAGCCATAATCTTTCCGCATCTTATGACGGATCGAAAGAGCCGAATCATGATAGAAATCAATCTCCGTATAGTGATCGCGGTTCCGAAGCACGTGAAGTTGATCTTCATGAGCCTGACGGAAATCGAAGTTATGAACAATCTGATAGTCATCGTAGGCCGCGGTAATGCCCTTGCAGTAGACAATGAAGTAGGCCACCACAATTAAGATGCTGATTAAGCCGCGAATGAGGACGTAAACCGAAGCCGGACGCGCTTGATAACTATAACTTCCGAAGTGTTCCGCTAAGCAAGTGGCCGTCGTGATTTCGCCGCTTTGTTCGGTGATCGTGACGGTTTTCGGAATGAGGTTGAAGATATCAACCCCGCCCCAGAAGACCATGAAGAGGATAAAGAGGACTTCGACCGAGAAGAAGATGATCCCATCGGCGACCTGTCCGCATTTAAACTGCTCAAGCCCTTGGATTAAGAACGAGCCGCGGCCATAGCCATCGACTTCGTGGAAAATCCGATGCCATCTCCGGAAGAAGCGTCCGATCGCGAAGATGATCTTGACGATGCCAGTAAAAAAGCCCACCACCACTTGGACGAGGGCTTTTAGGATATCGAGGAGAATCCCTAAAAGGAATAAGCCGAGCGAAACGAGGGTTTCGAGAATCCCCCAGCCGAGCCGCTTGTACCAGGGCTCGGGCACGAATTCGGTATTGGAAAGGGCACGCACCCCTTCGAAGTCAATGCCGGCGACATCGTTTTCTGACCCCGCAGAGACCGCTGGGGCGCTAGAAGGCGTTGTTGCTTGCGCTTTTTCGTTTTGTTTGGTATCCATAGACCCTCCTCTATTAGGTCGCGGGCCTAGAGGTATTTCCCCTAGGCCCGTAAGAGAATCAGCTTAGATCAGATCGAAGTAACGGAAGTCCAACCGGTGGTCGAGACGATGTTCTGAATCGCACGTTTGCAGGTTCCGAATTCGCCCCAGCTCTGGTTTTTGATCAAGGTTCCGAAAGCCGCCATCGGATCCCAGAAGGAACTGTTGGTGGTTAACGCCTGCGAACGGGTGTGTCCGGCCGCATCGGCCGCCATAATGACGGAACCCCATTCGAGGTTCTTGGCGGTGTCTTTGGCTTTGGACTTTAAGTTCGACGGACCATAAGCAAGAGTGGTATCAGCCGCCCGCTTATCTTGTTCGGCTTCCGAAGTGGCAAAGGCGCAGAAAGCCTTGGCCGCCGGAATGAGATCGGTCGCGATGGCCGATTTGATAACGTAGTGTTTGTAGCCTTTGAAGAAGGTGTTCGCCACGTCTTTTCCACCGACACTAAGAGTCGGCCAACCGGTGACTTTGATGTCACTGGCAGTTCCGACCGTTTCATCGGTCATGCCAGCCCGAATCGCGGCCACGTTGTTCCAAAGGAACGCCGCACCGATGCTGCCATCGGCAAAGCCAGCCTGAATGATGCCTTCATCGGAGGTAATGTTCCAGCTGTCTTGGTAAGTCCCATAAAGATTGAAGAGGGCAGTCGCCGAAGTGACGCAGCCATCGACATTCGCGAAGTTCGCGGCGATATTCTCGTCCGCGTCGATCTTGAAGTCGCCGCCGCCGGCCCAGAACATGAACGGATTGTACCAGCCATTGCCGATATCGAGGGCAACCGTGGTCTTGGCCGCTTGCGCCGCGGCAAAGAGTTTTTCGAAGCTGACGACGTCGCCGGCCGCGAAGATCTTGCTGTTGTAGATGAGAAGCGGAGCGTTATCGGCACGATACGGATAGCCATAGAGGGTTCCACCGATCGAGCCGGCATCCACCGCTTCCTGGCCATCGCTGGCGACGATCGCGGTCTTGGTCGTATCATCGAGGGCAAGTAAATCCTTGGCCGCGACAGCCCCACGGATGTTATCGTCGACCATGCAAATCACATCGGCCGCCGCGGTGGTGTCCTTGTGAAGTTTGCCTTGGGCTTCGTTTTCAGCAACGTTGGCTGTGACGTGGATGTTGTAGTTCGCATAATCCGGATTGGCGGCCTTGAAATCGGTAACCATCTGTTTAGTGAAGGCATCATCGAGGGTGGTGCACCAAAGGGTCAGTTCCGGTCCGGTCGGAGCTTCGGAAGAATCCACGGAGGTTCCAGCGGGACTCGATCCCGGCTCACCCCCGCAGGCAGTAAGGCCCAAAGCCGCAACCGCCAAAAAGGCAAGACTCAACTTTTTGTTAATCATTCATTACGCTCCTTTCTAAATTAGTTCGGGTTCCGAGATGAAAAAGGACTTCAATAAGCTCCTCGTTCACCAAAAATTAATGGGAACCTTCGTAATTTGTGATCAACATGAGGATATTGTAACCGCTTTCTTCGTGCGTGTAAACTGCGCGCGTAAAAGTTGGGTTCGACGATTTTATCTCGCTAGGAGTTGAGGTTTCGTGATATTTCGGAAACTATTTTCGTTCGGGAAAAAGTGTAAAAGAAAACCCGGGGTAATCGCACCCGGGTTTAGGCTCAAAAGAAGACTTATTTCACCGCGATCAAGGTTTGGAAGTTCGCGATACTGGTGCTGCTCGAGAGGCTGACCCCACTATCGAGCGTATCAAGATAGACGGTGCTATAGCCGCTGAAGTCGACCGCGTCTAGCGTTCCATAACCATTCGCGAGCACGACCTTATAAGTCTTGCTGTTCGCAGTGTCCTTGATTTCGAAGATGATCTCGTTACTTCCGGAAGTGGTAATCGCGAGCTTCTGAGCCTCCGCTTCGCCCAGATGGAGTCCATCGACGCTGGTCTTTAAGGCGATCAGTTTCTGGAAGTGGGCGAATTCGGCCGCGTTCTTGATCTTGAGCGAATAGTCGAGTTCATTGACTTTGTAGGTCGCATTATAGGAGTTGCTGTTTTGTCCCTTGGTCCGGGAGAATTCATCGCCCGAGAGCATGAAGCTCGTGCCTTGCGAGGTGAAGACCACCGCATCGGCCAAAGTCCCCATCTGGACGGCCCAGGTGGCCCGGCCAACCCCGACCTTGATCCGGTCATAGAGGGTGTAGTTATCGTGGCAAGTCACATAGTTCGTGGTCTTATCGGGATCGGTGGTCTTGCCCGAGCTATCGGTCGTTCCCTTTAAGCCTTCGACGATCGTCTTTAAGTCATCGCTATGAGCATAGGTTAAATCGGTGATCCAGCCTAAGGTCGAAGACGAATTGAGACCGCCTTTAATGAGAGCATCGCGGAAGCCATCGTTGAATTGGCCATAACCGACGAATTTGCCGACGTTGGCTTGTTCCGCCCTTAGAGACTGGTCTAAGACGGTGGTTCCGCCTTCCCAAGGTTCGCCATGGATGAAGAAAGTCGGATCGATCGTTTTGCAGGCGGCGGCGATTTCGTTCATCGTCTCGATATCGTGGAGACCCATTAAGTCGAAACGGAAGCCCCCGAGCTTATATTCTTTGGCCCAGTAGGTGGTCGAATCGATCATGAATTTCCGCATCATCGCGTGATCGGAAGCCGTTTCATTGCCGCAACCGGAACCATTCGCGAAGTTGCCATCGCTATCGTAACGGTAGTAATAGCCCGGAACCAAGACGTCGAAGTTGCTGGCGCTCGCGCCGGCGACGTGGTTATAGACGACGTCCATGATGATGTTGATGCCGGCTTTGGTATAATCGGCGATTAAGGCTTTGAGTTCCTTGATTCGGACCGCTCCATCATAAGGATTGCTCGAATAGATGCCTTCGGGGGCGTTGTAGTTGAGCGGATTATAGCCCCAGTTAAAAGCACCTTCAGCTTTGTCGACCGTGATATCGGCGAGTTCGTTGTTGGCTTGGTCGAACATCGGAAGGATCTGGACGGCATTGACACCGAGTTCCTTCACGTGATCGAAGCCAGTCTTGACCGTCTGGCTATTGCTGGTATACGTGGTTCCCGATTCATGGAAGCCCGCGTACTTTTTGCGGCCGGATTCGGTTCCGGTCCAAGTGGCGGAAGAGGTAAGATCGGCGATATGGCACTCCCAAATCGAGAGGGCCTTCCGATCGATTTGATTGACCGAGACGCTATCCCAGCCATCCGGATTGGTCGTGGAGAGATCGAGGATTTCGCCACGGACGCCATCAACGCCCACCGCTTTCGCGTACGGATCGACGACTTCTTTGGCGGTATAAGAACTATTGGTGACAACGTAAGTATAGTATTTGCCATTCAAATCGCCGCTCACTTCGGCCGACCAAACGCCTTTATCGCCGATGCTCATCGGATATTCTTTGAAGGTATCGTTCCCTAAACTTGAGGAGATCGAAACCGGGGTGCCGGATTCATAAACCCGTAAACTGATCGCACTCGAGAAAGGACTCCAGACTTTGAAGCTGGATTTGGCGGCGGAATACGTCACGCCAAGATCGGAACCGGAATAATAGTATTTCTTATTGAAGGAATCGGTTCCAAATAAGGTCTTTTCATCGACGTCTTTATTGAAAGCAGAGGTCGCCCCTTCAAGATTGGCCACCACCTTCATCGATTTGCTGAGGTCGGGTTGGTAAGAATTGAGGCTGATATCGATCGCCTGGGCTCCGACGGTCCCGGAAAGAACTTCGGTCGTATCTTCAAGAAGTTTGAAGTCCTTAATCTTGACGTTAGCGATGACTTTGATTTTGCCTTCCGCGGTGAATTTGGCGGTATCGACCCATTGAATAAGGGGCACACTGTCGTGCATCGTGGAGTCACTATTCCAGAACCACCAATAGCCGGAATGGGTGATCGACATGTCGCTGGTTTGAGGCGAGCCGGCTTTATTGAAGATGATCATGGTCGAGGTGATGCCCGTGAGATCAACCTTCCACCAATTGGCATCGTACTTCTCGGTCATGGCAACGCCAGGCCAACTTGAGGATCCGGCGGGAAGGGAACCCCCGACGCCATTCCAAAGATATACATGGGTATAACTCGTCGACACCGGGACGAAGGCGACCACATGGTCGACCGCCGGCAAACTTTCAGCCCCCTCGAATACAACGGGGTCCGGGAAGATGTAACTCTCCGTATCGGCGGCGTAACTTGGATTAACTATGGTCGAGGAAGATGAACTTTTCCCCGACGAAGATTTGGAAGAATCGTTGCTGGAATATGGGGTAGTACCGCACCCGGTCAAAACTAAGGTACCAAGCGTGAAAGCCGAGACAACAAGCGTTCCAAATTTCCGTTCCATAGGGAACCTCCTTATTAACGAAGTAAGCGGACCCTGGGGAGAGGGGTCACCTCCCCGGTCCAGGATCCGCTATCAAATATCGATGAAGAATTAGGCAACAGTCACCGTGCCAACGCCACCGGCGGCGCCAAGAAGGGCGTAGTCGCCAGAGACAGTCACAGTGAGCTTCGCAATGTCGGCAATGGCGAACGAGAGGTTCGCGCCAGCGGCGCCAGCGATCGCGCCATCCCAAGTGCCAGTCGGAGTGATTTTGAACTCATAAGAGGCAAAGAATTGGAGCTGTTTCGCAGTCGCGGTGATGGTATAGGACCATTTCGCGCCATTGGCAGTCATCGCAGTCGCATTGTTCCAGCTATCGAACGCGCCAGGAATGCACGGAACGACGCCAGTCGCAAGGGCACCAGTTCCACTGTTGACGAAATCAATAGTGATAACGGTTCCTGCAGGGATGTAGGCGCCATGGTAGTTAAGGGTGCCAGCGGCATCGGTCACACCAAGGAGAGCAAAGTCACCAGCGACATCGAGGAGAAGCATGTGCTCCGCCGGACGGAAGGCGAAATTGACGAGTTTAGCCGGATCAGTCGTATCAGCAGCGACGAGTTTGCCCTTCCAATCCGAGTTCGTGATAATCCCGAACTGAAGTTCGACGTTGACAAACATCTTCGCAGCCGGAATGACATAGGAGTAAGTGCCGTCGGTATTCGCAGTCATCGCGTTGGCCGCATCAGCACTCCAACCATTCCAAGAACCCGCAACGTAGATGGTCGTGCCAGTGGCAAGAGCGCCTTTGCCAGAGTTGCTGAGAGTGATGGTGACGTCTTCAGTCATCGCAACCGGGGCGATCGGCCAGACATAGCCTTCAGGAACGGTATAGGCGCCCCAAGAAGCAACGTGGTTATCGCCATCGAGTTTAAGCGGAGTCAAAGCGGCATTCTTCGACGCGGTATCAAAGGTGCCGACATCGCTGTCGCCAAAGGTGGCAGTCGTGAAGATATAAGCATCCGTGACTTCAGTAATCGCAAGCGTGACCGGAGCGACGCAGAATTGGATCTGAGCCCCCGCGATGACGTCGCCGCAATCAATGATGTACTTGCCCAAATAATCGCCAGTACCGGCGACGAGGGACTTCGACTTGGCCCAGCCATCGTAGCTGCCTTTGACCATGTAGTCCGTGACGTGAGTCGGAGCTGCGGCCTTAACGGCAGTGAGATCGACGGCGATTTGATAGTTCTTTAAGACGACCGGTTCAACCGGTTGCGCCTTGAAGGTCATGAAATCATCGCCAGCGCCATCCCAAACGTGCTGGTCTTTCGAATAGGTGTAAGCCCGGAGGTCGATGAGGTCCGTATCGGGAACCGCCGCGCCCTTAGTCGCCCAAACCGGGTGCGAAACGCCCGAGAAATTGGTCGAGAAATCGGATTTGTAGGTATAGCCGGCAACACCCTGCATGCTAGCGCCAACACCGGAAGTGGCATTGTAGCCAAGGCAGAGCTGGTAGCCAAGGTCATTGGCATTCTTTTCCCAGCTGACATCGGCTTTCGGAACATAGCAGTAGTAGACATCGCTGCCCGCAAGAGCAGTCATTTCAACGCCAGGATGAGCATTCCAGCTGTTGAAGACGCCGTCGATATACGGCGAAGTCCATTTTTCAAGACTCTTGACCGTATCAGAGGCCTTGAAGTGGAAGTAGAAGGTGAAGTTGTCCGCCTTCGTCGGAATGTCGACACCTGGAACCGAGGTCGCCGGGACCGAAGTGGCCGGGACCGAAGTTGCCGGGACCGAAGTGGCCGGGACCGAAGTGGCCGGTGTGCTCGATGTCGCAGCCGGTGTGCTCGATGTAGCCGCCTTGCTGGCACTGCTTGTGGTGCTGCCGCAGCCAGCGAGCCCTAAGGCCGCCAAGGCTAAGACAATACCAATCTTTTTGTTAACCATTAATTACGCTCCTTTCTAAATTAGTTCGGATCCCCGTAGGAAAACGCTTTTGACAAGCCGTTCCTTAAAAATGATTTACCGGGAACCTTCGTAATTTGTGATCAACATGGCTCTATTGTAGTAGGTTCGTGCGCCCGTGTAAAGGGCCAAAAGAAAGGGCTTTCACACCGTTAATGTTCCTTGATTTATCCGATGGGGCCGTAAGTTTCGCAAAGTTTCGGAAAAATGTTAAAAACCACGAAAGCACTTGGCTAAAAATTGTCAACAATTAGTTAGGACATACCTCACTTTTTTGGGGAGAGTAAGCTTGGGTTTCATAAAAGGTTTCATGTAAACCTTTGCACCAAAAAAGCTCCCCTTGCGGAGAGCTTCATTTTCAGTTTTGAGGCGAATTATTTCGCTTCAGCGACCGGATAGACCGACACTTTGGTGCCGCGACGGCCGACCCGTTCGAATTTCACAACGCCGGAGATGGTGGCGAATAAGGTATCGTCTCCACCCTTCATGACGTTGAGGCCAGGCTGGACTTTGGTCCCACGCTGACGATAAAGGATCGATCCGGCGGTGCAAAGCTGCCCGTCCGATTTCTTGGCGCCTAAGCGGCGTCCGGCCGAATCACGGCCGTTCTTGGTCGAACCAACGCCTTTTTTGGAAGCGAAGAGTTGAAGATCGAGAATGTATTTCATGGTTAATTCTTCCTTTCTTTGATCTCGAGGAATCCGTGATTGGACTCTTCGATGGTTTTGAGCTGGATGATTAAGGTTTCGATCACGGTCTCATCGTGGACGGAGATCGCGGCGGGTGCCACGATGTTCACATCGCCCGAATCAATCTTGATCTGGAAGTCTTCGGAAGTCTCGATGGCATTGCATGCCCCCACCACTACGGCGGAGACCGCCGCGCAGACGAGGTCGTGCCCATAGACGCCGCTATTCGCGTGTCCCTTCACTTCTAAGGAAGCAAAGCCGGCACCCCGATACTCCATAGTAACCTTGATCATAATTAGGCGTTGATCGCTTTGATGACTAAGCAAGTATAGGGCTGACGATGGCCAATGGTCTTACGTTCATTGGCTTTAGCCTTGTACTTGAAGACGGTGATCTTCTTGCTGAGGCCCTGCTTCTCGACTTTAGCGACCACGTTAGCGCCGGAAACATACGGGTTTCCGACCTTGGTGGCTTCGCCGCCGATGAAGAGGACTTTGTCGATGGTCACGTCTTTCCCGGCTTCGGCGTCGAGTTTCTCGACGTAGATCTTATCGCCAACGGCGACCTTGATCTGTTTACCACCGGTTTCGATGATTGCGTACATGTCTGTTCCTCCTTTTGGTTTGCTTATCGATGACTCGCTAGGAAGGTTCGGTTCTTTTTCAACCGGATTAGCTACCTTTTTTAGGCGGTTGCGCCCTAAGCGGAGGCGACAACGTGTTTACTATACCCCTGCCTTTCCCCTAAGGGAAGTAGGAAATTTAGGCTTTTCCGCCGACCGGGGGTGCCATTAAGGCACTATCGGGGACCCCGATCAGACTTCCAAAGGTCGCAAAGACCGATAACATCGCAACAAATCGCTCGAAATCCATGAAAACATATTGGGGCTCGCCCTTTTTGGTGATCACGACCGGGCCGATGAGTTTGACGTGCTCCGCCCACTTTTCGTAGTGCAGCTTGAACAAATCTTCCTCGACCGCGGCGAAGTTCCTTTTGCTCTCTTTCATAGGAGGTGGCTCTCCTTAAACGAATAGTAGCCCTGACTCCCCATCACGATATGATCCCGTAACGTGATTCCGAGGGCTTTGGTCTCCGTTGCTAATTGCAGGGTCTTCTTGATGTCTTCTTCCGAAGGCAAAGGATTCCCCGAGGGGTGATTGTGCGCCAGGATATAGGAAGAAGCATAATTGACTAAAAGTTCCACCACTAGCTTCTTTTTAGGAATCTCGAAAGCGGAACCCGTCCCGGGTTCCAGTTGACGTTCTTTGATCACTTCGCCCTTATGATTGAGCATCAAAAGGGTCAGTCCTTCTTCCGGGTTCTCGTTGCCCTGGTGGTAACGGGCGTAGACCTGACTGGCCGAAAGGCGATCGGCCTCTTCAATGAAGGCGGCTTTTTCTAAACGCTTGGCTAATTCAAAGACCGCGCTAATCTGAAGGGCTTTCACCTTGGAGAGTCCCGGGATTTGGGCAATCGAAAGAAACGGGGCTTCGCTGAGATGAATTAGGCCATGGAAATCGCTTAAGAGCCGCGAGGCGATTTCGAGGGCGGAATGCCCTTCGACACCGCTGGCGATAACTAAAGCTAAAAGTTCGGCGATATCGAGACTTTCGACCCCATGGCAAAAGGCTTTCTCCCGCGGACGTTCTTCCGGGGCGAGACTCAAGATTTTTGGCATCGCTTATTTCCACTCGAACGCATAGCCGCCCGGAAGTTTAGCCGCCCCTTGGTGGCTCCGGAAAAGCTTATAGACCACGACCGCAACAATCGCGATTGCTAAAATGGCGAGGACCGCCCCGATCGTGATGGCTTCGCCCACACGGATCTCCGCCATCTCCTTTAGACTCAGTTCGACATGCTCCATAAAAAAGACCTCCTACTTTTATATAGGGGGTCAAAAGGCTTTCGGGACCGAAAAGTTACAAACTTTGTAACCTTCCTAAGACGTCATCGAGCTTTTTTCGGTTATCGGCTAACTTGGATTTCTCCAAATCAAGCTTCTCTTTGGGGGCTTTGGCAACGAAGCCAGGGTTCGCGAGCATCTTCTCGCCGCGGGCGACTTCGAATTCCAAGGCTTTCTTTTCAGCGAGAAGTTTGACCTTTAATTCGGCCGGATCGATATCTTGCTCCACCACTAAGGTGAGGCCGCCATAGAGGAAACTATCGCCTTTCGGGGCGAGCTTAGAAACCTTGACTTCGCTCGCGAATAAGAAGCGGGCCAGATACTCCCCGATCTCGGGGAAGGGGGCTTTGGGCGAAAGCGCCAGTTTGATCTTCGCGTTCGGGGCGAGACTGTGACTCGCCTTGTAACCGCGGACGTCGCTCAGCATTTTCGCTAATAACTTTCCCTCTTTCTCGGCCTTCTTATCGACCAAGTCGGCCTCATATTCCGGATAGGACTCCAACATGATCGAGTCTTTATGACCCGGTAAGCTGCAGTACATCTCTTCAGCGATGAAGGGGCAATACGGATAGATCAAAAGAATGATTTCCTTGATCACCTTATAAAGGGTGGCCTTTGTCGCCGCTTCGTTCTCTTGGTGGGTCAACGCGACTTTGCTCATCTCGAGATAATAGGAGCAGAAATCATCGTAGACGAAATCGTAGAGGATCGAGGAAGCGGCCCCAAATTGATAGACCTCCATCTTCGCGGTGACTTTTTTAATGGTCTCCTCTAAACGGGTGAGAATGAACTTTTCTAAGGGGCCAAGAGCCTTTTTATCGAGTTCGGGTTGGACATAAGACTCGCCTAAGGTCATTTCGACGTAGCGGGTCGCGTTCCAGATTTTGTTCAGGTAGTTCATGCTCGACTGCATCTTCTCTTCGCTATAGCGCATGTCCTGCCCTGGGGTCGAATTGGTCGTGATGAAATAACGCATCGCATCGACGCCATACTTCGCGATCACGTCAATCGGGTCGATGCCGTTGCCTAAGGACTTCGACATCTTCCGGCCCTGCTCATCGCGGATAAGGCCATGAATCACCACTTGCTTGAACGGCACTTCGCCGGTGAAATGGAGCGAATTGAAAATCATGCGGCTGACCCAGAAGAAGATGATGTCGTAGCCGGTCACGAGGACCGAGGTCGGGAAATAGCGCTTATAGTCGGGGCTCTCGGTATCAGGCCAGCCCATCGTGCTGAAGGGCCATAGACCCGAGGAGAACCAGGTATCCAAAACGTCTTCATCTTGACGGTAGAGGTTAGGATCCGGCTCTTCCTCCGTTACCAAGACTTCGCCGGTCTTCTTGTTGTAATAAGCCGGAATCCGGTGGCCCCACCAAAGCTGGCGGGAGACGCACCAATCTTCGACCGTCGACATCCAGCGGGTTAATACCTTACTGAAACGCTTCGGGAAAAACTCGACCGCGCCCGGTCCTTTTTGAGTTTCGAGGACTTTCTCCGCGAGCGGTTTCATCTTGACGAACCATTGCTTGCTCAGCATCGGTTCCACCACCGCGTCGCTCCGCTCACTATGGCCGACCGAGTGGACGATCTTTTCGATATGATCGAGATGGCCTTCTTCTTTGATCTTTTCGACCAAAGCCTTCCGGCATTCATAACGATCCATCCCTTTGTATTCGCCCGCGAGTTCATTCATGTGGGCCGAATCATCGAGGACTTTGATGCACTTAAAACCGTATTTTTTGGCCAAGGCAAAATCGTTCGGATCGTGGGCGGGCGTGCATTTCATCGCCCCAGTTCCAAAGGAAACATCGACGTAGGAATCCGCCATGAGAGGTAATTCCTCGCCATTAGCGGGGTTGATAACCTTTTTGCCGATCAGGTCTTTGTAACGTTTATCTTTCGGATTCACGAAAACCGCGGTATCGCCGAACATCGTTTCGGGCCGGGTCGTCGCGACGACGATCTGGCGGGAGGTCCCGACCACATCGTATTTAAAATAGAAGAACTCGCCTTCATCGTCTTTATGGACGATTTCGATGTTGCTTAAGGCGGTCCGTAATTCCGGATCCCAGTTGATGATCCGTTCGCCTTGATAAATCAAACCTTCGTTATAGAGGGTGACGAAGACGTGCTTGACCGCTTTATTTAAGCCGGCATCGAGGGTGAAACGTTCCCGCGAATAGTCGACCGAAAGCCCAAGTTTGGCCCATTGCTCATGGATGGTTTTTCCATAGGCGTCTTTCCATTTCCAGGCTTCTTCCAGGAATTTTTCGCGGCCTAAATCGTAACGGGAAATCCCTTGTTCCCGGAGCTTTTGTTCCACTTTCGCTTGGGTGGCGATGCCAGCGTGATCCATCCCGGGGAGCCAAAGGACGTCATAACCCTTCATCCGTTTGTAGCGGGCGATGATGTCGTCCGGAATCGTATCCATGACGTGGCCTAAGTGAAGTTTTCCAGTCACGTTTGGCGGCGGAATCACGATCGAAAACGGCTGCTTCGTCTTATCGCCCGCCGTGAAATAACCCGCCTTGACCCAGCGGTCATACTTGTCCTTTTCAACGGCGACATGGTCATAGTGTGTGTCGAGCATAAAATTGCCCTCCTAAAAGAAAAACGCCTCATCCTTCATGGGACGCGGCGCGCGGTACCACCCAATTTCCTAGAGATTCTAGGCGACTCTTTGTCTTAACGGGACAGGCGATTTCCTCCGATGCTGACTCGCGGTTTTGATCTCACCCCTTCACACCTAGCGGGGCTCTCTAAGAGATTAACGCCGTTCCCTTCATCTTCCTTGGAACAGGGTTATTATTGGCTTTCTCGGGCTAAAAAGAAAGAGGCAGTACCCTTAAACGTTATAGGCCGAGAGAAGAATGAGCCGTTCTTTGTTGGTTCCGCCGGCATGGTGGCCCTTATGGAACTTTGGATGTTCTTTGCTTCTGGAATCATAGAGGCAGGTGGTCGAACGCATTAAGGCGACATAATCCCCAAAGAGATCGAGAACCTTCGCCTCGGGCTTGCCTGGCCCAAAATAACCGGACTTCACCACTTCGGCTTTGCTCATGAGATAGGCCTTATCGCCATAATGGGAAATAAAGGCTTCTTCGAAAGTGCTCTCCATCCCTTTCTTCACAAAGAAAGATGGGGTCCGCGGTTCCAAAACAATCGGCCCGGCGAGGCAATTTGCGATTTCCGGAATGGTTGCGATATCTTCATAATGGACGTTAATGAGCCCATGGTCGGCGATCACGAAAAGAAGAACATCCGGATTCTTTTTCACAAAAGCTTTGATGGTGCGTTGAATCCGCTTGATGTAGCAGGGAATCATCAAGCTATGGGTCCCATACTTATGGAGGAGACTATCGGGTTTGGTCCAATAGGAATAGAGGAACTCGCCCCCTTCTTTTTGGAAGAAGGCATTGGCTTGTTTTTGGAATTGATGAAGCGACTTTGGTCCTTTGCCATCTCGGATCGGGGCTTCAAAGGAAGCTTTGGCCTTATGGCCGGCCCCATTAATGAGGTCGGCGAGATTTTGATAAGGGAAGCGGCCTTCCATGATATTGGGTCCGGGGATTTTCTTGCCGGTCAGGGAATCGCGGTTAGGGAAAACATCCACCGCTTCTTTTAAATCGGAGAAATATTCGCTCCATCCGATCCAGCCGGTTTCGCTAGGATAACGGGCCGATAAGAAGGCGTTAGTGGCGGCCACGGTGGTCGCGGGGTTCATCGAGTAAATCGTCGCGATCTTATGGGAGATGATGTAACGGTATTGCTTCGGGTGATCGGCTAAAACGAGTTCGCCCATGCCATCGAAAAGGAAGACGGCGACTTTTTGATGCCCTTTAAGGACACTATCGGCGGCGGGAAGAGTCGGGTGAAAGGGTTTCACTCCAAAGTGATTCAATAAGGAGTTCGCCAAATTCACGAGGTTCTTCTCGCGGTCGAAAAAGCCAGGGTCTAAGGGTGTTTGGTTCATGCGAGTGCCTTCATTATCGCCGCTTTTAAGGGATCGAGCGAGCGGGTGTCGCCTTTCGAAAGAATCGGATCTTGAATCCCGAGTTCCTTCGCCATCTTCAAAGCCGCCCCGAGCTCTTTCTGATTCATCTGATCGCATTTGGTGAGGACATTGATGAGGGGAACCCGGCATTTTTGGAGATAACGGATGAATTCGACGTCATCTTTGCCTGGGGCATGGCGGAGGTCAAGCAAGAAGACGATCGCCTTTAAGCTCCGCTCCTTCACATACTCTTCCATCATGTTGGCAAAGTTGATGGTCGAGAGGTTCGCATAGATCGTCGAGCCATACCCTGGCGCGTCCACCAAATAGAAGGCATCATCGACCAAAAAGTAGTTGAGCAGTTTGGTCTTGCCGGCTTTTTTGGAACTGAACGCGATCTTTTGGGCGCAGAGGGAATTGATGAGGGTGCTCTTGCCGACGTTGCTCCGGCCCACGAACAAAAGGGCGGGTTTTCCGTCGAGCGGCTTTTCTTTTAAAGAAGGCGCGCTCACGATAAAGCGCACCTTCCGGAAATCGATCATGCTTTCGGGTGGACAAGGGCAATCGCCAAGGCATCGTCCACGCACTTCATATAGGAGATCTTGAGGACTTTTTTGACTTCCTCAGGAAGTTCGGCCACGTCTTTGCGGTTCTCTTCAGGAACGATGATCTCTTTGATCCCGCTCCGGGCCGCCGCTAAGGACTTCTCACGGAGTCCACCAATCGGGAGGGCTTTTCCGCGTAAGGTCACCTCGCCCGTCATTGCGACATTCGCATCGACGGGAGTATGGGTGAGGCAAGAGATAATCGCGGTCGTAATCGCCACGCCAGCCGAGGGTCCATCTTTGGGGACGGCGCCTTCGGGGACATGGATATGGATGTCGTTCTTTTGGAAAAGATCGTCATCGATACCGTATTTCTTGCTATTGGCGCGCACATAGTCGAGCGCGATCGTCGCGCTTTCCTTCATCACATCGCCTAATTTGCCCGTGAGGACTAAGCCACCTTTGCCAGGGAAGTAATTGACCTCGATCGGAAGGATATCGCCCCCAAACTCGGTATAAGCGAGTCCGGTCACGACCCCGATCTGGTTCTCCTTCTCTTTCTTGGTGCCTTCAAAGAGTTCGACCCCGAGGAACTTTTTCACGAGTTCGGGATCGACCGCGATCGGCTTCGGGGTTTCGGGGTGGTTCAAAATCTCCACCACGGCTTTCCGGCAGATCGAGGCGACGAGGCGTTCCAGCTGACGGACGCCCGCTTCCATCGAATAGTGTTCGATCATCTCTTTGATCGCGGATTCGCTAAAAGTGATGTCCTCGGGCTTTAAGCCATTGGCCGCCACTTGCTTCGGGATCAAAAATCCCTGAGCAATCTTGATCTTTTCGATCTCGGTGTAGGAAGGAACTTCGATGAGCTCAAGCCGGTCGAGTAAAGGAGCCGGCACATTCTCAAGATAGTTCGCGGTGCAGATGAATAAGACGTTGGAGAGGTCATAAGGCTCCTCCAAGAAGTTATCGTTAAAGGCAAAGTTCTGCTCGGGATCGAGGACTTCGAGCAAGGCCGAAGAAGGGTCGCCTTTGTAATTGGCGCCGCCGACCTTATCGATTTCATCGAGCAAGAAGACCGGGTTGGTCACCCCCGCGCGAGTCATCCCCTGAATAATCCGACCGGGCATCGAACCGACATAAGTCCGACGGTGTCCCCGGATTTCGGCTTCATCGCTGATGCCGCCAAGCGAGGCTTTGTAGAACTTGCGGCCGAGGGCTTTCGCGATCGACTTGCCTAAGCTGGTCTTGCCGCAGCCCGGAGGTCCATAGAAGCAAAGAATCGGGGCTTTTAAGTTCCCGGTCATTTTCTTGACCGCTAGGTATTCGATGATCCGTTTCTTAACCTTTTCGAGACCATAGTGATCTTCGTCGAGGACCTTTTGAACATTGGCGAGGTCTTCATTATCTTCGGTCTTTTGATACCAGGGCGCGCCCATCAAGGTATCGATGTAAGTCATGATGAGCGAGGCTTCGAGGGAAGACTCGGGCATCATCTCGTAACGGTGCAGCTCGGATTTAACCTTAGCTTTCACGTTATCGGGATAAGGATTCTTATTGAGCTTTTCTTTGATGGCGTCTTCGCTTTCTTCGCCATCTTGGTCTTCGCCGAGCTCTTCCTTGATCGCTTTCATCTTCTCGCGCAGGAAGTACTCTTTTTGACTCTTTTCGGCCGACTGACGGACTTTCTCTTGGATGTTCTCGTCGATCTTGGCCATTTCGCTGGCTTGGCCTAAAACCACCAAGATCAGCTGGAGTCGCTTATTGATATCGGGCTCGGCTAAAATCTCTTGCTTCTTATCCATCGGAATCGCGAGATAGCCCGCGAGGTTATCGGCCAGTTCAGCCGGGTTCACGCCTTTGCTGAATTGATTGATGGCCGAGCGGGGAATGTTCCGGCCGATTTCGGGCGAAGTCTCAAGGGCTTCCACCACTTTGCGGACCAGTTCGATCTCGCCATCTTTATCGCTTTCGATATCGGCGAGCACTTCGCCGGTCGCGACGTAATAGCCATTCTCGGCATGGATGTTGCTGAGCTTGACCCGCTTCGAGCCGACGACCCGAATCCGGTAGGACTTATTTTGCGAAACGTAATTGATGATGCGGCAAAGGGTGCCGACACTATAGACATCTTTCTCCGTCGGATCTTCGACGTCGGCGTTATTTTGAGCGACCACGAAGAGAAGACTGTTGGTCACGTTCTTCGCTTGGTCGACCGCCGCCATCGAGAAAAGACGCGAAACCTCGATCGTTTCCGACATATTGGGGAAAACGATGAGGCCGCGCGTAATCAGTAAGGGGAGAGAAAGGTTTTTGTTTTGGAGACTATTCACTTCAGGCATATTCACTCCTTTACCCTATAGGTTAACGCGGGATGTAAAACCCGCAAGCGAAACGCCGTTATTAGTGGTTATTCGCGAGAATGAAGTCTTGAATCTTGCGCTGACGGAGCTCTTCCTTGAACTGATTGAGGTTCTTGGCGAGGACATCCCGCACTTCTTCCGGCTTCATGTTGTACTGCTTGGCGATCTTTTCGATCTCGGCATCGACATCTTTATCTTCGACGCTGAGCTTTTCTTGGTCAGCGATCTGCTCTAAGCAAAGATAGGTCTTGATGTTCTGTTCGGCATCGCCTTCCATCTTAGCTTGGAGATCTTCGATCTTTTGGCCAGTGATTTGGAGATACTGATCAAAGGTGAGGCCGTTTTGCTCGACTTGCTTCTTCATATTGTCTTCCATCGAGGCGGCTTCGGACTTGATGATCTCTTTGGCGATGGTGACTTTGGCGCCGTCGCGGATCTGTTTGACGATCGCGTCGTAATAGGCCTTCTGGGCCTCGTTCACTTTGCCTTCCAGCAAGGTCTTCTTTTCGAATTCTTTTAATTGATCAACGGTCGCGACATCCTTGATGCCCATGTCTTTCACGGTTTCATCGGATAAGGCCGGGATCTGCTTTTCTTTGATTTCGTGGATCTTGCACTTAAAGGTCGCTTCTTTGCCGGCGAGATTCTCAACGTAGTTCTTCGGGAAAGTAACGACGACGTCTTTGCTATCACCCGACTTCACGCCAACTAAGGCCTCTTCGAAGCCCGGGACGAAACTGTGGGAACCAAGCTCTAGGGCGTAGTTCTCGGCCTTGCCACCTTCAAAGGCTTTGCCATCGACGAATCCTTCGAAATCGAGGGTGACGGTGTCGCCTTCTTTAGCCGGACGATCGACCACGACGAGGTTGGCGGATTGCTCTAAGCGTTTGCTCACCGCTTCATCGACTTCAGCGTCCGTGACGGAGGGAGCCTTTTTCTCAGCGTGGAGATCCTTATAAGCGCCTAAGGTCACTTCGGGGACAAGGGTGATGACAAATTTGATTTCAAGTTCGGAATCGGAAAGTTTGGTGACATTGACTTCCGGACGGGAGAAGGGACGAAGTTTCTCATCGTTCACGAGTTCGCCGAAGACGGCGGGAAGAATATCATTGATCGCTTCATCGAAAATTTTGTTCGGATCGATCTTGCCTTTCAGCATATCCTCCGGGGCTTTGCCTTTCCGGAATCCCGGAACGGTGACTTGGCCCGCGAGCTTATCGAACGCTTTCTTCTGGGCGTTCTTCCAAAGTTCGGGTTCGACTTCGACGACGGCTTCGACTTTGCTTTCTTCGATCTTCTTGATGCTGTGTTTCATGAATTGACTCCTAATCAATTTTTACGCAAAAGACAATATACTCTATCTTTAGATAGGGCACAAACAAAACGATGCGTAAACGCCTAAAAATAGGCGATTTTCGAGAATTAATACTTCAAAACGGGGGTGGAATCGAGGACGCCTTTGATTTGGGAAGCCTGATCTTCCACCGCTTTCGGATCCAAATGGTACATCTCGATATAGCCTTCGATCCCGAGACTCGACTTCAGATATTCGCGGCCCAATTTGATGAAGGCGGTCATGAGAAGACGGTCATCTTTCGCCTTAATGACCTTTTCCGGATAGACATCCATGATGTAGTCATTGAGGATCTCGTGGCTCGTCCCGGAGACAGCCGGGTCTTTCGCCATCAAGATCATCGCGTTAACAAAATCATTGTAGGTATCACCGGTGTACGGGGGCTCAAGCTCGGAGGGGACCACCCGATAAACCTGACCGTTTTTGGGGAAAGAAATCGGAGTCTGGTCTTTTAAGGCGAGCAGCAAAAGTAAGGCATAGGTCCGGACATAGGGATGGCGGTTGCTCACCGTAATCTGGCGGAGCAAAGAAATATAGTCAGAAAGATGATGACTCTGGACGTAAGAAAGCATCGATAGAACCTCATAATCGTCGGGGCTCGTGAGGAGAATCTTTTCCACGTCTTCCGGGCTATAATCCTTCACCATCGTCGCTGCCCGTTCATTCGCTCGGATTAAGGCCGGGGCGGCCCGAAGCTGCTCTTCGACCGCTTGGGAGACGTAAGGCTGATTGCTGAACCATTCGAGGTCTTTATAGGCCTCATCGAATTGCTTCTGGATGAAGCGGAGCTCGAAGGTCACTTTCATAAGAAGGACCGGGTTCGCTTTAAAGAGCTCTTCGCGGTTCTCCACTAATAGCGCGGTCGCTGGGACCGGCTGGTTTAACGAGATATAAGCGGTCGCCCGATAAAAAATCGCCTCAGGATCGCTCGAACCTTTCGTGAGGTCGAGGACCAATTGGTACTCTTTTTTATCCATCAATGATTTTAAGGAATCCATACAGCGTTATCTTACACCGCTTGCCCCGCTTCAAAAAGATATCCCGTCATCGAAAGCGAACCATAAATCCGCCGCTCATTGAAAACGCTGATGCGGTCGGAAGGATCGCTCGCTCCTAAAACGTAGAGGAGCGGCAAAAAGTGCTCGGGGGTCGGGACCGATTTCTTCGCCATCGGTCCCATCTTTTCGTAATGGATCACCTTTTCAAAATCGCGGAAAAGGATCGCCTCCTTGATTGCTTCATCAAATTGATCGGCGAAAGGAAAGCCACCCTCATTGTCCCAATCGAGCAGCCCCAGGTTATGGACGACATCGCCCGAAGCGAATATCAGCACCCCTTCTTCCCGGAGAACTTTCAACTTCTCTCCTAAGGCGAAATGCTCTCCGGGAGTGAGATAGCCATTGAGGCTTAAGGACACGACTGGAATATCCGCATGGGGGAAGATCCACTTGAGGGGCGCCCAGCTTCCGTGGTCGAGGCCGCGCGGGGCTAAAGAGGTGGAAGGTCCTAATAAGGAAACGATCCGTTTCGCTAAGGTCGGATCACCGGGCGCCTCGTATACGACCTCGTATAGTTCTTTCGGGAATCCATACATATCGTAAATCATGGAATTCTTTAAAAGCGAAGACACCATCGTCTTTTCCGCATACCAGTGCGCAGAGATTGAAAGAATTGCCTTCGGGCGGGGCAGTTTACTTCCAAGCGCCTTCCAAGTCCTTGAAAAATCATCGTCTTCAATCGCGGACATGGGGGAACCATGGCCCACGAAAATCATCGGCATTAATGTTTTGTTCATAGAAAAAGATTACGCCCCTTTAGGATGAAGTGCCCTTTTGATGCATTTTCCTTTTTTGCCCTTCATAATGAAGCCATGAAAAAACTCTTTGTTTATTATTCCTTATCCGGCAATGGCGAAGCCTTGGCTAAACTTTTTGCGGAACGGGGCTATACATTGCTCAAACTCGAAACGATGAAGCCGATTGGGAAGATGAACTTCTTCAAGATGGTTCATTATGGCGGAAAGGCGACTTTCCATAAGAAAGCGAAACTCCAGCCCTATCTCTTTAACGAAGAGGGCGATATGAAGCTCGTCATTTGCTCGCCGGTCTGGGCCGATCGCTTCGCGACGCCCCTCAATACCTTTTTGGCGGATCATCCTCTTAAGAACCCCCACCCCATCTTTATTTTTAACTCGATGAGCGGATCCTGCAAAAAAGGAAAAGCCGAGATTCTCAAACGTTATCCTAACGCGACTTGCTATGACATCAAAAACGCCAGTCAAAATGGCGAAGAAGCCAAACGGCTCGCTGATTTGCTTTCCTGACGTCTTTCTTTCCCTTTCAATCAAAAGACCTAAGCTGTACCATTTGTCTAGTACATCTTTACTTAGTAATAGACATTTGGTAAAATCTTTTCGATGAATAAGCCTCGTTTTCTCACTTCAAAATCTCATGAGCGTCATGACCTGGCTCGGCAAGTTAAAGCCGGCCAGCTCCAGCGCGTCGGTCGCGGAGTCTACACTTCTGCTTCTTCTTATGAGGCCGTTGTGGCTTACTCGTTAGCTCATCCTCAAGCGATTCTGACTTTAAACACCGCTCTCCAAATTTATGGACTGTCGGATTCGTTCCCTTTAGCGCCATTTGATCTGGCTTTTAAAGCGGGGTCTCGGAAAAATTCCGATTCGAATCTTCACCAATATTTCATTTCTTCGGCCCTTTTTCCTCTGGGCAGGGCTATTTATAAGTGGGAGGGCTATTCTCTTCCCATCTACGACAAAGAACGCTTGCTCATTGAGATATTTCGGTTTCGGAAGCGTTTAGACCCCGACATGTACAAGCGAGCGATCTTCTTCTATCGGGATTTAGCCAATTCCAATCGATTTCTTTCGAGCCGTTTTGAGGAGTACGCCCAGCACTTCCCAAATAAAAAAGAACTCTTGAGGAGGCTAGAAATGGAGGTTTTGTGAATTCCTTTCGACTTTCAGTTCTCTTTCGAAAATGTGCGAGTCCTTCTCTTTCTCCCCTTCAAATTGAGCAAAAAGTTTGCCAAGAAATCTTCCTTGGAAAAATCGCCAGCGAAGAATCCTTAGCAAACTTGATCGTGTTGAAGGGTGGGATTGTCCTCGATGGCCTAAGCAAGGGCCAGCGTGGTCATACTCAGGATATCGATTTTGATTTTAAAAGGTGGAGGCTTTCTGACAACGGCCTAACCCGGTTCATTCAAAAACTGAATTTAGCTCCAGCCTACCCCGGTATTTCGTTAGCCATATCCGCAATCCGAGATTTACGACAGCGGAATTATAAAGGAAAAGAACTGACCTTAGCTTTTTCGGACAGTCATGATTCATTTACCCTCAAGATCGATATCGGAGTCTATCGGAGCTTAAGTGGTTTGGTATCTTACCAAATGACCCCCTCTGAAATCCCGAGTTGCCCTTTGTGGCGGATCGGCAACGAGCAGATGCTGGTTGAGAAATTATCTTCTTTTGTGGTTCATGGAAGCCACAATACCCGGGTTAAAGATCTTTTCGATGCCGCCTGGATAATCATGAATTTGAAAATCAGCCATCAGCAATTCCGATCGGCTTTTGGTCGCATTTTAAAGGAGTTTGGGATTTTTGAACCCTCAGAAAAAATCGCCAAACGGTTGGTTCTCCTCTTGGGGCAAAAAGAGTTCATCCAGAATTTCGTCCTCCTCTATAAAGGCTGGGAACCTTATGGTCCTTTAGAATCTGCAGAAATCGTATCCGCCTTTTTGAAAGTGGCTTTTCATCTTTGATCTAGAAATACGCAAACGTGCAATTTCAAATCGTGGTTTTTTATGTCCAAATCGCCCAACAACGATTTTACTAACCAATTTTTGTCCTTTTTTGGTTAGTAAATCGACGCTTATCAAGAATTTACTAACCAATTTTTGTCCTTTTTTGGTTAGAAAAAAGGCTAGAGCGGACTCTAGCCTATTTCGTTTTACTGGCGCGCCCGAGCCGACTCGAACGGCTGACCCACAGCTTAGAGGGCTGTTGCTCTATCCAGCTGAGCTACGGGCGCAGGAGCCTCACTAATATACTTTCTTTCAAAGGAATGGGCAATCAATTCTCTTGGGGATGAAGCTTGGCGTAGAGGGCCACCGCCGCTTTTTCGGGAATGACTTGGCGGAGTTCAAGAAGGCTCGCGGCTAAAAGGCTTTCTAAGGTCGGGTAGTGTTTCCGTAGCACTTCCTTCCTTTTCTCGCCTAAGCCTTCGACCTCATCGAAGATTTCGTGATGCATCGCTTTCGCTCTTTGGTCCCGGTGGAACGTGATGGCGAAACGGTGAACCTCATCCTGCATCCGCATGAGTAAAAAGAAGAGTGGGGACTTGTTATTGATCGGATAAACTTTGCCATTTCCATCGATTAAGCCTTCGGTTTCATGGCGGTCGTTCTTAAAAAGACCCGCCAAATGAATCGTCACGCCCACCGCATCGAGCGCTTCTTGGGTCGCATGGATTTGGGTGAGACCGCCATCGACGAGGATGAGGTCGGGGAAGGATTGGTTCTCTTCCTTTAACCGGAGATAACGGCGATAGGTGATTTCCTTCATCGAGTGGTAGTCATCGCCCGCATCGGCTTCGTCGAGGTGGAACTTCCGATACATCTTCTTGGCTGGCTCGCCATTGATATAACAAACCATCGCCCCGACGGGGCTACTGCCTTGAAGATGGGAGTTATCGAATAACTCGATTCGATAAGGGGTTTCGATCTCGAGAAGTTTCCCCAGTTCTTCGAGCAAGGCCAAGTTATCGTCTTCGAGCCGGGCCGAAAGGAAATGGGCATCGAGACCTTGGCGGGCATTAAGCTCGGCGAGATTCACCAAATCCACTAACCGTCCTTCGTGAGGGAAGGTGACGGTGAGGCCTTCATAAAGCGGCGCGAGTTCTTCTTTCAAAGAGGGAAGTCTTGCCACGACTTCTTTCGGCTGATCATGGCTAGCGTAATATTGCTCAATCAGATCGACGATCTGCTCTTCGGCTTCGCCAAAAGAAGGCACCACATGGAGGTTTTTCCCTAGGAGAAGTCCGCGGCGATAAGTCAAGATGGCCAGGCTCCGATAGCCTTCCCGCTCGGCATAAGCAAAGACATCGCGCGGGGTGTCATCCCCCACGATCTCGACCCGCTGCTTGCTCGTGACATTCGCGATGGCGTCCAAGGTCTTCTTGTACTCGGTCGCTTCCTCAAAATCGAGGCGGTCGGACGCTTCAAGCATCTTGGTTTTAATCGCAGCGACCGCTTCATCAGTCTCGCCATTCAGGAACTTTTTGATGTCCGCGTAAAGTTTCTCGTAGACGCCTGGTTCAATCTTATTGATACACGGAGCGAGGCATTGCCCCATTGAATAATAGAGGCAGGCTTTTTTCGGGATGGTCCGGCACTTCCGCGTCGGATAGATCTTGTTCAACAGGTTCAAAGTCTCGTAAGCCGAGCCGGAGCTCGGGAAGGGGCCAAAATGAAAGTAACGGGAATCTTCGGTGTTTCGGGCGATTTTAAGGTAAGGATCGTCCTTGCGCTTTAAGGCGATATAAGGATAATGACTATCGTCCATCAGCATGATGTTGTAACGGGGATAATGGGTCTGAATCAGATTCATCTCGAGGATGAAAGCTTCCTTATCGCTGCTCACGATGATGGTGTCGAAATGATCGACGTGGCTCACCATCGCTTGGACTTTGCCCGATTGGGGACGCAAGAAATACTGGCTGACCCGTTTCTTCAGGTTTTTGGCTTTTCCGATATAGATGATCTTGTCGGAAGCATCCTTCATCAAATAGACGCCGGGCTTATCCGGAAGTAAGGAAATCAGGCGCTTTAATAGCTCCGTCATTTTAAATGAACGATGGTGGCTCCACCGCCGCCCTCATACTCGCCGCCGGTCTCGTAGGATTCCACAAACTCCGGGTGCTTCTTGAGATAGGTCTGGACGGCGCTACGAAGGGCACCGCTTCCAAGACCATGGATAATCCGGACCCGCTTATAGCCTTTGATCCGGCAGCGGTCCAAATAATCGGTCACATCGGCGATTCCTTCATCGACATGCTCGCCGATAATATTGATTTCTAAGGGGAGACCTTTGGTGACCATCGTATCGATATAGGCCCCGGTCATCGCGATGGGCTTTTCTTCCGGAGCCGGGACGACCCGGACCTGATCTTTTTCGGTCTTAAACGTCACGCCATCCGCGGTCGAGATTTCGATGTTCTTCCCGGAAATCCGGGTGACTTTGCCCACAACCCCATAAGTCGGATTCTCGACATAGTCCCCTAAGGCGATCTCACCGGTAAAATGGACTTCTTCTTGCTTGGCTTTTAGATCGTTTAAGCGTTTCTTCGCCGCAATGACTTCGTGCATCTTCAGTTCGGGTTTATCGAGGGAAGCCAAGACTTCATCGATCTCTTTTTGGGCATCCGCCAGCATCTTTTCCTTGGTGGATTTCACGTCGGAAAGATAATTCTCTTCGCGTTTTTTGAGCGAACCTTCTTCTTTCAGGATCGCCTCTTTTTCTTCATTGAGGGCTTTTTGGTCTAAGGCCAGCTTCGCCTTGGCCGCTTCTTCGTCGCGGCTTAATTCACTGAGGCGTTCAATCGCCTTTCCGATCGAGACGTCCTCATGCTCGGCTAAATAGGATTGGGCCGCCAAAATGACTTTCGGATCGACCCCATAACGGGAGGCGACTGAGATTCCATAGGATTCGCCCGGTAAACCCATCTTCAGTTTGTAGGTCGGTAGAAGTTTCTCGGCATTAAAAAGCATCGAGGCATTCACGATTCGGGGTTCGCTTAAGGCATAGGCCTTTAAGCCCTCAAAGTGGCTGCTCACCAAGGTGAAGCAATGTTTATCGAGCAAGAATTTAATGGTCGCGTAGGCGATCGCTTCGCCTTCTTTAGGCGAGGTGCCGGTTCCGACTTCATCGAGGAGGACGAGGTCATTGCCTCCGACGTGAGAAAAGATGCCCGAGAGATTCGACATATGGCCGGAGAAGGTCGAGAGGTTATCGGCGAGAGATTGGGAATCGCCGATGTCGGTATAGACATTTTTGATATAGCCGATTTCGGCCCCTTCGAGCGAAGGAATCGCTAAACCCGCTTCATGCATAAGAACCAGTAGCCCTAAGGTTTTGAGGGCGACGGTCTTGCCGCCGGCATTGGGCCCTGAGATCACAACGATCCGCTTCTCTTCGCTTAAGATAAAGTCATTGGGGACGACTTTAGTTTGATCAAGGAGCGGGTGGCGGGCTCCGGGAATATAGAGTTCTTTGTTATCGCTACAATGGGCAATATGGGCTTTTAAGCTATCGGCATAAAGGGCTTTCGCTTGGAGAAAATCGAGGTAGCCAATCATCTGGTTCAGTTTCGTGATCGCGTCGGCGGAACCCCCGACTTCGGTCGAAAGAATCCCGAGAAGCCGATGGATTTCTTCCCGTTCGGCATTCTTTAATTCGACCATCTTGTTGTTCATTTCGACGATTAATTCTGGCTCAATGAACGTGGTCGCCCCGCTGCTACTGACATCCTGAACGATCCCTTTCACCTTGTTCTTATAGGCGTTAGCGACCGGGAGAACATAGTGGCCGTTTTTGATGGTGAGGGTGGTGTCGCTCAAATAGACTTTGTTCTCTTCGAGGACGAAGCCGAGCTTATGGACCATTTCTTTTTCGAGATGGTCCATCTGAGTCCGGATACTTTTTAAGGCGAGCGAAGCGTTATCGTAGACCTGAAGATCCGGTCCGATGATTTTGTGAATATCCTTCTCGAGGAAACTTAAGGTTGGGATCCCTTTGCTGTAGGCGATTAAAAGGGGCGAAAGCTCGACCCCGGCGAAGTATTTGCTGAGGGCTCCCGCGGTCAAAACATCATTAGCAACCCGTTCCAAATCTTCGATCGAAAGGACGAAACCTTTCGCCGCTAAAGCGACGATATGCTCAAGGTCACTGCTCACTTCGATCGGGAAATGGCCATAGCGGGCCAGCAACATCATCGTCTCATCGAGGAAGGCCAGTTCGTTCTTTAAAGAATCTTTATCAAGTTGGCTCAAAGCCGCGCAGGCCTTTTGACCGCGTTCGGTCCGACAATACGAGGCTAACTTCTCGGTGATTTTCGGGAATTCTAAGACAACCAGAGCGTTTTGCATTGTCGAGATTATAACATGCGCGGGCGCGAGGCGCCTTTCCTATGCTAAAATAACTTTCATGAAACCGGCTCCCGCAACCTATAGCATTTCCGTCGATGAGGATCGTTTGGCCAAGATGCTTGATTTTTATCACGAGAATTTAGCGGATTCTTCTTCGCCTTATGTCGCCTTTTTAGCCAAAGGCGAAGATCTGGCGGTGACCGCCTATAAGAAGGCGGATTCTACCGGGCTCCATAAAGTCATTTTCCAAGGGCCTCGCGCTTCCTACGAAGTTCAGATTTGGTCGAAAGAACCTACCGTTTCGAAGCCGAGCAAACCGCTCGGGGTGAAACGCCCTTTTTCTCCGATGCATCCGGGCCCCCAGCTCTATCATTGGGTTGATCAGATCGGCAGCGATGAAGTCGGAACTGGCGATTTCTTTGGCCCCGTTTGCGTCTGTGCGGCCTTTGTGGACCGGGCGGGTCTTGAAGAAATCCAAGCCTTAGGGGTCACCGACTCCAAGCAGATGGATGACGCGTATATCCGGGAGATCGGACCGAAGCTGATCCATGATTTTGAATACTCGCAGCTCTCGCTTGATAACGTCAAATATAACGAAGTCCAGCAGCAAGGCCTCAACATGAACATGATCAAGGCCAAGATGCATAACCGTTGTTTGCTCAATCTCCATCATAAGCATCCCGCGGTGATGCTTTGCCAGGATCAATTCGCCGAACCGGGCCTCTACTATCATTACCTTAAGGGCGAAAAAGAAATCGCGAATGATATCCATTTTTCCACCAAAGGCGAGATGGCTTTCCCTAGCGTCGCCCTTGGCTCGGTCATCGCCCGTTATAGTTTCTTAATGAAGATGGATGCCCTCAGCCAAAAATACGCGATGAAAATCCCGCTTGGGGCGGGCGAAGAAGTCGATGCTTTTGCGAGACGGTTCCTCAAGAAATACGGCCTAAAGGAACTCCAAAAGATCACGAAGAATAACTTCGCGAATATGAAGAAACTTTTAGGGAGCGATCCCTTACTTTAACGTCTTCAAAAAGTCGGTAAAATCAGCGGGAAGAGGCGCCTTGTAGGTGACCTCTTTTTTGGTTTTGGGATGGATAAAGGTGAGCTGATAGGCGTGGAGCAATTGCCCTTTATCGTAGAGCTTGCGGTTCCCGGTCCCATAAAGGGGATCCCCGATTAAGGGATGACCGATATAGTCGAGATGGACCCGAATCTGGTGGGTCCGTCCGGTGAGGAGCCGGCAGGAAATATAGGTGACATTGCTTTCGTGGAAACGCTGAATCACATGGAAATAGGTGACCGATTCCTTGCCCTTATCGACGTTCACGCAGAACTTAAGGGGGTGAATCGGGTCCCGGGCGATCGGAGCGTCGATTTTACCTTCATCTTCAAGGATGATTCCTTGGACGAGAGCGACGTATTCCCGGTGCATGGTGTGGTCAGCGAGCTGAGACGATAAAAAGGCGAAGGCTTGGTCATTTTTAGCGATGACGAGCAAACCCGAAGTGTCTTTATCGATTCGGTGGACTAAGCCCGGCCGGACCGGATCATCTTCGTTGCCAAGACCTTGTTCATGATAAAGAAGCGCGTTCACGAGGGTTCCATCTTGATGGCCATTGCCCGGGTGGACCACTAAGCCAGCGGGCTTATTGATCACGAGGACATCGTCATCTTCATGGATCACATCGAGCGGAATATCTTCCGGGGTGAGATCGCTCTTCGGTTCGACATATTCCGGATAGACGATGACGTCGCCTTCCTTCACCCAAAAATGGGCCTTTTCGGCCTTACCATTCACGGTGACCCCGCCTTGCTTAAGTAAGGCTTGGGCTTTGCTCCGGGATAAGGCCGCCTTAATCAGAGTTAAGACTTCATCGAGGCGCTTTCCCGCGTAATCTTTGCTAACGGTATATTCCATTATTCCTTCTTGTCGTCTTGGGGGGCTTTAGCGGATTGATCTTCCGTCTTCACCTCGATGACCGGTTGGTCTTTCGCTAAGGAATCATCGGCCTTTTTATCGGCGACGGCGTTGCTTCTCGAAGGATTAGATTCCGCGGTCGATTCTTTGACCCGGGGATCTTTATCGTAGGGATCTTCATGCGGATGTTTCACCGCGTCCATAATGAGATAAACGATGAAGAGAATGACTCCGATCGTGAGGCAAGAGTCGGCCCAATTGAAGGTCGCGAAAGGATTGACCCCGCTCGTCGTGGCCTCAGGTCCCCCACCCAGATAAAACTGGATGAAATCGATGACGCCATCAAAGCCGGTCGTCGCGCTCCAATAGAACGCGCGGTCGATGAGGTTGCCCACCGCTCCGGCTCCAAGCAAGGCCAAGATGGCTTTCATGAAGGGATGAAGTTTATCGCGGGCCACCACGAAATAAGCGATGATGACGCCCGACATGATGAGCGAAATGAGAATATTGAGAATCCGGCCGCCGATGTTATCGAAGCCGAGCGAAAAAGCGATTTTGGTGTTGTACGAAAGGGTGACATAGAGGAAGTTCGGGATGATCGCGTTCTTCACGCCCGGGGTGCAGGTGGCTTGAACGGCCCACTTGCTGATGAGGTCGAGTAAAAACATCGCTCCGCCGAAACACGCCCAAAAAATCGTGTGCCAGCGGCTGCTATGCGGCGTGTGTTTGGCTTTCGCTTCCATTAGTGGCTCCCTTTCTTCACCGCTTCCGCGCAGCGGGAGCAGAGTTTGAACTCGCCAACCTCTTCTAGTTTAGCAAAGTAATTGCGGCACCGGGGGCAAAGTTCGCCTTCGGCCTTCTTGACCAAGACTTTGGTTTCCTTGCTATCCACCACTTCGGCGTGGCTGACACCAAAGAGACGTTCCACTTCATCCTCGTCCATCGCCTTAAAGAGAGCGAGGAGTTTCGGATCGGAAACTTTAAGGGTGAGGGCGGCGTCGCTACTGGCGCCAATCCCTCCATTCGCCCGGGCATCCTCCATCGCCTTAAGCGCCAAATCGCGATAGCTCTTAAACGCGGCGAATTGATCGAGAACGCTCGAACTGTAGATGTGACTTTCTTTCGTCATGTCCTCAAGTTGAGGCGAGACTTTTTTCACGCCGGGGATGTTGGGATAGACTTCATCCATCGTGAAGGAAAGAATCGGGTTCAAAAGCAGGCATAACTGATATACGCACTGGTATGTAACATACTGGAAAGCTTTCCGGCGCGGAGCGTCCGCTTCATCACAGTACATCGCATCTTTCATGATATCGAGGTAGAAGCTCGAAAGGTCACCGGTCAGGAAATTGATGATGGTGTTGCTAACGCCAGCAAAATCATAGGCGTCGTAGCTAGCCAGCGCCTTATTTTTGACGGCTTCGAGCTCGGCAAGAATCCAGGTATCGACCGGGTTCAGTTCCGGAGCGACTTCAGGAAGGACATAAGGTTTCCCTTCGCCATCTTGGAGGTTGCCGAGCATGAACTTAAAGGTGTTGCGGATCTTGCGATAAGTCTCGGCGATCGTGCCGATGATGCCTTCGCTGATCCGAACGTCAGCCTGATAGTCGACTTGGCTGGCCCAGAGTCTTAAGATATCGGCCCCGAACTGGTTCGCGACCTTGCTCGGGTCGATGCCGTTTCCGGCCGACTTGCTCATCTTCTGCCAGTTCTCATCCATGACCCAGCCATGGGTGAGGCAACTCTTAAAGGGAGCCTTCCCCGTGACGGCGAGGCTCAAAATGAGCGAAGCGTTGAACCAGCCGCGATATTGATCATTGCCTTCGAGATAGAGATCGGCCGGGAACTGGAGCCCCCGTTCATTGAGAACGCCGTTCCAGCTGCTGCCCGAATCGAACCAAACGTCCATGATATCGGTCTCTTTAGTGAACTTTCCATTAGGCGAATGGGGATTGCTATAGCCATCCGGCAAGAGATCTTTGGCTTCCTTTTGGAACCAGATGTTCGAACCGTTATCGTGGATGAGATCGCGAATATGTTTAAAGACTTTCTCTTCGAGAATCGGAGTCTCATCTTCGCAATAGATGATCGGAAGCGGAACCCCCCAAGCCCGTTGACGCGAAATGCACCAATCGGCCCGGTCTTTGATCATGTTCACCATCTTGGTCTCGCCCCAAGCGGGAACCCAATGGATCTGGTGAATCGCCTCGAGCAGCTCCTGCCGGATCGGCTCGATCGAGCAGAACCATTGCGGAGTCGCCCGGAAAATCACCGGCTTTTTAGTCCGCCAGTCATGGGGATAACTATGGACGATGTCCACTTCTTTTAAGAGGTGACCATTGTTGGCCAAGAGTTCAACCACCTTGTCGTTCGCTTCTTCGTAGAATAGGCCATTGAGGGGATCGCCCTCTTCTAAGCGCATGTAGCCTCGCGAATCGACGGGGCAGAACGGCTTAATGCCATATTTTAAGCAGGCATTGAAGTCATCGAGGCCGTGGTCGGGGGCAGTATGAACGCAACCGGTTCCGGAATCTTCGGTGACGAAGGAATTGACGATGACCGTCGAGGTCCGGGGGTAAAGCGGATGCTGAACCTTGGCCATTTCGAGCTCCTGACCATGGAAGGTCTTCAGCTCGGTGCACTCGGTTAGCCCCAGTTCTTGGACCAGATGGTCCTTTAAGGACTGAAGGAAGACGAGTTTGCCCCGATTCGTCTGGTAAAGGCCATAGACGAATTTCGGGTTGAGAGTGATGGCGAGATCGGCCGGAATGGTCCATGGAGTCGTGGTCCAAATCACGATTTTGGCATCGTTAGGAATGACGCCTAGACCATCGACCACATCGAAAGCGACGTACATCGTTTTGGCGGTGACATCCTTGTATTCGATTTCGGCTTCGGCGAGCGCCGATTCGCTCGAGGGGCTCCAATAGACCGGTTTCACGCCTTTAAAGATCAGGCCTTTTAGGGCCATCGCAGCGAAAACATCGATCTGCCGGGCTTCATATTCCGGAAGTAAAGTGAGATAGGGATGGGCGTAATCGCCTAATACCCCCAAGCGATGGATCTGTTCCTTTTGATGCTCCACTTGCTTATGGGCGTAGTCGGCGCAGATGCTCCGGAACTCCGGTAAGGGAGTGGTCTTGCGGTTGACCCCGCTCTTGGTGACTTGAACTTCGATCGGGAGACCATGGGTATCCCAGCCGAAAATGAAGGGAGTCTTATAGCCCATCATGTTCTTATAACGGACCGTGAAATCCTTGAGGAGACGGTTCAGCATGTGGCCGCAATGGATGTTGCCATTGGCGTAGGGAGGGCCATCATGAAGCATGAATTCCGGACAATCGATCCGGTTTTGATTCATCTTGTTATAGAGATCGAGCTCATCCCATTTCTTGAGGAAGATCGGCTCTTTCTGGGCGAGGTTGCCCCGCATTTCAAAAGCGGTTCGCGGCATCAGAAGGGTTTCTTTAAGTTCCATGATTTTGTCTCCTTTAGACAATAAAAGCGTCCGATCAAGGGCGCTTTCTTAGCGTGTTACCACCTTAGTTCAGGACGATTGTCCTGCGCTTAGCTTACGCCGTAACGGGGCGTGATCCGCTTTCCTTACTCTTAGTTCAGGAAGGAGGCTAGGAAGGGATGTCGTTTCGCGTGCCTACTTTCACCAGCGTCTAGGCTCTCTATTTTTGCTACTTCGATGTGTCTTCCGTCAAAGCCAGTCTCACTATAGGCTTATTCAGCCTATTTCTCAATCATTGGTCATCCTTGTCGGGATCGATCTTGCCCTTTAAGAAATTCGGGAGGATCGAGGACTCGACCGATTCTTCATCTTGGCCGGTCTCGCTATCCTTGCCTTCTTGGGCTTGGACCGCTTTCTCGCGGGCTTCGTCGACCGAAGAACCGACTTGGTCTTTCTTCGGCATCGTGAATTGCGGGGTCGCCGTGAAATCGTATTCCTCGGTGAAATCGCTCGCGATGACGGAAACGAGAATCGTGTCGGCCAACTGTTCATTGATGGCGACGCCGAATTTGATATCGATGGTCGCCCCGGCTTGTTCGATGATGCGGTTCACGCATTCCTGGGCTTCATAAAGCGAAACATTGGCCCCGCAGGTGACCGCGCAGATCGCCCGTCTCGCCCCCGAGATCGATGCTTCCAATAATGGCGAGTTGATCGCATTTTCGGCGGCTTCTTCGGCTTTATTGGGACCGCTGCCGGTGCCGAAGCCAATCAAAGCGATTCCGCTCCCCTTTAAGGTATTGCGGACATCGGCGAAGTCGAGGTTGATGACGGCCGGCAAAAGAATGAGATCGGTCACGGTCTTGACCGACTGGGCCAAAACCCGGTCGCTCTCTTGGAAGGCCTGGCTGATCGGGGCGTTGCCCGAGCTCATGAGGAGTTTGTCGTTGGAGACGATAATGATGGAATCGACCGCTTCTTTTAAGTCGCTTAGGCCCGTCACGGAATTCTGAATCCGCTTCTTGCCTTCGAACGTGAAAGGCCGAGTAACGATCGCAATCGTTAAGGCCCCTTCTTCTCTCGCGATTTGAGCGACGATCGGAGCGGCCCCGGTTCCGGTGCCTCCGCCCATCCCCGCCGCGATGAAGACCATGTCGGCCCCTTTAACGACTTTGCGGATCACCTCGGTCGATTGGACCGCGGCTTCTTTGCCGACGCTCGGTTCGCCGCCGGCCCCTAAGCCTTTGGTGACGCCTTCGCCTAAAACAATCCGATTGGGGGCTTTGCTGGTCGCTAAAGCCTGCTTATCGGTATTCATGACATAGAATTCGACGTTCGCGATGTTCTCGTCGATCATCCGATTGACCGCGTTATTGCCGGCGCCACCGACGCCGATCACGACGATTCGAGCGACCGGCTCGAAATTATCGAGGTCCATTTGCTCGTCGATTTTCTTCTCTTCAGCTGCCATAGTCATTTCCCTCCGTCATTAGAGGACATCGTCCCCGGGGTTATTGGCATCTTTGCCTTTGACGTTCTGGCGGGAAACCGCCACCACGCCCTTAAAGTTATCTTCTAAGCTTCCGGTATAGCCTGAACTCGCCAAGACCAAACCTAATAAGCTGGCATAGCGGGGATCGCGGGCCCCGATCGAACGCGGAATCACCAAATGGATCTCCCGTTTCGGGAAGCTCTTGCTGAGCAAAGGAAGTAAACCATTGAGCTTGCTGCCCCCTCCGGTCAGAACGAGCGGAAGCGAATCGAACTTCGCGCCATACTTCCCTAAAAGTTGGGCGATGGCGTTCGATAATAAGCTTTCATAATCTTCGAGATAGGAAAGCATGATCGCATTGAGATCTTTTTGGAAAAAGGAGCAGGGATTCCCGGCGGCATCGCTGCCCGAGCAAATCGGAGGATCGAAGCTGATCTTCCGTTCGTCGTAGCCATAGTCTTCTTTGAGCTTTTTGGCTTCGGCCGGAAGAATGGTGAAACTATCGGCGATCTCTTGGGTGAGATGGTCGCCGCCTTTAGCGAAGAATAAGGAGGCATAGGGAGAACCGGCCCCAATAAGAGACACCGTCGTGAGTTTAGCCCCGATATCGACGAGGACATAACTTTGCGGCAGATCCTTGTAGGACTTGAAGAGTTCGCTATAGCAATAGGCGGCCACGCAGGTCTTTTTGAGCCGATACCCCGCTTGGTTTAACGCTGATTTATATTGGTAGACCGTCTCATGAGGAAGGGCGTGGACTTTAGCCCGGATCGTGAGGGAGTTGCTCTTCTCCCCGATCGGAGGATTGGCGAAGCGCTGGCCCTTATCAAGCACGAATTCATCGGGGATGATATCGAGGATCTCATTGCCATCGGGGACCGCTTCTTTATTGACGAGAGAAACGACGTTCGCGATATCGACTTTGGCGATCAAGCCTTCGGGGGAGACCACATTCGTGGTTTTGTTGTTCTGATAGACCTGCAAACCTAAGCTAGGCAAAACGAGGCAAGCTTCCGCGATATTGATCTTTAACTTCGCCACGTCATCGGTGATCGTATGAAATTCTTCGAGCCCTTTGACCAAATTGGCCATATCGACGATCTTGCCATCTTCGATGCAACCTGGGATTTCTTTCTCTTTGGTATACAAAACACAGGCGTTTCCACCTAGTTCATACCCGATCAGTAATTTGATCGAGTCACTCGAAATTTCGATGCAGGCTAAAGGTTTATCCATGATTTACTGCTCTATATTCTAATATAGAGAACCTCGTTTTCAAATATCAATCGTTCGATTTTTAGTGGATTTCTAATAAAGAGTTAGAAAAGCCCGGGGCAGGGAGAACCTCGGGCTTAGCTTAGAATTTCCTTAAGCGGCAACCGAAGAGCTCGTGTTTAAAGAAGTTTCGGGTTCGTTGGAGCTAAGGGGATCCGCGCTTGAAGTCTCGGCTTTGGCGTGCGCTTGGTCGGCCACTTGATAGGAAATGGCGATCGGAAGCATCGCGGCGCCGGTGACAGCGAGCACGAATAAGAAAACCGCTAGAGTCGCTTTGAGGCGATAGTAGAGTTTTTTATGGCCAGTCTTGACGAGTTTGTCTTTCATAAGTGTTTACTCCCTGTTTTTTAGATCTTCTCGAGGGCCCTGAGTTTAGCGGAAGCAGCCCGATGATTCCGCGCTAATTCTTCAGTTGAAGGAAGAATTGGCTTATGGGTGAGGATTTTAAATTTCGGCGTTTCGATTTGACTCGGTAGTAAATCAATATCGTGACGGGAACCTTCTAGGACCGCGAGGTCGTGGAAGCGTTGCTTCACCGCTCGATCGTCGAGTGACATGAAGCTGATGATGACGAGCCGTCCGCCCGAAGAGAGCCAATTGGGCGCTTCGAGCAGAGCGGTATGTAAGGTCTCCTCCTCGTGATTCACTTCCATGCGAATCGCCTGGAAGGTTTGTTTGGCCGGATGCCCTTTTTTGTAGAGTTCCACTTTTGGCTTAGCGGCTTTGATCATCTCCGCTAAGGCGGTTGTGGTACCGATCGGAGCAATTTCGCGCTCCTGGACGATCTTCCTAGCGATCAAGTAGGCGTCTTTATCTTCGCCATACTCGCGGATGATCTCCGCTAACCGAGGGAGTGAATAGGTATTGACCACTATCCACGCCGTTAACGGATTAGTCGGATCCATCCTCATGTCGAGCGGCGCTTCTTCTTTGTAGGAGAAGCCCCGGGCCGCCTCATCGAGTTGGGGTGAAGAAACCCCAAGGTCCATCAGGATGCCATCGACGGATGTGATGTTGAGCTCCTTTAAGCGCGGAGTCAGATTCGCGAAGTTATCGCGAACCACGGTGAAGTTATCACCGATGCTGTGTAATTTTTTGGTGGATTCTTCCACCGCTTCAGGGTCTTGATCGAAGCCGATCAATCGGCCGTGGGGGATTCTTTTGAGAATCTCGGAGGCATGACCCGCTCGGCCTAAGGTCAGGTCGAGGTAGGTGCCGCCATCATGAATGTTGAGGAACTCAATCGCTTCATGAAGGAGAACCGGGATGTGGTCGCTCATACTTAGCGGCTCTTTCCGGCCAGGATCTCGTAGTTCCCGGCGTTCTGGAGTTGATATCGGGCGTAACTCGTCGCGTCCCAGATCTCGAAGTGATCGAGTACCCCAATCAGGGTGACCTCTTTTTGAATCCGGTAATCGTCGAGCGTTTGCTTGCTGAGTAGGACACGTCCATGGCTATCAACGTCAAGAGTCTGGACGCTCGAGGTCGTTAAGCGGATGAAGTTTCGGCTCGTTTCGTCGAGGAAGTTCATGCTCTGGAGTTTAGCGACCAGCGCGTTGAAATTTTCTTCTTCGTAGACCGAGAGACAACCTTCGAAACCTTTGAGGACGAAGAAGTGCTTGGTCTTTTTATCCGCGAGCTTGCTCGGGATTTGAAGACGCCCCTTCTCGTCGAGGGTTCTGGAATAGGTTCCGAAATAGTTTCCCACTTTTTCCCACCTCGCAGCATTAGAGTACCATCTCCCCTCGCGTGTGTAAAGCGCGAATATATCGGGATGACCCCCTATGAGGGGGTCAAGGGGCCAGCAAATTAGACACTGTCAAAAATAGTTTGAATTGTTTTGAATAATCCTCATTGTAAGCCCAAAGAAAAGCCCCGATTTTTCTCGGAATTTTTTCCGCGATTTTTCGGGGCTTTTTTGACCGATAACAATCCGATTATTTTTCGGGATCGTAATCCTTTAAGGCATCGAAAGCCGGGTTATAGGAATCGGCTTTTTCCTTTTGAACTTCTTCTTCGCTAAGGACCCGGAATCCTTGTCCCGACTTCGGAAGTTTGCTCCCGGGTTTTAGGACCTTGATCGGAAGGGAAGTCCGAATCATCTTGAGGCAGAGTTCTGAGAGGTCAATCTCGTTGCCTTCGACGATGTAGCCTTCGCCTTCTTCGTCTTCTTGCTCAAGAAGATCGACCGTCTCCTCTAGCTTCACCTTTTGGGTGAACGGTTCATTGGTGTAGGAGTCGAGCAGCACCACTTTCGCTTCGATTGAAAGATCGGCGACCAAATAGGTCTTGGTCTTAGCAATCTGGCCTTTGAGGTGGCAGCTAAGAATGTCCTTGATCGGATAGGAATCTTCGAAATAGGAGGAACTAAAAGCTTCGTCTTCATCGAGAAGAGTTGGCTGATTAGGGAGGATGCTGCTGCGTTTAATGATCATGAGCGGATCTCCGCACCGAATTGGACTTTGAGGAGGGCGATCGCTTTCGCGACCACCGCGCTGACCTCTTCGTCCTTTAAGGTTTTCTCTTCGGATTGAATCGTGAGGGTTAAGGCCACCGACTTCTTGCCGGGGGCGATATTCTCGCCGGCGTAGACGTCGAAGACCGCGACGCCTTTAATGAGGGCATCGCAATGGCCTAACGACTTTTCAAGTTCCGCATAGCTGACCTTTTGATCGAGCACGAAGGCCAAATCGCGGGAAACGCTGGGGAAGCGCGGCGGGATGCTGGCTTTGATGGGTGAGGTTCGTAGATCAAGGAGCGAGCCGAGATCGAGTTCCATCACCACCGCATTCTTTAAGCCGAGCCGCTTTAATTCATTCGGATGCAGCTCGCCAAGATACCCTAAGAGTTTCTTGCCCATCCGGATTTCGGCGGATTTGCCCGGGTGGAGTTCATTGCCCCCTAAGCTCCACGGTTCGATCTGATAACGGTTCGTTCCAAGATTCAGAATCGCCAGGATGCCTTCAAGGAGACCCTTCGCATCATAGAAATCGTAGGCTTTCTTCTTGAGACTTCCCTCCAAGGATTCTTCCCCGGCGAGGACGAGGCCTAAGTGGCTGGTCTTATTGCTGGGGGCATCGATATCGGAGACTTCGAAGCAAGCGACGTTTTTCTCCTGACGGTCCGCGTTATAAGCGACCGCATTGAGTAAGGAAGGAAGTAGGCCCCTCCGCACGAATTCATGGTCGTTCGTCATCGGGTTTTTAAGGCGATAGGACGGCCCTTTTTCGAGATAAGCGAACCGGCCATCAAGGTCGGCATTCACTAAGGTGTAGGTTAAGAATTCATCGAGGCCAGCATTCCGGAGGTAGCGGCGAATGGCGATCCGGTTGCTTTGCTTTTCGCTTAGGCCGGTCAGGGTCAATTCGCTCGTGGGCAGAATCGAATGGACATTGTCGTAACCTAAAATCCGGATCACTTCTTCGCTAAGATCGGCTTCCCCATCCATATCGATCCGATAGGACGGAACGATCACGTGGTAGACCCCAGGTTTAGGGCAAGTGACCGTAAGATGATCGCGCTTTAAGACGTCGAGGATCTCTTCAGCGCTAAAGGAAGTGCCGAGGCGGCCATTGAGATAAGCTAAGCTGGTATCGATTTCCACCGGGTCATGCTTCAAGGTGTCATAAGAGGACGTCTTCATGACCTCGTGCGCCCCCGCGAGTTCTTTTAATAAGTCGCTCGCTAAGGAGAGAACGTACTCGGCTTGATTGGTGTTGATGCCTTTAGCAAAGCGGAGCGAGCTTTCGCTCGATAATCCGATCCGATTGCTGGTATGGCGGATCCGGGCGTAATCAAAGACTGCCGATTCCACCGCGACAGCCGTTGTTCCTTCATCGACCATGCAGGCCGCAGCGGTCATGATGCCGGCTAGGCACATCGGCTTACCTTCGGAAGTGACGACGAGATCGCCTTTTTCGAGGGAATAGGTCTTTTGATCCATCGCCACGAAATCTCCGGAAAGATCATCGCGGACGATCAGACTCTTCTTCGGAAGCTTATCGAGGTCGTACATGTTGAGCGGCTCACCGGTGAGGAGCATCACGTAGTTGCCGATATCGACGATGTTGTTGATGCTGCGGATTCCTTCGCTCCGGAGGATTTCCTGGAGCCAGCGGGGCGAGGGTCCCACCGTGACCCCCTTGACCTCACGGATCGCGAATTGCGGGCACTTGCTCGAGGCGGAGCCCACTTCAAAATCGCTCGAGGGCAGAGCCATTTTCTTCGGTTCAGGGAGTTTCACTTCCCGGTTGAAGAGACAGCCGATCTCGCGGGCGACATTCATGATCGCGTACATATCGGGACGGTTCGGAAGGATCGAAAGATCGAGGATGGTGTCGCCAAGTCCAAGGTATTGAAGGACCTCTTCGTTACCGATTAAGGCGTCGGCCGGGAGCTCTTCCACCCCGGCGATCTGCTTTTCGCTCAAGGATTTCTTATCGACCCCGAGTTCATAAAGCGCGCAGCACATCCCATCGGAAGTGACCCCGCGGATTTCGCTTTTTTCGATGATCCCGCCCGGGAGCTTTGCCCCCTCGCGAGCCACGATCACTTTCAAGCCTTTGCGGGCATTGGGGGCGCCGCAAACGATCTGATGAATCCCGAACTTCGGGCCTTCATCGACCTGGAGAACGTGGAGGTGATCGGAATCCGGATGCTTCTCGCAGCTAAGGATTTCGCCAATCACGAGGTTCGAGCCGGACGCTAAAGTCGTTATCCCCTCGACTTCGATCCCAGCGAAGGTGAGCTTATCGGCGATTTGCTCGGGGGTAAGGTCATCGATTTTAACGTACTGATTGATCCAATTTAATGATGCTTTCATAAAGAAATCCTCCTTTATTTGCCTAAGTAATCTTTAAGGAAACGAACGTCGTTTTGGTAGAAGCGGCGGATATCGTCGATCCCATAACGGAGCATCGCGACCCGTTCGACCCCAACCCCAAAGGCAAAGCCCGACCAAACTTTCGGGTCGTAGCCGCACATTTCCAGGACCTTCGGATTGACCATGCCGGCCCCTAAGATTTCGATCCAGCCGGTTCCCTTGCACATCGCGCAACCTTTGCCGCCGCAATTGAAGCAAGAGACATCGACTTCGACCGAGGGCTCGGTGAAGGGGAAATAAGAGGAACGAAGCCGGATTTCCCGTTTGGCCCCGAACATTTTCTTCGCGAAGAGTTCCAAGGTCGCCTTTAAATTGGCGATGCTGATATTCTTGTCGACGACCAAGCCTTCGATCTGGGCGAACTGGTGGCTATGGGTCATATCGTCGTCATCGCGCCGATAGGCTTTGCCCGGGCAGATCATCCGAATCGGGGTCAGGCCCTTCCGCTCCACCATCGTGTGGGCTTGGGCGGCCGAAGTCTGGGTTCTTAAAAGGAGTTCCTCATCGATATAAAAGGTATCCTGCATATCGCGGGAAGGGTGATCTTTCGGGACGTTAAGGAGTTCGAAGTTATAGTGATCGGTCTCGACGTCGCGACCTTCCACCACTTCGTAGCCCATATCTAAGAAGATCGAAGTGACTTCATCGATGATTTGGAAATAGGGGTTGATATGACCCGGGGTCTTGCTCGCGCCCGGAAGGGAAATATCGATCTTCTCTTCGGCGAGTTTGGCGGAAAGAACCGCGGCTTCTAACGCCGCCTTCTTGGTATCATAGGCCGATGCCACCGCGGTTTTCGCCCCGTTCACGGCTTGGCCAAAACTGGCTTTTTGCTCATTAGGGATGTTCCGCATTAAGGACATCAAGCCCGCTAAGCTACCCTTCTTTGAAAGGTAGACGTTATAGATCCGCTCGAGAGCGACAAGATCGCTCGCGCCTTCGATCTCCTTTAAGGCTTGTTCTTCTAGGCTCTTAGCTTGTTCGATTTCGTTCATTTTGTTTTTGCTCCTATGAAACAAAAAAAGACGGCCGGGAACGGATTTCTCCGCGGTGCCATCCCAATTCATCACCCTTAATTCTTCAGGGTTGATGCTCTTTTAAGGTCGTTAACGAGGACGATTCGGCTGATCTCTCAGCAATGACTAGAGGCGAATTCATGGGCTTAGTTTTGGGGCGGTTCCACTGTTCGCCCCTCCCTATTAAACTAAGAGGATCCACTACTATTTCTCTAGGTCGACACCGCTATTGTAGGCGCAAAAAAGAAAAGGATAAAGGATTATCGCGTGAAGGTCGTAGGCGCGCTCGAAGAGGTCAGGGAAGAGCTGCTCGAAACTTTGACGTCGGGAATCTCGGTGTAAGTGCTCTCGTTAAGGTCGGCCGGGAAGCTGATCGCCGCATCATTCCCCGAGGTATAAACGATCTTGGTCTTCAAGGAAGCCGCGGAAATATAGGCCGCGGCCTCGGAACCTAGCGTTTCTTTTTCTTTGGCTTCATCGAAAGTCCCGTCGACATTGATCGTGCGGGAGAGCCAGGTCTTTTCATTAAAGGTCCAAGCAAAAGAGAAGGTGTCCCATTTGGCGCAGGCTAGGACTTTCTTAGTCGTGTCTTCGAATTGGGTCTTTTGTTCGGCGGTGAGCTCGGTTAATTCCGCTTCAATCGCCGAGATCGCGACGTTGGTGATCACGGTATTGTCGGTCGAAGAGAAAACGAACTGTTTGGTGTCGCCACTCGAGAAGCTGAAAGCCGCCGGCGCGGTCTTGTAGGCGGACTTAAAGGCCTCGGCATAAAGGGCGGGCGCCAACTTCAATTTGTTCGATAAAGGCTGAACTAAATCCATTTTATCGCTCGGGATTTCCTTGTAGCCTTTTAAGGTTTGGGGAAAGAGCCAAGTCGAATCGCCGGAAATCGCCTGAACCATCGCATTCGTGACCATCCGGAGAGTCGCGTTCTTGCTGTAATCGATATAGGCGGTATTGTCGTTCAGATAGAACCGGGGAACAAAGGGGGTCTCGACCGAGCCTAAGGAAGAGACGCCTTCGACCCCGAGATGCCCTTGGTCTTTTAAGAGCTTGGTATTGGGGTTAAGGAAATCGACCATTCCATCGAGATCGGCCCCGGTGGTCGACGTCGCATGGTTAAAGCGAGCGTCGAAATAGACATTATCGAGATAGAGCGAAGTTTGGGTATAAGTCGCGGGGGCGGAGCTGCTTGCTACGCTCGAGGCCGAACTATCAGAAGTCGAGGCGGAATCTTTGACATCCAAAGTGGCCGCCGCATCAAGACCACTACTCGTAAAGCCGAAATTGTCCTGCTCGTAGAAGGTTTCTCCGCTCGCTTGAAAGAGATTGAAGAAAACGGAGGGATCCACTGGGGCGGCGCTAGAGGAGCTGCTCGGACTATTCGAGGTGGAACCGGAAGAAGACGCCGGGGCGACCGAGGAAGTGGTCGTTCCGCAGGCGGAGAGTAAGAGCATACTCGCCCCAAGGACGAGATAAATTTTCGGGGAATGATTCTTAATCATAAGGTCATTATAGCGTGCTTTTTGCTAAGGCGTGCATCAAGATGCCTCCCGCGACGCCCACATTAAGCGAATCGATTCCGCTCATCGAGATCTTCACCCGACTATCGCAAAGCGATAAAACCGCGGGTTCAATCCCTTGGCCTTCGTTTCCTAAGACCAAAACAAGCTTTGGCTCCGACTCCTTAAATGTCTCAAACGCCACCGCGTCTTTTAGGGCGGTCCCAAGGATGAAATATCCTTGCTTTTTTAAGGAGGAAATATCGAGAGTGGACTCTTGCTTTGAGCGGATGACATTGAGCGAGAAAATCGCACCTTGAGCCGCCATCAAAGCTTTGGAGTTAAAGGGGCTGCACGTTTGAGCGGAGAGGACGACGTCGTGAAAGCCAAAAGAAAGGGCGGTTCTTAATAACGTTCCGAGATTGCCGGGGTCTTGGATCCGATCCAAATAGAGGACCCGGTCCGAACTAAGCGGCTCCTCGGCTTTTTGGTGGCAGACCGCCACGATCCCTTCCGGGCTCTGGCTTAAGGCTAATTTCTCGATGATTTCAGGGGTAACGATATGTTGAGGCGCCTTCAATTTCGGATCTTCCTTTAAAAGGAAAAGTTCCTCCACCATCTGATTTTCTAAAGCCATGTTCACCGCATGGAAACCTTCGACGAGGAAATGATCGCCCGGCTTTTGCTGATAGCTAAAGGCGAGTTTCACTTTCGGATTGGCTTTGCTCGTAATGAAATCATTCATAGATTTTCTTCCTTAGTTTAGCATGAAGGAGCTTGTAATCGGGGCAGTAGGTATAGACCACTTGGTAGAAACGGTCGGAATGGTCGAAGACAAAATGATGGGCCAATTCGTGGACCACGACCGAATCGATGACCGGTAAGGCGTAATGATAGAGTTCAGCTTGGAGGGTGATGCTATGGGTCCTTTTGCTATTGACCCCATAACGGGATTTCATCGACCGCGACCTCACTTTATAGGGCGTTTTGATTCCCATGAGGGCTTCATAATAACGGACCCGTTCCGTGAAAAGAGGCAGACTATGTTTCTTCAGATAGGCTTTCCGTTCTTCTTCGGTGGCAAAGCTCAGCGGAGTCTTGCTTCCGAGGATATAGGTGTAGCCTTCGCCATAGGGCAGTTTTTCCGGGGCAACCGGCTTTTGAACCCGCTTTAAAAGCGAGGGCAAATAATGGCTGACCATCTTATCGATTTCCGGAAGCGGAGTGAGGTAAGGCGCACTGATCCGTAACGATGTTCCTAAACGGTCGCTCCTTAAAATGATATTGCGGATCCGCTTATAGGTAATCGTCGCGGGATAATCGGTCCCTTCATAACGGTAAATGCGGCTTTTTTGCATACCATGGCATTATATGCCAATTTCATATCTTTTAGGGCTGAACTAGGGTAAACTTACCTCGCAATGGAAAAAATCTTAGTATCGGCGTGCCTGCTTGGCACCAAATGCCGTTATGACGGCAAAGACAATTTAGTTCAGGCGATCAAGGACTTAGGCAGCAAGTATGACCTCGTCCCCTTCTGCCCCGAACAGGAGTCGGGTTTACCGACCCCGCGCGAACCTTCCGAAATCTTTCACGGGATGGTGAAACATAAGGACGGATCCGATGTGACCCGTTTCTACAATGATGGCGCTCAAAAAGCCCTCAATATCTGCAAATTCTTAGGAATCCGCATCGCGATTTTAAAGGACTATTCCCCCGCGTGCGGCGTCCGCCAGATCCACGATGGTTCCTTCACCGGCAAGAAGATTCCGGGCCAAGGTTTCACCGCGCAATATCTGAGCTTAAATGGCATCAAAGTCTACTGCGAGAACGATGTCCTCACTTTCTTAAGCGATACCCCCGAACAGCTCGCGGCCAAAGAAGAGAAAAAAGAGTTCAATATCAAAAAAGCCCAATACATCACGGATCGTGCGGCGGCCGAGCGGAAATACAAAGCCGATTGCGAGACGGCGACCGCGGCGGGGCAACCTCTCCCGGAGAAACCCGCGATTTTGACGGAGCCTAATCCCTACGCCAAGCCCGAAAAGAAAGAGTTCCGTTCCTTCCATAAATCGAACGATTTCCATAAGTCCAGCTCCTTCCATAAAGAAGGGGAAGTTGGAGCCGAATCTTCGGAGAATTCCGAAGAAAAGCCGTTCCACAAAGACTTTAGGCATGGCGATGGCAATCCTCGTTCCTTCCATCATGAAGGCGGATATCGGGGCGGATACGGCCATAAAGAAGGCGGCTACCAAGGCCATTCTTCTTATGGGCATAAACCCTATGGCCATCACGACTATCGCAATGACAATGATACGGTGAAACCCGAAGGTTCCGCCGATTTAGCCACCGCGGATTTAACGGGGGAAGTCGCTCCGAAACCCGCCTATAAGAAACCGTATGGACATTCTTCCTACGGGCATTCGTCCTATGGCCATGGCGGATACGGCCATAAAGAGGGCGGCTACCAAGGCCATTCCTCTTATCATAAGGATGGCGAAGGCCATTCGTCCTACGGCCATAAGAGCTACGGGCATTCGTCCTATCATAAAGATGGCGAATCCTCGGGCTATCAGGGCCATTCTTCCTACCATAAAGACGGAGGATCCTCCGGCTACCAAGGCCATTCTTCCTATGGCCATGGCGGATATGGCCATAAAGAGGGCGGCTACCAAGGCCACTCTTCCTACCATAAGGATGGCGAAGGCCATTCGTCCTACGGCCATAAGAGCTACGGGCATTCTTCGTTCCACAAGGACGGGTCCTCTAGCGGCTACAAAGGCGGCTACAAAAAGAGTTATAGTGGCCATTCTTCCTATAAAGGCGGCCATTCGTTCCATAAAGATTCGACCCCGAAAGGCGGATCGGGCGAAGGCGGCTCTAGCAAGTAATAATGACTCCCGATTCCGATAAAACCAAAAAGACGATTCTCCGGATGAGTTATGTCGCCATTTTTGGCGCGCTCGCGTTCGTCCTCACTTATTTCGTCCGGATTCCCTACCCCAATAATGCCGGCTTCCTCAATTTTGGCGACGCGGTGGTCCTTTTGATTTCGATGGCTTTAGGGCCAGTCGAAGGTGCCTTGGTCGGAATGCTCGCCGGTTCGATGGCCGACTTAGCGGCCGGAGCCGGGGTTTTCGTCCCTTGGACTTTGGCGGCGAAAGGACTCATGGGCTTAGTCTCGGGCGCCTTATTCCTTCTATGGAAAAAGCACAAGGTGCTCCGTTACCTCGCCCCCTTTATCGGAGCGAGCCTCATGATCGCCGTCTACTTCTTCAGTTACTGGGTGATGTTTGGGATCGGCACGACCTTCAATAGCCTCTCCGATTTGATCCAAGGGGTCAGCTGCGCCCTTTTAGCTTCTTTACTTCACTTCGCTCTCGAAAAGGCCGGAGCCTTCAAGCTTTTAAGTTAGCTCTCTTCTTCATGATGCTCCACTTCCTCCGGATCTTTCCGGAGTTTTTTGTAGAGCCAAGGTAAGGAATACCCCAAAATCACTTTGGCCAAGCCTTCAAGCAAGAAATAAGCGAACCAAAGGGAACTTTCTTTGTACTTGATGAACGTGAAAACGCCTAAAGCAAGTTCCCCGACTCCAAGGAGCATGAGGCCCCACATCAGGAGTTTTCCCGCGTGATCGAATTTCGTCTCATCCATAAAAAAAGACCTCCTACCTTTTTATAGGGGGCCGAACGAGAAAAAGGGCCAAGAAGTTAGAACCAGTTGAACTTCCAAGCGCAATAAACAATCGCCATGGCCGCAAAGAAAAGAAGAACGTAAATGATAATTAAGAGGACTTTGAACCGGCGGGAAAGCCCGGGTGTCCGTTTGGCGTTTCGGGCTTTTCCTTCTTCGCTATAAGCCGAAACGACCTTCGTTTCGTCATGAGGTTCCTCAACTTTTTTCCTTTTTGAAGGTTTCCCAAGTTCTGGCATGGCTTAAGTCTACCTTAGCCATCCGCAAGAAGAAACCCCGAGTAACGGCAAAAGTATTTCCTTTTTCTTATAAAAGGAAAGCAATGGCTATTGAGGTATTTTTCGAAAGAAACTACAATAGGCGCATGCAAAAAAATAAACCGAATTCCGCCGCGCGGGGCCCTGAGATTTTACGTTTCCTTGTGATTGGCATTGTTGCCACCATCTTTGATTTCCTAACGAAGTTAGGGGTTTCCTCTTTGATGAAAGGCCAAAACGAATGGCTGATCCTCGGGATTTCAACCTTGGCTGGCTTTGTGATTGGCGTCATCGTCAACTACATCTTTTCGGTGATTTGGGTCTTCCAAAACGTCGCGGATAAAAAGGCGGCGAAAACCCAGAGCAAGTTCTGGCTCTTTGTTTTGCTCGGATTCATTGGTCTTCTCATCAGTGAAGGCATCTTCTACGGCTCCCATTACCTCCTCTTATTAGGCGGGGTGAACATCGTTGAAGGTTCGAACGCCCCGAAGGAAATCTTCCATGGCGACTGGTCGTTCTTATCGAGCCGCAACTTCTGGATCTATTTCGTGATCTTCTGCGTGAGCACCTTGATCGTGCTCGTCTGGAACTACCTTTCAAGGAAAAAGTGGATCTTCATCGCCCCGAAAGCGGATGAAGCTTTCCAAAATAAAGAAGAAAAGGACACCCCCACCAAATGAGTGAAAATCAAAAGACGTGCGTGATTATCGGAGCCGGCCCCGCCGGGCTCACCGCTGCTTACGAGCTATTGAAACATCCGGAAGCTAACATCCATCCCGTCATCTATGAAGCGAGCCATGAGATCGGCGGCATTTCCCGAACCGCCGAATACAAAGGCAACCGAATCGATATCGGCGGCCACCGCTTCTTCACCAAGAGCGACGAAGTGATGTCGCTTTGGCATGAAATCATGCCGAGCCAAGGCGCCCCGAGCAAAGACGATATTATCTTGAACCGGAGCATCCCGCTTGTTGCCGGAGGCCCCGATCCCGAAAAGACCGACCGGGTCATGCTTTCCCGGCACCGGATCAGCCGGATTCTTTATCTTCACAAGTTCTTTGATTACCCGATTTCGATGCGGTGGTCCACTTTCCACAATATGGGCTTTGGCCGCACTTGGAAAGCCGGCTGGGGCTATATCGGTAGCTGTCTCCATAAACGCAAAGAGAATTCGCTCGCGGATTTCTACATCAACCGCTTTGGTAAACCCCTCTATTCGATGTTCTTTGAGGACTATACCGCCAAGGTCTGGGGAAGAGATCCGAGCCAGATTTCGCCCGATTGGGGCAGTCAACGGGTCAAAGGCCTTTCCTTATGGAAAACCTTCACCAATGCTTTATTAAAACCCTTCCGCAAGAAGAACAAGAAGGTCGAGACTTCCTTAATCGAGCAATTCGATTATCCGAAGAAAGGCCCGGGTCAGCTCTATGAAGAGATGGCCACTTTGATTGGGCAGATGGGCGGCGAAATCCACCTCGATAGCGAAGTCACCAAGGTTACCCTCAAAGATAATCAGGTTGTTTCGCTCACCATCAATAACAAGGATGAGGTGAAAGGCGACTTCTTCGTCTCTTCGATGCCGTTAAAGGATCTCTATTTCGCTTTCGGCAAAGAAAACGTGCCGGAAGCCCCCTATGAAGTCGCGACCCACTTGGTCTACCGCGATTTCATTACCGTTGGGGTTTTGGCGAAGAAACTTCTGATCCCGAATAAGACGAAAAACAAGACTGTGTCGAATATTTTGCCCGATACCTGGATTTACGTGCAGGAACGGGAAGTGAAGCTCGGTCGTCTCCAAATCTTCAATAACTGGTCCCCGTACATGGTAAAAGATCTTGAGAACACCGTCTGGGTGGGCCTCGAGTATTTCGCCAATGAAGGCGATCCGCTTTGGGAGATGCCGAAAGATCAATTCATCGCGATGGCGGAAGATGAACTCGCCGCAATCAAGGTCGTCGATAAAGCCGATATTCTTGATGCGACCCAGCTCAAAGTCAAAAAGGCCTATCCCGCTTACTTCGATACCTATAAAGATATCAAAGTGGTCCAGGATCACCTCAACACTATCACCAACCTCTATTGCGTCGGTCGGAATGGTCAGCACCGCTACAACAACATGGATCATTCGATGCTCACCGCGATGGACGCGGTCAAGAACATGATCGATCCTTCCTCCTTTAAGAAAGAGGACATCTGGTCCGTCAATACCGAAAAGGATTACGCGGAAAGCAAGAAATCATGAAAAAAGCGCTCTACGCGATCGCGCGTTTTGAAGGGCGAGCCGAAGTCGCATTAAGCCGATTCTTCCTCAAGAAATGGCATTACGCGATCACCTTACCCCTTTTGTTGCTTGGGCTATATATCCTCTACTTCATCTTTTGCTTCAGCCCGAACGTCTACGATAAGACTTCCGGGGGCTTTCGGAGCAGCGGCACCCAAATCGCTTTCACGGTTTGCTTCATCGTCGCCGCGGTTTTAGGCATTCTCTTCCTCGTCTTTAAAGGAGTCTTCCACCGCCTCCATAGCCGCGACTTTGCCCGTCTCGCTATCTTCTTAGGGTCGTTCGCCCTTCTCACTTTTGGCTTCTCCTTATCCTTCAACACCAATGATTGGTCCCACGACTATGGGATTTATGGGGGCGGAGGCCATTGGGTGATCATCCACCAGATTTTTAACGAGTTCACCTTCCCCGATGTCAATCTTCGAAATCAAACCTATCAGCCACGCCTATGGCATCTTGCCATGGCCTTATTCATGAAGTTCAATGGCTTATTCGTCCATTTAGGCGATGCTCTCGTCGCCAATACCGGCAGCTACTCGGTTACGATCACCGAGTACGCTTTGCTCGACATGGACCGAATCTTAATGGCCTACCTTGGCATTTTGACCCTCTACTTCATCTATCGGATCTATTCCTATTTCGGACTTAAAGGCTTCACCTTAGCCGCGGCCACCGTCTTAACCTGCTTCACCCCCACCATGTGGTACGTCTTCTTTTACCGCAATAACGATGGTATGGCTTTCTTCTTTGAAGTCTTAGCCCTCTGCTTCACCCTTCGTTACTTCAAAAAGCAAGACTGGGTCTCGGTTTTGCTCACTGCCCTTTGCATTGGCTTAGGGATGGAAACGAAGCTCAACGCCGGCTTGATCTCGCTTTATGTCGCTGGTTTATTTATCTACATCCTCGTCAAGCTCATTCTGGCGAAAAAGAAAGGGATCCCGGCTTTTGGCAATTTGACCCTCAAAACGTTCATTCTTCAGATGGTCTGCTTCGCTGTGATCGTCTTCCCCCTTGGACTCGGCTGGTCGATCTACGCCAAGGTCAAGTACGATGAACCCTTCGGCTACGTGATGGATTTAGGCCGCGACATGAGCTATGGGATGTATATCGATCCCAACTTCTACAATCCCTTCCTCCGTTACTTTGCTTTCCCGAGCCCCGATCTCTTCTTCAGCATGTACAACCACCGCTGGATGAGCCAGGTGAATGGCGCTTACGTCGACCGTTGGGGCGATCTCGATTTCAACTGCTGGACCGCCTTCTATAAGACCGCGTTTTTTGGTGAACAGGATCTTAGCGGTTCGATTTCCCCGGTGGGCTTAGTCTTTGCGAGTCTCTTCTATTACCTCTTCATCTGGATCGTGGCGGGAACCATGGTCTATGCAATCATCAAGTTCATCCTCTTATTTCGGAACAATAACGCCGGCTTCAAAGGCAACCACTTCTTACGTTACAGCGTGGTCGCTTTGCTCGTGATCGCCGGCGGATCCTATATGTACTTCTGCTACCGCTACCCGGTCGGCTGCACTCAAAATGCCCGTTACGCCACGCTTTTCTTCATCCCGATGGACATTCTCATGGCGAAAGCCGCTGAAGATTCGTTCCATTTCTTTGCTAATAAATCCCTAAAACTTAAAGCGAAAGCCTGAGGCCCCGATGAACTCCGCTCTCTTTAATCACGAGCAACGCCTCGAAAGCCGTCTCACCGCTTTCTTTTCGAAGCGGTCCCACCGCCTGCTCGGTTATGGGGCGCTCCTCCTACTCATCACTCTTCTTTACTACGTCTTTTGTTTCAGCGTGACCGTCTATCCGCTCGAAGGGATCGGCTACCGCGACCTCACCTCCGCCATCCTCTTTGGAGTCTTATTGGTCCTGATCTTAGGTTTCTTCATCTTCATCTTGGTCTTAAAAGGCAAAAATCACGCTCTTCAAGGCGAAGATTTCGCCCGCTTCTTCTTAGGGGTAGGAATCTTGTTCCTTCTGTTCTATGGATTCCTGATCTCATGGAATGGCGACGCCGGTTCCCACGATTGGTCTTATCTCCAAGCTGGGGGCCATTGGTCGATCGTCCACCAAATCTATACCGACTTCTCTTTTCCGGCGGTTAACCTTCAAGACGAGACCTATCAGCCCCGCTTCTGGCATCTTCTCGTCGCTCTTACGATGCGCTTCAATGGCCTTTTCATCCATTTAGGCGATGGGGTGGCCATTTCTAACGCCTCCTATTCGATCAGCATCACCGAATACGCTTGCTTGGATACCGCGAGGATTCTCATGGCCTATATCGGAATCTTGGGCCAGCTCCTTCTTTATCGGATCTACACCCATTTCGGCTTCAAAGGGATTCGGCTCGCCTGCATTTCCGGCTTTAGCTTCTTCACCCCGGTCCTCAGTATCGTCTACTTCTATCATAATAACGATGGCTTGGCCTTTTTCTTCATGCTCGCGGCCTTATATTTCACCTTGACCTACCGCGAAAAAGGCGATTGGTTCTCCCTCGTGATGATTGCCATCAGCATCGGGGCGGGTATGGAAGCGAAACTGAACGCCGCGCTCGTGGCCGTCTTCACCGCTTTCGTCTTTATCCTCATCCTCGTTAGTAAGATCAAACAAGCGAAACTCGGAGAGAAAAAGCCGCTTCAGCGTTTCTTGCTCCAAATCCTGGTCTTTGCCCTCATCGTTTTCCCCTTAGGCTTAGGCTGGTCCCTCTACGCGGCTCTTTACCAAGGAGAACGCTTCGGTTATGTTCTCGACCTCGGCCACGATATGACCTACTACCTTTATATCGATCCGAGCTTCTATAACCCGGCGCTCCGCTTCCTTCTTTTCCCTAGCCCCGACCTCTTCTTCAGCATCTTTAACCATCGCGAGCTGCCCTTGGTGAATGGGGTCTACGTGAACCATTGGGGCGACATCGACTTCAACTGCTGGACTGCTTTCTACAAGACCAGTTTATTTGGGGAAGCGGACTTGGGTCTTTATATCCCCCAGGCTCTCACGGTCATCCTCTCGATTCTTTTCTATGGGACTCTCGCCTTCATTTGGGCCAGTTTCATCGTCTTCGGGGTTAATGGGGTCCGCCGCTTCTTCGCTCACGGGGCGGGCTGGAAAAAGACTTCCTTCACCTATTGGAGTCTTCTTCTCATTGCCCTCGTGATGGGCGGGAACTACGCCTACTTCTGCTACGCTTATCCGGTCGGCTGTACCCAAAACGCCCGTTACGCCTTATTGCTTTTGCTTCCTTTGGGCGCTTTATTAGGAAGCGTTATGACGAAAGGAATCGAAGCCCTTTCCCCAAGAAATCCCAAGAAAAAAGAAGCCTAGGTTACCCTAAGCTTCTTTGCTTTTCTTATTAGGCTAAATAAGCCGCAATCACCGGAATCGCGGTCGTCCCGATCGCGGAGATCACCGCGGTCGCGAATAGGCCGTCGCTATTACTGAGCTTTTCGGTCTCGGCCGCATAGAGGTTGAATTTATAGGTTCCATCCCCTAAATCCACAATCTCAACCTTGTTGAAGGTGAGATAAGGGGTGCCCGTCACCACTTCGGGGTTGGTGTAGAGCGGCGCGCAGAAATACATGAAGTCGACCATAAGAGAGCTAGCGGTCGCTTGGTAGACCCCATCGCGACCACTCACCGGCGAGAAATAGGCCGCGTAATCAGATGCCAGCACATTGAAGGTATAGGCGCAACTAAAGAAATCGTGGATCATATAGGTCGAAGGGTGGGTCGCCACCGCGGTCGCCACATTCTCGATTAAAGTCTTATCATTCTTGGTCACATCCTCCACCCCGTTTTTCAGGGTGTAATGATAGAGGGCGTTCCCCTGATCAAAATACCCGGAATTCACCGAGCTGGAGTTATTGTGCATATAAAGCGCGTGGTCGGTCCAAAGGGTGACCCGGCTTTGGGTGAAGCAATCGTAATGGTTCTTCGGTTTCACCTCGTTATAGGCGTCCGCGGTGAAATAGGTCGTCGTGGTCCTGGTGTAATTCCGATAGGCCGCCGTCAGAATCTGCGATGCGGTTTTGTATGTCACGGCCGCCTCGAGCGGTTTTGGAAACGCACAGCCGAGCATTAAAAGCGAACCGACGCCCAACATCCAAAGCTTTTTCATCGTTTTCCCCCTATTTCTCTTTTTAGTATCCCATAGAAAAGCCTTTACGAAAAGAAAAAGAATGAGGGGTCGCCTCATCCTTAGTGGTTCTTCTTTTAGTGGGCTTTGGGGCCGGGACCCATCTCGGGCGGATTGACCGTGCGAGAATAACGAATCGCGAAGTTCACAAAAAGCGCGGCCATGACGGTGAAGAGCAAGAAGCTCACCCCGGCTAAAGCCAGCATCAACGGCTTCTGGAAATAGCAGACAAAGACGATGCCGGCGGCTAAGCAAACGATTCCTAGCCACATAAACAGATACATTAACGAACGATTTTTCATGGATGATATCCTCCCCTTGTTACTTTAGCATCGAAAGGCCAAAAGTCCAAAAAAGAACTAACGGATCCGTTTGGACTGTCTACCCCGCTCGGGGAGATAAAGCAAAGCGAATAAGATGAGGAAAAGAATTGAAAAGCCCGCCGCGGTGGTAAAAAGAACCGCTAAGACGGTATAGAGTTCGCCTTGGTTTGAGAGAACGCTAAAGACGATGGAGAGGCTTCCGAAGAGAATCGATAGGACTAAAAAGATTAAGGCGAAGGTTTGAGCTTTCTTAACGAAACGCTCCCGGGAGGGAGGGACGCTTTCCGGCTCAGGCTCAGGTTCGACTTTCGGTGTTTCCATAGATTTCTAGAACGTAGTATAGTCCTTATTTTGAAATCCAAAAGGGGGTAAAAAGAAAAGCGGGGATTTTGCTCCCCGCTTCCTTTGCTTTTTAGTAAATCCGCTTCTCGGAGACCGGATCGAAGATGTGACCCTTATCAAGCGTGAAGGCAATCTTGAGCGAATCGCCAATCTTGATTTCGTGGGTGAGCGGAATCTTGGCCACTAAGTCAATACCGCTGAAATCGCTGTGGACGTAGTATTCGTGGCCGAGAAGTTCGGCGACCGCGACTTTGATCTCGTAAGGATCGCCTAAGCCTTTATCGCCTAAGCCAACCTCGTGGATATCTTCGGGGCGGATACCATAGACGACTTGGTGCGGTTGCTTCTCCGCGGCTTCGTCTTTGGCGAGCTGAGCCTTTAAGACCTCAATCTGCTTGCTGAGTTCTTCATCTCCGCCTTTGATGGCGGCAAGTTTCTCATTGAGGGCCTTGAGTTCGGCATTTTCGCCTTTCACCTTATCGGCGTAGAAGGCATCGTGAGCATCGGTGAAGGCCTTGCTGAGTTTGAACTTGGCCCCGCTATTAAGGGTGATGGTGCCCTGGTCATAGATGGCTTTAAGGAAGTTCATGGACGGCGAGCCGATGAAACCCGCGACAAAGAGGTTGTTCGGTTTGTTGTAGATTTCGATCGGGGAGCCGATTTGCTGGATCCGGCCGAGTTTCATGACGACGATCCGGCTCGCCATGGTCATGGCTTCGGTCTGGTCGTGGGTGACATAAATCGTGGTCGCATCGAGGGCTTCGTGGAGTTTGATGATTTCGCTGCGCATCTGAACCCGGAGTTTGGCATCGAGGTTAGAGAGCGGTTCATCCATCAAGAAGACTTTGGCGTTACGGACAATGGCGCGGCCGAGGGCGACCCGCTGACGTTGACCACCCGAGAGGGCTTTGGGTTTCCGATCGAGGAATTCTTCAATTTGAAGAATCTTGGCGGCTTCGTGGACCCGGCGATCGATCTCTTCTTTCGGAAGATGGCGGATCTTAAGGCCGAAGGCCATGTTGTTATAGACGGTCATATGCGGATAAAGGGCGTAGCTCTGGAAGACCATCGCGATATCGCGGTCTTTCGGGGTGCGGTCGTTGCTGTATTCGCCATCGATCCAAAGTTCGCCGTGGCTGATATCTTCAAGGCCGGCGATCATGCGAAGAGTGGTCGACTTGCCGCAGCCAGAGGGCCCGACGAAGACGATGAACTCTTTCTTCTTAATATCGAGGTTGAAATCAAAGACGGCTTGAACGTTGTTGTCGTAGATCTTGTCGACGTGGCGTAAGCTCACGTAAGCGAGATCTTTCGGCTTCTCAACCACCGGGGCTTCCGCTTTCGGAGCGGGTTTGGCTTCGACTTTCGCTGCGGATTTGGCTTCGGCTTTGGCCGCGGGCTTCACATCAGCCGGGGCTTTCACGACTTCTTCTTTTTTCTTAAAAGGCATAAAGTTTTTATGTCCTCCTGAATTTAAAAACATCATAAACCTCCGAGAAGAGGTTATCTAGTGCAGTCTGCACAAATCGACTTTATCGCGAGGCTAATTGGAAATAAAGCTCGAGCAAAAGGGCGTTATGGTAATCTCGAATATCGAGATGAGTGTAATCGATGAACTGATTGAGACGGTAATTGAAGGTATTGCGATGGATGAAAAGCTTTTGGGCGGCCAAGCAGGCATCGAGTCCGCAGCGGAGATAGGTTCCGGCCGTGAGCATCAAATCCCCGGGGACATCATGGAAAATCGATGAGAGTTCCGGCAAGGAGGAGTAATCGCCGAAGCTCATCTCTTTCATTAAAACGTCGGTGATGAAGAGGCAACGGTTCGGGAAGTACGAGACCGCTTCTTTCAAAAGCTTCCGGGCGAACATCGAATTCTCGTGGGAGCAGAGGAAACTGATGGTGATCCCGAGGTCATCGTGGATCGGCGAAAGGAGCGATTCGACTTCGGTGAAGAATTTCTCATCAGAGACGACATCGCCGGAGCTTTCATCGAAATAGGTGATGGTGAGGCCGTTATGGCTCGCCTTCAAAGCATCTTCAAAATAATCCCGATTGAGCGGTCCATTCGCGGCGAAAAGATAATGTTTGATCATCGGACCTTGAGCAAGAAGCTTTCAAAGGGGCGAAGGGTGAAAACGTGATCGGAGATGATAACCCCTTCGTAGTTATGAAGCAGGATGTCCTTGATATCGAAATAGAAGGTGAAATAAACCTGATACGGCCGGAAGTTGCTGATCACCATGATCTTTTCGGCCCCATCGTGCATATAGGCGAAGACATCGGGGTGGTTATGATCGACGAGCGTGAATTCGCCATGGAGGACCTGGTCATTGATGATTGGATCTTTGCGGATCCCGATCGCATATTGATAGAAGTTGAGGATCGAATACGGATCCTTCATCTCATCGAGGACATTGACCCCATCCTGGTAGTTGTCGTTGACTTTATTGATCGAGCCTTTAGGCGAAAAGCCTGCGTTAGCCGAATCATCCCACTGCATCGGGGTCCGGGCGTTGATCCGAGAAACCCGGTTCAAATAATGGAGGATCTGCTCATCGGGATAGCCTTGGCCCCGCAGCTCTTTGACCGCGTTAACATTGCCAACATCGGAATGGAAATCTTCGAGCGAGGTGTAATTGACATTGCTCATCCCGATTTCATCGCCGTTATAGATGAACGGGGTGCCATAGAGGAAAAGCAAGGTGGTCAATAGCATCTTGGCCGATTCATTGCGGTAAGCGATGCTGCCATATTGGCTGAGGACTCGCGGGTGATCGTGGTTGCACCAATAGACCGGCATATCCGCTTTTTTATGGCAGACGCCATACCAGCGCATGAAGTTATCCTTCAAGCTGATCACATCGGTCTTGATCTCTTCATCGGATTTATCGATCGAACCATAGGCCCCGTTATTCCAAACGGTGTCGAAGTTGAAGACCATGTTGATCGAGCCATTCCGGCGATCAGCCATTAAGAGCGATTGTTCGGGAGAAATATTGCCGCCGGCTTCGCCGACGGTGAGGCAATCATAATGGGAGAAAACGTTATCTTTGAGCAGATGAAGATAGTCGAAAAGTTCGGGGCGGTTGCTGAATTTGCCAGTGTCATAGACGAGGCCATTGCTATCGGCGGGCGCCTTCGAATCTTCAAAGCTTAAATCTTTGGCTAAATGGGCGACGGCATCGAGGCGGAAGCCATCGACCCCGTGATCGAGATAATAACGGGCAATCTGATAATATTGCTCGCGGAGTTTCGGATTGGCCCAGTTCACATCCGGCATCGATTTGCTGAAGATGTGCATGTAGAAATCGTCACTGCCCGGAACTTGTTCCCAGGCCGACGTGGCGAAGAAACCTTTCCAGTTGGTGGGCGGGAGGAGCTTGTCCCCCACTTTCTTCCCTTTGCGGAAGAAGTAATAATCCCGTTCCTCGGAATTTGGATCTTTTAACGCTTTTTGGAACCAGGCGTGCTGGTCGGAAGTGTGATTGAGGACAAAGTCGATCAGGATATGAATTCCCCGGGCGTGGGCTTGTTTAATCAGGTTATCGAAGTCCGCGTTCGTGCCATATTCCGGATTGATCTGGTAGTAGTCGGAAACATCGTAGCCATTATCGTCCATCGGCGATTTGAAGATCGGGCAGATCCATAAAAGATTGACCCCGAGGTCTTTCAAATAGTCGAGTTTGCTGGTGATGCCGTTAAGATCACCGATGCCATCGCCGTTCGAATCTTTGAAGGATTCCGGATAGATGATGTAGCCGACCGCGTTCTTCCACCACGTCTCTAACTTTTCCATGTTGTGATTTGTCCCCTTTTAGCACGCTGCACAAATCGCTTTATCTATTGTAATGGATATTTGGTCAAAACGAAACCTCTTAACGTTGTTAAGACCCTAGAAAGCGCTTTTTTAGCGTTTGGCTCTTTCTTCATTGAAAATGAAGAGCGGGTTTGCTAATCTCATGGAACATGAAAAAGTTCTGGAAAACAATTTGGTTCCTTACCGATGACAACCACGCCCTCTACATCTGGAGTTTGGTCGTCCAGCTTTTCATGGTGGTCAGTCAGATCTTTTTGTTCTATTTGAGCAAGGTCCTCGTCGATGCCTTGACCCCCTCGGGCAGCGGCTTTGCCCTCGACCAAGCCCAACCGCTTGAAAATGCGGTGGTGAACATGATCACGCTCGGGCAAGGAAAACAGTTAATCTACGATAAACCCTGGATTTTGGCGATCGTGATTGTCGTGGCGGGCGTCGTGACGGCTTTGATGTCGTTCTACCGGATGTGGTTACGGAGCCAAACCACCGCATACATCAATAAGACGATGCAGCTTTCGTTATTCGACCACCTGGAACGGCTCCCCTATTCCTTCTACAAAAAGAACAAACCCGGCGACATGATTCAGACCTGCACCCGCGATTGCGATGTGGTCCGGAAGTTCATCATCGCCGATATCTCTTCGATCACCTACACCTTCTATATCGTGGTGATCTGCTTTGCGATTCTCATGAGTATCTCCTGGAAGCTCACTTTGGTCTCGCTTTCGCCTTTCCCCTTTATGTTCGTCTATAGCTTCTTTCTCATCAAAATCGTGCGGAAGCGTTATCGGGCCACCGATGATTCGGAAGCCGTGATGACCGATAAAATCAGCGAAAACCTCAATGCGGTCCGGATCGTGAAGGCCTATAACAACGAGCGTTATGAGATCAATGAATTCGAAAAAACGTTGACCGATTATCGCCATAAGTTCATCCATTGGCGGAAGATGTCGTCCTTCTTCTTCAGCTCCTCCGATATTTTCGTTTTCGGGGCCAAGACCCTCTCGCTCATCTTCTCGCTCTATCTTTGCTTTCAAGATCCGACCGAAGTGAGCCCAGGCACTGTTGTCCTCGCCGTCACCTACGTCAACATGATGGTCTGGCCGCTCCGCGATGTCGCGACCATCCTTTCGAACCTTGGGCAATCCCTCGCCTCGGTCGACCGGATCAATAAGATCCTCGATGAGCCGATCGAAGACACCACTTCCGGCGTCACCACTCCGATCCATGGCAACATCGTCTTTGACCATACCGGCTTCAGCTATGAAGATAGCAAGACCGCGGTCATCCACGACATCTCCTTCGAGATCAAAGCCGGCCAAACCGTCGCGATCATGGGCAAAACCGGATCGGGCAAATCGACCTTATCTCAGCTCTTAACTCGCCTCTATGACTACACTTCCGGCTCGATCAAGGTCGATGGAGTCGAATTAAAAGATATCCAGAAAGCCTATCTCCGCCGCAATATCGTCCCGGTGCTCCAAGATCCCTTCCTTTTCAGCAAGACGATCTACGAGAACATCCGTCTCGCCAACAAAAAAGCGACGATGGAAGACGTGAAGTGGGCAGCCAATATCGCCTCGGTCGACGCCACCATCGCTTCCTTTAAGGATGGCTATGATACCCCGGTCGGCGAGAAGGGCGTGACCCTCTCGGGCGGCCAAAAGCAACGGGTCGCGATCGCTCGAACCATCATGTCGAACGCCCCGGTCCTCATCTTTGATGACTCTTTGAGCGCGGTCGATACCGAGACCGATTTAGCGATTCGTTCCCACTTAAAGCAGCTCAAGAACAACACCACGACCATTCTCATCACCCACCGGGTCAGCACCGCCAAAGACGCCGATTTGATCGTGGTCCTCGATGAAGGCCGGGTCGCGGAAATCGGAACGCATGATGAACTCGTCGCAAAACCTGGTCTTTACCAGCGGATCTATACGATCCAGTCGCGGATGGTCTAAGGAAAGGAGGGAACCGTATGCCGAATGGACGCAGTTTTGAAGAAGAAGCCTTGCCCGATAAGTTGAATTTCGGGATTTGGGGCCGGATTGGCCGCTATGCCTTACGGAAATGGCCGCTCCTTTTGATTTTGCTCTTCACGATGCTCCTCACCACCTTCTATGATTCCTCCTTCGTCCCGATGATGAATAAGGCAGCTTATACGGCCGCCGATAACATGCTCACCGCCGGTGGCAACTCGATTTGGGACATTACCTTATCGGTCCACTTCATCTTCGGCTTCGACTTAAACCTCAGCTTCCAGAACTACATTATTCTCTTCGCGGTGATGATCATGGCTCGGAGCTTTGCGATCTTTGGGACTTTCTTCCTCACGAACCTCATCGGAATGGAGATCATGACCGACCTCCGGCGCGATACCTTCCGCCGGATTCAGGAGCTTTCTTTCTCCTACTTCGATAAAACCTCCTCGGGGTGGCTGATCGCCCGGATGCAGAACGATACCAGCAGCATCGGCGACGTCCTTTCTTGGGGCATCATCCAGATTTTCTGGGCCTTATTCGACTTGATCTTCACCCTGATCACCATGTTCTTCAGCAACTGGATTTTGAGCTTGGTGGTCTTAGCTTCGATCCCGGTCGTCATGATCATCGTCCCGATTTTTGAAAACGCGATCCTCAAGGCCCACCGCACCGCCAGAAACGCCTACTCCCACTTTGTGGGATGGCTCGCCGAATCGATCGATGGAGCCAAGACGATCAAGACTCTCTCGATTGAAGAAGAAGTCGCCAAGGAAGCTGACGAAATCACCACCGATATCTGCAAGAAACGTTTCCACGCCGGCAAGATCAACGCCTTCTTCCAGCCGATCCTTTCGATCATCTCCTCAATCATGGTCGCGGTCGTGATCGCGGTCGGACTTAACCTCAAGAACCAAGGGGTGGTTGATCTCGCGGTCATCGTCATCTTCATCGGCTTCGTCCAGAGCATCTATGACCCGTTACAGTCCTTAAGCGAAACCTTCTCGGATTTCATGGCGACCCAAGCCGGGGCCGAAAAGGTGATGCAGCTCCTCGATGCCAAACCCGAAATCGTCGATTCCCCTGAAGTCATCGCTAAATATGGTGACCTCTTCCATAACAACTACAGCGCATTCGAGCCCTTGAACGGGGTGATCGATTTTGAGAACGTGAGTTTCCACTATAGCAACGGGGTCGAAGTCATCCATCCCTTAACCCTTCATATCGCCAAAGGCACCTCCTTAGCGATCGTGGGCGAGACCGGAAGCGGCAAGACCACCACCGTCAACCTCCTCTGCCGGTTCTATCAACCGACCGGAGGCCAGATCTTGATCGATGGGGTCGACTACTTGACCCGCTCGGTCGGCTGGCTAAGGAGCAACATCGGCTACGTTCAGCAAGAGCCCTTTGTTTTCACCGGCACCTTCAAAGACAACATCAAATACGGTAAACCCGACGCCACCGACGCCGAAGTGATCGCCGCCGCCAAGATGGTCGACGTCCATGACTTCATCATGAGCCAGCCTAAAGGTTACGATACCTACCTCGACGATGGAGGCGGCAACCTTTCCCAAGGCCAAAAACAGCTGGTTTCCTTCGCGAGAGCCATCATCCGGAACCCGGCGATTCTCATCCTCGACGAAGCCACTTCTTCGATCGATACCGAAACCGAAGCGATCGTCCAGAAAGCGATCGCCGTCTTGCTGAAAGGCCGGACTTCAATCGTGATCGCCCACCGCCTCTCCACCATCGTGAATTCCGACCGGATCCTCGTGATGGACCATGGCAATGTCGTCGAAGACGGCAACCACAAGACCTTAATGGAGCAGAAAGGGGCTTACTACAACCTCTATATGAACCAGTTCAAGGATCTTTCGATCCAAGAGCAATTCGATGCCTATAAGAGCCAAATCGAAGATAAGAAAGTTAAAATCTAAATCTCTCCCCCCCCTCACAAAAAAAGAAGGGAGTTTCCCGTCTAAAAAAGGCTAACCTATTAGCCTTTTTGGATGATTTATCAACTTTTAGCTAATAGGTTAGTCTTTTCGGAGCAAGGCGTTCATGACCGCTTTCCGAGTCACGATCCCGATGAAGATGCCTTTATCGTCGGTGACCGGAACATAGTTCTGGCTGATGATGAGGGGCTCAAGATCCCCTAACGTCGTATTGATGTTGACCGCTTGAATCTTCCGGGAAATTCCGATCTCCGAGATCTTCTCGCGTTCGGTCTCGCCCCAGCTGATGTGATGGTCTTTGAGGTACCAAAGGATATCGCCTTCCGATAAGGAATAAAGATAAGCCCCGGTCCCTTTATCGATCACTGGGATCATGGTGTAGCGATGAAATTCCATCTTCTCTAAGGCTTGACGGACGGAAAAATCGCCATAGAGGTATTCGACGTCCTTTTTCGGGATCAGGAGAAATAAGACATTATCTTCCGCGTTCATAAAGCCATTATAGTGCAACTCAATAATCGGTCAAAAATTTGTAATGAAGGAAAATGAATAAGAAGGGCAATAAGACATAGATGAGGGCGATCCCCATCGCGAGAAAGGAGGAGGCCCCGATATCGCTGATGACGAGAATGACCGCTCCTAAAGCGACGATGAACTCGCCATAGACGTAATAACGGTCGACCTTATCGGTCTTGGTGTCGTTAAGGTGCAATAGGGCTAAGAAAAGGAAAACTTCGGCCGCGAGAAGAACCGCGACCCCCAAAAGGACACCGATCTTCGCCAGAATTTCTCCGCTCGCCCAATAGGAGAAAAAACTCCCTAAACCATAAGTGAGGGAATCCCCACTGCCATAGGGGACTTGATAGACCGGCAAAAAGAACGTGATGAGCAAAAGAAGGGGTAAAACGATCGAAAGGATATAAAAGAGACCCTTCTTGTTCATTAATAATGGGTCTCCTGGCGGACGTGATTGACCGCGAGTTTCTTTTTATAGGCGAGAATCGCATCGCTCCCTTCGTAACCTAATAACGGGAGCAAGTTCAAATAGGCCCCAAACGCGACCGCGTAATGCTCCGGGTCATAATGGTCATGGAGGGCCCCGACTTTCTTATAGGTATCCACGATCGCTTTGGTCAGGTCCTTTTCATGGATGACGAAGGTGTGGGAGAACGTTTCGACGCCTAAAGGAATCCCTAGGCTCAAGAAAAAGTGCATCCCATCCGCGTATTCATCGAGAATGACCGCCTTTTCCGACGGGGGTTTCAAACTCCAAAATTTAAAGCAACGGGTCTCATTCGCGAACTCGCCGATTTCGACGAGCAAAGCGAGAACCCGGCGATCATGGGTCGAGTCGTAACTCACCCCATGATTCGCTTCGATTTCCTCGTCGAGTCCTTTTTGGAGAGGATAGAGCTCGTCGAGGACGATTTTTTCCTCATTCATCGGGATTGACCGTCAACTTCTTTAGGTGCCAGATGTCGCGGTTATATTCTTCGATCGTGCGATCGCTCGTGAAGTAACCGGACGAGGCGATATTGATGATCGCGGCTTTGGCCCAGCGGGCTTTGTCCTCATAGAAGGCATCGGCTTGCTCGCAAGCTTTGCAATAACTATCGAAGTCGGCGAGGACGAAATACTGATCGTTCCGGTTCATGATCTCATCGAAGATCATGCGGAAACGGTTCTCGTCACCCCCGCACCACGGGCCGCTAAATAAGCTATCCATCACGTTCTTCACGCGCGGATCTTTGTTGTAGACATCCCAAGGGCTATAAGTGCCGGAATCGCTGAGTTTTTGAACCTCATCGGCCTTGAGGCCGAAGATGATCTCATTCTCATGACCCGCATAGTCGGCGATTTCGATATTGGCCCCGTCGAGGGTGCCGAGCGTTAAGGCGCCATTCATCATGAGCTTCATGTTGCTGGTGCCGCTCGCTTCTTTGCCGGCGGTGCTGATTTGTTCGCTGAGGTCGGCGGCCGGGATGATCCGTTCCGCTAAGGTGACCCCATAGTTTTCGACGAAGACGATCCGCATGAACTTGTTCACTTCCGGATCATTGTTGATAACTTTGGCGACCGCGAGGATCAATTCGATGATCTTCTTGGCGTAGACATAACTCGGGGCGGCTTTCGCTCCGAAAATGTAGGTATGCGGGGTCATGGTGAAGCCTTTCGGATTCTCCTTGATCTTCTGATAGAGATAGATGATGTGGAAAATGTTCAAGAGCTGGCGCTTATAGGCGTGGAGCCGCTTAATCTGGACGTCGTAGATCGACTTCGGGTCGATATCGATGTCGTAGTTCTTCTTCACAAAGGAGGCGAAGTCTTTCTTGTTCTGAAGTTTCAGATCCATGAAGGCTTTCTGGGTGGCTTTATCCTCCGCATAGGGCTTAAAGTCAGCAATCTTGCTGTAATCGGTGATCCAAGAATCCCCGATCTTGTCGCTGATGAGGTCGGCTAAACGCGGATCGCTATAAAGGAGCCAACGCCGATGGGTGACGCCATTGGTCTTGTTATTGAACTTATTGGGGAAGAGCTGATAGAAATCCTTGAAGGTATAGGTTTCAAGAATCTCGGTGTGGATCTTAGCGACGCCATTGACCGAGAAGGCGGCGTAGATCGCCATATTGGTCATATGGATCTGGCCATCTTTGATGATCGCCATCTGGTATTTGCCGGCCGGATCGATGTTCTTCTCGTTCAGATAGTTCATGAACCGCCGATTGATCTCTTCGATGATCATGTAGACCCGCGGGACCAGATGCTGGACGTATTGGACCGGCCACTTTTCAAGGGCTTCGGGCATCACGGTGTGGTTGGTGTAGGCGAAGAGTTTCGTCACGAGACCCCACGCTTCATCCCAGCCATAGTTATATTCATCCATCAAGAGCCGCATCGCTTCCGGAATCGCGAGAATCGGGTGGGTGTCGTTCAGCTGGAAGACGTAGGCATCCGGGAAGTTATCGAGGGTGCCAAAGCGTCGGAAGTGCGAACGCATCGTGGACTGCAAGCCCGCCGAAACGAGGAAATACTGCTGACGGAGTCGTAACATCCGGCCGTGCTCGGTCGAATCATCGGGATAGAGGCCGTGGCAGAGCTCTTTTAAAGTCTGGAGGTAAGAATCGAAGGTCTGATCGGTCGGAAGGTTATTCTCCGAAGGTTCGGCCGACCATAGACGCAAAGAGTTCGCAACCCCATTGCGGTAGCCGGGGATGCTCACATCATAAGGAACCGCCCGGACGCAGGTCGCGTTGACCGTGCGGAGGCCATACTCGCCATTGGGCTTAAGGTAGGTCTCGGCATTGCCATAGAATTTCACTTCGACCGCATGCTTAGGTTTCCGGACCTCAAAGACGAAGCCATTGCTGAGCCATTGATCCGGTAATTCCACCTGCTGGCCATCGACGAATTTCTGACGGAAGAAACCATATTCGTAACGGATGGTGTTGCCATGTCCGGGGTAGCCGAGCGAGGCGATCGAATCCATGAAACAGGCGGCGAGGCGGCCTAGGCCCCCATTGCCGAGTCCGGCATCGGATTCCATATCTTCGAGTTCGCCAATATCGATGCCAAGTTCAGCTAAGCCATCTTTCGCGACATGATAGATCCCGAGGTTCTGCATGTTATTGAGTAAGAGCCGCCCCATCAGGAATTCCATCGAGAAATAGATGAGCTGGCGGTCATTATTCGCTAGGATGTTCTCCCGGCAATTCCGCCAATTGTAGCCGGCGTAGTCCCGAACCATTTCGCCTAAGATGTCATAACGTTCAGTGATATGGCTATCTTGGACGGTCCGACCGTATTTTTCGCTAAGCCTCCGCTCAAAAGTTTGTTTGAAGTCAAGTTTGTTTTGGAACATTTAAAATTTCTCCTTTTGTTGTTGCTGTTGCCGTAATAGGGATTTGAGGAAATCCCGATTATTTCTTCTTTGCGATCCGGCGCTTTAAGATGATCGCGCCTAAGCTGGCGAGTTTCACCGTGAGGTGGAACGGCCGATTCTCCGGTCCGAACGGCCCAGTCTCAAGCGGGGCGCCATTATATTGATTCCAGCCGCCATAGACGTCCTTATCGGTATTGAGGATCTCATCGTAGGTCCCCTCGTGATTGACCCCGATATCGTAAGCTTCATAGAAGTTCGGAGTCATGTTGTAGATGAAGATCAGATCGCTATCGCCAAATTCCCGCTCGAAAGCGAAGACCGATTGATCGGCGTTATCGACCATGAGCCAATGGAAATGGGCCGGATTGTATTCTTCGCACTTCATCGCATCTTCGGCCTGATAGATCAGGTTAAGATCGCGGCAAAGCCGCCGGACGCTGTCGTGCTTTGGATAGGTGAGAAGGTTCCAAGGTAAGGAACGTTGCTCATTCCATTCATCGAAGCTCCCGAGTTCATTGCCCATGAAGTTCAGCTTCTTGCCCGGATGCCCGAATTGATAGGCATAGAGGTTACGAAGTAAGGCGAACTTATTGTCGTAATCACCCCACATCTTGTTGATGATGGTGCCTTTGCCATGGACGACTTCGTCGTGGCTAAGCGGGAGCAAGAAGTTCTCGCTGAAGAAATAAGCCATCGAGAAGGTGAGCTTATTGTGCTCATACTTCTTGTAGATCGGGTCCTTGGCGTAATACTTGAGGGTATCGTTCATCCAGCCGAGGTCCCACTTATAGTCGAAGCCGAGTCCGCCATATTCTAGCGGGGCGGTCACCTTGGTGAAATCGGTCGAGTCTTCCGCGATCATCATGATCTCGGGGTGAGCCAAATGCAGTTTGCCATTGAGGCGCTTAATAAACTCGGTGCTGCCGGTATTTTCGCCATTGGCCTTGTTGCCATCCCAATAGACGATATTGCTGACGGCGTCGACCCGGATTCCATCGAAATGGAAATAGGTGAGGAAGTAGTTCATCGCCGACATTAAGAAGCTACGAACCGGATCCTTCCCTAAATCGAACTGGGCGCTGCCCCAAGGCGAAATGGTGTGACGGGGATCAGCGTATTCATAGAGGCAAGTGCCATCGAATTCGCGGAGGGCGTAGCTATCGGTCGCAAAGTGGACCGGGGCGAAGTCAAGAATAACGCCAAGACCAGCTTGGTGCATCCGGTCGACGAAGGACATCAGTTGCTTCGGATTGCCATAACGGCTATCGACCGAGAAGAAACCGGTCGCCTGATAACCCCAGGAACCATCGAACGGATACTGGGTGATCGGCATGATTTCGGCATGGGTATAACCGAGATCCTTCATATAAGGAATCAGATAATCCGCGACCTCTTCATAGCTGAGGTAACGATCCCCCACTTTGCCCTTCCAAGAGCCGAGGTGAAGTTCATAGATCGACATCGGCTTATCGAAGTTCCGAGTCCGGATCTTGAGATAGGAATCATCGTGCCAAATGAAATCTTCGATGTTGAAGAGCCGGGAGCAGGTCTGGGGACGATATTCGCTATAGAAAGCGAAGGGATCGGCCTTATCGACGTATTGGCCATGGGCATTCTTGAAATGGTATTTGTAGGATTGATAATCGTGAAGGCCCGGGATGAAGGCTTCCCAAACGCCGGAAGGATCGATTTTGCTGAGCTTATTGACCCGGACATCCCAACCATTGAATTCACCGATCACCGAGACATCGTCCGCCATCGGGGCATAGAGACGGAACCAAACGCCAAAGAGCTTATCTTTGACTTTGACCTTCTTCGGCTTCGAGCGTTTCGTCTTGCCCGGTTGCACCACTTCTTTTTCGACTTCAACGAACCCAAAGTGGGCTCCAAAATAAGTAAAAGCATCGATCGACTGACCCATCAAATAGTCATAGACGATTCCGTACGCCATGTTTTGATATGTTCTCCAATTCGTTCTTTATTATACCTTGCTCGCCTTTCTTTAGAAAGACACCAATAAGGGAATTCTTTTGCACTCCTTTCCGAAACGAAAAGCGTCTCTAGGTAAGGGCCAGAGACGCTTCTCTACTGATGAACGGTTTTTTAAGCCGTATGATCCAAAGAATGACGACGCCGCTTCTTCGAGAAGAGGTAGATTCCAATGATGGAGAGTAAGGAGGCCGTGCCAGTCGAAGCGACGATGATGAGAGTCCAAGAGATCGGGCTGCCCGTCTGACCAATGCCTGGACGTAAAGCCCCGGAAGCATTGCCGGTCGAGATGAGATAAACCCGTGCCATCGTATCTTGCAAAGAGATGTTCTGCTGACTTCCATGCCAAATGGGCGAGCTGACCTGTTTGGTATATTGATACATCGTGCAGGAATTAAAGAGGGATAAAGCTGTACCAGTTAAAGCCTGATAGTCGGTATAGAGAGTCGAAGCTTCAGATTGCGAGAGCCCGCAAACCGAGGCGTTACCGTTCGTGACATTCTTCGTAGCCGTGATAGCGGTGTAAGTATCAAAAGCCAGCTTAGCGCCTAAGCCAAAGTCCGCCGAATAACCACCATTGCCGCCAGCCACAGTATCGTTTCGCCAATAAAAGCCATTTTCGACATAAGAAAGGTCGGAGCTTTGATAGTTGGTGCCATTGTTCCAAGAAACGATAATGCCAATGTTATTCCCGGCCAAAGTAATGAGGCTGTCTGGAATGCCAATCTTGTACAACACATAAGTGATACTAGAAGTAGCCGAAGGATCAGGAACCAAAATCTTAGCAGAAGACGTGGAATTGTAAGCTTGTTTGCAAGTCACGCCCAAAGTGTTATCTGATGGTTTTACACCAGGGAAACCGCCTAAAGGAGAAGTACTGCCGCTGCCCCACATGTATACGCGCAGATTATCGATCGAAAAGTTCGTGGCATTTTCGGGCATTCCGAAATAGATATATTTATAAGCGATCGTAGTAATTTTAGCGTAAATAGTAATTCCGGCAGTTTGGGTGGCACCCGAGGTAAAGGCGGTCGTGCAGTCCGCATTGCTGAACCAACCGTCAAAGGAATAAGCCGCGGAATCATAGGTCGGGGTCGTCGGAGTAAAGGTGCTTCCGGAGACGCAGCTTTCAAGACCAACTCTAGAACCGCTAATCGTTCCATTCGTAACGGTGAACTCAGGGAAATAAAGAATGGTTGAGGAAGTCGACTGGCAATCAGACCAGTAAGCGGCAAGATCACTCGTGGCGTCGATGACAGTCCCTTTAATGGTTAGATGCCAAGTGCCCGCACCACTCGTATTCACGTAAATGCGATTGTTGCTGTCCGAAGTAAAGGGAGTCCCAGTTTTGCCGCCGAAGACCGCCGCGGAATAATTGCCGTAACCGCTATCGATCGTGCTCTTGGCTGCGTAATGGAAAGCGAAGCTATCACCTGAAGCAAAAGTTGCAGTGAGTTCGTAATAATCGTAGGTGGCGTTATAGGCAAACTTGTAAGCCTTGTAATCAGTCGTCCAGTTGCTGAACGGGCCATAAAGATAAATGTCCGCGCCAGAATGGCTGGTTCCCGTCGGCTTCACCATATACCAATAGCCGTAGTAGGCCGAAGTCGCGGATTCCACCTCGTACATAATGGCCAAATCGTAACTGGTCGAAGCTCCAGCCGTCGCGACGGTAAGATCGCTACCGGCACCGCTGCCCGAAATATTGGTGCAGTTCTGGAAGGCCGACATTAAATAGCCGCCCCAAGCCGTATCGGTCCAAGAAGTTCCCGATTCAGTCATCTTGGTGACATCGTGGAACTGGAAGTTATCGGTCGCGCCAAAGGTGTAACTATTGAGAGCATACCGCTGAACGGTCGAGTCATAAATGAAATGGTTCGCTGGGAGGTTGAGGTTCTTGGAATCTTGCGATCCCCGGCCAAGATAGAGGGCCTCATTATGATCGGAAGTTCCGAAATTAGTGACGAACTTGAAGAAGAGCTTGGTATCCGCAGCCAAAGTGGTCGCCGTATAGGCTTGAGAAGTATGGCATTGCGGAGCGGTATACCAGCCACCACCAGTGATCGTGTAATTGCTCGGCGCGGTCGGAGTCGTCGGAGTGAAACTCACTCCATCGGTTGCCGTCTCGCTTCCTAAAGATAGGACAGAATAGGTTGAAGATAGGGCCGCATACGTATCGGCGGTCAGCGTGCCATTGTAGCCATCGTAAACTGCATATTCGGAGACGGTGTAAGTCGGAATCGCAGTGAACTTCGCATAGAGGGTAGTCGCAACAGTGAGAATCGTAGGCGAATAGCTGGAAGTGCAGGCTACGTCCGTATACCAAGCAATGAAGTTATATCCGGTAACCTTGCTCGGAGTCGTCGGAGTGAAGGCCGCATCATTTGAAGCGGATTCGGTATTGAAAGCCACGTCTTCTTTCACTCCATCTTTAACGCGATATTCGGTAACGCTCACACTCGAAGTCTTTAAAGTGCAGCCCGTCCAAGCCGCGGTCGGAACCGCGGTCAAAGTAATGACATATTCGCTGGCGTAAGTCGAGATGACGTGATAGTCGCCACTGCTTTGAAAAGAAAAGTAGGAACTGGAAAAGTAGGTATAGCCCGTCGAATTGGCGCGAAGCCAAACGCACGACTCGCTAACGCTGGAATTGGTAATGGCTTTGGCAAGGAAATGCTCGGCCGCAGCAAAAGTGTAATCAATCGTATAGGAATTGGTCGCAGAAACATAGGTGAATTTGTGGGCGGCCGTGCCGTTGTCGCCCCAGCTGTTCGCCGAAGTCCAAAGACGAACATCGACCGAATAGTTGCCATAAAGAACGCCGTCGGCCGTCCAAGTCGTCGCGGTATAAGCATTCGTGCAAGCCGAATCGGTGTACCAACCATCGAAGGTATAAGTTCCAACGCCCGAATAGCCCGGGGTTGAAGGAGTAAAAGCCGTTGAACCAGCCGTTTCGGTGCGGGTGGAGGAAGTGTCCACTTTGTTGACCATGTAGTGTTCGGTGATGGTAAAAGAAGTCTGAGTCCACTGAGCGTACATCGTTAAGGACGATGTCGGAGTATACGGGAAGGAATACTGGCCACCACCCGAAGAAGCGGTGTACCAACCCTTAAAGGAATAATTGGATTTGGTCGGATCGCTCGGTTTGGTAATCGAACTTCCAGCATCGCAAGTCAAAGACGCCACCACGGATCCCCCATTAGAATTAAAGGTTACGGTATATTGGGCAATCCAGTGAGCATAGAGGGTGAAACTGCTAGTAACCGCAGTCGAGAAGCTATAAGCGGTTCCGCCTGAAGAAGCGGTATACCAGCCAAGGAACCGGTAACCAGAATAAGTCGGAGCAGTCGGCTCAGTGGCCGTGCTTCCAGAATTAATGGTTTGCGAAGAAACAGAAGAGCCCCCTTGGGAGTCAAAAGAAACAGTATATTGGGTAACGTTTTGAGTCCAAATGGCATAGAGGGTTACATCTGAAGTGATGGCCGAAGAGGTCGTATAATCAGTGCCGTTTCCATCTGAAGAAGTATTCCATTTATTAAAAGTGTAGCCCGTCCGAGTCATCGTTCCAGGAGAAGTAAAACTTCCACCGGAAACAATCACTTGACTTGCTGTTGGAGAACCGCCAATCGTGCCTTCGTTTCCGTTGAAAGAAACGACATAAGCGGCATTGTTAGTTACAACACCCCAAGCAGTGTTGGAAAAGTAGTTATAAGAATACGAAGAAAACCCACTGTTCTCAGCCCGATTCCACTCCGTTGTGTGGGCTGCCTCTTTCCATCTCACGATTGTAAAACCAGTAAAACCTTGGTAAGCGGAGTCGAGACTTAAGCTGAGCAAATCAGACCCAGATCCTGAGCCAATGCTGAAGCCAGGCCAAGTGGTCCCAGAAGATCCACCCCAGCAGTGAAAAGTGTAGTAAGCAGTCGCTTGACCCCAGTAAGAAGAATTTAGTTTCAAATAAACTGTACTAGTACTAACGGCATCCGCTTCTTGTGCCTCATTATTTCCAACTACTGTACCAACCGAAATACCCGCCCCCGCTACCGCAACCACAGTGAGAGCCGTAATGATCCGATTAATTTTTGATTTTAAAAATGTTTTTAGGGACATATGTGGAAAACACCCTTACTTGCGTTCCACTGCTATGAAGGCCTAACACCGACGTGTTTAGTTCCTTCTAACGATTAACGTATTGTAAACCATCTTCAATAAGATGCAAGCGCTTACATGATAAAAAAACGCCATTATTTTAACCGTTTTCGAAAATTTCTCGAATTTTCCGAAACTTTTCGTAATCTTCTTTTTCGTCACTTTTTTCGCTTAGGAAACTGAAGAGAATAAAAAAGCGCTCCTCGGTAAGGGCGAGGAACGCTTCATCCAGTCCCTTTTTGGGGACCTTCGAAACTAGATGTGGGCTTTTTTCTTTCGGCGGGAGATCAAATAGATGATGGCGATGAAGAGGAAACCAGCCCCGCCACTGCAGCCGACAATAAGGAGGGTGGACGAGATCGAAGAAGCTTCATTGGTCTTGATCGGGCCAAAGATCGTATAGGACCCCCAAGCCTTGTTGCTGGAAAGCAGATACATCTCCGAATACTTGAGCCCAAGATTGGTGCTGGTGGTCGGGGTTCCGTTATAGTTCCAGCTTCCGGAATTGTAATCGTAGTCGACTTGAGCGGTTCCTAAGAGATTGGCGGAACCGGTCGCGGCATCCACCAAGGTATTGACGGTGGTCGTGCAGCGGCCGTAATGAACGGTCGCGGTCGAGAACCAGGTCTGCTCGAAGACCGCGAAGTCCCCATAGCCAAATAAGGGGCTGGCCTCGCAAGAGAGATAGCCTGACATCACCGTTTTTAGTAAGGTCATCGAGCTATACTCGCAGGCGATCTTCGTGCAGGTTAACGTCGAACTGGCGTAAACCAAGTTATAGATCTTGGAGTTGCCCTCGCTCGTATACGTCGTGGTTGAGGAATAGGTTTGAACCGCGGTCGTGCTCGTCACGCCATCGGGTCGGCAGATAAAGCCAAAGGTTGAACCTTTATAAGCGGAAGTATGAATGTCGTAGAAGGCGAGAACCCGCTGGGAAGAGCCCGTCCCAACCCACATGTCGTCGATGACGTAGCCGTGCGGGACCACTTCGTAGGTGTAGCCGCTGGTGGAATTGATCACTTTCGCCGTCCAAAGATAACCCGATTCATAAGCGGTGCTCGAACCAAATCCTAAAGAAGGACGGGCGAGCCAAACCCGGAAATAACCCGGCTTAATCGGAAGGGAGGTATAGCTCGAACTCGTTTCCGTCACCTGTTCATTCGACATCCAGGTGCAGGTGGCGGTACTGCTCGTCGTTGGAGTCGCGCTAACCGCGAGGACGAGCTTGATCGCTCCGGTGGTGCTATCAATCGGGTTAAAGGAATATTCCCGGATCCCGCTATAAATCCAATTGTTCGAAGCGGCAGAGCCCACCACGGCTAAGAAAGCAAAGGCATCATAGTTTGCGGCCAGATAAAAATAATAGAGATTGGTGGAACCGCTGACGAGCTTGCCACTCGTTAAATACGTATCGGTCGAGGGGCTCGCTTTCTTCCAGCACCGAACGACAAGGTAACTGAACCCGGTCGAGGGGGAATAGTCTTTTCGGATATAAACCGCCCGGGTCGTGTCGTTGACCGTGGAATAGTTATTGACTCTCGTCACGGCGGAGCGGACGGTGTTGGTGGTACTGCCAGCCATCGAAAGGTAGAGTTTGCTGCCATTGGTGATGGACATTGAAGAAAGATCCACGTCGGCGCTTTGGCGCCAATAGGAGGTTCCGTTCGCACTCGGATAAGTCGAATCGATGCAGAAGAGGATCCCGGTCCATGAGGAAGAAATCGTGATGGAGAAAGTGCCGTTGGTGGTGCTCCGGGTCCCCATCCAAGTTAAGCCAGTCGAATAGGTGGCATTCCAAGCGTGATAATAAACCGTGTAGGCCGTCTCCCAGTTATCGGCGTAGCAACCGTCCGGGTTCGTGGCGATGAAGGTGGCTAAATTGAGGGTGAATTGAGCGGGCGCGCTCGAGACAAACTTCCCATAGAGGGTCGTGTTAGCCGTGAGCTTGCTTCCGGAGGTATAGGTGGTCGTGAGCCCTTCATTGGTGTACCAGCTGACCGAAAACCCGGTGATGGCGCCCGTCGGAGTGAAGCCGACATTGTAGGTCGCGGTTTCGGTCTTGATCGGATTGGGTTGCTTCGCACCCCCAATCACCGCATATTCGGTCACGGTGTATTGCTGCGAATATTTGGCATAGAGATTTCCCGCGGCGGTCCAGGTTTTGGCGGTATAAGCGGTTGAACAAGCTGAATCGGTGTACCAGCCGATCAAGGCATAACCGCTTTTGGCGATGCCGGTCGGAGTGAAGTTCGAGCTTATTGGCGCGTATTCGGTCGCGATTGGGGTGTTGTTGAGCGTCCCATTGACGACCTCGTATTCGGTTACGGCATAAGAGTTGCTGCTATAGGAACCATAGATGGAAAAAGTCGAGGAATGAATCATCTGAGTCGAATAGGCTGTCGTTAAAGACGAGTTGGTATACCACCCATTAAAATCAAATCCCGTCAAAGCAATGGTCAAAGCGCTGTAATAGGTCCACCACAAGGGCGAATCCGTTCCAATAACGTTCGATCCCCGATAGTAGGTAATCGCCATCGAAGCCACATCGTCGCTGTAGGCGCTTGTGGAGACGGAATTGAGATAAAAGTAAACATTGTCGCCCGAGACGTTGTTGTGATAAATGTAGTCATTGTAGGCGTTGGCGTTGCTATGAGCGACGTTGTATCCGGTGCCCGCGCTGATAACGCGATTGGTCATCGTCGTGCAGATATAGGTATAAGTAATCGAAGAGAAGATCCAAGGGAGCTCATACTTCCAATGGTAAACGTCGGTTCCCCAACCCACGGCAATCATTTCGACATAGAGAGCCGAGGAACCGTTATAGGTCGTGCGATAAACGTAAGCGCTATCGCTTTGGCCCCCAACCAGCACCTTATCGGTTGGAATCTGGTCAATGCTGGAATAGCCCGAGCCATCGGCAAAAGAGCAGGCCGTGATGACCATCGTCAAATTTTGAACGGTCCCGTTGTCCCAAACCGAGAAGTAAGAATTGGAAGTCCAACCATTCTTCTGGTCTTCGGCGTAAACGTAGATGGTCGGCTTAGCCGTCGTGACGGCTCCGACTTCTTGGGCCGGCTTGGTTTGACGGACTTTGACTTCCGTAAAAGCCCCCACTCCTAACGCGATCGAAATCGCACCGAGGGCGGTGAGGAGCCAATTCATTCTTTGTTTTATGATGTTTTTAGGGAACATAGGTGGAAAACACCCTTACTTGAATTCCATCCATCCAGGAAACTAGCACCACTGGGCTTAGACCCTTAGACAACTTTGTATTTTAGGGTATGGACCATAAGAAACAAGCGCCATGCACCGCCAAAACTATAGGATTTGCATACACTTTTCGTAGATTTCACGAAACCTTTGAAACTTTTACTTGTTTTCCACTTCATCAACATTTTGATGCGGAAACCGGCCCGACATGAAAAAGCGTTCCTCGGTAAGGGCGGGGAACGCTTCGGATGGTTCTCTTTAAGGAGAGCCACATCAACCTAAATCCGGACCTTTTTTCTTTCGTCTAGAAACCAGATAGATGATGGCGATGAAGAGGAAACCGGCACCCCCAATGCAACCGACGATAATCAAAGTAGACGAGATCGAGGAGGCTTCATTGGTCTTGATCGGGCCAAAGATCGTATTCGATCCCCACGCTTTGTTCGTGGACGGGATATACATCCGAGCATACTTGAGAGCCAAGCTCGTCGTTGCACTCGGACTCCCATTGTAGCTATAGGAACCGCCGTTATAGTCGTAATCGCTCAAGGAAGCGGCGGCCATTAACCCCGAACCATCGGTTGAGCTGGATCGGGTGTTGACGGTCGCGGTGCAACGGGCATATTGAACCGTGCTGGTCGAGAACCAGGTCTGATCGATGTGGGCGAAGTCCCCATAACCATTAAGAACGTCGCTCCGACAAGTGAAGTAGCCCTGCATGACGACCTTCAGTAAAGTCACCGAGGAGTAATCGCAGGTCCCCCATGAAGTCGTGATTCCGCCGTTATACGTCAGGAACAGGATATCGCCAGTCCGCGTTGAGACCGAGCGGTCGGTCAATAAGGAATTGGTCGAGAAATCCGCGACTTGGACCACGGTGGCTCCCGAGGCGGCGCTGCTATTGCGGCAAAGCCAACGATAGGTGCAATCTTTATAGGTCATCAGAACATCGTAATAAGAGAAAACGCGAAGATCGGTTTTCCCCGATTCGGTGCTGCGATAGACCGAATCGATCACGTAACCTTTCGGCATGATTTCGGTGGTGACCCCGCCATTATTGACGGTCAATGACCAGAGGTATCCCGCCTCATACGACACGTCGTTGTCGCCATTAAAAGCTCCGGAGGGGCGAGAAATCCAAAACCGGAAGAAGGAAGAACCCGGTAAGGGGGCGGAGACATAGGTATCGGAAGAACCATTGGTGGTTTGATAGAGGCTAAGCCAGTTGAAGACAATCCGGGAATAGGTGGAGGAAGCCACCGCGGTTAAAGAGAGAACGGCCGGGTTGGACGAATCGATGGTATTAAAGGCATAAGTGATCGCGCCCGTCGTCGACCAGACCGTGCTGTTATAGCGCATGGTGATGCAGAACGAATCGTAGGCGGTATCGAGAACAAAGGAGAAAAGGGTCGTTGAACCGTTCACGGCCTTCGTTAAGCCATAACGAGCGTTGGCATAAGGGGTCGACGCATTCCAGGCCTTATAGATCACAAGAGGCGAACCGCTGAGTGCCGTGTCGTTTCGCACATAAACGGTGCGGCCACTCGAAGCGGCCTGATTGGAGTACGTCGTCAATTTCTGGACCCCAGATTTGCTCGATGCCGTCGTCGAACCCGTAATGACGTAACCCTGTTCTCCGGTGGTCGCCGTCAAGGTGACGTCGTTGCTTTGGCGCCAATAAGAGGAAGAATCCGGCCAACTCGAACCGATACAGAAAACGACGCCGGTCCAAGTCGACGATATCGAAAGAGTATAATAGCCGTTCACGGTCGAACGGGTCATCGCAACGAGACCCGAGTTATAGCTGGCGTTAAAGCAATAGACATAGATGATTTTGGCAGTGCTCCAGTTATCGGTGTTATTGGTATAACCACTGGGGAAATCCGCAGTCGCGGTATCGGCGACCAAAGTGAAAGAACTTGAGGCTGTCATCTTCGCGTAGAGAGTCGTCACTGAAGTAATGGCGGTTGCGGAGGCGACATAAGCCGTCGTGCAGGCTTGGTTCGTGTACCAACCGGAAACCGTGAAGCCCGTAATACTAGGAGCCGTCGGATTAAAGGCCACTCCATAGAGGGCGGTTTCGGTCCCGCTATCGATCGGGTTAACACCCACTACCGCTTTTTTGGTAACGGTATATTGTTGCGCGTATTTGGCATAAAGATTACCGGCCGCAGTCCACTTCGTAGCGGTATAAGCGGTCGTGCAAGCAGAATCCGTGTACCAGCCGATAAGGGAATAACCGCTTTTGGCAATGTCCGTCGGGGTGAAGTTGACTCCATACGTGGCATATTCCGTGGCAATCTTAGTCGAGTTAAGAGTGCCATTCACCACTTCATATTCGCCGATGGCATAAGTCACAGGCGTCCACTTAGCATAAAGCGTGAGATTCCCGGTCACTGCCGTCGAAAAGTTGTAGACTGTGGTCAAAGAAGAATCGCTGTACCAGTCCACGAAAGTGTAATTCGATTTAGTCGGATCGGATGGCTTAGTCGCGGTCGAACCAGAAACAACGGATTGAGGCGTTACGGTCGTGCCACCATTGGATTCGAAAGTAACCGTATAGGATGGCGCAGTTGAAAAGGAAGCGTAGAGGATTTGATCGGTAGTATAGGTCGTTGCCGAATAAAGGACGGTGCAAGCTTCGTCCGTATACCAATTGTCAAAGACATAGCCAGAAGGAACGGTTCCATAATCGGCATAAAACGGAGTGTCGTAATACGCATATTCAGTTTGGAAAGAAGAAGCTTCCTTAGTTCCATTTAAAACCCGATATTCGGTGATAGTGGCTTTGGTAGTCGAAGTCCAGCCTGGACCAGAGCCTCCCCAATCGCCACACTGAAAATAATTGTATTGTTCAGCGGTCATGGAATTGTTTGGAGCCCCGTCGCCACCATCACTCCAGAAGTTGTATCGATTCCCTTCGTTTGTGTGCCCAGAATCATTATATCGAACCAAAATGAGATGGGTCCAGCCAGCATATTGAGAAGGAACGTCCGCGTAAATTTGCCCGCCGCCAGACACGCCTTGGTTGGCATTTTCGTCTTGCATATTAAGACCCGGCCAAGTGGTTCCACTAGTCCCACCCCAAATATGAACGGTGTAATAAGCGGTCGCTGAGCCCCAATAATTGTTGTCGAGTTTAAGCCAAATCTTATCGTGAGTCCGGGAAGAAGCCACCGCTTCAGTTTCTGGATTAGTTTTATTAAAGGAAGCATTAACGGAAAAGGCCAAGCCTCCTAGCGCGATCGAAATCGCGCCTAAGGCGGTGAGGAAACGATTCACTTTTGATTTAAAGAATTTTTGGAGGGACATAGGGAATTCACCCTTACATGAATTTCCGGGACGTCCGAGGAAGAATGCTGACGATTTTTTCCTCTTCCGTTAACGGAAGTTTACGTGAAAGGAAATCATTTGCAATAATCCAAAAGGCTATATTTTGATACCCTTTGGGATGAGAAAAAAGAATTAGTTTCGATGGAGAGCCAACTTAAGGAATCCCCTTGCCTTTTCCTTAAATTGAAAATGATGAGTTTTTCATCCTAAAGGATGGAGTTTGCATTAACGGACTTTTAGCGAAAGTGGTTAAAAGGTTGCCCCCCTACTTCGGCGAGGGTACAATTCTAGCGATACCTTAAGGTAAAGGAGAAAAATTACCCATGTACAAGGTGATGGCAGTCAATGCCGGGTCGAGCTCCCTCAAATACAAGCTCTTCGAGATGCCAGAGGAAAAAGTCCTCTGCTCGGGCTTAGCGGATCGAATCGGCCACGAAGATGGCATTTTCAAAATCAAGTATAACGGCAAGGAAGTCAAACAAATCCTGCCGATCATGGACCACGCCAAAGGGGTTCAGCTCGTTCTCGATGCGTTAACGAAATACGGCATTGTGAAAGACCTCAAAGAAATCAAATGCGTCGGCCACCGGATCGTTCAAGGCGGCAAATACTTCAGCCACAGCGTCGATTTCGATAAGGATACCGAAGCGAAGATCACGAAGCTGATCCCGCTTGATCCTTTGCACGCTCCGGCCCACCTCGTCGGCTTCCACGCCTTTGAAAAGGCGCTCCCGGGTGTCCCCGAGATCGCAGTCTTCGATACCGCCTTCCATCAGACGATGGAACCGGAAGATTACTTATATCCGGTCCCCTATGAGATGAGCGAAAAGTACGATTGCCGGAGATATGGCGCCCATGGCACTTCCCATAACTATCTCGCGAATAAAGGCATCCATGATTATCTCCAAGGGATGAAGCATACCCGCATCATCTCGTGCCACATCGGTTCCGGGGCTTCGCTTTGTGCGATCCGCGATGGCAAATGCGTCGCGACCTCGATGGGTCTCACTCCCTTAGGCGGAGTCATGATGGGCACCCGCTCAGGCGATTTAGATCCGTCCGTCATGGATTATCTTTGCAACTGCGAACATAAATCCGTCGATGAAATGTACGATATCTTCAATAAGAAGTCGGGCTTACTCGGTGTCTCGGGGGTCAGCAACGACACCCGCGACGTCGAAGCGGCGATTAAGGCCGGCAACGACCGCGCGATTATCGCCGGTAAGCTTTTCGCTCGCCGGATCGCCGACTTTGTGGGACAATACTTCGTCCGCTTAGGCGGAGCTGATCTCATCATCTTCAGCGCCGGTATCGGCGAGAACAGCGTCTTCTTCCGCAAAGCGATCTTGGAGGACATCCAAGAAGCGCTCCACCTCGACATCGACTATAAGGCCAATGAAGAGGCGAATGGCAAGCAAGCGGTTCTCTCGACCAGCAAATCCGCGATCAAAGTCGTGGTGATCCCGACCGATGAAGAAGTCATGATCGCCCGTGACTGCTACGCCCGGATCAAATAAGATAAGGAACCAAGAAATGGAACAACTACACAAACTCGACCCCGTCATCGTGAACTACGGCAAGACGCATAAGAAAGAGTACAAAGCCATCTACCGCGCGATCGAACGTTACGACCGGATCGTCGTTTTCCGCCACATCAAACCGGATTTCGATGCGATGGGAACCCAGATGGGCTTATACACTTGGCTCAAGGACAACTTCCCGAAGAAAGAGATCCACTATGTCGGCGATAACCACGTGAGCTTCACTCCCCGGTTATTCCCGGAGACTGAAACCCTCCCCAATGAATTCTTCAAAGGCGGCAACTTCTTAGCCATCGTCGTCGACGTGGGCGACCCCGATCGGATTGCCGATCCCCGCTTTGAACACGCCAAGTACAAGATCAAGATCGACCACCACCCCTGCAAAGAGGAAATCGCGAAACGGGCGACCGTCTGCGACCTCAAGATGGCGGCGGCCTCCGAACTTTGCTGCGACATCTTATTGAACTGGAAAGGCAAAGTCATGTCGAAGGAAGCCGCGAGCTACTTCTATATCGGCATCGTCGGTGACTCCGGCCGCTTCATGTATAGCGACACGACCGCTCACACCTTTGCGATCGCCCAGGAGCTTCTCCGCGCGGGCATCTCCATCACCGAGATATACCAGCGGATGTACGAGAAGACCATCGATTCCTTAAAGGTCACGGCCTATATTCTCAACCACTTCAGCGTCTCGCCGCATGGGGTCGCCTATTACCTGCTCGATTGCGATATTCAGAATAGTCTCCATATCACGACGGAGCTCGGCAAAGAAAACGTCAATCTCTTCGCGAACATTAAGGGGATCAATTGCTGGTGCTCGATCACCCAAGATCCTTCGCCGAAGGAGCCGTGCTGGCGTATCAGCATCCGGAGCAAAGGCAAAGACATTTCGCCGATCGCCTTCAAGTGGGGTGGCGGCGGCCATGCTCAAGCCTCGGGCGCCAAGATCAAAGATCTGAGTGAGCTCGACGCGTTCATCAAAGATCTCGACGATCTCTTCCTTGCTTAATCTTTCTGAAAACCAGGCGTTTGGAGTCAACTCCAGCGCCTTTTTTCGTGGGAAAAAGAACCGAAAAATGCTAAAGTACTCGTAAGTTCTTTTCGTTAAGGATCTTAGGGGGTCCTCTTTATGGATAAACGCGTGCATCCGCTCATGAAGAAACGGTGGTATATGTATATCACCCAATTCGTTTCGGGAATGTCGGTGATGGCGGTCGAACTCGGCGCCAGCCGACTGATCGCTCCTTACTTCTCTTCATCTCAGATCGTCTGGACCATCATCATCGGTTCGATCATGATCGCGATGGCGATCGGCAATTTCTTAGGGGGTAAGCTCGCCGACAAGCATCCTTCGATCGGCCGCCTCTACTTCTTCATGCTCCTTTCGGGAACTTGGATCACCCTCATTCCCTTCTTAGGTCGTTTCGTGATCGCCGGGATCACCGCTCTATTTGCGATGATCGTGAACTCGGGGTTATTGATCTGGGCTTCCTTCTTCACCTGCTTCATCCTCTTTATTCCCCCGCTGCTCTTATTAGGGATGGTAACACCCTCGCTCATCAAGTATGCCCAGAATGAAGGCTCCACTTCCGGGCGGGTTGTCGGAATCTTGGAGGCCTTAGGAACCGTCGGATCGATTCTCGGGACTTTCCTTCCGACCTTCTTAACGATCCCGACGATCGGGACCGCGTTCACCTTCCTTATTTTCGGTGTCATTCTATTCGCGCTTGGCGCCCTCTATTTCATCGTGGGTTGGATCGACCAAGGAAAGGCCAAAAAGGAAGGGCAACTAGCCGATGAACCCGCCCCCGAGAAAAAGGAACGAAAGAAAGATAATGTCGGCAAAAGTATCGCGGTCTCGCTTTGCTTACTTGGCACGGTGCTAGGCGGGGTCCTTTGCAGTCAAAGCGCCTTTGCGTTCTGGGATAGCAAAATTATCTATACCGGCGAGTCAATCTATAACTACCTTCAAATCCGCAAAGATGGCGATACCCGTTATTTCTCCACCAACGTCATGTTCTCGTTCCAGTCGATCATCCGCGATGAGGGAAATACCTTGACCGGGGCCTATTACGACTATGCGATGGCCGCCCCGATGATGGTCGACGACGTGAGCGATAAGGAACTCGATGTTTTGGTCTTAGGAATGGCGATGGGGGCCTATGGGACTCAGCTCGAAAAATTCTTCCCCGATTACAAGTTTCATATCACCGGGGTCGAAATCGATGACAAGATGATCGAACTGGCCAAGCAATATTTCTTCCTTCCTGACGATATCGAAATGGTGTGCGACGATGGCCGAAGTTATCTCGCCTATTCGAAGAAAAAATACGACGTGATCATGCTCGACGCCTATTCGGGCATCAGCGTTCCTTTCCAGATGGCCTCGAAGGAATTCTTCACCTCGGTCTCGGACCACCTTAACGATGGCGGAGTTGTGGTCTCCAACATCAACATGGTCGATAACCATCCGGGTTCGATCGATCAGGCGTTAGCCGAAACCATGAAGAATGTTTTCCCGTCGGTCTATTCCTATACCTTGGGCGGCGGCTCCTCCAACCGCGAACTTTTCGCTTCGAATAGCTCCAAGATGATCAATAACCTCTCCGGCCGAATTTCCACTCTTTCCCGGAAGGAGCTGCAAGATCCTTTCACCAAGGTCCAAAACGGTTCCGAAGAGATCACCACTTCTTCGATTTGCCTCACCGACGACAATGCCGACGTTGAACTCCGCAGCATGTCCGCGATCGACGGAATCATTCAGGATTCGGTCGCCCAATATCGGGCCATCTTCAAAGAAAGAGGGCTCTGGGGGCTGATCCAATACCTCCTTTCTTAAAAGAAGAGACTATTTAAGTCTCTTAGACCGGCCGAAATAGGTTATACTTTGACTATGAATTTCGTCCCGCTTCATCTTTATTCCGGCTATAGCTTTTTACGGAGCGGGCTTTCGGTTCCCAAAATTATCCATCTCGCCGAAAAGAACCATTACTATGGGGTGGGCTTAACCGACTATGAGACGATGACGGGGCTCCCCGAGTTCTATCATGCGATTAAAGATAAAACCTTGCTCCCAGTCTATGGGATGGATGTCGAAGTCGACGGTGACCTTCTCTCCTTGTTCGTGAATGATGAGCAAGGCTACCGCAACCTGATCGCGATTGAGTTATTAGCCTCGAAACATAAGCTTACCCACGCGGATATCTTGGCTCATAACGATGGCTTAACCGCCGTATTACCGATTGAATCATGCAAGTTTCATACATTGTATAAACAAGGGAATGAGGCGGTTGCCTCGTGGTTAGTTTCCTTCCAGGCGGGCTTCAAGACTTTCTACTTGGGTCTCCCCTATTGCCCCGATGAACCGGAGCTTCTTTCCTTCACCCGCTCTTTCGTCACCAAGTACCCCTACGACACGGTCGCTTTCCCCCACTTCCTCTACGAGAAAGATAAAGACGCGATCGTCCTCGATATCGTGAAGGCGATTCAAAATGAAGCTAACCTTGAGAACAAGGAAGCGACCGGCTTTGCCTATTTCCTTTCGGAAGAGCAGATCCTTTCCTATTACCAAGACCACGAAATCTTTAACTCCCGCCTGATCGCGGAACGGGCCAAGTTCTCTTTTATCGCCAAGCGAGGAGGCCTTCTTCATTATCCGAATGATTTAGGGCTCAGTAGCGAAGATTACTTACGGAAACTCGCCAATGATGGCTTAGCTAGACGGGTCCCCCATTTCACTCCCGACTACCAAGAACGGCTCGACTATGAACTGGGTATCATCAACAAAATGGGGTACGCCGACTATTTCCTCATCGTCCAAGACTATGTGAACTATGCAAAGACCCATGACATTTATGTCGGGCCGGGTCGAGGGTCCGGCGCGGGATCTTTGGTTTCTTTCGCTCTCAATATCGATACCCCCGATCCCCTCAAATACGATCTTCTCTTCGAGCGTTTCTTGAATCCGGAGCGGCAGAGCATGCCGGATATCGACGTCGACTTCGCCGATATTAAACGCGACCGCATCGTCGATTATTTGATCAGCAAATACGGAAAGAGCCGAGTCTCAAGGATCGTGACGATGCAGACGATTGGCGCCCGGCAATCGCTCCGCGACATTGGCCGAGTCTATAACTACGAGCCGCGCGAAATCGATCTGATCGCTAAACTCATCGTCGACCCCCGCTGGACCTTAAGAGACGCTTACAAGAACAACCCGAAATTCAAAGATTTGGTCAATAGCGACAAGTATTATCTGGAGATCGTTACCCTCGCTTCGAAGATCGAAGGCTTGCCTCGGCAAGCTGGTCTCCACGCGGCTGGCGTGGTCCTCAATGACCAGCCGCTCGATACCGCGATTCCGGTCATGGATGAAGACAGTATCGGTTACGTGGCTGGTTACGAAATGAATTATCTCGAGGAACAAGGCTTCCTCAAGATGGACTTGTTGGGTCTACGGAACCTCACGATCATCGAAGAATGCCTCGAACTCGTGAAGCAAAACGGCGGACCGGCAATCGATTATCTTTCGATCCCGTGGGAAGATCCCTCTGCGATCAAACTGATCGCGAGCGGGCGAACCATGGGCTTATTCCAGCTTGAAAGCGCCGGAATGAAACGGGCGATTCAAACGATCGTCCCTTCTTCCTTCAACGATGTGGTCGCCTTGCTCGCTTTATTCCGCCCGGGCCCAATGGATAACATCGAGACCTTCGCTAGGCGGAAACACGGCCAAGAAAAAGTCACCTATCTTTCCCCCGAGCTCGAACCGATCCTCAGCTCCACTTATGGCGTCATCGTCTATCAGGAGCAGATCATGCAGATCGTGCGGGCTCTCGCCGGCTTTAGCTATGGCCAAGCCGACTTATTCCGAAGAGCCATCTCGAAAAAAGACGCCCACAAGCTTCAACTGCTCAAAGATGACTTTATTAAGGGTTGCCTCAAGACCGGGCACGACATCAACTTAGCGAACAAAGCCTACGCCCTTATCTACAAGTTCGCCGACTATGGCTTCAATAAGAGCCATGCTTTAGGTTATGGCGTTCTCACCTGCCAGATGGCTTACCTGAAAGACCACTACCCCAACGAATTCTATGCGGCGATCCTCGATAACTGCGGCGGGACTGGCGATAGCAAGTTCGCCGAGATCATCAGCGAAATCAAGAAGCAGCATATCGCTTTATCGCTGCCCGATATCAACGCGGCCTCCGATCACTTCATCGTGGCGAAAGGCCATCTTATTTTCCCCTTGAGCGCGATCAAAGGGCTCCAAAGCAATTTCATCGGCGACATCTTAGAGGAACGCCGGGTCCACGGGCCCTACCTCGATCTCTTCGATTTCGCGACGAGACTAAAGCACTTTGGCTTATCGCTCCCGAACTTGGTAAAACTCGTCGATGCCGGTTGCTTCGATTCTTTGCATCCGAATCGAAGCTCTTGCCGCGCCTCGGCCGCTTCGGCGATGAGCTACGCCGAAATGCTCTATGGCCCCGATGGCCAAGAAGTCCTCTTCGACTTTCAAATGCCGAAGCCCACGATGGCCGAAGTGAGCAATAACCTCTTAGAGAATCTCGATGCCGAGCATGACTCCTTAGGTTTAATGATCTCGGGTTCCCCCTTATCGCTTCACCAAAACGCCCTCCGCGACGTGAAGACGGTCCCTTTAGCCGAAATCGCATCCGGTTCCGGCACCTTCTTAGTGGCCGGGGTCATCAAGTCGATCCGGGTCATCACGACCAAAAAAGGCCAGCCGATGGCCTTCCTTAGTCTCTATGACGATACTTCCGAAGCCGACTTCATCGTCTTTAGCGAAGAATATACCGCGAGCTATTCCGCCCTCAAAAACGACAATGCGGTCTTGGTGAAGTGCCATAAAGATCCGCGGCGGGATGATTCCTATTTAGCCGATTTAGTCACGACTTTAGAGTAGCAAAGGAGTTGCCTATGAGCGAACAAAAACAAATCTATATCATCGATGGAAATTCTCTTCTTTTCCGGGCGTATTATGCGACCGCCTATGGCGAGAACCCTTCGATCATGCGGACGAAAGATGGGATTCCAACCAACGCCATTTTCGCCTTCTGCAATATGCTGAGCAAAATCCTTCAGGGCTTCGACGGGAACGAATCGATCTTCGTCGGTTTCGATACCGATAAAGAGACCTTCCGGAAGCAAGAGTTCGCCGATTACAAAGCCAACCGAAAACCCTGCCCGCCCGAGTTAGTGAAGCAATTCCCGATTTCGCGGGAGCTCTTAAAAGCCTTGAGCATCATGTATTTTGAGGAGCATGGCCTTGAAGGCGATGATATCTGCGGCACCGTCGCGAAACTCGCGAGTGCGGCCGGCTACGACGTCACGGTCTACACCTCGGATAAAGATTATCTCCAGCTGATCGACTCCAACATCAAGATTTCGTTACTGAAGACCGGTCTTTCCAACATGGAAGTGATGGATGAAAAGACCATGCCGGCGAAGTTTGGTTTCTCGCCGAAACAGATCATCGATTTTAAAGGGCTACGGGGCGATAGTTCCGATAATTTGCCGGGGATCCCGGGCGTCGGCGATGTGACCGCGGTGAAACTCATTCAGCAATATGGCAGTTTCGACGCGATCGTTGAAGCGGCCAAGACCATGACGTCGAAAGTGGGCGAGAGCATCCGCAATAATGTCGAGATGGGACGGGAATGCTATAAGCTCGCGACCATCAAAACCGACGTGGCTCTTCCCTTTAAGCTCGAAGACCTCGTCTACCATGGTTACGATTACGCCTCGGTCAATGACTTCGCCCAGAAATACGAATTGAAACAGTTTTTAGCCCGGCTCCCAATCGCCCTCAAAAAGGGCGGGGAAAGCCAAAAAGCAGTCGCGGTCCAAACGATTTCGTCGATCCAAGGGCTGCAGCTCGGCGATAAGATCGGACTCGCCCTCGACGTCGATGAGCAAGATTATCATGATGCCCCGATCGAAGGGATCGCGATCAGCACCGCCACCGCCACCTATTACGAAGCGGTCGCCGACCTTCAAAAAGACCAGGCCCTCATCGCCTTGCTCGGGAATCCTAAGATTCAAAAGAACGTCTACGACGGCAAACTCCTTGAAGTCGGTTTGAACCGGTTAGGAATCGCCTTTAATGGCGTCCATTTTGATATTCTTCTCGCCGCTTATTTGCTCGATAGTTCCTTAAGCAATAGCAGCACCCTCGTCTATTCTTCCTTCGGAGTCGATATCGAAGGCGGGAAAGAGGAGGAAGAAGTTTCCTTATTCGCTTCGGGCCATCCGACCCGCTTAGGGAAAATGGCCTTCTATGCCTTAACCTTAGAAGAGAAAGCCCTCATCTCCTTAAAATCGGTCGATGCCTATAAACTCTACAACGATATCGAAGCTCCTTTATCCCTAGTCCTCGCCAAGATGGAAATCGAAGGGTTCCCCCTCAATCTCGATACCTTAAATGCGATTGGAAAAGGCTACCGGGAGAAACTCGCCACCCTCGAAAAAGAAATCGATGATTTAGCGGGTGGTCCCTTCAACATTTCTTCGCCGAAGCAAGTGGGCGATCTTCTCTTTAACAAGCTCCATCTCGCCGAAAGCAAATCGATGTCGACTTCGGTCGATGTCTTGACCTCGTTAGTGGATAAGCACCCGATCGTTCAAAAGATTTTGGACTACCGGAAATACTCGAAACTGGTCGGAACCTATATCGATGGTCTCGCCCCTCACGTAAAGAAAGATGGCAAGATCCATACCTGCTTTAACCAAGCCCAGACCACGACGGGACGCTTATCCTCCTCGAACCCGAACCTCCAAAACATTTCGGCCCGCGATGAAGAGGGCAAACTGATCCGGAAAGCTTTCTTTTATCCGGAACCCGGCTACGAAATCCTCTCGCTCGACTATGGCCAGATCGAACTCCGGATCTTGGCGGCGTTAAGCAACTGCAAAGCCTACATCGATGTTTTTAACACTGACCGCGATGTCCATAGCGAGACCGCGAAAAAGATCTTTAAGACCGAGGAGATCACCCCTTTAATGCGCCGGAAAGCCAAAGCCGTGAACTTCGCGATCATCTACGGCACGACCGTGTGGGGTCTGGCCGATCAAATCGGGGATACCCCCAAAGAAGCCGAAGAAATCATCCGGAACTTCTACCTTTCCTATCCGGAGGTCGGGGCCTATCTCCAATCGATCATCGCCGATGTCGAGCATAATGGCTATGTCACCACGATGTTTGGAAGACGTCGCTACCTCCGCGACATCACCGATACCAATTATGCGAAACGGGAGGCGGCGAAGCGGGCGGCCTTAAACGCCCCGGTCCAAGGGACCGCGGCCGACGTGATCAAACTCGCGATGCTCAAAATCGATGATTACTTGAAGAGCCATCCGGAGCTCCAGACCAAAATGGTCCTTCAGATCCACGATGAGCTCTTGTTTAAAGTTCCCGAAGCCGAGAAAGCGATCGTCCTCCCGGTCTTTAGCGATTTACTGATCCACGCGGTGTCTTTACCGGTGAAGCTCACGGTTGAAGGGGGCTTTGGCAAGACTTGGTGGGACGCGAAGTAGAAAGAAGAAAACCTATGCCCGAATTACCTGAAGTTGAGACGGTGCGCCGCATCTTGGAGCCTTTAATCCAAGGAAAGACCATCGAAAAGGTTCGGTTGATCCGCCCGAAAAACTGCGAGACCAACCCCAACGTTTTTACCCATGATCTTGTTAACAAAACCTTCTTAGGGATCAGCCGGATCGGCAAGTATTTAGCTTTCCACCTTTCGGGGGATCTCGTGATCGTGTCTCACCTCCGAATGGAAGGAAAGTACTTCTTAAAATCCGTGAAGGACCCGCTCGATAAATTCGACCTCTGCTCCTACGACTTCACCGATGGCAGCTCCCTCCGCTATAATGACCAGCGGAAGTTTGGAGTCTTTGGCCTTTATCAAGAGAAGGATTATTTAGCTACCTCGGCGATGGCTGAACTAGGCAAAGAGCCCTACACCTTATCGGCCCAGGAGCTTTGCGATGGCCTGCAAAAGAAGAAGAGCGAGACCATCAAGGAAGGTCTCCTCGATCAAACCTTGATCGCGGGATTAGGCAATATCTACGATAACGAGGTGCTTTTCGCCTGCGGCATCAATCCGAAGACTCCGGCGAAGGATCTCGACGTTTTTCAGTGCGATCAGATCTTAACTGAAGCGAAGCGGATCCTTAATGAAGCTTTGGAAGCCGGTGGCTCCACCATCAAAAGTTATCACCCCCAAGAAGGGGTGAATGGCGAGATGCAAAATGAACTGCTGGTCTATGGCAAAGAAAATACGGCTTGTCCCAAATGCGGCATGCCCTTACGGAAGATCTTTATCGGGGGGCGCGGCACGGTTTATTGCCCGCACTGCCAGCCCTATAAAGGCCATCCTTTCATTCTCGCGGTGACCGGCCCGATTCATGCTGGCAAGTCCACGGTGGCGGGCTATTATGAGCAAAAAGGTTACCGCCGGATCGATGCGGACAAGATCGTGAGCGAGCTTTACCAAAAGTCAAAAGTCCTCCGCCACGTCCAGTCGCTCCTAGGAAAAGACGCGGTCAAAGAGGGCGTGCTCGATCGAGGCTATGTCACCTCAATACTGAGCCAAAAGCCGAAGCTTAAAGCGAAGCTCGAAGCCTATATCCATCCGCTGGTTCTCGAAGAGACGAAGAAACGGATCGAAGGTTACCATGAAGGCGATAAAATCGTGCTTGATGTCCCCCTACTTTTTGGCTCCGGCTTAGATGAGCTCGCCGACTGCATCATTCTCGTTCTCTCCAAAGATCAGAATCGCGCGGAGCGACTCTCCTTAGAAGGTAAAGACCCCGTTAAGGGCTTAAAGCTGAATCAAGGTTGGCCAATCGCTCGGGCCAAGACCCTCGCTTCTCTCATTATTGAAAATGACGGCTCTATCAGCGATTTAGAAAAGAAACTAGACAATGTCAAATTCCTCTAAAGAACCGCTAAGGTTTCTTTAGTTTGTACACACAATATGTTACGATTGAGTCGATGAATCTTACCACTCGTATCGAAATTCGGATGAACTCCGGAACCAAGGCCGAATTTGAACGTCTTTGCGCGGAAGCCGGAGTGAATGTTTCGGGTGTGATCAACGCTTTCATTTAAGATTGCTGCGATAAAGGACGTTTACCCGCCCGCTATGTGAAGATCTGCCAAAAGGCCCGGAAACGTCGGGCTCATCTCATCTCCTTCAACCGCATTAAAAAGTTAACTCAAACCATCGCGGCTACCTACGGCCCGGAAGAAATCCAAGAGGTTTATCTTTTTGGCTCGTACGCTCGGAATGAAGCCACCGAAAAGAGCGACGTTGATCTTTGGATTGTTCCCGGGAAGGGCCTTTCTTTTGTTCGGGAAGGCGAATTCAACGAAACCATGGCTGAGGCTTTTGGACGCCCGGTCGATACGGTGAGCAACGATTCGGTTTTGGACCCTCGGTTTGTGAAGTCCGTCAATCACGATAAAAAGTTGCTCGATTCGCGAGCAAAAGATTTAAAGAAAGACTGAACCTATTTATTTATAGACGGTGACCCCATCAAGGATGTAGTTCTTGCAGAGATCATTTAACATATTCGCTAACTGTTTTCCCCGCGCGGGCGCTACTTTTTGGGCATACATCTCTCCAATCTCGTCGATCGAGAAGTCGGATGTGAATAGCGTGAGCAAATCATTTTTGGCCCGGTAGTTTAGAATCGGGAATAGGACGCTCGAGAAGGCAAAATCCGATTTGAATTCGTTCCCAAAATCATCGAGGACCAGGAGCGGAGCTTTGCATAAGGCGTCATAGCGAGCTTCAAAGGTCTTTTTATCGGCGAAGCTAAGGTCTTTAAGTTCGTTCACTAAGGTGCTGGAATCGCAAAACGCGACCGGGGTATGGCCGTCTTCGGCGTAACTATTGGAGAAGCAAGCCAAAATATAGGACCGGCCCGACTTATATTTGCCGCGGACATAGATCCAGTTATGGTCGTTCCCCTTCTGGAGTTTCACGAGGTTAATGATGAGAGGATTCCGCGTCTTCGTCATATCGACGGAGCGGAGGTCTTTATCTTCCCAGGCTTCGGGGAAATCTTTATAGAGATAACGGGCTTCCAGGAGTTTTCGGGCGGTCACGACATGGCAAGGCGAATAATGGCGGTCGACGTAGCCATCCTTCATCGCGATATCCATCTCATAATGACCCGCCGCTTTTTGACAAGCTTCAAGTCCCGGGCACTTCGCGCAGAAATCATGGTCTTCCATGAAGTCGATCAGGGTGGCCAAATTGTCATTCACTTGGGCGGTCGAAAGGTTCAACTCTTTAATTTTGGCATAGACGGGGCCGTCATTTTTGAGCTTTTCGAGATATTGCTTTTTGAGGGCGGCAATATCATCGGTCTTCATGTTGAGGGTTGGGATTTTCGCGGGTTCCATAATTACTTCTTATTATAGAGGTCCGCTAACGCCTTTTCGACGTCTTCATCGCTCACTTCGCTCGGAGCCAAACTTTCGGAAGGAGAAACCTGGGGAGCTTCGGGGGTGATATCGCTCGATCCACCATTCCCTTTCGGTCCACGTTTTCCCGAGAACTTCTCATTGATTTTCTTCAGGTAATCCATCGCATCGAGCGCGGTCTTGACCCCTTCGCGGGCTAAAGCCCCACCGACCTTCTCGATATAGGCTTTCGAAAGGACGTTGTCGTTCTTTTGAAGGACGAAATCGACGAGGGCATTGATGACGGGATTGGGCAGTCCTAAATCAAAGGAAAGTGATTGGATGATCTTAAGATCGCTGCTCGCGGGTTTATGGCCATTTTGAAGGATTGCCAGCCAATCGGCCGGGGCCATTTGGTCCATCATCTGAATCTTTTTGGCGAGGTTGGTGTCGCTCGAGACCGCCGACTTCAAAGTGGTCGGGCTTTGATGGAGATACGGGAACTTCAAGGAATCGCGGCAAGCCGCCTCGATCGCATGGAAGTCGCAGCGTTTCCCAAATGTCGCACTCCGAACATAGTGATCGGAAACAATCTGGCCCATCGTGGTCGCATCGAGCGAATATAAAGAAGCTAGGCGCTCCGCCTGAATGATTTCGGCTTTGCTTAAGTCTTTCTCGGCGATTTGCTCCCCTAATAAGGCTTTAAGGAAGTCATTATAGTTGAACGCGGTTTTGACCCGGGCGCTTTGGTGGCCGGAAGCGGCATAGGTCAAGTTCTTGCCCTGATAAATCGGATCATCGAAGTCGGGGTTAAAGAAAGTGACGAACGATTGGCTCACTTCCTCAAAACCTTCGACCGCTTTGGCGGTTTGATACTTTTGAACTAGGGCGTCCACCGCTTCTTTCCCGAGGTATTTTTTGAGGGTTCCGACAAAAAGGACATCGTCGAAGAATTCTTTCGGGTCCTTCGGGCTATAAAGGCAATAGATGAAATAGTGAAGGCCGTTGCCTTCCTTGTAATAGGTTTTCATGAGGCCGGTCGCTTCGAGCGCTTCGACCGCCTTATAGAATTCGCCGGGCGAAAGCAGAGTCTTGGCGAGTAGTTTATCGTGGGTTGAGGTTAAACCATGGTCGGCTTTGGTCGGATCTTCGAGCAAGGTCAAATAGACCGCGAGGGCTCGCGCTCCGATGAGCGGTTCGTAGAGGTCGATGAGGGACTGGCGATCGATGTCGCTCACTAGCCCCATCACCCTCACTTCATAGAAATCGTCTAATCCCACGTTTTTCATGATGTGGGCTTATTCTATCTTACTTACGGTGGATAATCTATGATTTATTCGACCATGTCTAGCGTTTTACCTAGTTTTTCACAAAGGAAAGGCCCGGGTTTTTCCCCGAGCCTTCGCACGAAAATTAAGTTTTCCACAATCGGGAGAAAAGTTCTCCACAAAAAGCGCTCAGACGTTGATCCCAAGAAGCAACTTCGCCAATAGGCCGATCCCATAGGAGAGGGCGGCGACACCTAAGGAGATGCTAAGCATCACCAAGAAATGTTTCCAGAACGGCTTTTCTTGAGCGACGCTGATATAGAAGTTGAAGAAGGCAATCTCGAAGATGACGATGCTGATCATCACGATGAAAGCGTAGAGATAGCCGAGAGTTCCGGCATTCATGAAGAGGAGATAAGGGAGAACGAGCAAGGCGACCGTGACCAGATACGCTGCCCCAGTATAGAGTGAAGACTTGAGAGCGTCTTTATGGCCTTCAGCCGATTCGGCGAGATAGTTGCTCGCCATCATTGAGAGGGTGGCGGCGATGCCCGTCACGATCCCTGTTAAGGCGATCGTCTTGCAATCTTGGAGCGAGAAGGTGACGCCGGTGATCGCCCCGGTGAGTTCGACGAGGGCGTCATTTAAGCCGAGCACCATCGCTCCGACATAGTGGAGCCGTTCCTCATCAAGTAAAGCATAGAGGGTCTTTTCATGGCGGCGTTCATCCGCGAGCATGCTGGCCGCGGCCGGCACTTCGTTTTGAAGTTTCTCGTAATTGGCTTGGCCGACCCGTTCGCCTTTTTGCATGCTCTTCACCACGAAAGTGAAGCCCATGATGACGGTGAGGATCTTTTTCCAAAAGATATGGGGCCGCTTCGTTTTGCCCGTGAGCTGAGCCCACATCTGGTAATGTTTGGCCTCATCCTTGCTCATTTGCTCCAAAATCTTGGCGTTATCGGGATGTTTCTTTTGTTGGCGTTTCGCCATGAAATGATAAATGGCGGATCCGTCCGCCTCGTCTTGCAAGCTCTTGAGGGCTTGTTTTTGTACGGCAGGACTTAATGAATTTTCCATAGATGACCTCAAATCCTATTATCTTATCCTAATGAGCCCCGGTCGTTTCCTCAAGGAAAATGGCTCAAAATCGAGATAATTTCTTTTTTTCAAAACTTACGTTTGGCTTGGATTCACCCGAAAGGAGAGCCACTAGAAGAAAAAACATGGTGATTGCATAAACACAATCCTTTAAATGATTTATAATCATTTCCATAGCGAGAGGATAATTCCCAATGATCAAAAAAATCGGTGTTCTCACTTCCGGCGGCGATAGCCCCGGCATGAACTGCGCGACTCGCGCGGTTGTGCGGGCCGGCTTAAAGTACGGCCTCGAAGTGTTTGGCATTTACGATGGCTACAAAGGAATGGTCGAGGATAATATCAAAAAACTCGATCGTTCGTCCGTTTCTGATATCGTCAATCGTGGCGGTACCATTTTGCAAACGGCTCGTCTTCCGGAATTCAAGCAAGAAGCGACCCGGCAGATTGCGGTCGCTAATTTACGTAAACACGGTATCGATGCCGTTGTCGTCATCGGCGGCGATGGCTCCTATATGGGCGCCAAAAAGCTGACCGAAATGGGGATCAACTGCATCGGACTTCCCGGCACGATCGATAACGATATCGCTTCGACCGACTACACGATTGGTTTTGATACCTGCCTCAACACGATTGTCGAATGCGTCGATAAGATTCGGGATACCACCGAATCCCATCAACGCTGCGCCATCATTGAGGTCATGGGCAACCACTGCGGCGATTTGGCCTTATTCAGTGGCCTCGCCGAAGGCGCCGAAATGATCATCACCCCCGATCACCCGATCCCGGAAGATGAAATCATCGCGAGCCTCAAGGCGATGTCGCAAGCGAAGAAGAAACGCGCGATTGTCATCGTCTCCGAAAAGATCTATCCCGATATTCATGCGTTCGCCGATAAAGTCACGGCGGCAACGGGTTTTGAAGCCCGGGCCGAGGTCTTAGGACGAATTCAACGGGGTGGCGCTCCCTCGGCGTTCGACCGGATTTTGGCGGCCCGGATGGGTGCCTATGCGGTCGACTGCTTACTCGATGGAAAAGGCGGCCGCTGCATCGGCATGGTCGATAACAAAATCGTCGACTATGACATCTACGAAGCCCTCTCTCTTCCTCGCGATAAGCACGTCTCGATGCTCCGTCTCATCGACATCTTAGCCTAACGAATAAGCCGAGCCATCATCGGCTCGGCTTTTCTCTCAATGGATTTCCAATAAGGAGGGATTACCATGCTTCTCAATATCAGCAAAAAAACAAAGATCGTCTGCACGATTGGCCCGGCCAGTGATACCAAAGAAATGATTTTGAAACTCTACCAGGCCGGCATGTCCGTGATGCGGGTTAACTTCAGCCACGGCACCCACGAGGAGCAGGAAGCCAAAATCAAGATCGCTCGGGACTTCGAAAAAGAAGGTATCTACATTCCGTGCGCGCTCGATACCAAAGGTCCGGAGATTCGGACCGGATATATGGAAAATGGCGCGGTCCCGGTCAAAGCCGGCCAAGCGATGCGGGTGGCGATGAGCCCCTGCAAAGGCAATGCTGAACGCTTTTCCGTCACCTATACCTCCTTATATGATGACGTCAAAGTCGGCGACCATCTTTTGATCGATGATGGCGAACTCGACTTCGAAGTGACGGGCAAGGATGAGAAAGCCCGCGAAATCTTGGTCGTCGCTAAAAATGACCACGTTCTTAAAGATCAAAAAGGCGTGAATGCTCCTTTCTCGAGACTCAGCATGCCGTTTATTTCGCCTCAAGATGAAGCGGATTTGAAGTTTGGCTGCGAGCACGATATGGATGCGATTTTCGCCTCTTTTACCCGTCGGCCCGAAGACATTTGGGACATCAAAGAGATCCTGAAGAAATATGGGAAGCCCAATATCCCGGTCTTTGCCAAGATCGAGAACCCCGAAGCGGTCCAAAAGATCGAAGAGATCGTGAAAGCCGCGGATGGCATCATGGTCGCTCGAGGCGACTTAGGCGTTGAAATCCCGCCAGAGCAAGTTCCGGTCGTTCAATCCAAGATCATCAAACTCTGCCGCAAATGCGGTAAGCCCGTCATCACGGCCACCCAGATGCTCGATTCGATGACCAATAACCCCCGGCCGACCCGAGCCGAGGTGAGCGACGTCGCCACCGCGATTAACGAAAGTTCCGACTGCGTGATGCTTTCGGGCGAATCTGCTTCCGGGCATTACCCGGTTGAAGCCGTCTTAATGCAAGCCGCGATTTCGCGGACGATGGAACAGTATCTTCCTTATGAGCAACTAGCCCGGGAAGCTTACGACACCAGCGAAGGCAGCGTGAACGACGCCATCGCAAACTCGATCGCCGATACCGCGCTTCTTATCGGAGCAAAGCTCATCGTGAACTTCACCGAAACCGGCAAGTCGACCTATCGGATCAGCAAGGCCCGTCCGTGCTGCCCGATCATTTCGGTCACCAATAGTCGCACCACGGTGATGCAATCCGCCTGGATGTGGGGTGTCTATTCGGTCTTACTCAAGACCAGCATGCCCGACTTCATCGAGGAGATGGAAGTCTTAGCCTTAAAGATCGCCCGGGACCTCGATATCCCAGCGGGCGAGCCGATCATCATCGCTGGCGGTACTCCGACCGGCGCCGGCAAAACCAACTTCATGCGCATTGTGAACGTGAACTCGGTGAAGGAATTGGAGTAACTAACCTCATGGAAGAGATCATTTCCCTCGATATCGGCGGGACCAATACCCGCTGCGCTCTCGTCGATTCGTCCTACGAAGTCGAAGCCATCAAGATCAATCCGACCGTAACCGGGACCCTTCAAGGGTTCCTTGATTCGGTCGCCGCGATCATTAAAGAAGTCGCCCCCGATCCGAAAGTGGCCAAGGCGATTGCGATCGGGGTGCCGGGCCGGGTCCGCTATGACGGCTACATCTACGCCCTTCCCAATATTCACATTGAGGCGATCCCATTAGCCGCTTATCTCCACGATCTTTTTAAGATGCCGGTCTATGTCAAAAACGATGCCGAGGTCGCGGCTTTAGCCGAATCGAACGTCGGGCCCTACAAGATTTATAAATCTCTCTACTTCATCACGATTTCGACCGGGGTCGGTGGAGCGTTATGCGTCGACGGTAAGCTCCGCAACAGCTCCTACGAAGTCGGTCATACCTTGATGGAATGCCATGGCGAAATCCATGAAGCCGAGCATATGCTTTCCGGGGCTTATCTCACCCGCTTAGCGAAAGCCAACGGGGTCGATATCAAAGACGCCCACGAGTTTTTTAACCTGGTGAAAGCCAAAGACCCGAAGATCATGCCGACCTATGAAGACTGGATCAAACTCCTGAGCCAATTCATCCAGATGAATCAGGATAACTTCCAACCCGATATCTTCACCCTAACCGGTGGAGTCATGAAGTCGGCGGACATCTTCTTTGAAGACCTCCGGAAGGCTTGCCCCCACTCCCACCTTGAGAAATGCGCGTTCGACCAAGAGGCTGGACTGATTGGAGCCGCGGTCTACGGTTTCCAACAGACCAAGTGAAAAATCGAGGAAAGATGGGGACAATTCCCCATCTTTTTTTGTGGGTTAAGTGACTATTCTAATTTGGGTTTTCTCAAAATTGTCTGGACACGATATGGTCGAATATGGTCGTACCCTTTCTTCATTTTGACTCACCGTGAAAGTCCTTTCATTGACAATCCTGAAACTGGTTCTTGTAATCAAAACAAGGGAAGCGAATAATAAAGTGCTTACAAGGAGGCAACCTCTTGTATGAAAAGCATCAACAAAGACGGTTCCGTTAACAAGTTCTCACAGATTCGGGAAAAACAAAAAGCCCTGATCCTCAAAAACGCCTTCAACCTCTTCTTGACTCGTCCTTTCTCGGAAATCACGATGCAAGACGTCGCCAATAAAGCGAAGATTTCGCGGCCGACTCTCTACAAATACTTCGATAACATCGATCAGATCATCTTAACCCTCGAAGAGAGCATTATGAAACAGCTTCTCGAGGATACCGGGAAGCAAGTCTCCATTCAGCCGAAGAACGGCAAGGAAGTCGTCCTTAACTTTGCGCGGACTAATTTTGAGCAAGCCCAACGAAAAGGCGAAGAATTCTATTTCATCTCGCTTTTTGATAACTACAACCACTCCCGTTCCGGCGACGATTCCATGAACGAAAAATATCGGGACGTCTTCAATAGCGATTCCTTATTCGCCCACCTGATTCAAAATGGTCAGGCCGATGGTTCGATCCGGAAGGAACTCGACCCCCATCGAACCCTCTTCATGATTCTTAACACCGTCACGGCCCTTAACCTCCGCTTCGCCACGATCGGAAACAAAGGGTTACCGAAAGATAACTCCCTCACGGTCAAAGATATCGAGGATGAATTCCTCGCGATGGTTGATTCCTATTTGACTCCGCGTGCCTAAAGCAAAACAAAAACTCTCGGTGATCCCGAGAGTTTTTTTGTTGCTTCCTTAGAGAACGAGCTCGAGCACCATCATGAGGGCGAACCCGGCCATGAAGGCCCATAAGCCATAATGCTCGTAACCGCCTTTTCTCGCTTCGGGGAGTAGTTCATCCAAGGTGACGTAGATCATCGCACCCGCCGCAAAGCTAAGGAGCCATGGCGTCACCACGGAAAGCTGGGCGAGGAAGAGACCGGCGATGGCGAAGATCGGTTCCACCACCCCCGACATCGTCCCGAATAAGAAGGCTTTGCCTTTCCCCATCCCTTCGCCATAAAGCGGGATGCTGACCGCCGCGCCTTCCGGGACATTTTGAATCGCGATGCCGATCGCTAAACTTAAGGCCGCATAGCCCAAAGCTTGGGTATTTCCGCTTAAAGCTAAGCCGCAAGCAAAGCCAACCGATAACCCTTCGGGGATATTGTGGATGGTCACCGCCAAGAAGAACTTAAAATTCTTCGACATCGCGAGGGTTTTCGGCCCTTCTTCGGTCCCGGTCGATTCATGGAAATGCGGGACCACTTTGTCGAGGAGATAAAGGAGACCGCCGCCTAAAAGAAACCCGACCACCGGGGCGACATAACTCCAGGAAGGATAAAGGTTCTGGCTCTCTTTGATCGAAGGGAGCAATAGCCCAAAAAAGCTGGCGGCGATCATGATGCCGCCGGCAAAGCCCAAGATCAGGTTGTTGACCTTGTCGGTCAGATTCTTCCGAAAGAAGAAAACGAAGGAGGAGCCTAAGGTCGTGGCGAGGAAGATCACGGAGATCGCGATCACGGAAAGCCAAATGTTATTCATACTCCACCACTATAGAAGCGGATAAAGAAAAGGCAAGCCAAGCGGCTTGCCTTAGCGTTCCTTTTATCGAGGAATTACTTATTGAAACGGAAGGCTTTGATGCCCGGATAGACCGCGTTGTCGCCGAGATCTTCTTCGATCCGAAGGAGTTGGTTGTATTTCGCAACCCGCTCAGTGCGGTTGGGCGCGCCGGTCTTGATCTGCCCCGCGTTAAGCGCGACGACGAGGTCGGCAATCGACGTATCTTCGGTTTCGCCGGAGCGGTGGCTCACGACGGCGGTATAGCCGGCGTTTTTGGCCATCTTGATCGCGTTGATCGTTTCGGTCAGCGTGCCGATCTGGTTCAGCTTAATGAGGACCGAGTTGGTCGCGCCAAGCTCGATGCCCTTCTTGATGTATTCGGTATTGGTGACAAAGAGGTCGTCGCCGATGAGCTGGACTTTGTGTCCGAGCTGCTTGGTGAGTTTGACCCAGCCATCCCAATCGGATTCGCCTAAGCCGTCTTCGATCGAGATGATCGGATAAGTCTCAACGAGTTTCGCCCAGTGGGCAATGAGTTCATCGGTCGTGAAGTCTTTGCCCGACTTCGGCTGATGATAATGACCCGGTTTGCCTTCGACAAGCCATTCGGAAGCGGCCGCGTCCATCGCCAAGAAGAAATCCTTGCCCGGGACATAGCCAGCCTTCTTGATGCCTTCGATGATGAGATCGAGGACTTCTTCATCGGCGCCGGTCGCGGTGTTCGGGGCAAAGCCACCTTCATCGCCAGCACCAGTGCTGAGTTTCTTTCCCTTTAAGATGCTCTGAAGAGCATGGAAGACTTCGGTCGACCAGCGGAGCGCTTCGCTCCAAGAGGGCGCGCCAACCGGCATAATGAGGAATTCTTGGGAATCGATGTTATCGAACGCGTGAGCGCCACCGTTCATGATGTTCATCATCGGAACCGGAAGCGTATTGGCCGAAGTGCCGCCGATAAAGCGGTAAAGCGGTTCGCCGAGCGACTCGGCAGCCGCATGGGCGACCGCTAGCGAGACGGCAAGGATGGCATTCGCGCCTAAACGCGACTTATTGAAGGTGCCATCGAGTTTGATCATCGTATGATCGACTTTGGCAGTATCTTTGGCGTCTAAGCCAAGGATGGCTTTTTGAATTTCTCCATTGATGTTCGCAACGGCTTTGCTGACGCCTTTGCCGCCGAACTTGCTCTTATCGCCATCCCGAAGTTCGATCGCTTCGCGGCTTCCGGTGGAAGCTCCTGAGGGCGAAGAGGCTCTCCCGATCGTTCCGTCGGCGAGGGTGACCTCGGCTTCGACGGTCGGATTGCCGCGCGAATCGATGATTTGGCGGCCATAGACCTTGACGATTTCTTGTCTGTTCATGGTTCTAGATTGTTCTCCTTTTAGATACCGCGCTTATTATACGCGGGCGCGAGGGAAGGTGACAATAAAAAAGCCCCGAAGCGTAAGGCCTCGGGGCGAGACGATCCGAAAAGACTAGGCGAGTAAGACGATGCCGAGGATTCCGCAGCCGACCACGCCGACGAGCAGAACAACGCTCACGATCCAGCCGATGGTGCCTAAAATCCGGCCGGTCTTCGCTTTGCCACCTTCACTGGCAGCTTCTTTGCCGTATTTGGCCGCCTTTAAGCCAAGAATGAGCGCAGCGATCAAAAGAATCAAACCGCAAACGAGACAAGCGATGACACCACCCATGAAGGTTGCTTTAAGGGCGGCCAGCTCTTCAGCCGTGCACGTATGAGCGGTCGGGTTGGCGTTCGAGGTGCAGGTGGCATTGTTGGTGCTCAGTGCCTTATAAGAAATGCCGAAAACGGCTTCGACGATCGGAAGGGCGATGCATTCGATCGCGAAAACCAACGAAATGATGCCTTCAACTAACGCCTTGACTGGATGGAGTTCTTTCTTTTCTTCTTCTGCCATAAATTTGTGTTAAGGATTAATCCCCTCCTTTATAGAAATATCATGAAGAGATGCCCCTTCAAAAACAAGAGGGTCGATACCAAATGTCATGATTTTGGTTTCATTGCACCACCGTAGAGCCCGTGCAATAATTAAGTATTCGATCGCGTCAATTTATAGGAGCATTCCATTTATGCACATTTCCTCGAATTCCCCGCTCTTATCGTTAAGAGCGTTCAGTCCGTCTCTTTTTTCTTCGAGCAGTTCCTCCTCGAGTTCGCTCGATGGCACCTTCTTAGGGATGCCGGGCTGGCTCGTCCTCACCCTCTTAATTGTCTTTGGTGTCCTCACACTCGCCCTAGCCGGCACCCTCATCTACGTCTTGCTCCGTCAAAAGAAAATGAAAGCCCTTGAAGCGGAGAAGGAAGCCAATTCCGCCCAAGCGGCCGAGCTCCTCGCCATTCAAAAAGCCGCGCTCACCAAGAACCTTTTCTTCAGCAACGTCAGCCACGATATGCGGACCCCGCTCGATGCGATGATCGGCTTCGCCAAGCTCTCCGAAAAGGAAACCGATCCGGTCAAACGGGCCGATTATTTCCGGAAGATCGCCAATGCCGGCAAATTGTTGAGCGACCTTCTTAATGACACGATGGAGCTTTCGAAGATCGAGGCGGGCAAGATCGAACTTCGGCCCGAACCGATCGATAATTTATCCTTCTATCAAGAAGTGGTCGATGATGTCCAGCCTGCCGCGGCGGCCAAAGATATCGAGTTGCGGCTCCATGATGATGGCCTAGTGGGCCGCACGATCATGGCCGATCGCCTCGACCTCGAGAAAATCTTGTTGAACCTCTTATCGAACGCGGTCAAGTACACCCCGAAAGGGGGCCACGTGACCCTCACGATCGCTTCCTTAGCGGTCCAGGCCGATGGGGTCCCCGATACCGAGATCGAAGTCAAAGACGATGGCATCGGCATCTCCCCGGCCTTCTTGCCCTATGTTTTTGAACCCTACTCCCAGGAGCAGCGGCCCGGCTATGAAGGCTCCGGGATCGGCTTAGGGCTTTCGATCGTGAAGACGTTAGTCGAGAACATGAAAGGGACCATCACCTGCGAATCGGTCGAAGGGAAGGGCACCACTTTCACCCTCCACTTCCATTTCCCCACCGCGAAAAACGCGGCGATCGCTTCTTCGAAAGACCACCTACAAGGACGAAGATCTGCGCGAGAAGCGGGTCTTGGCCTGCGAAGATAACGCCTTAAACCGCGAAGTGATCGCGGGGTTATTAAAGAGTAAGAAGATGGAAGTCATCTTCGCCGAAAACGGCGATCAAGGCTACCACCTCTTCCAAGAGAGCCCCCTCTATCACTTCGATGCGATCTTGATGGACGTAAGGATGCCCGTCATGGATGGTTACCAAGCGAGCCGGATGATCCGAACCCTCGATCGGCCCGACGCGGTCTCTTGTCCGATCATCGCCTTGACCGCGGACGTCTTCCCAGTCGATATTCAACATTGCCATCAGGCCGGGATGAATGATCACGTCGCTAAGCCGATCGATCCCGATAAGCTCTTCGCCGCCCTCGCCCACGCGATCGCTGTGAAAAAAGCCGAATAACGAAAAAGAAAAAAACGCTCGCTCCGGCGGGCGCTTTTTTTGTTTTACCGATCGCGAAAGTTATCCTGGCCTTCCGTCGCTTCATCAATCATCTTTTGAAGCTGACGGGGGTCGCTATCGATTTGGCCGATGCTGGCGATGAGTAGGGTGATGAAGGCTCCGCTAATGATGAGGGTCGCCCCGGCCGAAGCGTAAGCGGCCAAATCAAAGGCCCAGCCGCTCCGTCCCTGGGCGTAGACGGTTTTGCAATAGAGGACGAAATCGGCGAGGAAATAAAGGGCGCAAAGGAAAGTGAGAACTAAGGTCACGACAATGAGGCCCTTTTTCCGAAAGAGCAGCCCGAAGAAGCCGAGGACCACCACGAGGACAATCGCGGCCGAGATCACGTAGGAGCCGACGAGGGCATCCTTGCCCGCCACGGTCCCAGCTCGGCCTTGAATCACTTGGATGATCGTGCCGTAATGGAACGAAAAGACCGCGAAATAACCGAAGAAAAAGGCGAACGACAGCGCGAAGAAAATCGAGAGATGACTTAAGCCTCCGATAATCGCAAAAAGAAGGCCGCATCCCCAAATCGCGGCGAAGATGCCATACCAAAGATTGAGCGAAGCATCGCTAGGGTCCTGGAGGTTATAGAGCATGAGGAAACTCGCTAAGGCGAAGAAAAGACAAGCAATCACGGAGAGAACGAGGTAGCCGGCTTCGCTCGATTCCTGTTTCATAGCGTCATCATACAACTTTTCACAGCAAGACTTGACTATCAAATGGTCAAGCCTAGAATAAATCTAGCTTTGATGGAGACACGCTTAAGTAACCGCAAGGTTGCATGAAGTACCACTCCGGAGCCGCCTAGGAAGACTAGGCCGCACCCTTCCGCGTTAAGGAAGAAGAGAAGAGCAGAACGATCGTTCTGAAATAAGGTGGTACCGCGCAGTTGGCGTCCTTATGGAAGGACGCTTTTTATTTGCTAGGAGGCAAATACATGAAAGTGAAGTACGCTGGAAAAGAATTCGAAATCGCCGATGGGGCCAATGGTTTCGATGCTGCGAAAGTCGTGGATCCCGAAAAGAAAAATAAAGCGCTTGCTTACAAGATCGGCGAGAAGATCTTCGATATGAGAGAGCCGCTTCCGCAGGAGGCTGACTTCGCCTACGTGATGCCCGAAGATCCCGAAGGCTTTGAAATGCTCAATCACTCCTGCAGCCACCTGATGGCTCAGGCGATCAAGCATCTCTATCCCAATGCCTTATTCGGCTTTGGACCGGCGATCGAAGAAGGCTTCTATTACGATATCGACTTCGGGGATGCGGTCGTGACCGAAGCGGATTTTGCCAAGATCGAAGCCGAGATGAAGAAACTCAGCAAGGACAACATTCCGTTCAAACGCCGCGAAATCTCGATGGCCGAGGCGTTAGACGTTTTCAAAGACAACCACTACAAGGTCGAGCACATTAAAGAACTCGAAGCTCCGATTTCGCTCTATGAGCAAGGCGACTTCACCGATCTTTGCCGCGGCCCCCACGTTCCGTCAACCGGCTATCTCAAGCACTTCAAGATTTTGAGTCTCGCTGGCGCGTATTGGCGTGGCGATTCGAAGAATAAGCAGCTGACCCGGCTCTATGCGACCTGCTGGCCGAGCGAAGAAGCTTTGGCCAACTATCTCCAGATTCTCGAGAAGCGGAAGGCTAACGACCACCGCAAACTCGGCAAAGAGCTCGGCTTATTCATGATCAGCGACTATGGCCCGGGCTTCCCCTTCTTCTTACCGAAAGGCATGATCGTGAAGAACGAACTCATCTCCTATTGGCGGGATATTCACCAGAAAGCGGGCTATCTCGAGGTCGAAACCCCGACGATGCTGAGCCGCGAACTTTGGGAGACTTCCGGGCACTGGGAGCACTACAAAGAGAATATGTACACCACCAAGATCGACGATAAGGATTTCGCGATCAAGCCGATGAACTGCCCCGGGGCGATGCTGGTCTACAATAACTCGATTCACTCCTACAAAGACTTGCCGGTTCGGATCGCCGAACTCGGCCACGTCCACCGCCACGAAGCTTCCGGCGCCTTAAATGGCTTATTCCGGGTTCGGGCCTTCACCCAAGACGATGCCCATATTTTGATCCGGTTCGATCAGATCGAATCCGAGGTCAAGAACATCATGGCCATCTTTGATGAGGTCTACAAAGTCTTCGGTCTCAGCTACAAGATCGTCCTGTCGACTCGGCCGGACAAAGACTATATCGGCACGGTCGAATATTGGGACAAATCCGAAGCGATCCTCGCTCAAGCCTGCAAAGACTCGGGCCACGAATACACGATCAATCCGGGCGACGGAGCCTTCTATGGCCCGAAGCTCGACTTCAAGCTCCGCGATTCGATGGGCCGGACTTGGCAATGTGGCACGATTCAGCTCGACGTGAACCTCCCGCACCGCTTCGGCTGCTACTACATCGATGAAAAGGGTCAGAAGGTTGAGCCAGTCATGCTCCACCGGGTCGTCTTTGGCTCGATCGAACGCTTCATCGGCATCATCATCGAGGAATATGGCGGCGCCTTCCCGACTTGGCTCGCCCCGGTCCAGTGCGCGGTTCTCCCCGTTAATGGCGAGGTCGCCAAGCACGAAGACTACGCGAAGAAAGTCGTCGCGGCCTTACAAGAGGCCAAAGTTCGGGCCGAACTCGAAGATAGCAACGACAAAGTCGGTTACCGTCTCCGTAACGCCCAAGTCCAGAAGATTCCGTTCACCCTCGTCCTTGGCGATAAAGAAGCCGAGAATGAGTCGGTGACCTACCGGATCTATGGCTCGGAGAAACAGGTGAGCGTCCCGCTTCAGGACTTCATCAAGATCATCCGGAAGTCGATCGACGACAAAGCCCGTTATTGAGCTTAACGAACACGAAAGCGGTGAGTCCTAAAAAGCCCACCGCTTTTCTTGATCCATCAAAAAAGCCCGGTCTTCCGGGCTTTTTGATCGCTAAGTTCTGCCTAATACGTTCCTTCGAGTAAACTCCGGGCGAGCCGATGTGACTCCCGAAGTGAGAGATGAAACTCCAAGGCGATGGCGTTCGCGAGCTTGTGGTATTGTTCCAGAACCTCCTCTAACGCTTTCTCTCCTTCGGGAGTTAAGCTGAGGGTCTTTCCTTGAACTTCCCAGCATAAACCCGCTTCGATCAAAACCTTCACCTCGGCTGAGACATCGGCCCGAGAAACCCCGAGGGAGGAGGCGATCTCAACCGCCTTGAAGTGATGGGGATCCCCTTCGGAAATAGCCAGGAGAATTCGTCGCTTCGTCGCCGCCTTCATGGCCGGCAATGAGGACAATGACCCTTGGCCTCAGCTTCCTTCGCTTTTTCGCGATGATACGCTTTCACGATCTTGGCTCCGCTTCCTTTGGAGCAGTCGCAGCCAGTGAGTTTCTCCCCTCGGGCCTTTTTGAGGACGAAGAAGAGAAGCAAGGCTACGAGGGTGAGGCTGAGGAACACGATCACTAAGAGATCGACCCAGTTCATTTAGGCCACCTCCGCTTTCTTCACGTGGTGCTTCACGTTATAGCGATGAATTCCGAATAACGCCCCGGCAAAAGCCGCCGCCCAAATGAAGGAAGTCCACCACCAGGTTCCCATCGTATAAATCGCAGCGGAGACGAGATACGCCGTCGCGAGCCAGAAGACGATCGTTCCTTTGAATTTGCCATCGGGCAATTCGGATTTCGCGGTCGCGGTCGCGGCGAAACAAGGAATCGCGAAGATGTTGAACGCGATGAAACTGATGAGACCAGGAATCCCGATCCCCGTGTCCTTCGCAATCGCAACCACATAGGCGATCCCGGCCGCTTTTTCATCGAGACTCGGATCGAAGACGTGACCTAAACTCGCCGCCAAAGTCCCGAAGGTCCCGATGACATTTTCCTTAGCGATCAGACCGCTAATCGCGGCGACGCCGAAGGTCCAGCCCGTTCCATCTTGGCCCCCATTCAGTTGCGAACCAAAGCCAAGCGGAGTGAAGATCGGCTGAATCAGTTTGCCTAAGCTAGCCAAGATCGAAGAGCCCATTTCTTCGTCGGCGAGGTACCCCCAGTTCCAAGCGAAATGGCTGAGGAACCAGATCAAGATGGTCGAAGCTAAGATGATCGTGAAGGCCTTCTTCACAAAGTGTTTCGTCTTATCCCAGACGTGAATTCCTAAGGCCCGGGGCTGAGGTAAGTGATAGGAAGGAAGTTCCATGATAAAGGGCGGGGTCTCGCCTTTTAAGGTCGTGTGGCGCATCAGGAGCACGCAGACGAGGGCGACCGCCACTCCGAGCAGATACATGGCAAAGGTCACCAATTCCGGATGGACCACTCCGAAGACTTCGGCTAAACAGCCCGTCACGGCCAAAATAATCGGAAGTTTGGCCCCGCAAGAGAAATACGGAATGACCCGGATGGTTGAAGTCCGTTCATTCGCGGTCGCCAAAGTCCGGGTGTTCATCATCGCGGGGACCGAGCAACCAAAGCCCATGATCATCGGTAAGAAGGCCCGGCCGGAGAGGCCGTATTTCCGGAAGATCTTATCCAGAATGAAGGCAATTCGGGCCATATAACCCGAATCTTCAAGGATGCTGAAAAAGAAGAACAGCAAGGCGATTTGAGGCAAGAAGCTTAGAACGGCAAATAAACCGCCCATGACCCCATCGCAAACTAAGCCGATCGACCAGCTGGCGGCTCCGGCGTTGCTCATGCCAGTCCGCGTGATATTGGAAAGCCAATCGGTGCAGTCGGTTAATAGGGACTGCAAGAAGACTCCGAGCGAGGCGATTCCTCCATTCGCAAAGAGACCGGCGAAAGGCCCGTCCCCGGGGAAAGTGGAATCCACTAACCCCATCGCATTGAGGTAAAAAAGGTCTTCGCTGAAGACAAAATGGAAGATCAAGAAGAGGAGAATGGCAAATAAAGGCAGAGCCACCCATTTATTGGTCAAGACCCGATCGATCCGATCCGATTTCGTCATCTTTTCCGAAGCTTTGCGGATCCGTTTGGTCTCGGTCGGAGCCAGATTGCTCGAGATATAACGGTAGCGGGCATCGGCGATGATCGCTTCAAAATCCTGGGCGAAGGTGGCATCGTGGAAACTCGCTTTATAAGTCGAAACCCGTTCAGACAAACTCGGTTCCAATTTCTTTTCGATCTCGTCGTCCTCGACCAGTTTGGTCGCGTGGAAGCGGGCGTTGGCAATCCCTTTTTTCTCGTAATCCTTGCTTAAGGAATCGATCAGATCCTGAACGAGGCAACTCTTTAAGAACGAACGGCCATGCCGCGGTTGCTCGCACTGACGTAGCGCGACGCCCATCAATAAATCGAGGTTGGTTTCTTTTAGAGCGGAAATCGCGACGACCGGCACCCCGAGGGCCTCGCTTAACTTCGCCGTATCAATCGCATCCCCATTTTTCGCCACCGCATCCATCATGTTCAAGGCAATCACAACCGGGACATCCATTTCAAGGAGCTGGGTGGTGAGATAGAGGTTACGTTCCAAATTGGTCGCATCGACGATGTTGATCACCCCATCGGGCTTTTCATCGAGGATATAGTTCCGCGACACCACTTCTTCTGGGGTATAAGGACTGAGAGAATAGATCCCCGGCAAGTCGACGATACTGGCGGATTCTCCCGTTTTTTTGTTCTTGTAGGTCCCGATCTTCTTTTCGACGGTGACCCCCGGCCAGTTTCCGACGTATTCGGAACTGCCGGTGAGCGAGTTGAATAAGGTGGTCTTGCCCGAGTTCGGGTTGCCCGCCAAAGCGAAGCGCTTCATTGCTTATCCCCCTTCATCCCTTCGGAACTCAAAATGACGAAGGCCGCTTCATCTTTCCGGAGCGTGAGTTCGTAACCGCGCAAGGTGATCTCTAAGGGATCGCCTAACGGGGCTTTCTTTCGGAGATAGACTTCGGCGCCTGGGGTGATTCCCATATCGAGCAAACGCCGTCTTATTTTTCCAGCGCCGTTAACGGAGACGATGATGCCGCTTTCGCCCATGGCGAAAGAATTCAGGTTCTTTTCCATACCTGTTTTTTATGTCCTTTCGATAATCGATTTAAGCGACGAAAATGGAACTCGAGACCGCGGTGTCGAAGGCCAAACGGCTCTCCTTCACCTTGCAGATCGTGCTGGCGCCGCAATGGGCGAGGACCTCGACTTCCGCATCCAGCGTAATCCCGAGGCTCTCGAGATGTTTTTTGGTTTTATCATCCGAGGCGATACGGATCACCCGTAAGCTCTGACCAGCTGGAGCTACCCTTAATGGCATAGTTCTTCCTCCTGAGTTAGGTATAACTAACTTCGGTGATACTATACCACGCATCTCCCTTGAAGTGAGCATCGAGTTAGTCTAAACTAACTATCAAAAGAAATAAGAGGCTTTTTCTCGGCAACATTCGTCAAATGGAGTTAACAAATATGGATATTTATGAATCGGGCGAAGACTATTTGGAACGCATTTTGATGCTCGAAGAAAAGAAAGGGATGAACCAGGTTCATGCCGTTGATTTGGCCCAGAGTTTCGGCTATAGCAAGCCCAGCGTCTCTCTCGCCTTAAAAAAACTGAAGGCGACTGGCTATCTCGACTTCGGAAGCAAAGATGAAATTCTTTTAAGCGAAAAAGGCCGAAATATCGGCGAAAAAACCTATGAACGTCATCGGGTGATCGGGGCGGCTTTAGTTTCATTAGGGGTCGACGCGACCACCGCTTATAAGGATGCTTGTAAGATGGAACATGACCTCTCGGAAGAAACGTTCCAAGCCTTGAAGAAGCATTATCTCGAAAAGGAAAAAAGGAACTAAACGAAAAGAAAGCCCGGTGCAAGGCCGGGTTTTTTGGAAATCAGCTCACCAATAATAGGCAGAGGCCCCGATCGCGGCGTATTCGCCGGTCTCATCATCGCGGTGGCTCGCATCGACCGCGATCGCTAAGGCGAGCAAAGCGAGTTCATCTTTCGGATCGACTGCGGTGAGATAGAAGGTGTTATGCAAGCTTAGCAGCTTGCGTTGGACTAAGCCGATCGAGGTGCCGTCTTGCTTTTGGACTTCATAGTTCCAGTCCAAGATATCGCCTTTGATCATGCAATCCATGAAGTCGACTTTGAACTTCGCCTGGAACCACGAGAACTTCTCTTTGATCGTGCCTTTTAATTCCCCGGCGATGTAGATCTCATAGGTATGAAGGAAACTCCAGACTTTCTCTTTGATGAAAGCGACTTCGTTGCCGTTAAGATCGTCGATATGAATCCGATGGCCCAAGGACCAAAACTCGCCATAGACCCGATAAACTGGGCGTCCTTCGGCGTCATCCACGTCGTACTTCTCGGTCCAGCTGAAGATTCGTTCTTGAATCGTTAAAGCCATAAGTGTTTCCTTGCCTTGTCTTTATATTTTAAGGGTTTTTGCCAAAAAGAAAACGCCCCCTTAAGGGCGCATCTTTCCCAATTTTCACTCCGGATCTTCGAAGTTCCCGGGCTTGAAGGTCCGGTTCATATTGGCTTTTTCCATCGAGAGCAGTTTCTTCTTGAGTTCGATCCCGCCTTGATAGCCGACGAGGTCGCCTTTTTTCCCGATCACGCGGTGGCAGGGAATGAATAAGGGGATCGGGTTGCGGTTCACCGCCATCCCGACCGCTTTGGCCGCTTTCTTATCGCCGACCGCTTCCGCGACTTCTTCGTAAGTCCTTGTTTCCCCATAGGGGATCGTCAATAAGTATTGATAAACCTTGAGTTCGAACTCGGTGCCTTCAGGTTTTAAGCGGACATCGAACGATTTGCGTTGCCCGAAGAAATATTGGTTGAGTTCCACGATCGCATCATAGAGAACGGTGTTCTCTTCATTCGAGGCAAGCGGAATATCGACCGCACCAAATTTAAGGCCCAAAATGGCCTTATCATCGACGATGATGGTGACATCACCGGCTGCGGTATCGTAAACGGCATAGCGAAGAGCCATGATCCCTGTTTGCCTGCTTTCATATATATTAATAGCCATTTTCAAAGAAAAGAGCAAGTGACCCCCTCCTTCTTTTAGAAGGAAAATTCCGCCGCCAAAGTAGAATATGTTATGATGATTTCAGAATTTGAGGGCGATGCGTTTTGAATCGCTAGAGCTCAGCGAGAATGAGCTCACTCGCCCCTTATTTGCGGCTAAAGGCAATCCCGTTCCCATTGGGCAAGCGGATGAGTCCGTCCTTCACTAAAGGAAAAGTAAGTCTTTGAGGCATCCGTTACAGCCTCGATGGCTTATTTTTTTCGTTTACGGGCCACCCTTTGAACAAAACGAAATTCCCAAAAGGAGGAATTTCATCATGGGAAATAATCCGATTGCCGTTTTTGTTAACGGCGAACTTCATCTGAACGTCCAAGTGGACGAAGCACACGATACCGTGTGGTTGAATGAAAAAGAAATGGGACAACTTTTTGGCGTCAACCATCAAGCGGTAAATAAGCACATTTTGGCTATTTATCGCTCAAATGAGCTCGATAAACCCTCAACTAGTTCCAAAATGGAGATAGTTGAAAATGCCGTGTCATCCCCAAACAAGAAAGCGGCCTACTACAATCTTGACATGATCTTAGCAGTTGGCTACCGAATTCACTCGCCAAACGGTACCGCTTTCCGTCATTGGGCTTCATCAGTTTTGAAGGACTACCTTCTCAAAGGCTACGCCCTGAACCAAAGCCGACTCGCTCAACTCGAAAAACAAGTCAAAATCTTTGAGATTGCCGCTCGCGCCGAGAGCCTTTCGACCGAGTCCAAAAGCGAATTCTTCGATTTGCTCACCGACTTTGAAAAAGGATTGATTCTGCTCGACGATTTCGATCATCAAAGTTTCCCTAAGCAAGCCGGAGGTCAAAAAGCCACCTACCAGTTAACTTATGAAGACGCGAGAGCCTTGATTGATGCGTTGCCATTTAGCCAGAGCAGCACCCTATTTGGCAAAGAAAGAGCAGAAGGCCTTTTTAAAGGATCAATTGCCTCAATCTATCAAACCTTTGATTATCAAGAGGTCTACCCCACCTTAGAAAGCAAAGCGGCCCATTTGCTTTACTTTTTAGTCAAAGACCATGGCTTCTTAGACGGCAACAAGCGAATCGCCGCTACTCTTTTCATCTATTACCTGAAAAAGAATGGGGCTCTCGCACCGGAAGGACCAAAGACGATTTCGCCCACCACTCTAGCGGCCACCACGCTTCTTATCGCTGAAAGTCACCCTGAGGAAATGGAATTGATCCTTTCCTTCATCCTTGGAGTCATCGGATAAAATAGCTCGATTCACGCTTTTCGCCAGTCAAAGGGGTGAGAGTTTTCGGACTCTCACTCCCAGCTTTCGTTTAGCTCTAAATAATGAACAAAAGGTAAGCAATGATGCATACTTTATCGCATTATTGAGCGATTTCCTTCGATGACGTGGAACTTATTCCAAAATGGAATATTCTTGACTTTTATATTTATTAGTTAGTATTAGACTTATTAGAAATATGTTTGTAAACGTTTTAATCGCGAAAAACGGTCCTTCTCCTATCGCTTTTGTCTATTCCATTCGGATATATGGTCTCTTCTAAAGAAGCCCCGGCACGATTGTTGTTGCATCTTCGGGAGAAATGCGGATAATAATCGTTGTCGATAAAACGTAGAAAGCAGTCGCTCACCGGTGACTCGCCAGATTCTCCTCGAGAATTGGCTTGAACTACAAGAAGAACAAACTTCAAGTAAGATACACCGGACCCGCAGACTGCAGGCCCGTTTTTTATCGCCAAGGAGGACATTACCCATCGCTTACTTCAATAACCCGAGTCACCCTCGTCCCGAGAAGCGCTATGACCCGATCAATGAACACATCCATTACCCGGAAGTGCTCGTGATTGGACCCAACGGTGAACAGTTAGGCAAGATGCCGAGCCGCCAAGCTAATGAGCTGGCTGCCAGCTATAATCTCGACCTCTTCTGCGTCGCCCCGAACGCTAACCCGCCCGTCTGCAAGATTCTCAACTACGGCAAATACCGTTTTGAGCAGCAGAAACAGGAACGGATCTCGAAACGGAATCAGCACGTCGCTGAGACCAAGCAAATCCAGTTGCATCCGAATATCGGAATTCACGACTTGGAGACCAAGGCCCACCACGCGCATGACTTCTTAGAAGAAGGAGACAAAGTTCAGGTTTCCGTGGTCTTCAAAGGCCGCGAAATGGCCCACCAAGAAATTGGCGAGGACTTGATGAAGAAGTTCATGGACCTCATGAGCGACGTCGCCACCGTCGAAAAAGCCCCCTACTGGGAAGGCAAATGGTACAACGCCGTTCTTGCAGCGAAAGCCAAGAAATAAAGGAGGAACTTAGCATGCCCAAGATGAAGTCGAAACGCGCTTTGATGAAACGCGTTAAAGTCACCGGTTCCGGTGCCTTAAAGAGAAAGCACGCCTATATGGGACACCTTGCCCCGAATAAGACGCACAAGGAGAGACGTCAGTTACGTAAGAGCGGATTGGTCGACAAGACCGATTATGGCCGCATTAAGTATCTGATCGCGAAATAAGGAGAAATAAACCATGGCAAGAGTCAAAGGTGGCACGGTTACCCGCGCCCGTCGCAACAGAGTCCTTCACCAAGCGGAAGGGTACTTCGGATCGAAGCACATCCTTTTCAAAACCGCGAAGGAACAAGTCTGCCACAGCTTACGCTACGCCTATATCTCGCGTCGCTTAGTGAAGAGAGATTATCGGAAGCTCTGGATTCGCCGGATCAACGCGGCTTGCCGCGTGAACGACATCTCCTACAGCAAGTTCATGGATGGACTCAAGAAGAACAACGTGAACATCAACCGTAAGATGCTCTCCGAACTCGCGATTAACGATCCGAAAGCCTTCTCCGGCCTCGTTGAGACGGCGAAGAAAGCTCCGGCAAAAGCTGCCGCGAAGTAATTCGCAAAACAAAAAAAGAGAGCCGTTCTCGTTAAGAGGACGGCTTTTTTTGTCATTGTCTAAATCGCTTTTAGTTTGGGCTTCTGATCGCTTGAGTCTCAGAAAATGGGACCCTATTTTCATCATTTTTGCGTAACTAACTGTACTAAAAATACACTTAGTCGAGCAAATATACTATTTTTCCTGAATCTTTGCGAAGACTTCTTGGCCATGGCTCATGTAGATGGGCTTCGCCTCATCGATACATTTCTGGACGAGCGGGGCCCAGTCGAACTTGCTCTCGAAGTATTCGCAATCCTTGAGGTGAGGATGGGTCTTCGGGGCTTTCGGCTTAAAGATGGTACAGCAATCTTCGTAGGGACGAATCGAGATCTCGAAGGTTCCGATCCGTTCGGCGGTTTGGATGATCTGAAGCTTATCGCTGGTGCAGAGAGGGCGAAGAATCGGGAAATTGGTGACCGCGTTGATCACGTCCATCGATTCGAGGGTTTGCGAAGCGACTTGGCCAATCGCTTCGCCAGTCGCAATCGCGAGGCACCGGTTCTTTTGGGCTAGCCCCACCGCAATCCGCATCATCATCCGCCGCATGATCGTGATGCAATAGGGTTCATCGACGTACTTATAGATCGCTAACTGGAGTTCGGTGAATGGAATCACGTTTAGTTTGATATCGGCTTGGTAGACGTTGAGCTTCTTGAGGAGATCCTTCAGTTTATCGAGGACCGCTTCCGAGGTATAGGGCGGAGCGGCGAAATGGATGCATTCGATTTTGACGCCGCGCCGGAGCAAGGAATATCCGGCGACGGGCGAATCGATGCCGCCGGAAAGAAGGAGCATCACTTTGCCATTCATCCCGAGGGGATAGCCTCCGGCACCAGGATAATCATGGCTCGAAAGATAGATCGCGTCCTTCCGGACATCGATCGCTAAGGTGATATCGGGGTGATGGATATCGACTTTGAGGGCGGTATGGTCGAGCAGATAATCCGCGACCGCGCAGCTTAAATGATAACTATCGAGCGGATAGGCTTTATCGGCGCGCTTGCTTTCGCATTTAAAGGTCTTCCCCGGCTCTTTAGATAAGAGTTCGAGCGCTTGGGTTTGGAGTTCCGCTAAGTCGCGGGAGCCGCGGTAAACGAGCGAAATCCGCTGGATTCCCGCGATCTCTTGGAGTTTGAGGAGAATCGGCTCCGGGGCTTCGCCATTCAAAGCCACCACGATGTGGTCGCGGTTGCTGCGATAGCCGAGTTTTTCATCACTTAGGGCATCTTTGATATTCTTAAGAAGTTGCCGAATAAAGGCGCGCTTATTGTCACCCTTCGTCGAGAGTTCGCCATAGTGGATCAAAAAGGAATCAAAGGCAATCATCGGTCATGGACCTCCTGAAGAATCTCGTCGAGGGCCGCTAAGAAAGCATCGACTTCCTCGAGGGTGTTGCGGGCGGAGAAGCTGATGCGGATGCCATTGCTTGCTAAGGCATCATTTTTTCCGATCGCTTGGAGCACATACGAGGTCTTTTCAAACTTGCTATTGCAGGCCGAAACGGTCGAAACATAAATCTCTTTCCGCGATAAGGCTTCCATCACGACGCTAGCTTTCTTATGGACCAACGAGAAGTTGACCACATAGGGCGAGCCATTCTCGGGGGAATTAATCACGATCCCAATCCGTTTAGAAAGTTCATTCACCAAGTGATCGCGGAGCACTTCGACATAATGTTCATTTTGGCTGATTCTTTGGTAAGACAGCATCAAAGCGGTCGCTAAGGCCGCATCCCCCGCCACATTATCGGTTCCCGCTCGGAAGCCATATTCTTGTTCGCCACCAGAAACGAGGGACTGGAAGGCTAAATTCTTGCGATAAAGCAAGCAACCCGTTCCTTTGGTCGCCCCGAACTTATGACCGGAGAAAGAAATCAGATCGGCCGGAGAATAATCCAAATCCACTTTGCCCATCGCTTGGGTGGCATCGACGTGGAAAAAAGCTTTGGGGTGCTGATGGACCACCGCGGCTAAAGCGTTTATGTCATTGATCGAGCCGATTTCGTTATTGACCGCCATGATCGAAACCAAAATCGTCTGGTCGTCCATCGCTTCGGCTAAAACCGCGGGGTCAACCGTGCCATCGCTTCGGACGGGGAGCACCACCACGGTATAACCAAAATCCTTTTCGAGTTGCTTGACGGTATTAAGGACCGCGGGATGTTCCACCGCATCGGTGATGATCTTTTTGCCGCGGTTCGCGTAATGAAAAGCGACCCCTTTAATCGCGAGGTTATCTGACTCACTCGCTCCGGAACAAAATAAGCAACGATGGGTCTTTTCGAGTTTTAAAGAGACGAGGACGCTCGCGCGGGCTTCCTCAAGAATTTGGAGCGCTTTCTCCCCGAAATAGTGATTGGCGGAAGGGTTAGCAAAATCGGTCTCGTTGATTTTTGTGAAGACGGTCAAAGCCTCTTTAAAAGGAGCCGTGGTCGCCGCATTATCAAAATAGATCATGAGGGTTTATTCCTGACCGCGAATCCGGCGAAGGGCCTTCACGGTTTCTTCGTAGCTTCGGGCAAAGTCACCCGAGAAATAGAGACCTTCGGTTTGGAGAAGTAACGTATTCACTTCGCCGAGATGTTGACGGTCACGGTTGGCGTAGATGATCGAAGCTTCGGCCAGTAACATCTGCTGGTAATCGTGGGCGATATTGTGGAGCACTTCGTCCCCGGTCGTCTTTAATTTGGAAATCAGTTCATCGACCTTCACCACATCGATCGGGAGGCTAAGCAAGGTCGTATAGGCTTCGCCGATGACGTTATAGAGCTCGCTGATCGCCGGCATGTAGCGATTGCTGACCGATTCGATGCCGATGTCGCGGATGCTCTTCTCGGCCGCTTTGAATTTCGCATAGTACTCGGTGATCGCGCTTAAAGCGCCTTCGCTATCTTCCTTAAGGGAAGAAAGGTAACGCTCAAAGTCATCGATCGAAACGGCGGCTTGGTCGGTTTCATCCCGTAGGGTGTGCATTTTTTCAACGAGGAGCGAATAGGGTTGCTTGGTCCCCGAGTGGATGAAAGTGTCGAGGCTCCGCTTGGTCGCCCCCGCCTTATTGATCTGATTTTTGATCCCGTCAATTTGGACTTGCTCCTCATCGGTGATGAGATAGATTTTCTTCACCGCGGGAAGACCATTGCAAAGCTTGATGTACTTCTTCTCGATTTGGGTGTCCTTTTGATAGATCCCATCGCATTCCTGCTCGAAGGTGAGGCGGGCTTGCTTTTCTTTATCGAAAGCGACGAAGAACTCTTCGATCCGCGAAAGAATCGCATCGATTTCGGTCTGGACCCCTTGGAGTTCAAAGCTCTGAACCCGTTTGGTGAGATCGGCCAATTCGTTTTGCATCTCTTCCATGCTGCCCTTCACCATCAAATGGTGGAGCGGGTATTCAGCCGCAGTCATTTCTTCGTAACGGTTCTCGAGGGATAAGAGTTTATCCGGGATCACCGACTGAATGCTGATGCAGACACTCGGGAGTTCGACGAAGACCTTCTCGAGTTCTTTGATGACCGCCGAAATCTGGGGGAGGATCGCTTTGGCTTCATCGTATTGGGCCGACTCGACATAGCCTTCGAAATCCTCGAAGAGTTTCTCGAGGTTTTTAAAGACGGTGTCGAAAGAAGCGGCGACCAGGGTGAGGTCGGCTTGCTTCACGTAATAATCCTGTTTGATCTTCCGAAGTTCTTCCTTCAGCTGCAATGATTGCTGCCGGCAGTCTTCTTCCGGCTTCACCACCGCGAGCAAGTCATTATTGAGAACATTCACTTCCGCTTCATAGTTCGCGAGGGTCTCACGAGCTTCCGGGAATTTCTTCTTGAGCTCTTTGTACTTATGATCGCTTAACGCGTCCTTAAGGCTATTGATCGAGGCTTGGGCAATCGCATCGCTCTTATCCCGAATGTCCTTGTAACGTTTATTGAACTTCATGTGGATATCGACGTAGAGGAGGTTGGTCCTCGCGATGATCTCCAACCGTTTCACGAATTGGCTATCCTGGCCAAAAAGGAGGGCGTGCAAATATTCGAAGCGTCTTGAAATCTCCCGGACTTGTTTCTTAGCCCGGTTATGGGCGAAGACCGTGAAATTCAATAAAATCAACAGGCCGATGAAGCAGACTCCAAGGACCGATCCGAGAATAATCCAACCTAAAGTATCCATAACGAGGATACTATAACACTCGCGCGCACTCGTACGGGAGAACGTTTTTAAAATTCGTGAAATTCTTTCGAAGGAGACCGCCGATAAAAATATACTACTTCATATATGAGATTGGTGTTATATTATAAGTAAGCGTCGTTCTTTTTTGGAGGAAGCCTTTATGAGTCAATATGCATCGAATTTCGCGATTACCAACCCGATTTTAAGCGGGGTCGCCACCATCATGGAAAAGGCGGGAGCCCTCTCGGATTCCCAATCTCTTTCCCAAATCAAAGAACGGGCAATGCTAAAGCCTTCCTTCTTGCCGAAAGACCCCTTTGATCCCGCCGGCTATTTAGCGGAAGCCAAAGCCCGGGAAAAAAGCGTGAAGGACATCTCTCCTTTATTAAAGAAGCTCTTCCTTTGGGCCAAAAAGAGCAAAGCGATGATGAACCCTTTGCTTCTTTCCGCCGTCTTCACCTATATGCTGACCGCATTAGGACCTTTAAAGAAAGGGAACGAAGAGTTGGCGTTAGCGTATGGAAAAGCCGTGTTAGCCCCCTACCGCAAAATCTTTGGTTATCTCCCCTACGAAAAGCGGGTCCTTTCGAATCCGAAAGCCAGTTTAAAAGCCCTCAATCTATCGGGCGATTCTGGCGATTGCGGCCCCTATATTCTTTTCATCTTCGAGCAGATTTCTGGCGCGTTAGACGATGCCCGTCGGGGCTTACGTTCCATCACGAAAGAGCAGACTCAGCTCGAGAAGAAGCTCCTCGGTGTCATGCGGCCGAAAGTCTCTTATAGCAGCAAAGAAATCATGGAGAAACTCGGCTTAAAGAGCCGGGTCGCCACCAAACGGAATTATCTTGAACCCGCGATTAAAGATGGCCTCATCAAGATGACGTTGCCTAGCAAGATTAATTCGCCACTTCAGCGTTACATCAAAAAGTAAAATCGGAACGAAGACCTTAAAGCCCATTGCCTCGAAAAGCCGGTTTTTTAGAGCTTTGGTTTTTCTGGAGCTTGGAAAAGGTAATAATGCTTCGCGACTTTAAGTAAGGGCCGCGCCAAAAGGGCGACAATGATCGCACTGCCCATCCCGACGAGGAATCGGATCAAAGTCTCGAGCCATACCACCGCAACCGGGTAACCGATAATGATGGCGTCAAGATATAGCGCCAAGGTGTTGGCGGCCGTCGTCAATAACGCGGCGATGACGATGGTGAGGTAATAGATGACCTGATGGTTTTCTAAGGCCTCGCCTTTCTTTTTATAGAAATATCCAACGAGAGCGATGGTTAATCCCCGAATGAGAGGAGGTAACATCCAGATCGGGGTGGTTAAGGTGAGTCCATAGCCGAGGAGCTGATTGAGGAATTCGCCAAGTAAGGCCACCACCACGGTCGAACGAACCCCAAGAAGCAAGGCGGAAATCACTAAAGGAAGCGAAGCTAAAGTCAAATGGATGTTCCCAATCGGGAAACTGAGTTTTGCCAAAAGAAAATAAAGGGCGATGAACATCGCATCCAGGCACATTTTCGCGACGAGATTGTTCTTGATAAAAAGGCCCTCCGTTTTCAAGGCCTTGGATATTCTATCATCGCGTTTGAAAATTGCGAGAAGAACGAAAAAATAGGCCATGATAGGCCTATTTTATGTTGACGGAGTTAGAAATCAAAAATGGTGGGAGCCATCGTCGTTGGGGTCGAGACCCTTGTAGTCAGGAGTCGGGGCGACGCCCGCAGCGTTTTGAAGGGGCGTTAGTGCGGCGTTAAAGGCCTTATAGTCGGGAACGAAATGGCCCTTTAGATCGAGATAGGCTGGGGTTTCGATCGCTTGCTTTTGGAGGAGCGTTTGTAAGAAGGGATAGTCGCCTTTTAAACCCCGGCTCCAATAACGCTGGCCCGAAACGTCAAAGCCAAGTTGATAACGGCCATGGCCTAGGGGCTTCACTTCTTTCAGTTCGGCCTTCACTTGGTTCCCCCCGATTCGGCGGGGTAAAAAGACTTGGGCGGTCCAAAGGTTATATCCGACAAAAGTGAGGCCAAGCGCGGCCATCACTCCGCCAAAACTCATCACGAGATACGGAGCAAAACTCGAAGTCATTTCGGACGCAACTCTACTGGGATTAGGGTTATTGGGATCGAGAAAGATGGAGATCGTCTGGCCCACCTTCCAACTGGAGCTATAAGAATCGACGAGCTTGTGGGTGTAGCTGATTCCTTGAAAGGTGTAGTTCACGTAAACCTGATTATCATTGGTCGCATCCCAAGTGATGTCGACGATGGTCGCATCAAGTTTGACGAAACCTTGGACGTTATTGTGGGCGACGACCAGGAAAATGATCCCGGCCGCAATGACGGCGAGACCCGTCAATAGGAGGATGAGGATGGCTTTCCAGGAATTCGGGAACGGATTCACCACCGCGTACTTTGAAGTTTTCATAAAGATTTTTATACTACGAAGTCATTTCCTTTGCCACCCTTACGAACAAAATGGAAAGTTGAAAGTCGGCTGGCTGAGGACCTTTGGATCGGCCTCTATCTTCCCTTTGTTCACTTTGCTTTTATGAGACTCCGTCTATAGAATTGGCTCATTTCCAAGGGTTCCATCGCTTTTCCTAGCGTTTTCCCTGCTCCGAGGGCCCGGCGGGCTTCCCCCAAAAAGAAGCCCAAGTTTATACTCTTTTTATGGCGATGATGCCACATCGACGTCTCCTCTACACGATCATTTTGATCGCCCTTCTCGTTTTGCTTTGCACTTTTACCGCGACCAACGCTTATTTTGGGTATCTCGGTAACCTCTCGGGCAATGGCGGTCCTTTGATGTTCACTTTCTTCACTAACGACACCACGATCCTGCTCGGCTTTTCCTCATTGCTTTATGTGATCTACAGCATCCGCCTCTACCGGAAAAATCTTCCGATCCCGCCTTTTCTTAAGACGATCCGTCACCTCACGATCACCATGACGATGGGTGTCGTCCTTGTTGTCGTCTTTTTCTTGGCCCCTTGGTACGCCTCCTCGCGGGGCCCGCTCGCCTACTTCTCTTTATTCGGCTTTCCCATCAATTTCTTCTCGCATCTTTTGATTCCCTTTGGGGCTTTGATGTCCTATCTGGTCTAGGAGGAACCCTTTTGGAGTAAGCGCTCGATCTTACTTCGAAGGCGTGATTCTTTTTTACGCCCAGATCAAGCTCACGAAAAAACGGAAATCGCACGCCTTCCCCTGCCGTTACGAAGTCCGTTAATTCTTGGCCACAACCTTAAAAGAGAAGGCCGCGAAGACCGGAGTGTTTTTTATTTATTTCCCGCAGGAACAGCCAGTCCCCTTTTGCGCGAGCAAGAGCAATTCTTTCGCTTGCTCAACATTAAGAACCCGCCCCATCGAATAGATCTTGTTATCGATCACTAAAGCCGGGGTCGACATGATGCCCATCGCCATAATCCCATCCGGGTCCTTGTAGAACTCGACTTCGTCCGGGATGCCGAGCTCTTTGGCCGCCGCGACGACCGCCTCATAATTGGTGGTCGAACGTTTACATCCACATCCTAAAGCTTGAATTTTCATGGTGAATACCTCCTTAATTCTTGCTTTTTTATTTCTTCTATCCCTCAGATAAAGAGATAGCCGAAAGCGTTGAACAGATAACCGATGGCAATGATCCCAAAGACCACGACCCCGATGAAAATGGTGAGGAGCTTCGGCTTAACGGCTTTGCTCAGCATGATGAGCGAAGGTAACGATAAGGCGGTCACACTCATCATGAAGGCGAGAACGGTCCCTAAACCCGCGCCTTTGGTATAGAGAGCTTCCGCGACCGGGAGGGTCCCAAAGATATCGGCGTACATCGGTACCCCAGCCACCGTGGCGACTAAAACGCCATACCAGGTGTTGCCGCCCAAAACGTTTTCGACCCATTCGGCCGGAATCACGTTATGGATTACCGCCCCTAAAGCCACGCCGATCACGATATACCAGAAGACTTTCTTATAGGTCCCCCACATCTGGTCACGGGCATAGATCAGCCGATCTTTTTGGCGGAGGGTCGGGGCGTCGATATCGATCGCGGAAGGTCCGGCTTTCACAAAATCCTTCACCGCATCGCCAAGATGAGTCTTTTCGATGATGGTTCCTCCGATCACCGCGATGAGAAGACCCACCGCCACATAGGCGATCGCGATCGGCCAGCCAAAGAAGCCGACGAGAAGCATCAAGGAACCTAGATCCACTAATGGGCTCGAAATGAGGAAGGAAAAGGTGACCCCGCTCGATAAACCCGCCCGGGTGAAACCGATGAAGATCGGGATGGAGGAGCAGGAACAAAATGGAGTGACCGTGCCGAGCAAAGCCCCGAGGATATTCGCTCCGATGCCATGAAACTTTCCTAAAATCTTTTTGGTCCGTTCCGGCGGGAAGAAAGACTGAACATAGGAGACGAAGAAGATCAGAACGCAGAGCAAGATCCCAATCTTGATGAAGTCGTAGACAAAGAATTGAACCGAACTCTCAATCCGATATTGCCAGCTATCGGTGGGGAAACTTCCTCCAATCGTGGTGATGAGTAAACCTAATAGAGAGTTCAGCCACTTCATCCCCAGAACTTGATCGCTTAGAAAATCCCAGGGGATTTTGGTCTTGTCCCAGCCGATCGTGAAGCCGAGGGTCAGGTTTAACGCCACGAGGAAACTGATCACCCCTAAAGTCCACCAAAGCCAAGCCCTTTGATACCACTTTTTGGTGGGCTTTGCCGGGACTTCCGGATCGGATTTTTCGAGATTCTGCTCCATTTTTTCCATAATGAAAATAAGGCTCCTCCACTTTCTTTTTCCTTCGATCGTTTTTACTTAGAGCAGCAAGGGCAACTTGGGGTCGCTGGATGGGGGCAACATAAGGAATCTAAGTAACCCGTCACCTCGCATAAGGCCGCGGCATTGAGGGAATAGTGGCACCACTTGCCATCCTTCCGGCAACTCACGATCCCCGATCCGCTTAATTCTTTCATGTGGTGAGAAAGGGTACCTTGGCTGATCGAAAGTCTTTTGAGAAGTTCGCAGGCACAGAGTTCGCCTTTGTCCGAGAGGATCGACACGATCTCTAATCGGGTCGGATCCGCTAAGCTCGCCAGGCGCTTCAACAGTTCTTTTTGTTCCATAGCCCGCCTTTCATAGATTGATGAACGTGAATATGTTATGCGATAGATTGATGTCTGTCAATCTGGACTGTCTTTTTGGGAAGACCAAGAAAAAAGCCGCGCATCCCCTTTCTTGAAAAGAATAGGATTCACGGCTTCTTTTTCAGAAACTAATGCGTTTCGATTAACCCAAGATCTTTTTCGAGACTTCGACGATCCGATCGCCATAGACCGCTTTTTGGTGCTTGAGGAAGACCCGGTAAACGTAATAGTTTCCAATGAGGCCGAGGGCCCCAACTCCTCCTAAGACATAGCCAAGCCAATCGAGGCCTTCGAAAGTCATCGCCTTGAGGCAAAGGACTAAGCCAAAGCCGAAGACCAAGGTGTAGATCGCTCCCATCACGAAGGCGTTAACCCGGGGCAAGCGGTTCACCTTCTGATCGAGCTGCTTCAGGGTCTCGTAATCCGAGTTTCCTTTCTTCTCGGGGCTATAGTCGGCCAGCATCTTCTCGGCGTACTTCTCTTCTTTCACGGTGTTTTCCATGATGACGTTCCTCCTAGTTCTTATGAACGTGACACTAGGCTATCCCCTGTTTCAAAGTGAAGGAAGGGTTACGGTTTCCTTTGAAACAACGGGGTGGGGTGTGTCATCCTATTTGCGACAGAAAGACCCCTTTCGTCTCGCTTCAAATGGAAACACATTCCAAGAGTTATATCATCGACGCCTTCTTCGCGTTGCTGCAACAGCACGACTATTACGCGATCGACGTCACCAAAATCAGCAAGAAAGCCGGGGTCTCCCGCGCGACCTTTTATCGTAACTTCGAGAAGAAAGAAGACATCATCAAAGCCTATTTTGAGCGGAGCGAGCTTGAGTTTTTGTCGAACCACTCCCCGATGAATCCCTATGGAGATCCCAAAGAGTTCATCTATTTTTGCTTTGAGAAATTAGGAAAAGAAAAAGATAACCTCCTCGCTTTATACCACCAAGGGCTGATCCATTACCTGATGGAAGCCTTGAACGCCGGGATTGAAAAGGACTTTGCCGAGCATAGCCGCGGCGATAAGGCGCTGGCCTATCTCTACGCCGGGGCGGTTTATAATTTGGAAGTCTATTATTTGGCGAATGGAGCCCTAGAAACGCCCGAGGCCCTCACCGAAGAGCTATTGCGCTTCCTCCACTATGAAAAGCCCTAACTCACCGCAATACGAACGCCGAACCCGGATCGGGCTCATTTTTTCGTTAACGCTTAACGCGATCACTTTCTTCGGGACCCTCGTGGTCGCGATCCTCAGCCACTCCGGATTCCTTGGGGTCTCGGCTTTGGTCAGCTTCTTAAGTTTGATGACCAAATTAATCGCCTTTCTGCAGTTTCAAGGGAAAAGCAATCTCGGAAGCCATAAAGCCTTTGGCTTAATGGCCCTCACGGTCAGTTTCGGTGCGATTTGTTATCTCGCCTATATGGCTCGGCTTTTCTTTTTCCCCAAGGTTGCCACCTATAACCTCTACGAAGGCCTCGCGATCGCCGCCTTTGCCTTCGGAGACCTCGCTTATGCGATCGTGAGTTTGCTCAAAAACCGCCGGAATCCTAATCTCGTCCTCATCGGCCTCAAATGCGGGGCCTTATCCAATGGGCTCACCGCGATCGTCTTAGCCCAAATCGCCATTTTAGCTTTCACGAACCCCGGGGTGGATTATTCATTCGATAATGCCTTGGCTGGCATGGTCTTTGGTGGGCTTGATCTCTTGATCGGAATCGCGATGATCATCGGCTATTTCCGCACCAAAAAGAAGCCGACCCCGTCGGTATAATTTAAGAGAAAACCCCATTAACGAAGCTTCGCTAAGAGGGTGAGGAGTTTGCTGCTCGCGAGAAATTGGTTCTTGCCGGGATTCCCCGGGACCGGGGCTTCATTGCCCTCTTGATCGGTCCAATAGAAATTCACGCCGGTATCGGCTTCTTCATGATACGTCTCGAGCCGGATGGCGCTCGGGAGGTTTGGCCCCGGATTTTTGATGATGAGGGTATCGCCCTTAATCACGATGTCCGCGGGTTTAGCTAATCCAAAATCGATGAGGTCGCGTTTCACTTGGCCCAATAGACGCGGGGCTTTAGCGAGACGGTCACTTAAAATGCCGGTGAGTTTGCTGGTCGCAGCTTCTAAGGAAGCCCCACTCACCTTTTCGCCGAAAAGGAGATAGTTATGATACGGGGCGATATAGAAAGTCTTTTCGCCATCGTAGGTGATATAAATCGAGGGATCGAGATTGATTTCGAGGAACTGTTTCTCTGGATGTTCCGGGTCGAGTTTGTCCCCGACGTCCCACTCGCTTGAAGCGATGACGCCTAAAGAAGAGAGCCGGTTTCCGATCCCCCAGAGAATGAAGTTAAACCGTTTGGCTTCTTCCTCTTTTTGTTTTGGAGATTCTGCCTTTGCCATACGTTTCATTATAAGCACTATTCCTGAGAATGATGCTCACTTTGACGCGTAACTTTTTTCCAGGTGGGATTGGTAAAGACGCCATAGTCGATGGCGACGGCATAAAAGAGCATGAATAAGGGCGAAAGAAGAATGCCAGCCCAGTAGCCCTTTAAGTTCTTTAGGCCTAAGTGTTTCTTACTAAGGAGCAACGCGATCCAGGTCTGAAAGATATAGATGAGGACGAGGCCAAGAATCGTGGTCGCCCCCATCACTAAGAGCCCGACGAAGAGGGTTTCGGCGTAGGAGGCGTAATTACCCGCCTGATAGATATGGAAGCTATCGGTGATGAAATCGATCGATTCGCCGATCGTGGTGAAGGAGATGCCATGGACACGCTGAGCGCTAAGGAAGGCCTCGGAGAAAATCGGCATTCCGTTCATCTGACACAGCATCAAAATCCCATAGGTGATGTAATAAATCGGGAACCAAGTCGAAGCGATCACACCGATCGGGACGAAGAAGATCTGCATGAAGAGATCGAGGTTGCTGATTTTGCCAGAAACGAAGGTGTGGCCGAAGAGCTTCCACCCTTTTTTCCAGAAAACTTCATTGAGGCCATGCCCCATCCGCGAAACCCGGTTGAAGGTATCTTTGGCGTTGGAAGGCTGTTCCTCGTAGACGATCGCATCGGCGACTTGGTGGATTCGTTTATTCTTGACTAAGCGGTTCAGAGTGAATTCCGAATCCTCGATCGCGGACATCGCATCCCAGCCCCCACATTCTTGGAGGACCGAGACCGCCATCATCATTCCCGCGCCCGAAAGCATGCAGTCCTGATGGGTCTTTTCCCGATAGTTGGAGGGAAGCCTGGAGTCGCGGATATAGTAGCAAGCCGAAACTTTGCTCCAGACGTTTTCCGTCCCATTCACGCTGGCCTCAAAGGCCCGGGCGATCGTGACGCCAGAACTATAGGCATCGTTCATCTTCTCGAGGAACTCCGGATTGGCGTGGTTATCGGCGTCGAAGCGGACGAAAAAGTCATAACCCGGATGTTCCTTCATGATCTTGTCGGTCATAAACTTCACGGGGTAGGCCGCGACATGGTGCTTGGGATTCGGATCGTCGTGAATGAAAACTTGGGCCCCGGCTTCCGCCGCTTTTTTGGCCGTATCATCGGTGCAGTTATCGGCGCACACGTAGATGTCGTAATAGGCTTTCGGATAGGTTTGATTCTCAAGGAGATCGCGGACGGTTGAAGGAATCACGGCCTCTTCGTTTCGTGCGGGGATGATGATCGCGATTTTATGGAGGGTTTCACTCTTTTTAAAATGCTTGATCGGGAGCCAGCAAAAAAGAACATAGACGAATTGGAAGGCGAAACCGACCGTGCAAAGGCAAATCGCCCCATAGTTTATGTAATAGAGGATGGTATAGAAGAGGTCCCAACCGTTCATAAGTTACGCGGTTTTAATTATAGGGGCTTAGCCCATAAAAAGGAACAAGAACCACGGAGGGTTCGTAAAGGGTTTAAAATAAAAATCGATGAAAGGTAAATCTCGCTCAAAAAAGTTGGCTCTCTTCGTTCTCCTCGTCTCCTTCGGGGCCTTGCTCTATAGCAGTGCCCTCGCTTTCTTTGCCTACACCGGAACTTACTATTTGGCCAGCGATGAGGCCATCGCCTTATCGCGGCGTCAAGACGCTTCCGGCAACATTCTTTTCGCTCCAAAAAGCACTCCGGTCGCAGGTCTTATTTTCTATCCCGGAGCCAAAGTGGATGAGCGGGCTTACGCGCCCTTAAGTGCAAAACTCGCTGAACAAGGGGTTTATGTCATCATCGCCAAAATGCCTTTTCACCTCGCGATTTTCAAAACCGATGCCGCCGCCACCATCAAAGCGGAGCAACCCACCATCTCCTCGTGGTATCTTTGCGGCCATAGTTTAGGGGGCGCGATGGCCGCGAGTTATCTCGCGGATCACGTGACGGAATATTCTGGCCTCATCCTTCTCGCCTCCTATTCGACGAAGGACCTTCATTCGACCTCCTTAAAAACCTGCACGATCTATGGCTCGGAAGACCAGGTCCTTAATCAGAACAAGTACCAGGATTCCAAGGCGAATCTTCCCGCGAACAATCACGAGATCGAAATCCCCGGGGGAAACCATGGACAATTCGGGGACTACGGCCTCCAAAAAGGCGATGGAACCGCCTCGATTTCGCGGGAAGAACAGCAAAATCAAACCGTCCAAGCCATCGTTTCGCTTTGCCAGTGAGTGATCATATATTATCGTTAATTGCCGTTTTCCTCTATTTTTGATATTACATTATCACTTAAGAAAAACACTTTTGACATTTCGGAATTGGTACCCGTTCTTAGTGTAATGGGGGTTAAGGCCAAACTCGTATCGGCCGTCGTTAAACGCCGAAAGATGGCAGGATTCACCCAGCAAGAACTGTCCCATTGCAGTGACGTCAGTCTCGCTTCCTTAAGGCGTTTCGAACACACCGGTGAAATCGAGTGAAGCTCGCTTCTTAAGATTGCCCAGGCTCTCGATTGCCTCGATGAGTTTTTAGCGTTATTCCCGCCAGCCCCACCCCACGATCTTCGCGGAGCAAAATATGAATAATCCGAAGCGAATTGATGTTTTCTATCGGGACCGTCTTGCCGGTATTTTAGCTGAAACTTCCCTTGGCAAAATCGGCTTCCAATACGCCGACGCTTGGCTCGATTCTGGGTTTTCGATTTCCCCGATTTCTTTGCCGCTTCGGCCCGGGGTCTTTTACGCCCCAAACGACCATTTTGAAGGCCTGTTCGGTGTTTTTGCCGATTCCCTTCCGGATGGCTGGGGCCAGCTTTTGCTGGAGCGAAGTCTCCGCCAAGAAGGAGTTGACTATTCCAAACTCCCCCCGCTAACCAAACTGGCCTTAATTAATGAAAACGGGCTCGGAGCCTTAACCTATCGGCCTCACCTTGAGACGACTTTGGCTCCCCTTTTTACAGATTTGGACGAACTAGCCCAAGATTCTTTTCGTCTTTTTGAGGGTCCCTTAGCCCCGAAAGCTATCGATGCTCTTCGTTACTATGGAGGATCTTCCGGCGGAGCCCGCCCGAAAATTCACTACTTCGACGGTACCGATTATTGGATCATCAAATTCCCATTTTCTGGGGATCCGAAGAACATTGGCCGTTACGAGTACGAAGCCAACCGTTTGGCTCAAGAATGTGGTATTGCCACGGCAGATTGTCATCTCTTTCCTTCGAAACTAACCGAGGGTTATTTTGGCTCAAAGCGCTTCGACCGGAAGGGTCAGGAGCGGATTCACATGATTTCCTTAGCGGGGCTTTTGGAGCAAACCATCCTCATCCCCAATTTGGATTACGCTCACCTCTTTCAAGTCCTCAAACTTATTGATCCCGACTCCGATGATCTCTACGAAGCCTTCCGCCGCCTTTGCTTTAACGCGTTTCTTCCTAACCGAGACGATCATGGCAAAAACTTCACCTTTCTCTATGACGAAGCGTCAAAGTCTTACCGGCTTTCTCCCGCTTTTGATTTGACCTATTCTCCGAATAAAAGCGAGCATGAAATGAGGGTTTTTGGGGCGGGAAATCCTGGAGAAAAAGATTTGCTTGGGCTCGCGGCCAAGCTCAATATGTCCCGGCAAAGAAGCAAAGCGATTTTGGCGAAAGTAAAACAGGTCCTCGCTACCGCGAAATTCTCTTGACGAACCCCGGTATACTTCGTATACTCTTACTCGCGTAAATAAGGCAGCATGCCCCTACGCTCCCGTCTGACGTTAAGCCTCGAAACAAAGTAAGCCTTGAGCTACTAGGCTGAAATCATGCTTAACACCCGGGGAGATGGAAGAGACACCCTAACTTTGTAACGCAAAGAAAGGAGAATATCACTATGTCTAGGTACATTGACAGCGTTTGGAAGAAGAGCCGTCACCTTTCGTTCTCGGTTCTCGAGAACGGCAACGAACTCAAGAAACGCCCCTATGGTCCGGGCCCGCACGGTCAGGATCGGAAGCGCAAACCGTCCGAATATGGCCAGCAACTTCTTGAAAAACAGAAGTTACGCGCTTTATACGGCGTGAACGAACGTCAATTCCGTCGTCTCTTCATCATGGCGAAGAAAGATCCGATCGTCACTGGTCTGGCCTTCTTCCGGATTCTAGAGAGCCGGCTCGACAACCTCGTCTATCGGATGGGCTTCGCCCGTACGAGAGCTGGGGCCCGTCAGCTCGTCAACCATGGCCACATCCTCGTGAATGGCAAAAAAGTTGATATCGCCTCCGCCCTCTGCAAAGTCGGCGACGTGATCTCGCTCAAAGAAACCAGTCCGTTGAAGTGCGTCAAGGAATCGATGGATAGCAAACCGGCCTCGGTCGGTTACGTCAAAGTCGACGCCGAGAAATTCCAAGGCACGTTCACTCGTTTACCCGAGCGGAACGAATTAGCCCAGGATATCCAAGAGTCGCAAATCATCGAATACTACAACCGCTTGCTCTAATCTTGCGGAAAACGAAAAGCCTCGAGAAATCGAGGCTTTTTTGGTTGTTTTGTTCGGATTAGCAGGGGCAGGGATTAAAAACCCGTAACCTCTCAGGATTGAAGATGGAGTCGATTTCAAAAAGTTAAGCTACTTCAATCCGGATCGGTATATTTCTTAAGCCGGGCGGCTTGAATTTCTTTGGCGCTCATATAGGGAGAGCCAGCAAGCATGCCATAGGTTGCCATGATCGCCGCTTTCCGGGATTCGGGAGTCGAAGGGACGGAAAGAACCGCGATAACCCGTCCATTCTTGGTGATAAAGACGGGCTCAGTCGCAGCAAGGCGGAGATACTTGCCTAAGCGTTCTTTTAATTCGGTCGCGGGAATTTTCATCGGACTACCTCCGCTACGATTGTACCTTATCCTTTTTCCTTTTTACATTTCTTCTCATTTAAAGTTCAAAGAGAGGAGGGAGTTTTCTAAGCAAAGGGCAAGAAAAAAGAGGCGCGAAGCCTCTTCTTTCGTATCTTTGATGATCAGAACTCCGCGAGGTAATAGTTCTTTTTGCCCCGACGGACAATCACGTATTTACCATAGAGGGCATCTTTTTTCGAGATGACCTTGGTAAGATCGGCGATCTTTTCGCCATTGATCATGACCGAGTTGCCGGTGATGAAGGTTCGGGCTTCGCGCTTGCTGGAGGCCGCGCCGAGGCTAATCAGAAGATCCTCGAGGAGGAGTTCGCCGCTCACCGGCTTCTTTAAGGAGCCGAGGAGTTCGACAATCTCCTCTTCCTTTAAGGAAGCGACGTTGCCAGAGAAAAGGGCTTCGGACATCGAAACCGCTTCATCAGCGGCCTCTTTCCCATGAATTTCCGAGGTGACTTCATAAGCGAGCTTCTTTTGGGCAATCCGAGCCCCCGGGGCGGCAAAGTGGTTCTTCGCCACCGCTTCGATTTCGTCTTTCGATAAGAAGGTGAAGACTTTCAAATATTTCACCGCATCTTCATCGGTGGTATTGATGAAGTACTGATAGAGCTTATAAGGGCTCGTTAAGGCCGGATCAAGGAAGAGGGCGCCATCTTCGGATTTGCCAAACTTCTTGCCATCGGCTCTCGTGATGAGGTGGGCGGTCATCGCTTCGACCGGTTCATCTTCGCCATCGAGTTTCCGGATTAGCTCTAGTCCTGAAGTGAGGTTGCCCCACTGGTCGTTCCCGCCGATTTGGATTTGGCAGTTATAGGCATGATGGAGATGATAGAAATCGATCGATTGAAGAATCTGATAGGCGAATTCGGTGAAGGAGATGCCGGCCTCAAGACGCGAGGAGACGATCTCTTTGCTCAGCATGTAATTGATCGGGAAATACTTGCCATAATCCCTTAAGAAATCGAGGGTTTCCATATGGCCAAGCCAATCGTAGTTATTGACCAAGATCCCTTTATTCGGATCGCTTAAATCGAGGAAGCGGACGAGCTGCTTCCGGATGCTCTCCGTATTGGCGGCGAGTTTCTCTTTGGTTTGAAGGTTCCGTTCCTTGCTTTTGCCCGAGGGATCGCCGATCATACCGGTCGCTCCACCCACCACCGCGATGATCCGATGGCCCGCTTTTTGGAGGCGCATCAATAACGAAATCATCACGAAGTTCCCTAAGTGCATCGAAGCCGCGCTCGGGTCGAAACCGCAATAAATCGTGGTCGGTTTGCTTAAGAGTTCGCGGACTTTGTCTTCATTCGAGTATTGTTCGATTAAGCCGCGATAGTTCAAATCATCAATGATGTTTTCCATATGGTGATATCTTAACGCAGCCTAAGGGAAATTGGGATAAAGAAAGACTTTATTGTCTTTCTCGTTCAAAAAAAGGCCGCCCCCTTCAAGGAACGGCCTAAGCAATGGCGTCGGATTATTTGCTGGCGGCGCTAGAGCTTGCGCTCGGGGCGGTGCCATACGTGCTTAGATCGGACGGTAAACTGACTTTGACTTCATCACCATTAAGGACGTCGAGGTTCGCCGCGGCTTTGAAGCTATATTTCTCGCTGAGCGAAGCGATGCTGCTTCCCATCAGGGAAGCCGTACCCGGATTCACGCTATCGAGGATCGCGCCTAAAGTCGTGTCGAGACTGACATCGAAATCATAAGCGATGCCTTTGAAAGCTTTCTCGGTGAAGACGACGCCCGCCTTGAAGGATTTGACGTTAAGGAGCTTAACGATCGAGCCGGCAACCGAGGCGGTCATGGCCGGAGCGTAAGACGCCGCGGCGCTATTGGTCTGGCTCGCCACCCCATCATAGAACTTGGCGAGATCGGCGGCGCTAAAGTCGAAACCGATGAAATAACGGCCATCGCTATAGGAATAGCTCTTGAGATAATCGTTATAGGTCGTGATGTTGGTGAGCATATCGGTGCCGACCGCTTGAATCTTGGTTTTCATATCGGCATTCAGCAAGGGTCCGACTGCTCCATCAAAGACGTTGCTCTTCAGAACATACTTTCCTAAGGGGATATCGAAGGAAGGAACAAAGGCCTTCACTTCGTTAACCGCCGAAGCGAATCCGGCCGAGCTGCTATCAAGATAGAGGTTCTGTTTCGAAAGATAAGCGGCCGCCGAAATGCCAGCCTGGGCATAGGAAACGCTGCTCGGTCCGACATGGACATCAACCGCGACATCGGCCCCAGCCTTGGCCGCGCCTTCGACCTTATCGAGGTCGGTTTCATTTAAACCAGTCACCCCGGCTTCAAAACTCACATTGGAAACGCTGGCGCTGCCTTTAATCGCCATGATATCCGAAGCCGAGCTGGCCGAAGTGGCGGCGCTATTGGCGGGAAGCAAAGAAGAATCGCCGAAAAGCAACGAAGAGAATACGCTCGGGATATTGATCTCGGCCGAGGCGTTCAAGGCGAAATTCGAAAGTTTAACGCCAACCGCTCCATCGGATCCGACCGCGTTTACCGCCGCCTGAAGCTTTGGAGTCGCCACGCTATTTTCGACCGAAGTGCCACCCGCCGGAATCACCGAAGCGGTCGTGGCTCCGCAAGAAGCGAGGGCCAAAGGCGCCGCGGCGAGAAGAAGTAAACTCATTTGTTTTTTCATTTTCATTTTTGTCCTTTTGACAGTCCTAGTTATACCCCATTTACTCCCGATGTCCACAAGTTTTGATTTCTCATTTTGCCGGTTTGATCAGGAACAAAGAAACCCCCATCCCATCGAAAGATAGGAGGGGGTTAGTTCACCCTAAATCAATACATTCCTTCCGGAGCGGCTGGCGCGGCGGGTTTATCTTCCTTGATCTCCGCGACCGCACCTTCGGTCGTGACGAAGATCGCAGAAATTGAGCTGGCGTTCAGAACCGCGCTCCGGGTGACCTTGGTCGGATCGACGATTCCGGCTTCGAACATGTCGACCCAGTTGCCGGTGAGAGCATCAAAGCCGAGGTTGCCCTTGCTTTGTTTCTGCTTCTCGGCGATTTCGTCGGCATCATAGCCCGCGTTATCGGCGATTTGACGAAGCGGAGCCAACAGACTATCCATCACGGCATCGATGCCTTTCTGGATATCCGGATTGCTATCTTTCAAACTATCTTTGAGGGCGGAATAGACTTGGGCTAAAGCAGCACCACCACCGACGACGATTCCTTCTTGAACCGCGGCTTTGGTCGCGTTAAGGGCGTCTTCGATCCGGAGTTTCTTATCCTTCATCTCGCTCTCGGTGAGGGCGCCGACTTTGACGACGGCGACACCACTGCTGAGTTTCGCGATGCGATTGGCTAAGCCTTTCTTATCGTATTCGGACGAAGCGTTCTTGTATTGGGCTTCGAGTTCCGCAATCCGATCGTTCAGGTCTTTCTTGCTGCCTTCGCCCCCGACCAAGGTGGTCGAATCCTTCTTGATCGTGGCTTTCTTAACTTCGCCGAGATCATCGATCTTGATGTCTTTGATCGCCATGCCTAAGTCTTTGCTATAGAACTTGGCGCCGGTCAAAATCGCGATATCCTGTAACGCCGCCTTCTGGGCATCCCCGAATTCCGGGGCTTTGACCGCGACGACGTTGAAGGTGCCGCGGAGCTTATTGACGACGAGGGTCGAAGTGACATCGCCATCGAGGTCATCGGCGATGATAAGGAGCGGCTTATGGCTATCGACCACGCTTTGAAGAAGCGGGACGATATCATTGATGTTGCTGATCTTCATATCGGTGACGAGGACGTAGGCGTCTTCGAGTTCGGCCACCATCTTCTCTTGGTCGCTCACCATGTACGGCGAGAGATAGCCCTTATCGAATTCAAGGCCCTGGGAGATGCTAAGTTCATCTTCGCTGGTCTTGCTTTCATCGACGGTGATCACGCCATTCTTGCCGACTTTGTCCATCGCTTCCGCGATGAGCTTGCCGATGCTTTCATCATGGGCGGAAACCGAAGCGATCGCTTCGATGTCTTCGTTGGTGGAAACCGGCTTCGAAATCTTCAATAATTCAGAGGCGACGGCCTTTCCAGCCTTCTCAATACCGGTCCGAACAAAGACCGGATTCGCGCCTTTTTCAACCGCGGCAATGCCCCGATGAATCATCGCTTGGGCCAAAACCGTCGCCGTGGTCGTGCCATCGCCCGCGGTATCGTTGGTCTTATTGGCGACTTCGTAGACGAGCTTCGCGCCCATGTTCTCAAAACTATCTTTCAGTTCAATCTCGCGGGCGATCGAAACGCCATCCTCGCAGATGACCGGGCTTCCATAGCCTTTATCAAGGGCGATGTTGCGGCCCTTCGGTCCTAAAGTGACCTTGACCGTATCGGCCAAAGTATCGACGCCTTTTACCATGGCGTCGCGGGCGCTATTCCCGAATTTGATTTCCTTTGCCATAATTCGATTTTCTCCTTGATTTCGTTACTTATCTTCGACGATCGCCATGATATCTTCGACTTTGATGAGAAGATATTTGTGATCGCCCTCTTCATAGTCGGTTCCGCTATATTCGCGGTAGATGACTTTCTGGCCAGCTTTGATGTCCTTAATCTTCACTAAGGTCCCGGCCGAAGCCCCTTCACTGATGGTCTTGCCAGGCCCCACCGCGATCACAGTCGCGACATTGCCGGTCTTCTTTTCGCTGGTGAGAATGATCGATCCGACCTTCTTTTCGCTCGGAAGTTTCTCGAGAAGCACGTAATCACTTAACGGTTGAATCATAGGTATGTTTATTCCTCCTACCCGTTTACGCTCACTATGGTAGTTTCCTTTTTGGCAGTGTCAAGGCTAGACTGCTAAAGAAAATGACAAACCTCACGATTTGTCGTTCTTTTTTCGATATGATTATTTGGAAGAGTCGGAAGAGGTGCTCGAAGATTCGTAGCTTGAAATCGCGGTGGCCGTGGTACTGCCTTCCGAAGCGGCGGGAGTTGTCACGGTGCCGGTATCGGTCGTAACCCCGCTCGCCGGACCCCCGTTTCCATGGAAGAGGCCCAGTCCAAAATAGACGCTGATGACCACGGTGACCGTGAGGGCGGTCCCAGCAGTCGCGCTTCCGAGGGCAATCCAAAATTTCCGGGTCCAGCCATAACGGGAATAGGGTAAACGATATTGCTCTAAGTCGACGGTATAAACGAGTTCGTCAAAACTCTTCTTGGGGGCGGCCAAACCGCGCTCAAGTTCGAGCATGAACGCTTTTTCGACGAGGGAACGGGGTTGTTTCATCGGCGGGCCTCCTTTAAATAATGCAGACGTAACTTATCGATGATCCGCTTGTATTTGCTGCTGATCGCGGAACCGCTGGTGTGGCGGGCCATCCCGATCTCCCGGAACGTGAGACCGAGTTCAAGATGGTCGACGATGATCTCCATTTCTTCGGGGGTCAAAACACCCTTGAAGCTTCGGAGGGCCGCTTCCTTATCGAGCTCCTGAAGGACATCAGGGCTACTCTCGGCGGCAGTAAGGTCATCGTCATATCCGGTTTGCCGTTCCGCCATCTTCTTCTTTTTATAGGCGATGAAGCGGGTGGAATTGAGCAAGTAATACTTGATGGATTTCACATCGCGGTGACCGGCGAGGTTGTTGAAGAAGCTCACGAAGGTCTCGCTCACGGCGTCTTCGGCATCCTCGGGATTGGGGAGGATCTGACGGGCGACATAGAGGGCGAGGCGGCCATAGGCTTGATAAAGATCGGCCATTAAGGCCTTCAAGGCGATCGGATCGCCTTGGTGGAGAGTGTCACGGAGCCGCTTCTCATAGCTGCTCATAAGCGGGCTCCCATTAATAAAGTATTGAAAAGTGGTTCTTTCGTCGAAAAAGATAAAAAGAACCGATTCCTCATGATGTTGATATTTTACCCTTCCGTTACCCTGAAAACGAGCAGAACCAAAAAGGGCCCCCTAGGGAAGGGGCCCTTGGACGAAACGGGATTAGACTTTGGTCGAATTGCGAATCACGATGTGAGCATCGAATTTCGCGGTCTTTTCGATCAGGTCATGGTTGAGGAGATCGATCAGCATGTACATCGCGCGTTTGCCGACTTCCGCCATATCGATTTGCATCGAAGTGAGACTCGGCCGGACGATGTTAGCGTATTTGGTTCCGACTAAGGACACCACTTCAACCTCTTCCGGAATCTTTAAGCCCGAATCGGTCGCCGCGTTTTCAACGGCCGCCGCGATCGAATCGCGGTAGGCGATGAAGTAACCGGTCTTGTTCTTCTGGAAGTATTCGGTGAAATCGCTGTAGGTCCGGGAATAGGAGTCATCGCAATTGATGACGTTATATTTCTTCCCGAGCTTTTCATGGGTCTCGACGAAGGTTTTCTCGCAGCGGGCGAGCAGACGGCCGCAATTATGAACATGCAAGAAGGTCATGACCTTGTCGCCATGCTTTTCGTTGTAGTAATTCTCGATCGCTTCCCGGAGCAGATCGTCGTAGTTAAATAAGATGCAGCCGACTTTATCGCCGGTCACCTTGTTGTTGACTACGATCGAAGGAACGTTATAGGAGTTGATCTTCATCACGTCCGAGGCATCGAGTTCATCGTCGAAGATGATGACGCCGTCGACGTGGGCGGTGATGACCTTTTCGATCATCGAAAGAGCCTCATCGCGGCTATGCGAAGTGCTGAATAAGGTTAAGACAAAGCCTTTTTCCTTGGCGACATCGGTGATGCCGTTCAGCATGTTCGAGATGTAAACGTAGTTGGCGCTAGGAATAATCACCCCGATATTGGTGGTGCGGTTCGTGGCGAGAGCCTGGGCCAAACCCGAAGGTTTATAGCCTAACTCTTTGATGGTATCTTCGACCTTTTTCCGGGTCGCTTCCGTGACATTGCCTTGTTTATTGATGACTCGGCTCACCGTGGCGAGTGAGACGCCGGCCGCTTGGGCGACCTGATAGATTGTTACCCGATCTTTTAAGTTTTCCATAGTTTGATTCCCCCGAGAATCTAGTTTCATTATACTGAAAAAATTGAAATAACCAATGAAAAAGTTTTCATCTTTTTCAAAAGAAAGTCAAAACAGGCCGTTAATGGGGACTTATTTCTTAAAGATAAAAGAAATATGCCTTAACTATCGAATAAACTCGTTTGGACAAAAAAGAATCAAAAACGAACTTTTTAGAGTTTTTCGGGTAGATTGACCCCTTCATAGTAGTAAGAATAGTCGATTCCTTTCATGAAGATTTCGCGGTTTTTCACATCGGTGGTGAGCCCGGCCTTCAGCAAGTGTTTGATCGGTTCAGGGTTGAGTGGGCTCTGCTCCATCGCCGCTAAATAGGCGTCTTTATCGATCCGGCTCCAGTCCACCACTTGACCGAGCCGTTTCTTTAAAAGGAGGTCGAGCCAAATCCGGGTGGAGCGACCATTGCCTTCCATGAAAGGATGAGCAATATTCATTTCGATGTATTTAGCGAGGATCGCGTCAAAGTCCGTTTCCGGCATCTGGTCAATCGTTTCTAAGGTCGTCTTTAAATAACGGGCGTTCGCGAATAAGAAGCCGCCTTTTGAGATATTTTGGGTTCGGATTTGGCCGGCGAAAGAATAAAGGCCTCCGAAAAGATAGGCATGGATTTGCTGCAAGCCTTGGCTCGTTCCGATTTCGATGTCGTTCAGAAGCGGGGAATCGTAGAGCTGATAGGCCTTGGTCCGGCTTTGACTATCTAGCGGATCTAAGGAACCCTTGAGCCATTGCTGAATCGCGGGGTATTTCGCATTTTTAACGAGCGACAAGAAAGTCGAGATTCCTTCATCGCTCAAGACGTCGGTTTCGTAGCGTTTTCCGTCCGCGGCGGTGAGCTTAAACTGTTTAGTTAAAGACTTAAGCTCAGGGTGCCGAGTCTTCGCCGCGTTCCAATAGATTCGCGGGGCCTCGCTTTTGAGGAACGCCGAAACGAGATCAGTCGCGGCCCACCACCATTTTGAGGTCGCGGGGTCCCAAACCGCCCGAACCGGAACGTTTTCGTAGAAGCGAATCGAAGTCTTGACTTCCATGGCTTTATTATAGAAGTTTTTACTTCAGTTGTCTACATTTTGTAGACAACTCATAATTCCGATATTTCCTTATCTTTCACGAAAAAAGGCCACCTTGCGATGGCCTTGATTTCTTCAGGTCTCAATAAATCGGATACGGAACCTTTTTTAAGCGCTGGCTCGGGATGTTACGCCGGCCTTCTTTCGCTTCGGGTTTTCCATCGAGCATCACGAGATCGCCTGTGAAACCGCAGGTGGTGTTATTGACTAAGGTCGTACCGACCCCATACATATCGACCGGAACTCCTTCTAAGGTCCATTCGTTAATCTTCGGGGCGGTGAAGGAACTGCTAACGATGATCTTCACGAAAGAGAAGCCGGCCTCATCAAGGATCTTTCGGAGGGCGTAGATGAGCTGCTTGCAGACCCCATGGGGATTGAAGCCCGTGGTATCTTTGCCATCGAAATAATGGTCGACCATCGAAAGGGAGGTATCGACCCGGATCGCTTTGAGTTTGTGGCCTAAGTGCTGGGCGAGCTTCACCGCATCGACCGTGACGTTATTGTTGTAATCGATTAAGGCGGTCACCGGCTGATCGGGGTATTCGGCCAAATAGATGTCGGAGGCCCGGCAGATATCGCCCCCGCAGATTTCGATTAAGGCGTGCGGCATCGTCCCCATGCCTTTCTTATCGACCCAAGAACCTTGGGCATCGGTCGAGAAGGCTTTGATGCCGGCCACATAGGTGGCGTAGCCATCGCCGGGCTGGGTCAAATAATCGTCCTGGCGGTCCGCCATGCTGAAGGTCGGCTTGCCCCGTAAGGCCTTCACCACGTCTTTCACGTTCGTAGCAACGCTACTGCGTCTAGCTAGAATTCCATCGATCAAGGACTCCAAAAAGCCGAAATCTTCGTATTTTCCGGTAACCTTGAGGACGGGCTCGCCCGCCGCGATGAGGTCGCCATCATTCAGGGCTTCAATCAGCAAATTCTCGGGATGATGGGCGAAAGTATGAAGAATCGCAATCGATTCATCGAGACCGCACACCATCGAATCGTTGCGGCGCTGGAACCATTGCTCGGTCACGATATGATTCGGCTCATGATGAAGCACAATCTCGCGGGATTTAAGGAAATAGTTCGCCGAGTAATAGCCTTCCGCGATCCGCGGATCAAACTGGAAGGTCTTATTGGTGAGGCGGGAAATCTTGCCCGCTTCCTTTAAATGAATCTCTTTTTCTTCCATGCTCATTTCCCTCCAAGGTAGAAGTCATCGCCGGAAAGATAACCTTCCTTCACGATGAAAGCCTGCTTAAAGTCTTCGCCGATCCGTAGTTCCTTCTCGGAACAGATATCGGCCTCATGCCCGATGTTACGGACTAATCCCGCCCGAAATAAGGTTCCATCGAATTTGATGGTGCCGACTAAGGCGCAAACTAAGAGTTCCCCCACCGCTAAATTCGGATAATGGGAGGTGGTCTCTACGATCTTGTTATTGCCGAAATCAAGATGAACGATCTGGGCTTTTTCATCGAGCGGATGCTCTTCTAAGGAGACGATCTTGCCAACGTGATAACCGGAATCTCTCGTATAAGGAAGTGGCGATAATCCGGCGTTTTGAAGTTCGGAATTAATGACATCGATGAGTTTATCTTCGGGGGTGACGATCATCCCTTCGGTATGGAGCTTCACGAGCTCCCCGAAATCAAAGAGGTTGATTCCGATCAGTTTCTTTTCTTTATAGAGGGCGGCCACGTTGCCGATTTTCTCGACCTGGTCGGGATAGCTTAAGGGATCGATCACGACATAAAGGACATCGCCCATCACCTTGTAATTGTAGAAAAGACGGTACATATCTTTTGCTCCTTTATAGTTTACTCTTAGCGGTACTCTTTGCCATCCGGATTCGGGTGATCGCTTTGCCCTGACTTCGGAAGTTCTTCTCGTATTCGGTCATGACGTCCTCGGGAAGGAGTAGATAATTGGCCGTCGCATCCAAAATCGAAAACCCCGCGAGCGGAGCTTGTTCCAAGGTGAAGGCATAAAGATCGACATTGTCGCTTTTAAAAACGATCTCGCCCGCATCCTTTAGTAACGCTCCCATCTTCAAGAGGCGTTCCTTCGTGGTGAGGCGCCGCTTCCAGTGCCGTTTCTTCGGCCAGGGATCGCTGAAGTTCAAATAGATCCGATCGAACTTGAGGCTGCCCATCTCTTCATAGGCGAAATCAAAATCAGCCGCCCGGAGCCGGATATTCTTTAAGGCGCTGGCTTCCACTTTTTTGGCGGCAGTGCCCATGATGGAACTATCGCGTTCTAAGCCAAGATAATGAACGGTGGGGTTCTTCGCCGCCATCCCCAAAATGAAATCGCCTTTGCCCATCCCGATCTCAAGGGCTAAGGAAGGTGCTTCAAAGAAGGGATCCTTCGGATCGATCGGAGCAAGAACAAGTTCGGGGTGCTCCGCTAAATAAGGAGCTGCCCACTTCTTATGACGGCCTCTCACGCTTTGATATGTCCTAAACGATAGATCGCGTCGGCATAGATCGCGATTTGATTATAGAAATCCTCGAGATAGATGTATTCGTTGGGGGAATGAATGCTGCCATCGTGCCCCTTGAAAGCTGAACCATAGGCGACGCAGTTCTTGGCTTCCTTCGCATAGGTTCCGCCCCCGATCGCCAAGGGTTTATCGAAGAACTTATGGGTCATGTGCTTGTAGGATTTCATCAACGTCGCGACGAGCGGGCTCTTCTTGCTGAAAAGAAGCGGCTTCACTTCGCTTAAGACCGTGAGGTTCATCTTGCTGGCGGTTTCGAGGGCCGCAAGATCCGCTTTCGGATCCGCGGTTTCGCCATAGCGGAAATCGAGCGAGATCTTGAGGACCTTGCCCGTGTAATTCACGATGCCGTAGTTATAGGTGGTTAAGCCGAGTTCCGGCGAAATTTCTTTGCCATTGAAGGAGACGCCATTAGGATCTTTCACGATCGTGGCTAAGCTCCGGAGATAATCGTTTTTGTAGAATGAGCCGATGAAATCGAAGGCGATCGCGGCGGCATTGATCCCTTTTTCCGGGGTCGAGCCATGGGCGGATTTTCCTTTGAAAGTCACCACCATAATCTCACCGCAATCGAGGGCTTCCCCGTCGATCTTGGCGGCCTTAAAGGCTTCGACGAATTTGGCATCGTTAGGTAAAGTCACGAGGATCTTGTCGCAGACGGCGTTGCGGACGATCCCACCATCGATCGCGACGATCGGGCTTAAGTCCACAAGTTTCACGAGTTGCCCACCCACGATTCCTTTTTCCGCATAGATGAGCGGGAAGTCCGCGTCGGGGGTAAAGCCATAATCGGAATCGGGTTTCTTTAAGTTATGAAAATAATAGTCGAGGCAAGACGAACCCCGTTCTTCATCTCCACCGGCCACTAAGCGGACCCGGTAGCCTTTGATTAAGCCATTATCTTTTAAGAGCTTCACCGCGAATAAAGCCGCGATAAGCGGACCTTTATCATCGCTCGTGCCCCGGCCAAACATCTGGGGGCCTTTGATCTGAGCGCCAAAGGGCGGAAGATCCCATTTTCCCGAAACCGGCACCACGTCCGCGTGGGCGTAAATACCGACGAGTTTTCCTTCTTCGCCAAAACTGATCTCGGTCGCGTGGCCATCACAGCCATCGACCTTGAAGCCGTAATCTTTGCCTAATTTGGCCACGTAATCGAGGGCCTTTTTGACCCCGGCGCCATACGGGGCGTCTTTCGCGATGGTCTTATCATCGTAGACCGATTGACAATGGACGAGTTCTTGTAAGGCTAACGTCGCATTTTGCTGATAACCTTTGGCTAATTTCTTGAAGTTCGGCATGGGTGTTTTCAATTTCTCCTATTTCCTTTTTTCCCGTTTCTTCTTGCTTAGGCTTTGACCCAAAGATGGGGCAAGGCCTTCCGTAGCGCGAGGCTGACGCTAGGAACTAAGACGAAGGCGAGCAAACTCTCGCCTAAAGCCCCGAGCAATATCACCCCTAAGAAAGTCCAGCTCACTCCGGCGGCCACGGGGGCATTCGAAGCGAATAAGGCTGCGATTTCCTGGTGATAGAAGATCCAGAGGTTGAAGAAGACTAAGCCCGTATGGATCCACGTGAGCGCAAAACTCACTAAGGCTAAGTATAGGCTTTTGGCGCCCCGTTGGGAAAACTTCCTGCCAAAAGAAAAGAACAGGCCCGCTAAAAAGCCAAAAACGACCCGGCAGGGAATCGCGGTCCAGGGATAAATGAAGAAGAGGTTAAAGCCGGTTCCGATGATGAGGGCTTCGAGCCAACTGCTGATCCCAAAAACCAAGCCATAGAGGGTCGCTTTCTTCGTTCCGCGGAGATAGGCTCCGATCAGGACGGGAATATGAATGAGGGTGAGCGAAACCCCGGGGGCGACCGTGATGTAGCCCATATTGGGGACGAAGCTCATGATGAGGATCAAAGCGATAAAGATCGCATCGATTGCCATGTCTTGGGTCGCCGAAAGCTTCTTTTCGCTCGGATAGCTGTGGTTATAAAGAAGCCCGGTCGCTAAAAAGCAAAGGCAAAGGAGCACGATAAAGGTCGCGGTATAGGGTGTCATCTTATTTTTGGTTCCGGACGTAAATGTCGCGGAGCCCCTCTAAGAGAATCCATTCGTCATAAGTAAAATCGGGGAGAACATCCTTGACGTAAGGGGCGTTCCCGCCGGTCAAAATCTTCTTCAAGGGATAGCCCGCTTCTTTTTCGAAAGCCTCGGCTAAACCCCGGACCGCAAAGCCAGTCCCATAGATCATCCCAGAATTCATCGCGTCCTCGGTATTTTTGCCGATCACCGATTTCGGGACCGTCAAAGAAACTTCGGGTAAGGCCGCGGTCTTTTCGACGAGGGCATCGATCGAAATCTTAAAGCCTGGGGCGATCGCGACGCCCGAGAACGCCCCGGTTTTATCAAGAAGGATGACCTTGTTCGCGGTCCCTAAATCGACGATGACACAGCTGGGGCCATATTTATGGAGGGCCCCGACCGCATCGGCGACGAGGTCACTTCCGACTTCGTTCGGGTGATCGGCCTTAATGGGCAAACCGGTTTTGAGGTGGGGTCCCACCACCAAAGGTTTCGTCAAAAAAACGTCCGTGCAAATCTTCGTCCAAATTCGGGCTAAAGAAGGGACGACGGACGAAAGGATCGAACCCGTGATATCTTTCACGGTGATGTGATGGGCTTGAATATAGAGGGCGACGATCGCCTGATATTCTTCGTAGGACTTTTCGGGATCCGATTTGGTCTTATAGGTGGAGATTAGTTTCTCTCCATCGAAAATCCCGAGATCGGTCAACGTATTTCCGATGTCGATCGTTAACAGCATTTAGGTCTACCTCCGCTCAGCTCTTCTCTTCAAAGTGGCTGGCGGAATTAGAATACACCAAAAACGAGGCTATTTCTTCCGAAAACGCTTACTTTTTGCGGACGATCACTTCGCCCGTGCACGGGTAGACGGGATCGCTTTTAACAATTTCATCGACCCCATCGACGATGATGTGGCCCGACTTCGGGTTCTTGATGGAACGAAGATGGCCTTTGATGTCAGCCTCGACGTCGCTATATTCAAAGGCTAAATCGCAGTCTTCCATCGTGCAATCGATCAGGGTGAGATGAGTGCAATAGCAAAGGGGTTGGGTTCCTTTAATCACGCAATGTTTAAGGGTGAGGTGATCGCTATACCAACCAAGGTATTCGCCTTGAATGATGGAATCTTCCACCACGACGTTATGGCTATGCCAGAAACTATCTTTGGTGATGAGGGTGCTCTTTTGGATCAAAAGATCATCCATGTACTGAAAGGCGTATTTGCTTTGAAGTTTCGAGTTCTTGAACGTGACGTTCTTCGAATCCAAGAAAGCGTATTCGGAGGTGATATCGACATGATCGAGCAAAAGATCGCTGCTCTTCCAGCCGAATTCGGGACTCACGAAGGTCGAATCGATAATCGAAAGATTGTGGCATTCCCGAACCGCTTTGATCCCGGTGCTATGGAGGTTTTTGATCATTCCGTCCTGGTCATACCAAAGGGCCGCTCTCGTCTTTTCATCCATCTTGGAATCGAGGAGAGTGAAGCCATGGACGTGCCAAAGCGGATAACGGAGCGAGAAGGAGCAATCCTTGACCGTGATATCCCGGGCCTCTTTTAAGGTCGATTCCCCATCGGCGGGTCCTTGGAAGGCGCAGGAAATCACATCGGCGTGTTCAAGATGATAGAGCGAACGTTCTTGATCGAAAGTCTTTTGGGCGATAGTTTGTCTCATGGGTGAAGTCTAGCACGCTTGTCAATAGGGACGGGTGATAACGCTCCAACAAAAAAGGAAGTCGCCGGGGGGACGACTTCCTGTTCCGAGAGGAACCGACGTTAAAGCGACTAGCCGCGAGCGCCCTTCCGTTTTTTGTGGCGGGAGATCACGATGATGAGACCTAAGGATAATAAGGTAAAGGAGCCGGAAGCGGCCACGATCATGAGCGTAGGCGAAGTCGGATTCGAGGTCGGGGTGATTAAAACGCCCGAGGGGCTCACTCCAGTGGCGAGACTCACGATCTTCAACCACTTCTGATAGGCCGAAACGCTGATGGTCTTGCTCGCCCCGCTCACATAGGTCTTCGTCGAGGCGTTATAAACCGAGGCGTCGGTATAGTCATAATCAGAAAGGCTAATTGCATCGAGTCGAGAAATTTCGCTAGGATAGAACGAGAAGTAAGCGTAGTACGGATTCAGGAAATTGTAGGCGGCCTGGTATTCGGTGCAGGTCTTGTAACTCTTGAGCTTATAGGCGAAGGCTTTGACGTTATTGACCTGAACATCGACGTTATAGATCACGATCCGGTTACCCGCCGTATTGGAATTGCCATGGCTAAAGAGCGATCCCGAAGCGATTTCGCAGCTCATCGTATTATCGGGGAAGCTGAACGTCGCGGTCGTGGTATCGCCATAATCGGTATGATCGCTCACGGCGGTCGCCACATTCGCTTTCACCGGGGCGACATAGCAGGCCGTGGCCGGGGCGCTCGCAAGATAAACCGGATCATTCGGTGCGACTTTGATGAACGAAGTTTCTCCATCGAGCTTATAGGCGCATTGGCAACCTTCGCCCCAACCACCGGTCACTTTATTCGACGCATTATAGACGGGAAGATAATTCGCTTTGATGGTTGAATCATTGGGAACATAAGGCCCAAAAGTCACCGTGACGGAAGCGACAGGGACGGCAAAGTTCAAGGTGAGCCCGCCATTATGACCGGCCGATCCTAAGTGGACACCCCCATGAGGAAAATGGCCGACACCACCGCCGATATTTCCGGGCCGACCATCCGCGGTCGCGTCGCTCGCAATTCCGTAGGTCGTCCAAACGTTATTGGCGTCTTTACTGCCCGTAACGAAACCATCGTACTCATAGTACTGGAAGACTGAGGGGTTAGTGTTTACCTTGTTATCGACATCGAGCGAAGTCACGGTCGGAAGATAAGACGTCACCAGATCCGAATGTTCTTGTTGAATGGCGTTTGAGAGTTGAGTGATGACGTTTTGCTTATCGGAATTGCTATTCCACTTATTCAAGTTCACTTGGAACGGGGTGAGGGCCGCTCCTTTGTAATAGGTGAGCCACATCGAGTCCTTCATGCGCCCATTGGAATCCACTAAGAGGGCATCGCTTCGACCGGAAGCGAGCCAGTTGGGGTCAGAGAAAGTAATGGAGGCGGTCCGCTCTTGGTTCACCGACTCTTCAGCGGCCACCGCAACCGGGGTGGATGAAGAGGTAAAAGAAAAAAGGAAAGCGAAGCTGGCAATTAGAGTGCCAAGAAGCGTGAATAAACGAACGCTCGCTTTCCTCTCGTGATTCATGGTAGATCCCCCCGGACCTAGGAAGACTATAGTCTTCTAAAAACGATTTGCAATAAGGATGGTGACACAATGTCAACTCCTTACACTCAATTAAGGCAAAAAAGGGGTATTTCTATTGGTTTTTGAAAGGTTTGGACACCATGAAAGCGGTTACAAGAAAAGGGCCCGAAGAAATCGGGCCCTCAAAAGTCCAAAAAGATTCGATCAAATCACGATATTGACGATCTTGCCCTTCACGACGATGACCTTTTTGATCGGTTTACCGGCGATAAAGGCTTTGATCTTCTCGTTCGCGAGGGCGGCCGCTTCGACCGTTTTCTCGTCCGCGTCCAAATCGAACTCCATCACGTCCCGCATCTTGCCATTCACGGCAATCGCGAGCTTGACCGAACTCTTGACGAGTTTGCTCGGATCATAGGTCGGCCATTTTTGATAGGTGATGAGGTCTTGATGACCGAGCTTCTGCCACATCTCTTCTCCCGCGAAGGGGCAGACGCAGCTGAAGATCTGGACGAAGCCTTCAAGGTAGGGTCGATAGATCGATTTGGCCTTATAGACATCGTTGATGAAGACCATCATTTGAGCGATCGCCGTATTGAAGCTTAACGCTTCGAAATCTTCGGTCGCCTTTTTGACTAAGGCATTGTAGCTATAATCGAGTTCCCCCGAGTTGGTGGAGCTGACTCGGCCTAAGAATTCGGGCTCATCGACCAAGCGGAAGCAGCGTTCGATGAAGCGATGGGCCCCATCGAGGCCGGTCGTGGACCAAGGTTTGGCTTCGCTAAGCGGCCCAGCGAACATTTCAAAGAGTCGGAGCGAATCGGCGCCATGACTCTTCACGATTTCATCGGGATTCACCACGTTGCCGCGCGACTTCGACATCTTTTCGCCATTGGAGCCTAAGATCATGCCTTGGTGATACAGCTTCTTAAAGGGTTCAGGGCACTTCACCACGCCGATATCGAAGAGGAACTTATGCCAGAACCGGGCGTAGAGCAAATGCAAAACGGCGTGCTCTTGGCCGCCGATATAAAGATCGACCGGGAGCCAGTGCTCGAGGAGTTTGGGATCGGCGAGTTCGTTATCGTTATTCGGATCAATATAGCGGAGATAGTACCACGAGGATCCCGCCCATTGCGGCATCGTATTGGTTTCCCGGGTGCCTTTGACCCCGTCGACAGTGACATCGAGCCAGCTTGCGGGGGCGTGCTCTAAGGGTGGCTTCCCGCCTTTCGAGGGCGCGTACTTATCCATTTCGGGTAGAACGAGCGGTAGTTCCTTCTCCGGAACCCCCACCGTCTTCCCATTTTTCAGATGGACGATTGGAATCGGCTCGCCCCAATAACGTTGACGCGAGAAGATCCAATCGCGGAGTTTGTAATTGATCACGCGCTTACCCGCATGGAGTTCTTCGAGTTTCTTCGTGATCGCGGCTTTGGCCCCAGCGATATCAAGACCATTGGCAAAGTCGGAATTGATGTGTTTGCCTTCACCGGTCATCGCGGTTTGACTGACGTCGCCTTCGAGGACTTGAATCATCGGGATATCGTGCTTTTTCGCAAAGGCATAATCCCGGTCATCGTGGCAAGGAACCGCCATGACGGCCCCGGAGCCATACGAGCCCAAAACATAATCGGCCACATAGACCGGAATCACCTGGCCATTGATCGGATTGATCGCATCGAAGCCGAGGTAAACCCCGGTCTTTTCTTTTTCGAGGGAAGTCCGCAAAAGTTCCGATTTGGCCGCAGCTTTTTTCGTATACGCCTCGACTTCGGCCAACTGGCCTTTGCTCACGTATTTCTTGACGAAAGGATGTTCAGGGGCTAAGCAGCAATAGGTGCAGCCAAATAAAGTATCGACCCGGGTCGTAAAGACCTGGAACGATTCTTTGGAACCGCTAATCTTGAAGGTGACTTCGACCCCTTCCGATTCGCCGATCCAGTTCCGTTGCATCTCTAAGGTTGACTTCGGCCAGTCCAATAAATCGAGGTCTTTTTCGAGGCGCGAAGCATAGGCGGTAATCTTGAGGATCCACTGCCGCATCGGCATCCGAATCACCGGGAAGCCCCCGCGCTCGCTCTTGCCGTCAATCACCTCTTCGTTGGCCAAAACCGTCCCGAGGTCGGGGCAATAGTTGACCGGCACGTCCGCCACATAGGCGAGCTCGTGTTTGTACATCTGTAAGAAGATCCATTGGGTCCACTTGTAGTATTTCGGATCGATCGTCGCTAATTCCTTCGACCAATCGTAGGAGAAGCCGAGGGATTGAATCTGGTTCTTGAAGTTCGCGATATTCGCCCGGGTGAATTCCTCAGGGTGCCGGTTATTTTTGATCGCGAATTGCTCGGCGGGAAGGCCGAAAGCATCCCAGCCCATCGGGTGGAGGACATTAAAGCCCTGCATCCGCTTCATCCGGGCTACGATGTCGGTCGCGGTGTAGCCTTCGGGGTGGCCAACGTGGAGGCCTTGGGCCGAAGGATAAGGGAACATGTCGAGGACGTAGTATTTGGGTTTGCTGAAATCGTGGGTATCGCAATAGTACGTCTCGTGGGCCTCCCAATAGGCCCGCCACTTCGCTTCGATGCTTAAAAATTCATAGGACATAATGTTGTGATTTTACCTTACTTTAAGAGGGATTGATAGACTTTGAGATATTCTTGGCTCGCCTTGACCCAGCTATGGTCTAACGCCATCGCGTTGGCGACGACATCGCGGAGATAGTCTTTGTTATCAAAGAGCTTTTGGGCGAGCGAGCAAGCATAGAGGAGACCGCCATCATCATAGGTTTCAAAGCCTAAGCCGGTCGCGGTTTTGCTGTTATCGCCATTAAAGCCGATCACGGTATCGCGGAGACCGCCGGTATAGCGGACGATCGGAAGCGATCCGTAACGCTGGGCGATCATCTGCCCGATTCCGCATGGCTCAAATAAGGACGGCATCAAGAAGAAGTCGCTGGCCGCATAAATCTGATGGGCCCGTTCGTTGTTGTAACCGATGTAGATCCCAACTTGGCTCGGATATTCGGCCCGGAGCTGTTCGAGCGCTTGTTCCAACTGGTATTCGCCCGAACCTAAGAACTCCATGAGGGCTCCCCGGTCGAGGAGATAGCGGGCATCGTGGAGAATCAAATCCACCCCTTTTTGGAAGGTGAGACGGGAGACAAAACCATAGAGCGGACCGCCGTTATCGGTGAGATTGGTCGCCTTAAGGAGCGCGAATCTCGCCGCCGCTTTGCCACTAGAAACACTCTTAATCGTGTAGTTCTTGGGGATGAAGGAATCGGAGGCGGGGTTAAACTCGGCGGTATCGATCCCATTAAGGATCCCTTCGAAGTCATCTTTCCGATAGCTTAAAACTCCGGAGAGGCCTTGGCTGCCTTCGGGGGTCAATAACTCTTTCGCGTGATTGGGCGAGACCGTCGTGATCTTATCGGCGTAGATGATACCCGCCTTTAAGGTCGAGACCATGTTCTCGAAGCGGACCGAGCCATTATCGTAGAGCTCGTCGCTTAAGCCATAGAAGTTATTGAGGAAATAACGGTCGATCATCCCCTTGAAAGCGGGGTTATGGATCGTGAGGACGCATTTGATGTGATTATAGAAGGGATCGTTCTTCTCTTGTTCTTTGATGAGGACGGGCAGCATGGCGGCTTGCCAATCGTGGACGTGGACGATATCGGGTTCGAAGTTCACGAATTTGAGCAGCTTTTTGGCAGCGAGAGCGAAGAAGGCGAACCGTTCGCCATCATCGTTAAAACCATAGATCGCGTCGCGGTTGAAGTAGTAATCGTTGCCGATGAGGTAATAGGTGATCCCATCGATGTAGGTCCGATAGACTTCCGCCGATTGTTTGCGCCAGCTCATATAGACATCAAAGGAGCCGAGCCGTTTCACTTTTAGCTTCGGGAACGACCAGATTTTGTTATAGAAAGGGAGGATGTCGATGACTTCCTCGCCTTCGATCACAAGTTCCTTCGATAGGGAATAGACGACGTCCGCGAGGCCGCCTGATTTCACGAGGGGATTGATTTCAGAAGCGACCATCGCGATTTTCATAAGATGACTCCTTGTTTGAGATATTGCATTTTGCCGTCAGGTGAGAGAACTTTATGGTCTTTCGTGATGATCGAATACTTATCGATCAAGGCGTTTTCAATCACGCAGTTTTCGCCGATCGAAACGTTCGAGAAGAGAATGCAGTGACTGATTTTGCTGCCCTTGCCAATTTTGACATGGCGGGAGATGACGGAGTCGCTGACTTCGCCTTCGATCACCGCGCCATTGCTGACGAAGGAATTGACCACGGTCGCCTTCTCGCCATAAAGGGCGGGCGGGGTATCGTGAGTCAGGGTGTAATGCGGCCACTCCGGATCGAAGAACTGCTGGGCGATCGCCGGATCTAAGAGTTCGAAGCAATAATCGCAGTAATGCTCGAAGCTATCGTAGCAGCGGGCGTAGCCTTTGAACTCGTAGGTGTGGATCTTGTAGGCCCCGATTTTCACGAGGTAAGCGAGCATCTCTTTCATGCCATAGAGTTCATTGACCGTCGCGTGGCGTTTGATGATATCGGCGAGGACGGTCCGATTGATGATCCAAATTTCCATCGAGGCGAGAGCCGGTCCCGGGAGGTGTTTATTCTTGAGCGGGTTCTTGAGGTAACCCTGCTCATCGATCTCGCAAAGGCCGGAGTTCAAGAACTCCTTGCTCGCATCTTTGATCTTGGTGTAGACCACCGTGATCTTTTCTTTGCGGGCGATATGCTCGGCGATGATCGGACGGAGATCGACGTTAGCGACGATATGCGAGCTTTGGAAAACGATATAGGCGGCCGAGGAATCGTACAAAACCCAGTCATTCTCGCGGATATTGTTGATATCGGTGTTGAAGGTTGGGTTCAAGATGCCCCGTTCGTTATACATGATGGTCTCTTTGCCAATCTTGGTGTTGGTGACCCAGGCGTTCATGTTACCTAAGTGCTTGAGGACCGAACGTTCGTGATCGCGGATAAGTAGGCCGACGTTCGCGATTTCGGAATTGCAGAAATTGCTGAGGGCGAAATCGCAGAAGGCGTACCGGCCTAAGAAAGAGGTCGAGCCTAAGGAACGGTTGGCGGTCAGTTCCCCTAAGGAGGGGGCGTTATGGAAATCGACGAGTCCGATGATATCGTTTTTCATGGTTAATCCTCCGCGTTGCTATTGGCGACGAGGGCAATGCCATCGTGCTTGTCGTTGACGACTTGGCCTTCTTCAATGAGAGACCCCGGGCCGACCAGGGCATCATAGACTTTGGCGTTCTTCTTCACGACGACTCCATGCATGAGGACGGTGTTCACGCAGACCGCGCCTTCTTCCACCACGACTTCCGAGGAGACGACGCAATGGTCGATGCTGCCGAAAATCTGGGCGCCTTGGTTGACCAAGCTATCCTTGATCGAGGCTTTCTTCCCGATGTATTGCGGCGCGCTATGGGTATCTTCGGAGTAGATTTTATGATCGCCTTGAACCGTATAGAGGTTGGTCGAACTATTGCCGGAGAGCAATAAGTCCATATTGGCTTGGTGAAGCGAAGCGATCGTGCCGACATCCTTCCAATAGCCATGGTAAGTGAAGGCGATCATCTTTTTGCCTTCCTTCATCATGTTCGGGATGATGTTCTTGCCGAAATCGTGCTCGGATTCCGGATCTTTGGCATCGGCCCGGAGCTCGGCCCGTAGAACTTTGTAGGAGAAGATATAAATGCCCATCGAAGCGAGGTTGCTCGTCGGGTTTTTCGGTTTTTCTTGGAAAGCGGTGATGTTATCTTTTTCATCGGTCACCAAGATGCCGAAACGCGAGGCTTCCGCCATCGGGACTTCATAGACCGAGATGGTGCAATCGGCCCCGTTTTTGATGTGCTTCTTCAGCATGTCGTCATAGGTGCAGGAATAAATGTGATCCCCGGAGAGAATCAGAACGTACTCGGGATCGAGGCGGTCGAGCCAATCGAGGTTCTGATAAATCGCATCGGCGGTCCCGAGGTACCAGGCCGAACCTTCCTCGGTCTGTTTCGGGGTTAAAACCGAGGTGAGCGAGCGGACCCCATTTAGGCCCCACTTCTCGCCATTACCGATATAACCATTGAGAACCGAAGATTCGTACTGGGTCAAAACCCCGACATCGTTGATGCCAGAATTGGCACAATTGCTCAGCGGGAAATCGATGATTCGATACTTGCCACCGTAAGAAACCGCGGGTTTCGCGATCTTGCGGGTCAAGGCTTGGAGACGGGTCCCTTTCCCGCCGGCCAGGATCATGGCGACCATTTTGGTTGACATGGATAAACTCCCTTCGTCGTTATTAGAAATATATTACCACTTCTCCATGTAGTTTTGCCCTAAAGGGCATGGAATTTTGTTGAAAGCGGTTTATCAAGGATAAAAAGGGTTTGCTTTTTTCGTTGCTACCCCTAGTTCTTTATGGTATATTCTTACTCGCGTTTATAAGCGCGAGAGGTACCATTTATGTCAAGAGTATGCCCAGTCACCGGTAAAGGACCCGTCAGCGGCAACACCCGGAGCCACAGCTTAGCGGCCACCCGTCGTCGTTGGAATGTTAATCTTCAGAAATACAAAGTCACCATTAACGGCAAACAGGTCGAAGTTCGGATGTCGGCCCGCGCCTTCCGTTCCCTCAATAAGACCACGGCCAAAGCGGCCGAGGTAAAGCCGGAAGCGAAGAAAGCCGTCGTGAAGGAAGAAGCCAAGGTCGAAGCCCCGAAAGAGGAAAAGGCCGAGGTCAAAGCCGAAAAGAAACCGGCCGCCAAAAAGGCCGCCGCTCCGAAAAAGGCTGAGAAGCCGGTCGAAGAGAAGAAAGAAGCCAAATAAGGCTTCCTTTTCTCCCGCTTATAAGAAAATAAAACGACCTTCGGGTCGTTTTTTTCTTGCTCCACCGCTTTCGGTTAATGAAACTCCATAAGGGCGTAAAGGAGAATCTCCAAGTAAAGCGAAGAGCCCTTTCCAAAAACGATGGGGTCGATCCTTTGACGTTTCGATTACCTAATATTAGGGAAGTGCCTCACTTAAAAGCAAAAAGAGCCCGATTAACCGTGAAGGAAATATAAGCCTAATAATAAGACGAAGGTAATGACGATATTGATGAGGAGAACTAGCCACTCGCTCGCGGCCAAGATGAAGAAACGGGGCCGGAAGACGATTTTGGAACCATCGCTGGTATTTCCGGCGTGGAGTTTCGCCCAATTGGTAAAGCGAGGATTGATGAGCAAAGCAAGGACGATAAAGCCTAAAACCATGAGGATGATCCCGAGGGTGTGAGCCAAAACCGCATCATAAACCGCTTGGCCATAGAGCAAGGTCCCGCCTAAGACCCCATAAAGGACGGAGACGCAGAAATAAAAAACCACCACAAAGATATGGGCCCGGGCGTAACGGGCCGGTAGTAAGAGCAAGAAGAATAACAAAACCATTTCCATCCCGCCAAAGATCGCGACGATGATGGAAAAGCTTTTCATCGCGGCATTGGGCTCTTCGGCGCTTAATAACAAGACCGCGGCCAAGCCTTGGGCCACTAGGAACGCCCCGGCGAAGATCCGGGCGAAAGTCAAAAAGACATCATTGTCCCCTTCGAATTGCTCATAAGGGAAATAAGAGACCGGGTTAAAGCGATGCTGATTCGCTTCTTGATAATGGAGCGAGCCGAAAAGATAAAAGAGAGCAAAGAAGAGAACGAGCCCGGTTAAGATGGCGATCAAAAAGGCGAGATTCATAGGGCTAATAGTCCTTGGACGCGGGCCTTAAAATCCTCGTGACCATAAAGATAGCTGCCGGCGACTAAGACATCGGCCCCGGCCGTGACGCACTGTTTCCCCGTCTCGGCGTTAATACCTCCATCGACTTCGAGGAGGGTCCGGAGATGCCGTTCATCGATCGCTTCCCGTAACACTTTAATTTTATCTAAGGCGTTCGGCATAAAGGCTTGGCCACCTTTGCCCGGCTCCACCGACATCACGAGGACGAGGTCGAGCTGCTTTAAGAAAGGGAAAAGAACCGTGGGAGAGGTATTAGGTTTCACCGACATCCCCACTTTGGCCCCGGCCTTTTTGATTTTCGCGATGCAGAGCTTCCGAGCCTCATCGTCGATTAGGGCTTCGTAATGGAAGGTGACGATGTCGGCTCCGGCTTTGGCGTAGGCGGGTCCAAGGTCGAGCGGATTGGCCACCATGATATGGACATCATTCACTAGTTCATGCTGGTCGTGGATCTGCTTAACGAAATCGAGCGATAAGGACGTATTCGGAACAAATAAGCCATCCATGATATCGATATGGATAAATTGGGCGCCGGCCGCTTCCGCTTTTAAGATCTCGGAAACGATCTTCGTCTTATCGGCCGACAAAATACTCGGGGCAACGATGATCGGTTTCATTTGAATCCAAAGATCTTGCTGAGCAAGGTCTTATGCTCCTTAAAGTTTTCTTTATCGCCCATCGCTTGGACGAGGGCATCGTGCATTTCCGAGGCGCTTTGGTAGCGTTCTTCCGGCGATTTCCGGCAGGCTTTGATGATGATCTTGTCGATCGAATGCGGAATGCTCGGGACGATTTTGCTCGGCTCGGGGAAATGCTTCTTGATTTGCTTAAGCGCGACTTCGGCTGGGGTTTGGCCATCGAAAGGAACTTGGCCGGTCAGAATCTCAAAGAAGACGATCCCCATCGAATAGATGTCGCTTTGGACGCCGGCGGGTGCCCCGGTCAAGATTTCGGGGGCGCAATAATAGACGGTCCCTTGGATCGAGTCATCGTCGGACTGAGGAGCCCCGACGGGGGTTGCAATTCCGAAGTCGGTGATTTTGAGGGTGCCATCGGACATATAGAAAAGATTATCGGGTTTGATGTCCCGGTGGATGATGCCGTGCTTATGGATGTAATCGATGCCTGAGGTGAGCTGAAGCATCACTTCGCAGGCGTCGGACGTCGAAAGAGACAAGGTGAAATTCAACTTATCGCGCAAGGTCTGACCCTTGATGTATTCGTTGGCCATATAAGGCCGGCCTTCGATCATGCCGCGGCCATAGACCTTCACGATATTGGGGTTATTGAGCGAGGCGGCGGCCGCGCATTCGTTCTCGAAGCGTTCGAGGTTCTTGGGGTCGCTTAAAAGGTCTTCCCGCATGATCTTGAGGGACACGACCCGGTGCCCGATCAAATCATTCGCTTCATAGACATCGGCCATTCCCCCGGTCGCGATCCTTGAAGTGATGCGGTAACGGCCGTCGATATGATCACCAATCTTAATCATTATTTAATCGGCTCCCAGTAGGCGACGGCGATGTTATCGCTCCCGCCGTTATTGTTGGCTTCATTGATGAGCGACAATGCCTTTTGATCGGCCCGTTCATCGGTCGAAATGAGACTGCGGATTTCGTTTTCGGCGACGTTATTGTAGAGACCATCCGAGCAGAGCAAGATCGGCTCGCCATGATAGGCGATGACCTTGACGTCGACCGAGGCCGAAGGATAGATGCCTAAAGCATTCATCAAAACGTGGCGTTCCGGATGCGATAAGGTCTGGGATTCGCTGATCTTGCCCGTCCGATAGAGGAAGTCGACGTAGGTTTGATCTTCGCTTAGCCGGACTAAGGCATCGTTACGGAGCGCGTAGCAGCGGGAATCCCCGACGTTAGCGAGAACCAGTTTATCTTTCACGATCCAAGCGGCGACCAAAGTCGTCCCCATGTCCTTGTAGATCGGATTCTTATCGGCTTCATCAAAGATGATGGCGTTAGCCTTCTTCACGGCATTGGTGATCCAAGTCTTCCGTAAAAGCGAAGGGACGTGAGGGCTTTTATGGGCGAAACTATCGAGCATCGAATCGATCGCCATTTTGCTGGCGTAGTCCCCTTTATTTTGTCCGCCCATCCCATCGCAGACGATCAAAAAGACTTCGCCATCGCTATTGAGCTGGACGTAAGCCTGGTCTTCATTGCTGACCCGGACTTTTCCGATATCCGTCTTGAAGGCGTATGTTCCCTTAAAAACCGGCTTCATTGCTCTCCATCCGAATCTTTTTTCGGGAGGACGTATTTGACACGGAGCTGGCCGCAGGCGGCATCGATATCGCTGCCGAATTCCTTGCGGATTGTCGTATTGATTCCTTGCTTCATCAGCCGGTCCCAAAAGGCCCGGACTTGGGGCTCAGGGCTCCGCTCATAGGGCTTCTCTTTGACCGGGTTATACGGGATGAGATTCACATAGGCCAAGGTCCCGCGGATCAGTTTGGCCAGTTCGTCGGCGCATTCTAAACTATCGTTCACGCCTTTCAGCATGATGTATTCGAACGTGACGCGGCGGCCCCCATTTTCTTCATAGTAATGGACCGCTTCCATGAGTTGATCGAGCGGATAAGCTTTCGCGATCGGCATGATCTGCTGCCGAATCTTATCGTTCGGGGCATGCAAAGAAATCGCGAGGTTGATTTGGAGACCTTCCTTCGCGTACTTTTTGATCCCATCGACGAGGCCGCAGGTGCTGACCGTGATATGGCGGGCCCCAATCGCTAAGCCTTCTTGGGCGTTCATGATCCGGATGAAAGCCATCACGTTATCGTAGTTATCAAACGGCTCCCCGGTCCCCATCACGACGATGTGGGTGACGTTTTCTTTTTCGTCGGAAAGGATTTGGTTCATCACCAAAACTTCCCCCACCATTTCCGCGGCGGTGAGATTCCGTTCCTTCTTCAAAAGTCCCGAGGCGCAGAAAGCGCAGCCCATGTTGCAGCCGACTTCCGAGGAAACGCAGATGACATTGCCGTAGTTGTAGCGCATCAAAACGGTTTCGACCTTGGCCCCATCTTCCATTTGAAGCAGGAGCTTGATCGTGCCGTCTTCGCTATCTTGACGCTTGAAGACACTCGGAAGGCTCAGACAATAATTCCGCAGCAAAATCGCGCGGAATCCCTTCGAGATATCGCTCATTTGATTGAAATCGAGGACGTGTTTTTGATAGAGCCAACTGTAGAGTTGTTTCGCCCGATATTTGCTTTCGCCTAGCCCCACCATTTCTTCGGTGAGCTTAGCGAGAGTAAACCCTAAAAGATTCACCTGCGACATGAGGCTTACTTCGCGGCCGCCCCTTCGGCGGATACGGCGACTTGGGGCGCTGCGGCCTTAGCGAGATCCACTAAGGGCGGGGTGACTTTGGCTAATTTCGGTTCTTTCTTTAAGACGGCGTAGAACATCGCGGTATCGAGGTCCTCATAGGGGAAGCATTGGGTTTCCGAAACGAGTTTGAACTCGGCATGATGCTCAATGAATTCGGCGATGGTCTGGTGGCCTTCTTTCCGCGAAATCGTGAAGATCACGTAGATCAAGGTGCCATTCTCCGCCACATATTTGCTGCAGCCTTCGAGCATCGCCTTTTCTTTGGCGAACAAGGAATCCATCCCATCCTTTTTGAAGTGCATGAGATAGTCCGGGTATTCGCGGATCAGATCGAAGTTCGAGCTATTGGGGCAGGCCACCACTAAGTCTTGGGGCCGCGAAATCGCGGCATCCATCGCTAAGGGGTCTTCGGCCGAATAGAAATTGACGTTATGGAGATTGAGCGACTTGATGAGTTTCGAGACTTCCACATACTTATCGACGTTATAGACCCCGAGGTTTAAGCCGACTGAGGCGCCATAACTCACGATGAATTCTTTGAGAATCGCCGGATCCTCGTTGCCGTTAAAGCAGAGGGCTTCGCAGGGTTCTTTGATCTTGAACTGATCGAGGACTTTCTTTAGCGCGGCCTTCTCGGCGAAAAGCTTTCCCTCCTTCACCTCTTCGAGGCGGCGGAGCGGGGTCTTGCCCACATAGGTCACGACATCGGCGACCGGAGTCGCCTTAAAATCCGGGTTCTTCACCAGGTCTTCGGTCTTGAGCAAATCGGTCCGGACCCGGAGCGAAGTCACGAGCGGGCGGATGTTCTTCCGGAGGATCTTGTAGGTCGAACCATAGCCATAGTGCTCCCAAATCTTGAGAACCCATTCTGGGGTGTTATAGCGGAGCGAGAGATATTGATCGCTATTGCGGGCGATCGTGGCGGGAATATATTCTTCGGGCTTGCCCGATTTTTCGAATAAGGGGGCGAGAAGCGCGAACTTGGCATCGCCAAGCTTGGCCTTCAAGGCCGCTTTGATATCCTCGCTCTTGAAGCGTTTGAAGAAATATTCATTGGCTAAAGTGAGAGCCGCATCAGCCTTTTCCTCGGGAGTCCAATCGGCCGAAAGCGGGTTCAACAAGAACGTGAAAAGCAAATGGTGCCGGAGCTCGCAGCCGACGAGACCCGCCACGTTACTTCGCAATGGGCGAATCGAAGCATCGACTTGGAATTTCTTCCGTAGGGCCTCAGCAAAGTCGACGTCATTGCCGCTGATGTCGATTAGGATTTGGCTCGCTAAATCAAGTTCTTGCATGGGGTAATCCTCCTTCGGGGGTTATTTCTTTTTCGGCTCGCTCGGCTTGGCCGCACTTTCTTTTTCTTTGGCGGCTAATTTATCTTCAAAGCCTTCAAAGGCATTGCCAAGATAAATCTGATTGGGGTCGTTGGGGTCGAGATCGGACCGATCGCGCGGATCGGGTTCCTCGTCCTCGTCTTCGTCTTCTTGCTCGCCTGGCATATCGTCGGTGGAAACGATGTTGTCCCCGGCGATATAGCGCGGATAGGAATCGTTAATGTGCTCGTAATGGCTCGACTGTTCGAAATATTCGAACTCAATTTCGACGTTGATCGAGAACTCGCTCAAGGTCTTCATTAAGTACTCAGCGACCTTGGATTCGCAAACTTTGTATTTGATCGGGGCCCGGACGATCACGATCGTGTTCCAGCTGGTTTGTTCGGTGCCATGGTGGAAAACCATCGCATTGGGCGCATAGAAATTGAGCAAATTTTCATCGGACTCAAAAAGGTTCGCCAAATTGGCGGAATGGTCCTTACTGTAACGTCCGACGACGAATTGGTCGAGACCGAGGATGCTGATGGTGATCATGTTAGTGGATATCCCTCACGTTGTGATAGTATATCACACCACCCCGAAAAGAAAGGATTGTTTAGCCGTTTTTAATGGAGACGTTTCACCGTTTTGATCGTGCCGATTAAAAGCATGAGGCCAATCGGGATCGCGGCAAGGCCGGCAATATAGGGGGAAGCCGAAGGGAAATTCACTTGGCAGGGAATGCAAATCGCGAGGACGATTCCGATCCAAACCGCCCGGATGGCCCAGCCTTTGCCAATCCGTTTCATCAGCTGGTCATCGGCATGCTGTTCTTGGTGCTTGCTGTCTTCTTCCAAAAGCGAGACACAATCGGAGCAAATGAGGTCCGGTCCTTCGGTGATGGTATAGCTCGTAGCCCTACCTCCATCGACTTCATATTCGTGGGCGACGAGCCGCCCCCGAACGCAATCGTCATTTTCATGAAGCGGTTTCCCGCAATAAGAACAAGTTCCGATGATTTGACCTTGAGTGGGCGTGACTTCCTCCGCTACCTCAGCCGAAGATTCCCCCGCGCTTTCTTCTATGGATTCCGGTTCGGGTTTTTCGACTTCATCGATCGGAGCATCGGACAATAACGCATCCACGGATACGTTAAATAACGAACTCAGCTTTTTTAAAGTGCCCAATGAGGGTTCGACCGCTTCTTGTTCCCACCGGCTCACGGCCTGCGGAGTTACTGCCAGCTTTTCTGCGAGTTCCTTTTGCGAGAGATTGTCCCGTTCTCGTAAGGATTTAATATTGGGTCCGTAACTCATAGGTTCTCCTCATTTCCGCGACCATTATAAGCAAGATTCAACGAAAGGTTGATAAACGTTTTGTTGAAAGGCCTCAACAAAAATGTGAACGGATCAGTAATCGATCGGATCGACGTCGCAAACGATGTCGACTCCGCCCTTGCCCGAAAGGGTCGAAAGCAGGGTCTTCAGATAGGGAATGATCTCCTCGGGAGTTTTGTATTTGACGAGGAGGCTTCGGAAGTAATAGTTATCGATGAAGTTGTAGTAAGGCGAAATCGGACCGAGGGTTTGGACTCCGGGGAAGCCATGGCGGTCCAAATCCATCTTCACGTCATGGGAGGAGCCCACCACTTTCTCTTCGACTTTGCCTGAAAAGGTCAAAGCCACCAAATACGTGTAGGGCGGATATTGGGAAATCTTTCGGACCTGCATCTCCCGCTCGTAGAAGCCTTCGTAATCCTGTTTGGCCCCGAGGGTGATCGCGTAATTGAGGGGGTTGTAGGTTTGAATGATCGCTTCGCCCGCTTTATCAGCCCGCCCAGCCCGGCCGACCGCTTGAGTGATGAGTTCGAAGGTCCGTTCGCTCGCCCGGTAAGTCGGAAGCGATAACCCGATATCGGCTAAAACCACCCCGACCAAGGTTACGGCCGGAAAATCATGGCCTTTCGCGATCATTTGGGTTCCGACCAAGATATCGAATTTGCGGTCGCGGAACTCTTGAAGGGTCTTCGCGATATTGTTCCGAACCTTGCCGATGTCGCTATCGAGCCGACCGATCGAGGCCTCGGGGAAAAGCAGTTGCAGTTCTTTCACGAGCCGTTCGGTCCCAAAGCCAACCCGCATGATCTTGGTGCTGCCGCACTCCGGGCAGGTTTCGGGATATTGCATCACGTAATCGCAGTGATGACATTTCAGCATGTTGTCTTGCTTATGGTAGGTGAGGTTGCCGTGGCAATTGGGGCAAGTGAAGATATGACCGCAGTTGCTGCAGCTCACATAGCTGGCATAGCCCCGGCGGTTCATTAAGAGAACCACCTGCTCTTTCCGTTCGAGTTTTTCTTTGATCTTGCTGATCAAAAGAGTCGAGAAAACGTGGGATCCTTGATACATGAGATTCCGCTTGGTGAGATCGACAATGGTTGTAGTCGGAAGGGCTTTTTCGTTGATGCGTTTCGGTAAAGAAGCATACCCGTAGACCCCCCGAACCGCTCGAGCTTTGGATTCTAAGGACGGAGTCGCCGAACCTAAGACCACTTTCGCTCCGAAATGTTTGGCCCGCATAATCGCGACTTCTCGGGCGTGATAAAACGGCATGGTGTCCTGCTTGTAGGACTCAACATGTTCCTCATCGAGAATGATGAGACCGATGTTGGTTAATGGGGCAAAGATGGCGCTCCGAGCCCCGACCACCACGTGGGCTTTTCCTTGGGCGATCCGCCGATATTCATCGTACTTTTCGGCCGGGGTGAGTTCGCTATGAAGGATCGCGACGTCGCCATGAAAACGTCGTGAGAAATACTCGACCATGATCGGGGTGAGCGAGATTTCAGGGACCAGCATCAAAATCGTTTTCCCCGCGGCAAGATAGTCTTCGCTGAGCCGGAGATAGACTTCGGTTTTGCCAGAGCCCGTCACCCCTTCAAGCAAGATGGTTTCTTTGGGGTTATTTTTGATGGTTTCATAGGCCCGTTCTTGGTCGATCGTGAGGTCATGGGGTTGCTCTTTTTGGTAATCGGGGATGTGGAGACGTTCCTTTTCCTTCTTCACGATTTTGAGCTTATTCGCCGCGACCAGTTTGGCCAAATTCGCCGGCGAACCAAAGTCCTTTTTGAGGATGGATCCGTTATCTTTCACTAAGCGCATCAGCTCAATCTGCTTATCGCTTAAGCCCGTTTCATCCGGATCAACTACTTCCACCCAATCTTCGTAAGCGATCTTCGGGGCGTTTAAGGCCGAATAGGAGGGACGAAGCGAGGGAGGTAGCATCGCCTGCAAGACGGCGATTTTCGGCGAAAGATAATGCTCGGCGACTTCATCGGCGAGTTCCATCAGTTCGGGATTGAGCAACGGTTCTTTATCGACGACCCGCTCGATGAAAGCAAAGCGAAAGCCATTGATGGTTTCTAATTCTTCTGGGGTCTTATCGGTCGGGCTCACTTTCGAAACGAAACCCATGATGTGCTGGCCATTAAAATCGACCAGGACCCGATAACCGACATCGACGGGGTCTTTTCCGGCATATAGATAAGAAAAAGGACGGTTTAACGCGTTCTTTCCATGTTGAATGTAGACGTCGAGAATCTTCACAAGAAGATTATATCTTATGCTTTGCTCTTCGCGGAGATTTCATCGCGAAGAATGCTTCGAATCTCATTGCTGGCCCGAATGACATCGTCATTGGTGACCACGTATTTATAGTTGCCCTTCAAGGAGACTTCTTTACGGGCTTTGGCTAGCCGTTGCTCAATCACGTCTTCCCCTTCGGTCGAACGACCGCGGATTCGGGCTTCAAGTGCTTCGAGAGAAGGCGGCATCAAAAAGATGGAAACCACATCCTCTTTCGGGTATTTCTTCATGACTTGGGCCGCCCCGTTGACCTCGATTTCAAGGATCACGTTCTTCCCGGCATCTCGCATCGCTTCGACTTTGTTTTTCGGGGTGCCGTAATGGTGGCCAACGAATGAGGCGTGTTCGAGCAAATTGCCATTATCGATATTCTTTTGAAACTCAGCTTCCGACACGAAATAGTATTCGCGGCCTTCGACTTCGCCCGCCCGTTTCGGCCGGGTGGTCATCGAGACGCTATAAAAGAGATTGAGCGCAGTATCCTTCATCACTTCCTGCCGAATCGTGCCTTTTCCGACTCCGCTCGGTCCGCTGATGATAATGAGCAGTCCCTTATCCATAATTGTTTTGTCTATTTTAGCCACTTACTTGCCTTAAGGCAACCGACAAGGTGATATACTTGACCCATGTCCTACGATTTTGGAACGATAAAGGCGCTCGCCCAAGCGCTGAATAATGCTTATTCCAACGCTCACATGGCCCATTTGGTCCAATATGGCGATGACGTTTTTTATTTTCATCTTTCCCATGGCGGTCGCTTAACTTTCGTCCTCGATAATCAAAATCCTTACGTCTATATCAGCGACTCTAATAATGAATCGCCCTCCCTTTCCACCGCTTTTTCAATGACGTTAAGGAAAGAGATGGGAAACGCCTGTCTCCTTTCGGTGAAAGTACTGGGCGAAGACCGGATCCTCGACTTCGAGGTCGAGGTTATCAATGAGGTCTTTAAGTCGGAAGTCCGCCATCTGATCGCCGAGCTCATCCCGAGCCGGGCCAATCTCATTTTGGTCGGGGGCGATGGCAAAGTCATCTCGGCTTTGCGGATGAATAGCCCCTCCGATCCCCGTCCGATCGTCCACGGTTTAGTCTATGAGCCGCCCGTCAAAGGGAATTACGTCATGAAAGAAGAGGCGACTTCTTTCGATTTGGCCACGTATAACGAAGAGTGCATCGCCCGCGAGCCGGCCTTAGGAGAAAAACGGAAGCGGGAACGTTTCCACAAGCTGTTTCTTTATCTCAATAACAAACGGAAATCGGCCAAGCGGAAGATTCTCTTGATTCAAAATGATGTGGCCGAGGCCAAGACCCATCTTAACGATGGCGTCTATGGTGACTACATCTATATGCACATGGATGAAGTGAACCCGAAAGAGGGTTTCATGATGGTCGAAGGGAAGAAAGTCCCGCTCGATCCGCGGCGTAATCTCCCCGGAAACGCCGCCCTTTTCTATAAACGGCAGAAGAAAGCGAAGCTCACTTACCAACTCGGCGGGGAAAATCTCGCAAAGGCCAAGAAAGAACAAACCGAGTTTGAACGGCTCTATCTGATCGTTCAAAGCGCCGATGAGGCCGGTTTAGAGTCGCTCTATGAAGAGTTCGGGCTCGACCAATTCGAGAATCCGCGGAGCAAAGAGAACCCGAAGAGTCCCCTAATGAGCACCGAATCCCTCCCCTATGAGACCAAAAACGGGGACACCACCTATCTCTTTGGCAAATCCGCGGTTCAGAATGACTATCTGAGTTTCCTTTACGACACCAGCAAAAAACATACCTGGATGCATATCGACGGCCATTCCGGCTCCCACCTCATGATCAAAAAAGAAGGAGCCACCGCTGCCGAAATTCGCCTCGGGGCCGAGCTTTGCTGCATCAATTCCAATCTCGATGAAGGCGATTGCGTCTATTGTCTCCGCAAGGATGTCCGGAAAGGCCACGTCCCCGGCGAAGCTCTCCTTTCGAAGTCGGCAATCATCCACGTCGACCACATCTCAGAAAAAGCCGAGAAACTCTATCAAAGTGCTAGACGTATCGAGCCGAAATAAAGTCTGATGCTATCACGGAAGAGAAAACTTCGATAAAATAAAGGTTGAGCAAGGAAAAAGTGTTCTATGGGGATCATCGAAAATGTTTTTAAGCAAGCCACCGGCCAGAACGTGACCACCCTCACGATTTTGGAAAATGGCTTCTCGAATGATACCTATCGAATCAATGGCGAATATTCGCTCCGCTTAAAGAAGACGAGCGACGCCCCGTTTTATTCCGCCTCTGAAGAAAAGAAAATCATCGATGCCGTCTCGCAGTTTCGGCTGACCCCGAAGCTCTTTTATTTCGATACAGCAACCGGCAATAAACTCGAACGTTATTTGGAACAGGATGAGTATTTCCCCAAAGGGAACATGGTGAACGCCCATGAGTTATCGCTCATGGCGAGCTGCCTAAAACGCCTTCACTCCGTGACCGGAAACTTCAAGAGTTTCTATGCCCGCGATCGCTATTACGCCTATAAGACCGCCAGCAAAGAAGACCTCGACCCCGAGTTTGAAGAGAAAGTCACGAGTTTGCTCGGCACCTTCTACCACACTGAGCCTCAGGTGCTTTGCCATAATGATCTGTGGAGCGATAACATCCTCTACTACAAAGGGATGGTCGTCTTAATCGACTTTGAATTCGCTGGGCTCAATAACCCCCTGTTCGATCTCGCTTCGGTGATCGGAGAAAACGAAATCACCGAGATGCCGCTCATCGAAGAATTCCTGAAGGACTACTATGGCCGGAACTACAATGAGATCCAACTCCACAAAGTCTTACTGACCGTCACGATGGAGCACTTCCTTTGGTACTATTGGGCTAAGCAGCGTTATCTCCAGACCCGCCACCCGGCTTTCCTCATCATTGCCGAAAGCAAAAAAGAAGGGATCTCCATGATGAAATCCCTTTATGCCGGCCACCCCGACTATTGGAAAGTGGTTTAACTCTTGATCGATGAAGAAGGCTCCACGGGGGTCTTCTTTTTCTTATGATCGAGGATGAAATAGATGATTCCGATGATGACGACCCCTAAAGCCACCCCGGCGAAGTCGATGCCGATATCCCACCAGGAGGCGGTCCGTTTTGGGACAAAGCGTTGGATGAATTCGCCTAGGCATGCGAGTAAGAACCCTGCGGTCAAGGTCGTGCCCACCGAAAGCCAATAGAAGCCTTTATCGCGCCGGAAGCCGCTGAAAAGGAAGAGCAATAAGAAGAGGGCGCTTAAGCCATAGCACAGGAAATGTCCGATCTTGCGGACGACATAACTCATCGGCTGAACATCGCTCGCCGGAATGTATGGGGCGGAGGCAACGCTAAAAGAAATCGTCACGGTGAAACCCGGATTCGAATTTGAGGTGATGGTCACATCGGCGTTCCCGGCTTTAAGGAAACCTAATGAGGGCGCGGAGGTGTTGTTGCTATAAACGGCGACCACACTCGGGTCTAACGAGACGACCTTGAGACTTTGATCGGTCGTGTTTTTCGGAAGGAAATCGGCCTTGATTCCAAAGGAATCACCAGCGGTGACGGAATAATTCGGCGTCAGGGTCTGGGCGACCCCATTGAGGCTGAAGTGCCACTCAAAGGCGGTGGCCGTTTCATCGGCCGCGGTCACATCGACCGCCGCCGTAAGATCAGGGAAAGCATTGGAAATCGCGATGATTTGGGTCGTGCCTTTTAAGTCATAGCCTTGGATGAAGCCACCCGAAATGAAGGTGCCATCGCTATCGCGGTGGTCGTTGCTCACCATCGCCACGAGCGGATTTGAAGAGATGAAATGAACCCCTTGGTCAATCCCCGTCGTCACCCCACTGCCATTATCTAACGTTGCACTCACTTGGACTCCATAACGGTCGGATCCGCTCCAATAGGAGAAGTCACCAGGATGAACGGTCACTTGGCTGACGCTGAGGGTGAGATGGGAAGGCAAAGTTTGGGTCTCGGCGCTGACCGTGATGGTTTTGGTAAGAGCAGGGAAGAGTTTTGGCGAAATGGTCGCGGTACCGGCGCTTCGCCCCTGGATGATTCCGTAGGAATTCACACCCACTATCGCCGGATCGCTACTGACCCATTCGATGAGACTCGGGTCATAGAAGCGTTGAAGGTAATGGTCAACGGTCTCCGCGCCAACATCGAGTTTGAGGTCACTCGTGAGAGTCGGGCCAAGATTCAGGGTCTCGTTGATTTTTAAGGTCGCATCGCTCGTGTCATACGTAAAGGAGGTCGGGGCGAGCCGGTGACTCACCTTGAAGGAGTAATCGTAGTGAAGGGCCGAATTCGCCGTGACAAAATCCACGTCAAAGCTTCCGACTTTGTAGGGAACAATTCGAAAGGCTCCACCCTTGGTGGTTGAAGAGATCAGAACCTGATAATCGCTAGCGGAACTGCCGTCTTTTCGTTCGTAGGTGATCGAAGAATTGTAGACGACATTGCTCGAAGCTTGGTAGCCAAGGGTATAAGTGAGGAGTTTGGTTTTTCCTAAGACCAGACCGGTGGCCCCACTGATTCGATCGTCCGGGGTCACGTTAAAAGCATTTGGAGTGATGGTCTCCACTTTGGGGGACTGGTTGATCCAGTTGGCAATCGAGCGCACCACTTCCGCTAGCCACGTCGATTGGTTGCTGGAGGCAGTCACGTTCAAAGAGCATTCGACGATGATGAGGCTGGCAAAAAATAAATGCAGCCCCAAAAAGACCCAAGTATGCGGGGCGAGTTTCCTTTTATTTGGCGTCGGGGAACTTCTCGTCATAGCGTTTCATGGCTTTGCGGATAGTGTCTTTGGCTTTTTCGACCCCATAGATCTTGTCGATCCGGGTGGTCTTGCCGTGCTCAAGCTCTTTATACACCTTGAAGAAATGCATGATTTCGTCGAGGATGTGCTGGGGAAGATCTTTGATGTCTTTGAAGGTGTTATAAAGGGGGTCATGCGAGCAGATCGCGATGATCTTCTCATCGGTCGCACCCGAGTCATTCATCTCAAGGATTCCAATCGGATAGCATAAGGTGAGGGCTAAGGGAACGATCGGTTCGCTGCAAATCACGAGGACGTCGAGCGGGTCATCATCGGTGCTCCAGGTCCGCGGGATGAAACCATAGTTTTGCGGATAGTGGGTCGAAGTATAAAGAATGCGGTCAAGGATAAGCGCGCCCGATTCTTTATCGAGTTCGTACTTGTTCTTGCTGCCGGCGGGAATCTCGATGCAGGCTAAGAATTCTTCGGGTTTGATGCGGTCGCGGCTGATCGAATGGAGAATGTTCATAGTAGGCTCCTTTGCCCAATAAATTAGTGTAAACCTTTCCTCTTCAGGAAGATAGAGAACCTCAGGGGTTTGTTTTAAAGGCCCTTCGCTTCAGTGAGCAGAGTTAAGATCACCCTCTACGCTCTTTGAGGAAGGAAGGTCCACCACAAAAAAGAAGAGGCTCTCTTCATGTGCTATGGGACTCGTTTAGGGTCAACCCCAGATTTTTTCGGCCGCTTCCGGATGGTCGATGAAGGGGTTGCGGTTGTTCTGAATGCCGTAGATCGCGTTATTGCGAGCGATCTCTTTGCTGGAGACGGGATCGTTCTTGCTCCACTCGAGATAGAGCGAGCGGGCCCAGGAAGCCAAGTTTCCGTTTGAGAAGACGGCGTAACTCCCCCACGATCCACATTTATCGCTATAGCGGGTCGCCATATAGAAATAGGTACGGGCAATATCGCCTTTATACTCATCGATCGGCTCAAAGACGTTGCTCGCGCTTAGCCCAAAGTTCGCGGTGGAATCGCTATCGCCAAGTTTCGAGCCATTCTGGCTGGTCCACTTGCTGGTTTTCACGATCGCATGCGGATAGTTGGAGCGGCGATTGTTGACGTACTTATCGGTCGGATAAAGGTGATGAAGGTCGCTTTTCATCGGCAGGGCTTCGTTAAAGATCGATTGGGGCACCGTGTGCTCCCGATTGTACATGTCGCCTTCTTTATCGCCTTTTAAGCCAGAGACTCCACTGCCATTTTCGTGTTGGGTGGACGGGTCATAATGATAATTGCTATAGATATCGATAATCTTGCCATTGGCATCGACGTCGGTGGTTTCGTAGGCGGTGTACGCATAATCGTAACTCTTGGCGATGGTTTTACTTGCGATGAGGTTATGTAAGGAGGAACGAAGGGTTTCGCCCGATTGAGTCCAAGAAATGCCCGAATAATAGGCGCCTTCGTTACTCGATGCGCTACTGGTGGCCGCACTACTCGTTGTCCCACTAGAACTCGGCAACGAGGCGGAAGAAGAAGGCGTTGTCACGGAGGAGGAAGAGAGGGTCACGGAAGCGGAAGAAACGCTGCTCGAAGTCGCCGTCGATGTCCCGGTGCCACTACCGAGGGTGAAAACGATCTTGCAAAGGCAAACCCGTTTGCTCACCGAAGAAACGCGAAAGGAAGTCGAAGCCGTGTTATTGCCCTGATCTAAGCCGGTAAAGACATAGCCAACATCGGTTGAAGCGTCCGTGATGTCGGGGGCGGAAGTCGCGGTCACGGCCATCGAGGTTTCACTCACGGCCGAGGTTTGAAAAGAAAGACTCGGGGTATCGTTCGATGAATAACGGTAAGCGAGGACTTTGGCCTTTTTCACAATAACGGGAGAAGTAAAATTGAAGGTAAAAGAACCAACGGAACTCGAAGAGCCTAAGCGTAAGGAAGAACCGCTCGTTCCATAGCATTTGCTCGTGGTTCCTAAACTTCCGGTGATTCCATGGAGCGAATAGACGCTGTCGCTCATGCCATCCGGGCCAGTATAGGAGCCACTTCCGAAAACCATGTCGGCGCATCCACTTCTTTCTCCTTCCCCAAAAGCGAGGTGGGTTGGAACTAAGGCCGAGACGCTAAGAAAAAGAATCCCGAGGACCGATAAACTTGCGATGGCGGAGAGAACGTAAAAACGGGGTGAGTTGTGTTTCATAACCGCATAGAATAACAAAGATTAGCAAATTAAGGAACCTAAATCGCCTTTTTCGAAAATCGTTAAGACGGAATCCTCGAGGCAGCTTCTCGCCGATTGCCTCAAAATAAAACTCGTTGGTCCGAAACTCCTTTTAGAAGGCTATATTAAAGTGGATATGAAAAAATCGGTCCTGCTTTTATTGCCTTTCCTAAGCCTCACGCTTCTTAGCTGCGGCCAAGCTTCCGTCACCTTTTCAAACCCCGATGACCCGAAGCTCCCCTATATCGACGCTAACGGGGAAGTCGCCTTAAGAAAAGAAGCGACCAGCAACGCCAATAAGGATTTGGTCTGGGCGAGCTCGGCCCCTAAGCTCATCCAAGACCTCAAAGACTACGAATACGCCTTCTTATTTTTCTATGGTCTTAACTGTGGGCACTGTCTCGCCTTTGAGCCGACTTTCGTCCAGTTCGTCCTCGATAGCTCTTCCTATGTCTATGGGATCGCGAGCGATGATGAGCCTAACCTCATGGCGGAACTTTCTGCCGCCTACCCTAGTGGCAATTTCGCCGAGGTTCTTTATGCCGGAACCCCCACCCTCTATTTCCTAACTCCAAGCGGCACCGCGAGCCGGCTCGATCTGAGCAACGCCAGTTCGCTTTCGAGTTTTGAGTCTTATGTGGCCCCGCTCATGAATCGAACCGCCATCACCCACTTTAAAACGTATGCCGCGTTTGAAGCCTACGCCAAAACCACCGACAGCCTCTTCTATATTGAGAGCAAGAGCAATGCGGACTCTTTAAGTTTCTACAAGAAAAACATCCGTAGCTTAGCCCGCCACGTCGCTCATCCGAGTGCCATCATCGATTGGGATCGCGTCTCTTCAATCGATCAAACTTCTTTTGCCACCGCTTTAGGATTTGACGTTGCTACGCCTTATTATTGCGGCACCATAACAAAAGGAGGCAGCGTCGCTACCTCCTTTAATATCGTTTCGGAATCGGCTAAGGCCGCCGAAGCGGCCCACGATTACTTTAACGCTTAGGCTTTCTTCGCGGACGGATTATTTCCGACCCCGCGTTCCCGGACATAAGCATCGAAGGCCATGCCGTCTTCGTATTTTTCGAAGCGGGCGTAATAGTAGAGATCGCCCATCGCGGCGGCCATGTGAGCCGGATAGCGGCCGTACATGCACATCGCGTTGCCATATTTGCTCAGAATTTCCTGCTCGGTGTGGGCGTATTTGATTCCATCGCGGCGGGCCGGAGCGAAGGCGTAGTATTTGGTCTTAGCCATATCCTGGCGGTTCTCGTCATAGCAGACGACGTCCGCGTAGATTTGGTAGCAGGAGACCGAGTTGGCATAGTTGATGAGGTCGGGGGTATAACCACCGGCCGGTCTCATATTGCATTCGAGGGCGACGAAATCGCCTTTTTTCGCGAGACCATCTTTGTCCTTATTGAGGACGAAGAATTCGATGTGGAAGAAACGCTGCTTGATCCCAAAGGCTTTCACGACGGCCCGGCCGACCTTTTCAAAGGCCTTCTGGTCGATATCGTGGAAGGGAAGGGCGAACGGATTGTTGTAATAGTAATAGTCGGTGAGATCATTCACCACCGTCGCGATCGGGGTCATGAAGTGATCGGTCGTGCAGAAGACGACGTCACTATGGGAATCGCAGATGCCATCGAAGCTCACGATGAAGCCATCGACGTACTCTTCCATGATGTAAGGTTCGGGGAGACTCTTCTTGAAGAAGGCATCGAATTCCTTCTGGTTATGAAGGGCGTACGAATCGGAAGCCCCGACGCCGACATTGGGTTTCACAAAGACGGGCCAGCCCACTTCTTTTTGGAACTTTTCGGCCGCTTCTTTATCCTTCGGGCCATCCACCACGAGGTAACGCATCGTCTTCGCGCCGCCCTGCTCGAAATATTTCTTCATGGCCGACTTGGCTTTGATGTGTTCCATGTCCTTCGGCCAGAAGCCGGATTTGACATTGAATTTCTCGCGGAGATAAGCATCGCCCTCAAGCCACCACTCATTGTCCGATTCGATGAAATCGATCGGGCCGTATTTGTCTTGGAAGTATTGGCAGGCTTTGACCATCGCCTTTTTGTCGCCGAGGTCTTGGACGAAATAGTATTCCTTCAAGGCTTCTTTCAGCCGCGGATGGACATCGTAATAAGGGGAGTCGCCGATCCCGAGCACGGTGACGCCGTGATCGCGTAAGGCTTCGACCCATTTAAAATAACGGACAGGAAAATTCGGCGAAACGAAGATGAAGTTCATGGTATTAAGATTTTCTCCCTCCTTCATCAAGCGATTTCACATCGATCCGAGTTAAGGCCCGATTGAGGGCCGCTTTCGCTCGTTCGATGTCGACCGCGGATTCTTTGCTGCCCAAGAGATCTTGAGCCCGGTCCCGGGCTGCAATGGCTCGAGCCATATCAATGGAACCGCCGTCTTCTATTTCTTCGGTGAGAATCATCGTCTGGTCCGAGTCAACTTTGACGAGACCACCGAAAATAGCATAGTACTTCTCTTTCCCGCTTTCCTTTACTTTCAGTACGCCTGAAGGAGCCAAGGCGAAACGAATTCGGGTATAGTTAGGAAAAATACCCAAGGGTCCGTCCGGGGTCGGAAAATAGGCTTCATCGACGTTTTTATCGAAGAAGACTCCTTTCGGGGTTAAAGCGAGAAGGCGGAAGCTCATTTGTTCGAAAGCTCCTTTGCTTTCTTTTCAACATCCTCGATCGTGCCGCAATAAAGGAAGGCGGCTTCGGGGTAGTTATCATATTCGCCACTGAGGATGGCCTTAAAGGAACGAATCGTGTCTTTTAAGGGCACGTAGATTCCCTTATAGCCCGAGAAGGCTTCGGCGACGTGGAACGGCTGCGAGAGGAAGTTCCGTAACCTCCGGGCCCGATTCACGATCGCTTTATCTTCATCCGAGAGTTCATCGATGCCCAAAATCGCGATGATGTCTTGAAGTTCCTTATAACGTTGGAGCAGCTTTTGGACGCCGCGAGCGACGTCATAGTGCTCTTGACCGATGATATTGGGATCGAGGATATTCGAGGAGCTTTCGAGCGGATCGACCGCCGGGAAGATTCCTAAGGCCGCGGTGTTGCGGTCGAGCAAGGTTTTGGCATCAAGGTGGCTAAAAGTCGTGGCCGGAGCCGGATCAGTGAAGTCATCGGCCGGGACATAAATCGCCTGAACCGAGGTGATGGAACCGTCTTTAGTCGAAGTGATCCGTTCCTGAAGTTGGCCCATTTCCGTCGCGAGGGTCGGTTGATAACCGACGGCCGAAGGCATCCGGCCGAGAAGAGCCGAAACCTCCGAACCCGCCTGGGTGAACCGGAAGATGTTATCGATAAATAAGAGGACGTCTTGGTGCTGCTGATCGCGGAAATATTCCGCCATGGTGAGGGCGCTAAGTCCGACCCGCATTCTCGCTCCGGGCGGTTCGTTCATCTGTCCAAAGCAAAGGGCGGTGTTCTTTAAGACGCCACTGCTCTTCATTTCATAGTAGAGGTCATTGCCTTCACGCGAACGCTCACCGATACCGGCGAAGACCGAAATGCCATGGTGTTCGGACGCAATGTTGAAAATCAGTTCCTGAATGAGGACGGTCTTGCCGACGCCGGCGCCACCAAATAGACCGATCTTGCCGCCTTTCACGTAAGGGCAAAGAAGATCGATGACCTTGATGCCGGTCTCGAGAATTTCATGGCTGACTTTTTGTTCGGCATAGGTCGGAGCGGCCCGGTGAATCGGCATGTGCTCACACTGGTCAAAATCGCCGCCTAAACCATCGATCGGTTCGCCGAGGACGTTAAACATCCGGCCGAGGGTCTCTTTTCCGACCGGGACTTCGATCGGGTGCTCGGTGTTCAGGACTTTTAAGCCGCGGACCAAGCCATCGGTCGGGCCCATGGCGACGCAGCGGACCACGTCATCGCCGATATGCTGCATCACTTCGATCGTCAGGGTCTTTTGATCGGAAAGCTCGATCTTTAAGGCGGTCAAGATTTCAGGAAGATGTTTGTCTTTGAAGCGGACATCGACGACCGGGCCGACCGCATCCACGATCTCGCCAGTCAAGGTGACTTCTTTTTCTTTTTCGTTCATAGGTTTCCTCCTCCGTTATTGGTTTTGAGCGTTGCTGCCGCTCACGACTTCGGTAATCTGTTGGGTGATCGCGTTTTGACGGGCTTTGTTGTATTCGACCGTCAGCTTATCGATCAGTTCGTCCGCGTTATCGTTCGCGCTATCCATCGCGGTGCGCCGCGAGGCTTGCTCGCTTAGCTCCGCTTCGACGAGTTTGCTATAGAAGACGGAAGCAAGGTAATAAGGCATGAGCGAGTGAATCATCGTGCGGGCCGAGGGCTCATAGACCGGGGGGCAATAGTCTTCTTCCGGAGCTGGGGTATAGGAGAGATTCACCGGCAGCATTTGGTAAGAGGTCGGCTCGAAGTTCAGAGAATTGATGTATTTGGTGTAGACCAAGATGATTCTTTGGTAACGGCCTTGATTGAACTGGTCTTTGATTTGGAGGGCCATCTTTTCGATTTCGGAAGCCTCGATCGAAAGATTCAGTTCGGCGTATCCGGTTGAAAGGCGTTGATACTTCTCGTCGTGTTGATAATGGGCGAGGCCTTTGCTCCCGATCGGAGCGATCGTATCGTTGGGGGTGAGCAAAGTATCGACGTATTTAAAGAGATTGTTGTTATAACCCGCGCAAAGGCCAAGGTTAGAGGAGATCACGATATAAAGGTTGCCGTGGGCGTCAGGATTGAGCTTGCCATAATGGGTTCCCGCAGCCAAATCATGGGCGAAAAGATCGGCCATCTGCTGTTCTAATTCGGAGGCGAAAAGGGCATTCTGGTCCATCGCGTCCTTGAATTTCTTCAGCTTGACCGTCGCGACCATTTCCATGGCTTTGGTGATCTTTTGGGTGGATTTCACCGACAAGATCCGGTGTTTGGTTTTGTTGAGCCCAAGCGACATAGTCTTTATTTCCTCGTGGCGACGAATTCGTCGATCGCGGCTTTCATCGCCGCGGTTAAAGCATCATCGAACGCCCGCTTTTCCTCGAGGGTCTTGATGACTTCGGGGTGGGTAGTCTCGACATAGCTATCCATCTTCTCAAGGTAGCTTTGGACTTCGGGAACCGGGATCTGGTCGAGATAGCTATTCTTGACGGCGAAGAGTTCGAGAATCTGGCGTGACATCGGATAAGGATGGTATTGCTTTTGCTTTAAGGTCTCCATCAAGACCGCGCCATGTTGAAGAATCTTCTTCGTGGCCGGATCGAGGTCGGAGCCAAATTGGGAGAAGGAAAGGAGTTCGTTATAGCTCGCTAGTTCGATCTTGAGGGACCCCGCGACTTGTTTCATCGCCTTATATTGGGCCGAGGAACCAACCCGGGAGACCGAGAAGCCCGAATCGATGGCGGGACGTTGGCCGGCGTTAAAGTAATCGACCAAAAGAAAGATCTGGCCATCGGTGATCGAAATCACGTTGGTCGGAATATACGCCGAGATATCGCCAGCTTGGGTTTCGACGATCGGTAAGGCGGTGATCGAACCACCACCGTGTTCGGCGTTTAAGCGGCACGCCCGTTCGAGCAAGCGCGAATGGAGATAGAAAATATCGCCCGGATAAGCTTCCCGGCCCGGGGCGCGCTTCAGCAATAAGGAGAGGGTTCGATAAGCGACCGCGTGCTTGGAAAGATCATCGAATACAATCAAGACATCTTGGCCTTGTTCCATCCACTCTTCCGCCATCGCCATCCCCGCAAAGGGGGCGATATATTGAAGCGGCGCGGATTCGCTAGCCGAGGCGGAGACAACCGTCACGTAATCGAAGCAGTTCTTGGCTTGAAGGGTTTGGACTAAGGAAGCGACCGAGCTGTTCTTTTGTCCGATCGCGACATAGACGCATTTCACGCCGGTGCCTTTTTGATTGATGATGGTATCGAGCGCAATCGCGGTTTTGCCAGTCTGGCGGTCGCCGATGATGAGTTCCCGTTGACCGCGGCCAATCGGGATCATCGCGTCGATCGCTTTGATGCCGGTTTGAAGCGGGGTATCGACGGATTTCCGGGTCATAACCCCTGGGGCAATCCGCTCAATCGGACGGGTCTTGCTTGCAGAAATCGGGCCTTTATCATCGATCGGTTGACCTAAAGCGTTAACGACCCGGCCGAGCAAGCCATCGCCCACCGGGACTTCGACCACCTTATGGGTCCGCTTCACCGTATCGCCTTCCTCGATGACCACATCGGAACCGAGAATGACGGCGCCGACATCATCGCTATCGAGGTTCATGACCATGCCATAGACATCGTGCGGGAAAACAAGGAGTTCGCCGAGCATCGCTTTATCGAGGCCATAGCAAAGGGCGATTCCGTCGCCCACGGAGATCACCGTGCCGACGTCATCGGTCTCGAGTTTGCCTTCATAACCTTTGATTTGGGCCTTGATTAAGGCCGAGATTTCCGAACTATCGATTTTCATGCGTTGCCTCCGTTCAGTAATGTTTTCCGTAAATCGAACAGGCGGTTCCGTAAGGTTCCGTCATAGACTTTGCCCCCGAGGGCGACTTTGACTCCTCCTAATAAGGAAGGGTCCACCACTTGGGTCAACGCGATCTTTTTGCCGAGCTTAGCGCTTAAGGCTTCTTCGATCCGCTTTTCCGAGGCTTCATCGAGGCGCGAGGCGGTATAGAGCACCCCTTCATCGACCCCGAGCGTCGCGTTCACTAACGAAGCGAAGGCGGCCGCCACATCGGCGAAATGATCGATCCGATGATGGTCGATGAGCACTTTGATGAAATCGCTCAAGTAAGGAAGATCGAAGGAGCCGAAGAGGGAGTCGACGCTTTGATGCAAGTCCTTTTTATCGATGGTGTAGCTGCTGAGCATCTTGAGATAGCCGGGTTGCTCCACAAAGATTTTATCAATCGAGCGGACCGCTTGAAGATAGTGATCGAGCGGGACCTTCGAGGAAGAGGCGAGCTCATAGAACGCGGTTGCGTAGTTCACGTAAACGTTATCCATTATTTGCTCGCTCCTTTCTGATCAAGGTCCTTCACGAAATCATCGACTAAGCGGGCATTGTCCTTGCTATCGACCTCGCGGCCGAGCACTTGGGAAGATGCGGAAAGAGCCACTTCGACGATCTGCTGATGGATTTCGTCTTGGCTCTTCTTTTTGGCCGCTTCGATGTCCTGATCGGCTTTTTGCTTTTCTAAGATCGCATCGGCTTTCGCTTTCGCCACGATCGCTTCGGCTTCTTTGTCAGCCTGAGCTTTGGCGCTGACGAGAATCTTGGCGGCTTGCTGCTTTGATTCATCGATATTCTGGGCAGACAGTTTCGCATTGCGTTCCGCGATGGCTTTTTGATCTTCGGAATCCCGGAGATTGTGCTCGACGTAGTCCTTGCGGGCTTTGATCAATTTCTTAATGCGTTTATAGCCTAAGAAATAAACGACGAGCAGCAAAACGATGAACGCCAAAAACTGAACCAGGAAGTCCCAGAAATTTGGAAAGAGCTTCTGTAAGAAGGTGCTGTCCTGGAACGGACTGGAATTTGCTTCAAAGATGGGGAGAGAAAGCCAGTTCACAAACTTGCCTCAGCCTCAGGAGACCTTGCCACCGAGGACGAAGATGATCAGAATCGCGACGAGCAAGGCGTAAATGGCGCAGGATTCATCGAGTGCGACCGCCAAGATCATCGTGCTGTTGAGCATCGAGTGCTTCTCGGGGTTGCGGGTCATACCATCGATGGCGTGGCAGCAAATCCAAGCTTCGCCGAACGAGCTGGCCATACCGGTCCAAACCGAGATGGCGGCCGCTAAGGCGAGCATGCCCAGCTGGCTTTTGCCTCCATCGGTCGAACCGGTGGATGTGGCAGCGCTCGAAGCTGCCGCTAGAAAATTGACGAAATTAACCATATGTTTTCCTCCTTATATGGTCGGGTTGTTCTCGGCGGGACGGGTCACTTGGCCCTCCACGCCCATCGCGTCTTCGTGGATCGGTCTTTCCTGGGCGATCCAGACGGCGTTAAGGCTTGCAAAAACCAGGGTTTGGATGAACCCTGAGAACAACCCAAAATAGAGATTGAGCACCCCGATCGGAATTGGAGCTAGAAATAGGGTACCCCAGGTGGATGCGCCACCCGCGAAAGCAAAGATCTGGCCCGATACGCCTTCCAGGAACCAGCTGAGCAAGCCGATCACGATGAAGCCCGATAAGGCGTTACCGAACATACGGAGCGTCGTCGAGAGAATCGGAGTCCACATCGTGAGAAGGTTGATCGGTAAGAAAAAGACGAAGGGTTCGATATAGCGATGGAAATAATGCCAATGCTGATATTTGATCGCGGTCGATTGGATGAGAACGAACATCACGATCGCAAGCGATAACGGCGCGAAGATATTATCGATGACCGAGGGGAGGCCGGTGATCGACCAAATGAAGGCGAGGAAGAGATAGGAAGTGAGACCGAGGAAATACCCGGTCCAGTCTTCGGCATCTTCGCCCATGGCCCCAACGGTCCAATCGGTCAATTTCTCCACGTAATATTCGGCCCAGAAAAGCAGGCCTTTTGAAGGCTTCAAAGGATCTTGATGCTTCGCCATGATCCCGGCGATGATCGCCAAAAGGGCAACGATCGCCATGATGAGGAGCGAAGAGATAAGATTTCCCGAAGGGAAGTCTTTGGAATCCCAAGAAAACATCGAAGCAATGCGTTCTTGCATTACTGCTTGTCCTTAGAGTCAGTGGGCTTAATTGGCTCAGCCGGCTTGGTCTCCTCAGTTTTGGCGGTTTCAGGCTTCGATTCTTCTTTCGAGCAGGCACAAGCTTTTTTCGCTTTGTTGTTATTGATGAGGGCGGTGATGGCTAAAACAAAGCCGAGCGGGAGATAAGCGACGAAAACAGTCCAGACATTGAGCCAGTTGGTTTTGAGCTTGTAGGTGTAATAGGCTCCTAAAACCAAACCGCCCGCATAGAGAGCGAGACGAAGAATGCTGAAGAGGGCGGCTAAGGCGATCGTGCCCGGGTGCTTAGTTTGGGCATCGGTGATGATCTTGGCGCCCCATAAGATGGAGAGGTAGCAAAGAATCTCGATCCCCGATCCTAAAATCCAGCCGAAACCGAGTCCGACGTTTTGGAAGAAAAAGAACGGGGCAAGAACGACGAGGCCAAGGAGGGCGATCGCAACCAAAATAAACACGTTTTTGCCGTTTTCGGATAATTTTGAATAAAACTTAGCCACAATGATTCCTTTATCGCTTACGTGATATCGTTCAAATCGTAGTTTCTACGGAAGGAAATGTCAACCGAAGTTCCAACTATTTTTCTCGCGAGGATAAAAACCGCACCATTATCGTCGGAATAGGGCTAGAAAGATTATAGGCGGGGCGTATGATAGCCTCATGTCACCCCTCAGCGTCATTTATCTCTTACTTCTCCCGCTCGGGGTTTTGCTTTATTACGTCGTCCCCAGCAAGTTCCGTTGGATCGTTTTGTTGACCCTCTCCCTTGGCTTCTATCTCTCTTGGAGCTACATCTACACCGCCTTATTGGTCGGGGTGATCGGGCTCACCTATGGGCTGGCTTTAGCGATCGGATCCCTTCAAAAGAAGGGAAAGAAAAAAGGCAGCACCGCGGTTTTTGTCGGTGGCCTAATCCTCCTTATTGGTTTGCTCTTCTTCTTTAAATATATCGATCTCCTCTTTAGCGGAATCGGAGGGCTCCTCAATCTCTTCGGGATCACCTGGTCTTATTCCTTGCTCGATAAAATCGCCCTGCCGGTCGGGGTTAGTTTCTATCTCTTCATGGCGATCGGTTACCTCGCGGACGTCCAGAAGGGCAAGTACCTGCCCGAGCGGCATCCGGGGTATTTCGCCTTATTCTTATGCTTTTTCCCGACGATTTTATCGGGCCCGATTGAGCGGGCCGACCATTTGATCCCCCAGTTAAAAGCGGACCATCCTTTCTCGTGGGGCAATATCGCCCAAGGGGGCCGTTACCTTCTCTTAGGGTATTTTAAGAAGCTCGTCATTGCGGACATCATCGCCATTTTCGTCGATGCCACCTTTGGAAATCTCGCTACGGCGAGCGGGTTAGCGGTCTTGCTTGCTTCTCTTCTCTTCGCCTATCAAATCTATGCGGACTTCAGCGGCTATAGCGATGTCGCGAAAGGCACCGCCTATCTTTTCGGACTCGACCTCATCGAGAACTTCAATCAGCCCTATCTCGCCGACCGGAGCGCCGAATTCTGGCACCGCTGGCACATCAGCCTTTCGACCTTTTTCCGCGACTATGTCTATTTCCCGATGGGCGGAAGCCACTGCTCCAAAATCCAGTGGGCTTGCAACGTCGTGGTCGTTTTCGCGCTTTCGGGGCTTTGGCATGGGGCCAATTGGACCTTCTTACTTTGGGGCGTCCTCTTCGCCCTCTATCAGATCCTTGGCAAGATCACGATGCCCTTACGGGATAAGCTTTGGCTCGCTCTTAAAAAGGACCCGAAAACGGGGTTCCCCCACATCCTCCGGATCATCAACACCTTTATTCTCGTCGATTTCGCTTGGATTCTTTTCCGGGCGAATTCGCTCGCGGACTTCGCTCTCGCCTTAAGCGCGATCTTCACCCATTGGGGTTCGGGTTACACCTTGCTTGATCTCGCGTGGTATCTCGGCCTCATCATGGGGTTAGGAGCCTTATCCACCTATTTCCTCGACTATCTAAAAAAGCCTGGCGTCCTCCCTCTTTCGCTCAAGAAGCCGAAACTCGCGGCCGGACTCCACTTAGCGTGCTACATCGTGATCGGCTATGGCGCGATCGCGGCTTTCATCTATCTCTATTCCCGGGGCACCCCGGCGAACTTCGTCTACTTTAATTTCTGAAAGGAGGACCCGAAACATGAAAAGCGGTTGGAAAATCTTGATTGCCTGTGCGGCCTTCCTTTTGCCGGTCGGCACTTTCGTCGCGGTGGGCGCGGCCCAAAAGCCGGTCTATTCAGAGTCCTTCTTAGGCGAATTCCCCGATAAATATGCTCGGCTTACCGAAGCCACGGACAAAAAGAAGATCGTTTTCGCGGCGGCCTCCTCGCTTCCTTTTGGCCTAAGGAGTGACATCGTCGAAAGTGAGCTCCCTAACTATAAGTCGGTCAATATGGGCCTTTATGTTCCGCTCAAAACCAAAGTCACCCTCGACCTGGTCGCTAAGCACGTTTCTCAAGGCGACATCGTCGTTTATGCCCCCGAGCCGACGAGCGATCTCTACACCGCCGAACTGGCGAAAGAACCGTTCCTTGAAGCCACGGAGACCAACCCGAAGATCCTCAGCGAATTCACCGAACCCGAATACGAGAATTTCTTAGCGGCTTCTTTCTCCTTCAATTGGAGCCGGATCCAAGCTAACCTTAACGGCACCACTTTCACGAGCGTCGCCCCCTATAACAAGGCTTCGTTCAATTCGTATGGCGAGATTGGAATCGCCACCCCCTACCTCAAAATGCCCTTAGGTTACGACGATAGCCTGCCGATCGATTACGCTTCTTCGTTGCTGAACCCCTCGTTCTTGGACTATATCGCGAGCATTAAAAGCAAGGTTGAGAAACAAGGCGCCCGGTTCTTTTACTCCTTCAGTCCCATCGATGCCTTAGCCTTTAAAGCAAGCAACGAAGCGGTCGCTTCCTTTGAGGCGGCGATCCAAGCGAAACTTGGCGATTGCCTCTTAACCGGAATTAAAGATACCGTGTATGAATCCGGCTACTTCTACGACACCAATTTCCATCTGAACGATAGCGGAAAAATTAAGCACACGGTCACCCTCATTAACGCCCTTAAGGCCCAGCTAGGAGATACCAGCCCAACCGCGACGGTTGTCCCGGCTCCCTCGGGCTTCGATCCCGCCCCGAAACCTTATGATGGCGAGACCGATAACACCTACGAACCGGCCTTCACCTACGAAGAGGTGATGGACAATCTCTTCATCTCGGGGGTGAACGAAACCTACAAAACCAGTCCATATTTCTTGCTTCCGACCAGCCATAACGGCACGATTATCACCGGAGTAAAAGGCGATGCCTTCAAAGGTTGCGCTTCGCTCCGGGAGGTCCGAGTCCCCCGCAACTACACCGTCTTGGCCGGCTTAGCCTTCGAAGGTTGCGAAAACCTCGAGCGCCTTGAGGTCTATAATAGTGACCCCAATACGATTGCTCCCCCGACCGGTGGAGTGGCCGCTTTATTTGGGACCAAGACCCCGAAAGCCAAAATCTATGTGCCTTCCGCCGCCTTGAACCTCTATCAGCATCATTACTTCTGGAACGTCTACTCCGATATCTTGGTAGGTATGTAAAAATGAAAAAATCTCCATTTCCCGTTGTTCTTGTTTTTCTCGGCCTTCTCGCCTCGTGCGGAACTAACCCCGGTTCAAGCGTTTCTTCAACCGGGGACGTTTCTTCCGAACCAACGACGAGTTCGGTGAGTACCAGTTCGGCTAGTTCTAGTTCGGCCACCAGCGAAGTCATTTCCTATCTGCCGAATGAACCAACGTATAAGACGAATCCCAAAGTCGATGTCGCCGGTTTCACTTATTCGCAGCGGCTTGCTGAGCCGAGCCACACCGTGGCCTCGGTCAAAGAATTATCGGCTTTGATGGACTACGCGGCCTTCTATCATCTCTCCAGCATCGAAGCGACTCTTTCCTATTCCTTTAAAAGCGGCAGCAAAGAAATGAACGCGGCCTATTGGGCTTCTTCCATTTTGCCTTGCGCGGTCGATCTTGACCTCACCGCAACGAGCGGATCGACCCTCACGATCGCTTTCACCTATTACCGCGAAGGCTATAAACATTACGATAATTCCAGCCAGTTCTATACCCACTCGGGCGCGGTCTTGCCGGGCAAAGCCTACACGGAAACGGCCAAACGTGCCGATGATTTTTCTTCTTTCCCCTACCGGAGCCGGACCCAAAAAGTCGAGGTCGTCTCCACTCAACAATTGCTCTACACCCTCACCCATGGTTATCAGCCGGTCGCGCTAGCGAATACCCCGGCGGCCACCGCCGTAAATCAGATGGAAGGGATCCTCCGAAAAATCATTCAAACCGATATGAGCGATTTGGAGAAGCTTTCCGCGATCTACCGCTATGTCGGCACCCACGTATGCTATGAGTTCGCCGGAGACACTTACGCGGGCAATTATTCTCAGTCCGCCCATCCGAATGCTTTGGTGGCTGAAGACGATGGCTTCTTCTTAGAAGGAGCCTTACAAGGCTTTGGCGTTTGCGAGGGCTATTCCAAACTTTTTGCCGCTTTAGCCGGAATGGAATCCCTCCCGGTCTATAACTGCTCGGGCTTCCCCCGGAGCTTCGACTATCAATCCAGCCGCTATAGCGTTTCGGGCGGCACCTGGGAGACCCACGCCTATAACTACGTGCTCTTAGATCAGCAATATTACCTGCTTGATCCGTCCTGGAACCAAGGCAATTATTCCAACAATTCCGTTCTCGAATGGTCGTGGGTGCTCGTCAGCAAACTCTCCCACGAGAATTACTCCGAAAGCTTTAAAGATGTCGCGGATTTGGATCCGACGATTCCTTTCGCCACTTCGCCCTACGATCTTTTCTCGAAGCTCACTTACCAGCAGGATGGGGTCGCCTACGATTTCACGATCGATAGCCAAGAGGAACTCAATGCCTTCGCCAAGCAATTTGCCCTAGCGAAAGCCAGCTCCTTCTACTCCTATGATGGCCGTTATCTCTCGGCCACCTGCGAGGTCGGAACGGCTTTCACGATCACCGCCTCCGCCGTCCAGACCGCGGCCGCGGCAGTCGGAACTTCCTTCTCCTTCAGCGAATACACGGAAAGTTACCGCGATGGCCTCCGCTACGCCACCTTCTATTCCCGGCGGGCCTAAAGATTAAAAAAGCTCCCGTTTCATCGAAGTGAATCGGGAGTTTTTTTGGCGGTGGATTTAGTGGCGTTTCCGGTATTTATCGAGGTTAAGGAATCCCGGTAATTTGAACTTTTCTTGGGCGAAATCCGGGCTACCTTTATAGCCGCGCTGGAGCGCTAAGATGCATTCGGCGGTCACTTCATGGAGGTGGAACTTCGTGACGTCATAGCCAATCGCATGGGCTAACTTATCGAGGAAGGCTTGATCGACGCTCACGTTATCGAGGCGAACTTGAACTTTGACGGTCTCGTTGTCTCGCAGGACAAAGCTGAGAAGGAGGGTATCGCCCGATTCGGTTTTCTTATACTCGACTCCGCCGAGGGCGAACTCTTTGCTCTTATAGGCCCGCTCGCTCACTTCGCTGATAACATCGGTAACTCCAAACATAAAGTGTCCCTTTCTATGGATAACCTATCAACTGACTTAATTGTAGCAAGCAAGGGGCCGAAGACCAAATAGGAAACAACAATTCAGCAAACCAAGGGGCTTTTTAGGCCTTTTTGGCCGGGAGCGGGGCGCTCTGAGGATCGCCTTTCATCAAAAGCAAGAAGAGGAGACCAACAACTTGGACTCCGAAAAGAATCCAGAAAAAGCCGATGAAGCCGACCGGTGAATCGTAGATCGGTTCCGCCACCAAATTGCCGATGCCATTGAAGGCGTTACAGCAGGCCGCGCATAAGGTGCAGGCTTTCCCAATGTGGTTATCCCCAACCACCGTCTGAAGAAAGACGACACCGTAGACGAGGTTAAAGGCGTTAGCAAAGCCTCGGACCATGAACGAAGAAACCATCATCGGATAAACGGCGGGGATGAGGACGGCTAAAAGGTTGGAGACGAGGAAGAGCGAAGACCCGACCACCAGCATCTTCTTTTTGCCTTTGATCACTTTGAAGAAGAGCGGCATTAAAAGCATCGAAGCGATTTCGGCGATGACCCGAAGGCCATACCAAAGCGAGTAATCGGCGTTACTGATGTTATTGGCTTTGATATACAGAGTGAGGATATAGCCAAGAATGTTGCAGCCCCCGTAGAAAAAGGTGTTGAAGAGCAAATAAAGAATGAACTGCTTGTTCTTTCTTAAAGGCGTCGAATCGCGGCTCTTTTCTTCGGGGGTGGGCTCACGGTTTGGGAGATCCTCGACGACTGGGAAGATGAAGAAGCTCATGGCGAGGCCGCACAAGATCAAGCCGGAAGCAATCGCGTAAAGCACGGTATAAGAGATGTAAGAAATGAAGAAGTAGCCACTGATGAGGGCGGCGGCATAGGCGAGCGAGCCAAAGATTCGGATCGTCCAATATTCGACGTGGACCTTTTTAACGGCGACGGCCGAAGTGGCATCCATCACCTGGAAGATCGCGGAATCGAAGAAGCTGGTGAAGATCGTGAGGGTCAAGATCCAAGGGAAACTCTTGGTGAACCCAAAGGCCAAGAAGCCAAAGACCTCGGCGATCGCGGAAATCCGGACGAGCCATAACGAGCGGCGGAAGCTGGTCGCGAAAAAGGAAAAGACATAATCGCCGATAAAGAGGAAGAAGGGAATGAGGGCCAATAAGAGCGACTTTTGCCAGGCCACCAGCCCTGCATCGACGAAATAAAGCGAATAGAAAGGTGAAAATAAGGCATCGCCAGCAAAGATCAGGAAGTAAACGATCCGGTAGATCGTGGGATTGCGTTTGGCACTCATAGGGAGGCTTAAGCCTTGCTTAAGCGAATTGATTGTAGCCTTTCCTTAAGGCTTTAAAAGGGGGATGCAAGCACTTTAGTAGGAATTCGTATCGCCTTGTGGGATAAATAAGGTGGCGAAAGCCAAAAGGAGATATCCATCACCATGAAAAATAACATCAGCGAACTCTCGTTAGCATCCTTAAAGGGATGCCCCCACTGCCAAGCGGCTAAGCTCGCCTTAATGAAAGGCAACGTCACCTATAAGGAAATCCTCTGGGACGACCCCGAAGGCGAAAAGATCATCGAGGGCTTAGGGATTCAAACCGTCCCGGTCCTATTGGTTCCTTCGAAAGAGGGTCTCAAGCAAATCGCGGGCGAAAAAGCGATTGCCGAATGGGTCAAAGCCCGCTAGAACAGCAAAAAAGAAGCACGGTCTCGTGCTTCTTTTTCTTTTAGAACGCCCACGGATTATCTTGTTTTGGCGCGGCGATGTCCCCTAAGATCGACTGGCTCACCAGGGTATAGACGCCCCCTTTGCCTTTTTGGAAAATCAGATTGCGCATCACCGGGTCGCCCCCACTTAAGACATAAAGAGCCCGCTCCCCTTCGCGCCCACTTGTCACCATCGAATCGTGGATTTCAAGAACATAAGGGATATCGGGGCGATAATCATTCTCCGGAACCGCGCCTAAAAAGAAGGAGAAGGGAATATACGTTTTGCCCCCACTTAAGGCCAACACGATGCTTGAGCGTTCTTTTTCGCTCAAGATTTCACTGCCCTTCAAATATTCGATCATTCGGAAGGTAAGACCGCGGTTCAGCGGATAGACGCAAAAGGCCAAAACCGTTAAAGCCGCCGCATTAAAGGGATCGCGGAGATCGGCTTCGGGGAGGGACAAAAACTGGTCCATGCTCGTCGGAATACTGTTGAAGGTGAACCGGCGAACGCTTAAAGGATCTAAGCGCGCCTTCTTTGATTTTTTGTTTCGCCAAAAACACATGGTTAATCCCCAAATCGCATTTTAGCATCCCTTCCTTTGGTCCGTTGCCCCCTAAAGGGTGAAAGAAGATCAGAACCGAGGAACCTTCGCGATAATTGTGAATTCTTTGTCGGTCCGGACTTCGATGCTGCCCCCGCGGTTCGCCGTCATCGCTTTCAGGTGGAGCAAGCCATTATGTTCGACGTATTTCTCGGGGATCGCTCCGTTATTGGACGTGATGAGAAAGAAGAAATTCCCCTCCACTTTCGAGGTGATGGTGATTTGGGTAGCATTGCCATGGCGAATCGCATTATCGATCGTCTCCCGTAAGAACTCGAGCCCATCTTTCTTATGCGGGCAAAGGTTAAAATCGCCTTCGAGGGTGAAATGGATGCCCAGGAGCCGATAGAAATCGATCATCTCGGTCAAATCTTCATAGGAATCTTCGTAGTTACCTAAGCCTCGCTTCACCAAGGTCTTGAGCGGCCGCATATCGTTGGTCTTCGGATTTTGAAGGATCTGGTGGACGAAGGAGACTTCTTCGGCGAAAGAATCGTGAACGAGCGAACGGAGCCGCTGCTTCTCCTGATTGTGGGCGACGCCTTTGATCCCATCGAGCGAAGCCCGCAGGTTCTTTTGCTCTTCTTGCAAAGCAAGATTGGTCTTTTGAATCGTCTCGTTGAGGTTGACCTCTTCGGTCACGAGGTGGGCGGATAATTGCTTGCCTTTTTTGATATCTTCCTCCTCGATCAAAAGGTAATTGCCTTCATCGAAGAGTAAGAAAGAATGCTCAGAGGCAATCTTAAAGGCGTGGGATTTTAAATCGAGGATGATCGGCTCGACCCGGGAATGGGTCGGAATGCCATAGCGGTTGAGCAATAAGATCATCGCGTTATTGATGTAGACGATGCGGCCGGAGCGATCGCTCACCAGCATTTCCCGCTCGAAGGTATCGAGGGTGCTTTTGACGGTGAAACGGTTGATCGAGTGACCAATCGAGGCGATGTCGTGGGTAAAAGCCGAAACGGAACGGAGCAAGGCGCAGAGCAAACCAAACCCATAAAGGAAGACCCCGGAAGAATGAAGCTGCAAGGCGGGAAGCAAGACCACAAATCCCACGGTGTCGACCACGAACCGATAATCCTTTTCTTTGAAGGTGTAATAGATTCCAAGAGGAAGCGCGATCAAGGGGAGATAGAGGAAAATCTCGCAGAGGATCACCGGCGGATTGTCATAGGTCAAAAGAATCCAGGCGACGCTCGCGAAATTAAAGCCGATGAAACCGGCGACATCATAAAGGAACTTGTCGAGTTTTTGGTGCATGATCCCGGTCATGGTCATCGCCGCGGCTAAAAAGCCCGAACACAAAATGGCGGTCACCGCGAAGAGAATTTTCATTTCATAGGGGAATTGAAGAAGAAAGCTCATACACCCTCCCCCTCTTTTGGCACCTTCACCGTATAGAGATAGTCTCCATCCTCTTCGCTCGTTTTACTAAAGCCGTTCACTTTGCTCGGATCGAAATGATCGAATCCGGAAACCCGGCATTTGAAAAGGTTGGCCTTCGGATCGATATTGAGCAAAATCATCCCAGCGGAAAGACCAGCCCCATCGATCACTTGATGGAGGAAATTGTTGATTTGGAGCGCGAGCGGAAGCCCGAGGGTGCTCTCCTCACGATAGGAGACTGCGACGATATAGTTCAGGTTTTGAAGATCGAGTTTTAGCGACCCCATCGATAGCGCGAAGTCGGCGTAGGAGACCGTGCCTTCATCGGACCCATTGATGAGAAGAAGGCACCGCTGCTTCAAGAAAGTAAGGCGGATCTTCAATTCGATCAAGGTCGGGGTATAAAGCGATCGATTGTCGGGGGTCAGTTCGTCCGGCAACGTATCGACGAGTTTTTGAATCCGTTCCGATTCAAGACTGATTTCGGCGTAGACGAATTCATTGAGCTGTTGGCGGGTTTCATTCTTGATGAGTTCCCCCTGAACCCGTTGATCGGTCTTTAAGACTTCGTTGGCGCTTTTGAGGGCCTTTTCATTGGCGAAAAGCTCTTGGCGCAGCCGCAAAATATCGCGGATGTCCTCTTGAATCAAAAGATAACCATTGCTGGTATCCCGTTTCTGATAACGGAATCCATTCGCGGTGGCATGGCTGGATTTTTGGAGATCAGGAATCATCTGAAAATGGACGTTTTGGTAGACGAGATTGTAGTCGCGATCCGCCAAAGCGAGCCGATAGGGTCCGTATTTAAAATAGTCGACGTAGCGGCCGGTATTCTGCATGAGGCCAGTCTGAATCGCAATCTCGGCTAAGCCCGTCGACAGTAAGGAATAGACCATGTAGTAGTTATTGAAAGGCGGAATGGTGTTCAAGTAACTGTGGGTCACCGGAATCAAGTAAAGGAGGGAATAAAAAAGCAAGGCCGTAATCGCAATGAAAGGCCATAAGAGAGTGGAGATAGTATTCCGTTTATTGAGGGTCCCGCGGACAAACAAGGTCAAGCAGGTTAAGATGGCCCCTCCGATATAAGCGTAGACCACATAATAGAAAACGTGATGATCGACCGTTCCACTGCTATCAAACGTGAAAGCGAGATGATGTAACGGATTCGTCAAAATCAAAAGCGCCAACGCCGAAGCAACGGCGGCGTGGGTCCAGACAAACCGCTTCAGTTTCCAGTGGGTGAACTGCTTAGCGCAGATGCCGAGCCAAAAGGTCGGAATGAAGATCATGGGGATGTAGGCGAAAAGCCACATCGCATAGTCCAAATCGGAGTTAGGCTCCGACATCCGCTTAATCACGCCCGAGACCAGCCAAATTTGGGTCAAAAGCAATATCCCCAGATAAAAGAACCATACGGTCCGGTCTTGAAGGCGATAAAGAATCAGAACCCCCCAAATCGTGACGACCATGAAAGTGAAAAAGAGAATGAGAGCATCGCGGCGCCCGGCGGTTGGAGCAGAGGCGGTCCCGTTGAAATAGAAAAACAAGAAGAAACCGACGAAGGCCACCCCTAAAAGAACGAAGACGAGGATTTCCCATTTCTTCTTGAAGGTGAAGTTCATGTCGAAATATTTTAACTTTCTTAAGAAGAAAAGGAAACGCCTATCCGGGTGTATGGGCTCACCCTTATGGGTCGGTTTTCACCCTTTTGGGTGTATTCGTCGGACGTTTTTGCTTTACACTAAGAAAATATGGAAAACCGTATTAAGTTGATCGTCCTCGAAGACCAGAAGATCCTGTTGGACTCCTTCGTCTCTTCCCTTCAAGAAGATTTCGACATTGTCGGAACCTTTGACGATGCCGATGGATTGCTCTCCTACCTGGGCGTTCACGACACCGACGTCATCCTCGCCGATACCTGCTTAAAGAAAACCAACACCCTCGATTATATCGCCGCAATCAAAAAGAACTTCCCGAAGGTCAAAATCGTTTTGATGACCGGTTTCCCGGAAGTCTCGTTCTTAAAACGGGCGAAAAAAGAAGGAGCCGATAGCTTTGTCTATAAGAACACTTCGCTCGAAGAGACTAAGAATGTGATCCGCAGCACCTACCGCGGCTACTCGATCTTCCCGAACGAGAACATCTCGGATGAGAACCGTTTCTTGCTCAACCTCTCCCAAAAGGAGATGGAAGTCCTCCGCTACGTCTGCCAAGGCTATGACCGCAAGGAAATCGCCGACAAGATGTTCAACTCGGAGAACACGATCAAGAGTTACATCCGTAGCATCCTTAATAAGACCGGATTCGATTCGGTCAGCAAACTCGCGATCTACGCGGTGAGCCACGGCTTCGTTGTCCCCGAAGATGCCGGTTCGAAGACGGATAAGTAATTTCTAAATCGTTTAAAAGTCCCGAGCGATCGGGACTTTTTATTTCCAATTTTCATCTTGAGAATGAGCGTTCACGCAAAGAGAGCCAGCCCCGCAAGCTCATCTCTTTTTTCTTATTCCTTTTTGGCGTAACGGAGCCAGACCACATCGTTACCGAGCGGCTTAGCTTCAAGCAGGTGGTAATCGCGCGGGAAACCTACCCCATCGCTACTTTCACAAAAGGAGAGCCCATGGCTTGCCCCGTCGACCGAGGCCACCATCACCAGTGAAATCTCATCGACCAAATTCTTCCCGATGAAGGCGGAATTGATATTGCCGCCCCCGCAAAGGGCGAAAGTTTCCACCCCAAATTCTTTCTTCAGTTTCTCCAAGAACAGTTTCGGATCAAGATCCTCTTTCCCCGCGATGATGTAGGGGATTCCTAAGGAGCGGAGGAAATTCAGATACCCGGGTCGGCTCTTTTCGGTTAAGACCTCGAGAATTAAAGCTGGCTTTCCTTCCGGATATTCGATGGTGTTTCCGGTCCAATTGATTTTGCCAAAGCGGTCGAAGCAGACCGCGTAGCTCCCTTTAGCGGGAACAACGAAATCTCCGGCCGGAGTCTTTTCTTTAAGAAAGGGTTGAAGATCGATCGGTTTCCCTTGGGCGGCTTCATAGTTCACTTCGTAAGTGACCCGGCCGCAGCCCCAGGCTTTGGGCGCGACTTGATCGATATAATCCTCATAGAAAGAGCCGGCGCCCGCCGCGGCTTCGCTCTCCATATAGTTTCCGATGATCTTGCCATCGATCGAGACGAACATATGGCAAATGCATTTCGAACGTTCCATTGTTATTTCCCCAAAGCCAAATAGGCTTTATCCTCCACTTTTTCGAGCCAAGTCGTGGTCGAGTCTTTTACCTTGGCCGCGATCGAAACATGGGCGAAAAAGGAATGCGCCGCCGCCCCATGCCAGTGCTTCACGCCAGGCTGAATGTCCACCACACTCCCCGGATGAAGAGCGATCGCCGGCTTTCCCCACTCCTGATACCAGCCTTCCCCGTCGGTGCATAAGAGCACTTGGTGATTGCTATGAATGTGCCACGCGTTCCGACAACCCGGCTCAAAGGTGACGTTTGTGATCACCAAATCGTCCGAATTCGGATAAGCCATTAACGGATTGAGATAGGAATTCCCAACGAAATACTGGGCGTAGGCCGAATTGAACTTGCCGGTCCCAAAAAGAGATTGTTTCATCTTATTTCACCTCGATGAGTTGGTAGTCCCGCGAGCCAAAACCGAGCTGGGCCGCCCGCTCAATCGTGTGGATGCCGTGGCGGGAATTGACCCGTTCCATGAAATGGGCTTTGCCCGGATCTTTCGAGGCCATAACCAAATCGAGACAAGCCTGATCGAGGGCAACCGGGTCGAGCGAAGAAAGGATTCCGATATCGTGGAGGCACGGGTCTTCGGCCACCGCGCAGCAATCACAGTCCACCGACATATTCTTCATGACCGAAACATAGGCGATATTGCCCTTAAAGTGGGCGACCACCGCCGAAGCGGCTTCCGCCATCGACTCCAAGAAGCTATCGTGGTCCGCCGTCCAAATCTCTTCGGGCTTATCGCTGCCCGCCGAGTGGATATGAAGCTTGCCAAACGAAGAGGCGCAGCCGATTGAAAGCTGTTTGAGCGCCCCGCCATAGCCGCCCATCGGGTGGCCCTTAAAATGGGAGAAGACCAGCATCGAATCGTAATTCAAAAGGTCTTGGCCGACATAGTCTTCATGGAGATGAACGCCATGGGGTATCGGAAGAATCGCATCCGGTCCCTTTTCATCCATAAGGTCAACTTTGAAGGCGGTTGACCAACCATGGTCTTTAAGAAGCTTTAAATGCTTTTCGCTGGTGTCGCGTTCGCCCGGATAGGCCGTATTGCATTCCACCACCGTCGCGTTAAGACGCTTCACTAACGGCTTGACCCATTCGGGTCCGAGGAAGTTTTGGTTCCCGGCTTCGCCGCTATGGAGTTTCACCGCAACTTTGCCTGGAAGCTCCTTCTGGAGAACTTCATACATCTTCACCACCGCTTCCGGGGTGAGCTCCTTCGTGAAATAGACTTTGGAGGCCATACTATTTTCCTTCTTTCTCCGCGACTTCTTTGATCGCGGCTAGGCCATTAAGGGCATGGGGATAACCGATTAAAGGGATCCCCAAAAGAACGACTTTACGTAGAAAGGCGGCGTCATGACCCTGGTTCAAATTCCCTTGAACGTGGGCTTTGACCTGAGGGTCGACCCCTCCTAACGCCACTAAGAAGCAAAATGTCGCCAGCTCTCTTTGCGCCAAAGATAAGCCTGAACGCGTATAGTAATCGCCAAAGCAATTCTCCGCGAGATAACGGTTCACATCGCTTTTTTGATAGAAATCTGCCATCGCTTCCCCGAAGATGGCCACTTGAGCAGCCGTTCCGCTCACTTGGCGTTCTTTCGGACTTCTTTTCTTTTGGGGAATCGGACCAAGAATGGGCAATAGAACCTCTGCCATCGCCTTGGTTTTGCCTTGGCCTAGATACGGGGTCGCTTGGAAAAGGATTTCTTGGGCTTCGGTTAACGAGAGGCTTCCTTCTTTTAAGGCCGCCTCGAGCGTTTCTTTGGCCGCTAAGGTTCCACCGGAACCTAAACTAAAAGCGAATAGGGCGAGCGAACGGTCCTTCGGGTCGAGCGATTGCTCTTGGACGATCTCCTCTTGCATCCACCGTGCTGTGTCATTGAAAGAGTCGGAAACCATATTAATGTTGCTCCTCAAAGTTCGGATTCCACTGCAATAACCGCTTCTCGTTTTCGGCATCGCCGACCGGATAATAGGGATAACCCCGATCGAGCTTCGCGATCGCGGCCATCTCGTCTTGGGTCAAAGTAAAATCGAAGATGCCGAGATTCTCTTTGATATGAATGGGATTCAGGGATTTCGGTAAGGTCACATTTCCCATTTGATAATGCCAACGCAAAATGATCTGGGCGTTCGTCTTATGGTATTTCTTGCCTAAGAGCCCAAAGATGGGAGCCTCAATCAAGGCTTGATCGCCATGGCCAAGCGGATACCAACTCTCCATCACGACTTTTTCTTTTCGGAAGGCATCCTTGAGTTTCGGCGAAGGATAGAAGGGATGGAACTCATCTTGACTCACTGCGGGGATGATTCGGGCATGCTTAAGCAAATCAGCATAACGTTCCACCGTAAAATTGGAGATGCCGATCGCCTTCACTAAGCCTTGGTCCACCGCCTCTTCTAGCGCTTTCCAGGCCGCTAAATAGTTGCCGATCGATTGATGAAGAAGTAGGAGATCGATATACGGGGTATCTAAACGCTTCAAGGTCGCGGCAATCGCGGCCTTGGCATTCTCGTATTCGCTCGGCCAAAGTTTGGTGGTGAGGAAAATCTCTTCCCGTTTTAAGCCTGAGGCTTTAATCGCTTGGCCTACCGCGACTTCATTAAGATAGGCATTCGCCGTATCGATGAGGCGGTAGCCATCCTTGAAGGCTTCCTTTAAGGCCGGGCCAACCTCTTTTGAAGGGATGAGATAGACTCCGAATCCCACTGCGGGGATCCTCATTCCATTATTGAGTTTGAAGTATTCCATTTTTATTTTCCTTCTTGGGGTTTCGGGAAAGAAAGCTTTCCCGTCTCCACCGCAATTTCATAACGCGCAATCTTGTAATTGAGCCGATCGAGCGCCTTTTCAAGCGAGGCTTTTTGCTCGAGGAGAATGCTCTTTTGCTCTTGCAGCAGCTTCAGGCGATCGGGGATCGTCTTCTCGCCTTGCTGATAGAGTTTGGTATAAGCGGCGACCGCTTCGACCGATAAGCCGGCGGAGCGTAGACAAGCAACGAGCTCGACCCAGCCAATATCTTCGGGTTGATAGTCTCTGATCCCCGCCGGAGTGCGGTGAACCGCCGGAATCATCCCCGCTTTTTCGTAATAACGGAGGGTGTCTTCACTGAGGTTGTACTTCTTGGCGACTTCTTGAATGGTCATCGGATGGCCTCCTGATTAGACCTAGTATAGATGTTGGAGTTAACTCCAAGTCAAGAGGAAAAGAAAAAGAAGGCTTGCTCGGCCTTCTTTTAGAGTTTGGCATTAGAGTGAACTCGGAAACTCTGGGAGCGCCGACCACGTCGGGGCGCTTAAGGCCGAAGCGGTGTTGTCGGTAGTGCTATAAGTCGAGGTGACACTAATGGTGTAACTCGAGGTACCACTCACGATGGTCGAGCCATTGGCCTTGATCGTCACCGTATTGCCCGAAGCGTCGACGATCGTGCCGGCGTTATAGAGGTTGGTGATGGTCGAATCGCCACTCACAATCCATTTGGCGTTAGCTCCGAGATTGATCGTACTGGTCTTGCTGCCGGTATAACTTGAGGAAACGGTCGAGGCCCCAGTCCAGGTGGTCGCGCCGATGAGATCAACGGTCATTCCCGACATCGTATCGTGGATGATATCGCCCACCATCGTTTCATCTTCGGCGGTGAAATGGGTTTTCATCGCGCTGTAGCTATTGCTCCAGCGGGAGATGCCAGTCGCCCGTAATAAGAAGGGATTCGCGCTCGAAGGAACTAAGGTCACGCCTTTAATATAGAATTCTGCATCGGTGTTGGTTCCGAAGAACATTCCGCCGGCCTCGGCCGTCAAGGTTCCGCCCACCATGTTGAAGCGGCCGGTACCACTGGTGGAATCGCCTGACATCGATTGGTAGCAGATCACGTTCCACTGAATATTGTCATTTTGCGAAGAGGCCGGGCAGGCTCCCTCGAGGGTCGAATCGTAGAGGGAGGTGGTATTGAGGCCTTCCATCGCGAAGGCTTCAGAACCCGAGGCTTTGAGGGTGGCGTCTTTCACTTCGATGTCGGCGGTGCAATAGATGGCGGGAGAGCCCGCGCCCGTGGAAGTGTAGGTGCCTTTTTCGATTTCCATCGTGCCACCGCCACGATCGCTCCGAAGGGCAGCCGAATGCTCGCCGGCGGTCGTGATGGTGCTGTTATAGCCATAGAGAGTCCCGTCATTGCAGACATGGAAGCCACCGGCCGCATTCTTGGTGGTATTGATCGTCATGTTATAGCCATAGGCATAAGCGGAAGAACCCGCCGCGCAAAGGCCCGCCCCACCTTCTGCGGTGGAATTCACGGTCGTGTCTTTACTATAGAGATAGCCGTTGGTGGATAGCATCGAAGCGTTAAGACCATAGAACGAGGAATTATCGGCGGATGAGGTATTGCCGGACTTGGTCACGGTGGAGCTGGTCACCAAGGCTTTGGCCCCGGAGCCAGCGACCTTGACTGCGGATTCATCGCTGGTGGTCGACGTGATCGCGTAGTTGTTATACGTTACAGAACCAGAAGTGACGGAGATCGCTCCGCTACTGGTCATACCGCTTTGATTAATCGAAGTTGTTGTCGCCTCGGTTGTGCTTGATCCCGCCTTGGTCGAGTTAGAGGTTACCGATCCATTGCCGGAGGAAGTGGAATTCGTGCCGCAAGCGGCAAGTACGCCGGCTAAACCTAAGGTTGTAAGAAGGAAGATCACTTTACTTTGGTTTTTCATTTGGAAAGCCTCTTTTCACCCTAATTAACCAATGGTCAGGTTCTTTTATTGGCAAAATGAAAAAAGAATCATCCTGACATTCGAGGTTTTTGGGAATGAAACGAAGAAAAGGGTAATGGGCTGATAGGAAAAGAGAACCAAATCTGGGCTTAACGAAGGGTAGGCCAATCGAAGCTACTTCAAATGGGTGAACTTTTTGAAGAGTTTCATCTTCTTCGCCGTGTAAGGCGGATACTTCAAATTGATTTCGAGCTTGCCCTTGGCGAGCACGCTCTTTTGATGGCTGAAAGTCTTGAAGGATGCCGCGCCATGATAGGCCCCCATTCCACTCCGTCCGACCCCGCCGAAAGGAAGGTTATCGTTCGTGAGGTGCATGATCGTATCGTTGATGCAGCCGCCCCCAAAAGGCGATAACAGCATCACCGCCTTCGCCTTTTTCCGATTCTTCGAGAAATAGTAGAAGGCTAAGGGCTTCTCTTTGACATTGATGAGCGCCAATAAATCGTTGAGGTTATTGAAGGTGAGGATCGGCATGATCGGACCAAAGATTTCATCCGACATTACCTTATCGTCCCAGCTCACGTGGTCCATCACGGTCGGCTCAAGGAGACGGCCGCTGACTTTCCCTCCGACCACTATTTTGGCTGGATCAAGGAAGCCCGTGACTTTGGCTAATTGCTTATCGTTAATGATGTAGGGGAAATTCTCGGACAATTTTCCGGCGGGATAGAAGTATTGCTTAATGTACTTTTTGACGGCTTCGAGGAAGGCGTCATGAACTTTTTCATGGACATAGAAATAGTCGGGGGCGACGCAGGTCTGGCCCCCATTGATGTATTTGCCCCAGACGCAGCGCTTCGCCGCCAAATCGATATCGGCGTCTTCATCAATGATGCAAGGAGATTTGCCACCGAGTTCGAGCGAGCACGGGGTCAGATGAACCGCGGCCTTCGCTAGGATTTCTTTGCCGGTTGAGGCACCACCCGTGAAGAAAATATAGTCATACTTTTGTTCGAGCAAATCGGCATTTTCCTGGTGGGAACCGAGCACCACATCGATGAGACCGGGATTCCCGAATTCGTCGAAGAGCGCTTTGATGGTCTTCGCAACATTGGCGGTCGCGGAAGCCGGCTTAATGATTGCGGTATTGCCGGCGGCAATGCAGCCCATGAGCGGTTCCAACGCTAACTGGAACGGATAATTCCAAGGGGCGATAATAAGACAAACCCCATAAGGTTCTTGCATCAGATAACCTTTCGAAGGGAAATTGAAGATCGAGGTTTTGACGGACTTGGTCTTGCTCATCTTCTTTAAATGTTTTAGCTGCCAGCGGCACTCCTCCATCACGAGGTAATACTCGGTCGCTAAAACATCGAATTCGCATTTGTTGTAATCGGCCTTAAAGGCTTCGACGAATTGGGATTGGTATTCTCCTAAGAGCGAATAGATCTTTTGGAGCGCGGCTTTTCGGGCCGCCAAAGGCCGGGTCGCTCCGGTATCAAAATAAGCGCGCTGCTTGACTACCATTTCTTGGATCATAGAATTTGCCTCTCCTTTATCCTAAACCCCCAAACGAAAAAGGAAATAAAAAAGCGGAGCCTTCTATTTGAAAGGAGAAAAGGCTCCGCGTGTTAAGGTCATTCGATCCCGTATTGCTTCCCGTAATGTTCGAGGATGTAGTCGAGATCTTTATCGCCCCGACCCGAGAGGTTCACCAAGATCGAGCCGTGGTGCATCGTCTTAGCCCGTCTTATCGCATAGGCGAGGGCGTGGGCGGATTCGATCGCCGGGATGATTCCTTCTAACCGGGAGAGTAAGAAGAAAGCGTCGAGGGCTTCTTTATCGGAGACCGTGTCGTATTGGACCCGGCCAATCTCGTGAAGGAAGGCGTGCTCGGGCCCGACTGAGGGATAATCGAGGCCCGAAGCCACCGAGTAAACCGGGGCGGGATTCCCGTCTTTATCTTTGAGCATCATCGAGTCAAAGCCATGCATGATTCCTTCGGAACCATAGGTGATCGAGGCGGCGTTTTGGCCGATCTCTTTGCCTTTGCCTAAGGGTTCGACTCCAACAATTTCAACCGGATCGGCTAAGAAAGCTTCGAACATTCCGATCGAGTTGGAACCCCCACCCACGCAAGCGCACACGACATCGGGGAGCTCACCAGTCATCTGGAGGAACTGCTGACGGGCTTCAATACCAACGACTTCCTGGAAGTCACGGACGATCAAGGGGAACGGATGCGGACCTACGACCGAGCCCATGCAGTAAAAGGCGGTCTTGTATTCTTTTTGGTAGGCGGCAAAAGCCGAATCCACCGCTTCTTTTAAGGTCGCGGCTCCGGCGGTCACTTCCACCACCTTGGCTCCTAAGACTTTCATCTTAAGAACGTTCGGACGTTGCTTCACGATATCGACCGCGCCCATATGGATTTCGCATTCGAGTCCGAAATAGGCGGCCGCGGTCGCCACGGCGACCCCATGCTGTCCCGCTCCGGTCTCGGCGATCAGCTTTTTCTTACCGAGATATTTGGCGAGTAAGGCTTCGCCCATCGTATGGTTAATCTTATGAGCCCCGGTGTGATTGAGGTCTTCTCGCTTCAGATAGATTTGGACCTTGCCGAGGTAATTGGAAAGGCGCTCGCAGTGATAAACCGGAGTGGGCCGTCCTTGAAAATCCCGTCGGATTTCCCGAAGCTCATCGATGAATTTCGTCGATTTAGCAATCGTGAGATAGCCATCATAAACTTCCTGAAAGGCTTTCTTTAATTCCGGGGGAATGTAGGAACCGCCGAAATGGCCGAAGTTCCCTTGCGAATCCGGATAATGTTTCTGATAGGTTTGGAAGTCGACGTCATAGTGAGTCTTCACTTCTGGGTTCTCGGGAAGGGTGGGCGCCACCCGGGCATCGAGAGGCTTGCTGGCGTCGTTGGGAATCATCCAACTTTTACCGACCTTCATCGCTCCGGCGATTCGGCCTTCGTCGAGCAAAGCCCGAACCCGCCGCTCATTCACATTCCACAAGGCCGCTGTCTCTTTGACACTCAAATATTTCATACCGCATTTTCCTTTCAACTTGTTCACTTTATTCCGTATTCGGTATTTTTACAAGGAAAAATCCAAATTATCTTGCACTTCTTAGGGGAGCGCTTACAATGGAAACCAGTTTTAAGATTTGGGTTTCCAAGATGCTTGATTCACACTTAAAAGAACAAATTGAAGCGGCTTTCATCGCCGTCTTTAATGTCAAAGGGCCGAAAGTCACACTCGAAGAGGTCGCGACTTCGATTCATATTTCGAAGAAAACGATCTACCGTTTCTTCAAGAGCAAGACTGAAATCTATGAAAGCATCCTTCACGATACCATGAAGGAAATTCTCTCGGAGCAGCGCCGGATTTTTAACGATCCGAACCTCTCAACACGTGAAAAACTCCTCGCGATTTTGACGATTAAAACCACCGCGGAACAGCAGATGGACGTTGCCAAGATGAACCTCCTTAAAGACACCGACCCCATCGTTTACGCCGACTTGATCAAAGGCTACGAAACCCAATGGCAATACTTCGCTGATTTAATCGAAATCGCCAAAAAGGACGGGACCGTCAAACCCGACACCTCCGCTCCGTTCTTAATCAATATTCTTTCGCGAGCCTACGAGAGCTTCTATATGAACGACTTCCTTTCTCGAAATCACATGACTTATACCGAAGCGGTCACCCGGATCGCTTTGATCACCCTCGATGGGGCGTTAATCCATTAAGGCTATTTCCCTGATCATCAGGGTTTGATTTCGTAGAAAAGGGGGAATCAATATGGCAAAAGAAAAAGAAGTCCCCGCGACTTCACCCGCTCCGGCGGTTCAGCACGAAAAGAAGGTACCGCTTCACTCCGCAATGTGGTTAGCCGGAGCCGACTCGATGTGCGGTTTACTTTGCGGATTCGCTGAAGGAGGTGTCCTCACCTACTTCTTCGTCTATTTCTTGGGTCTCAACTGGGGGGTCGCATCCATCGTTTGGATTCTCTTTGGAATCTGGAACGCCGTCAATGATCCCCTTTATGGCTTTATTGCCGACCATGGCCATCATAAACTCGGCCGGCGGATTCCGTGGATCCGCTTTGGTGCTCCGGTTTATACCATGCTATTCATTCTCACTTGGGTGGCCTTCCCGAGCATGAGGCAGAATCAAGTGTTCTTAGGGTTCCAGATGGCGATCTGCCTTTTCTTCTTCGATATGCTTTATACCGCGATTGCTTCCGCCATCTACGTGATGCCCTACGAAATGGCAGTCACGAATAAAGCCCGCTCACCTATCTTTATTTGGAAAATCGTTTTCTCGATCATTTCGACCGGTGTCCCGATGTTCGTCTCGGGCAAGTTAAATGAAATGCTGGTCGACATGGACCATTACATGGTCTTCTTCTGGATTATGTGTGGCCTTGGCATCGTCGCTGGTGTCGTCATCTTCGCCTCGACGTTCTTTTATAAAGAAAACGGCTATGTCAAAGAAGAAAAACAGCCGAAGTTCTGGGTGGGCTTATGGGCCTGCCTCAAAAATAAATCATTCTTGCTCTTCGAAGTCATCTCCTTCACCGTCATCTTCGCGCAGGCCAACTTGATGAACGGCCTCACCGCCGCTTGGGCGATGTGGGGACCCGATTGGCTCGGCAAAGACCTCTCGCAATATATCTGTCTCGGCACCATGGTGGTCGGAGCCGTCGTTGGGGTTGTCTTCGATTCGCTCACCCGCGAAAAGATTGGGGCGAAGAAGCTCGTCTTAGTGATGTGCGCCGCGATGGCGTTAGGTTGTTTCCTTGGCGCGTTCTTAGGTCGTTACTTCCCGGTCACGATTGCCGCTTTCTTCCTCATCGGTATCGGATTCGCCGGGGGCATGTATCTGATTCCGGTGATTAATGGCGACGTTATCGATAAGGATGAAATGGTGAATGGGTCCCGCCGCGAAGGTGTCTACGCCGGCGTGAACTCCCTCATCACTAAGCCGGCCGCTTCGATCGCTCAGGTTGCCTATATGGGTATCCTTCAAGCCTTCGGTCTAGTGGGCTCCACCGATTCTCAAGGCCAAATCCTCTACGATTGGGCTGGTCAAGATATCGCGGTCAAAAATGGTTTCTTCTATGCTTGGATGTTAATCCCGGCGATTCTGCTCACCCTCAGCTTTGTCGCGATGATCTTCTTCCCGCTCGATGGCAAAAAATGGAATGAGGACAAGGCGGCTCTAGCGAAACGGCACGAAGAAAAAGAAGCGGCGTTTGAACAAGAAATCCTAAAGAAGCAAGCGGAAGAAGCCAAAGCCAATCCTCAGGCTTAATCCTTCATTTCATCCGACTCCAGTAGGCTCGAAAGGGCCTACTTTTTCTTGACGAGATCGTAACTTTCTTTCGCGAGTTTGCAATAGGTGTCGAACGGAGCATCGGCATTAAGAAGGAGCGTGATCCAATACTTTTTGTTCATGTGATAAGCCACAAAGTAATGAACGTTATCGATGAGGGCAACAATCTCTTCGGGCGGAAGTTTCAGGTTGATGACGTCGCAATCGCCTGGCTTCTTTAAACCGATTTTGACATAGGGGACACTCATAAAGAGACCGAACCATTTCTTGTCGCCTTTAATCCGGCAAACGGCATAGACCGGATATTCGGCCCAAGGATTATCAAAGGTACAGCTTAGGTTCATAGCCATCCAGTCATGGAGTTGTTCTTTGGCATTCGATCTGGTGAAGCAAGTTGAGACAATCTCATTCACCAAGATTGAGGCTTCTTCCCGTTTCTTCGCGACGAAATCCCCATGGGGGTAGGAAGCGGAGAAAGGAACATAGACATCCCCGGTTTCGTTATCGATCAAATCGATGGTGAAAGCGTGGGCCGAGATGAGGATATCAAAATGGAAATCATCAACGGCCGTTTTGCGTTTTAACGCATACCCCTCCCCCTTCTTTTCAAAGCCAAAGGCTAAGAGTTTGGCGGGGACGGGGAGACCCGAATCCAAATAACGCGAATAATCCATGGATTAATTATACCCCCACCCTCCCTTGGAACTATGGGATAATAACGAAGCTATGAAAGATTACATCAAATACCTCCGATCCAAGATTGGTCATGACCCGGCCTTATCGGTCGGGCTCACCGCGATCATCGAAAACGAAAAAGGCGAACTCTTGCTCGAAAAGCGAAGCGACAATGGCCGTTATTGTTTCCCGGGCGGCGGGATTGATTATGAAGAAAAAGTTCTCGCGGGCGTAAGCCGCGAAGTCGAAGAAGAAACTGGCCTCAAAATCAAGGATTGGTCTTTATTCATGATCACCTCGGGACCCGAGAACACGTTGACTTATCCGAACACCGACGTCACCAATTATGTCAATCTCACTTTCTATGCGAAGATCGACTCCTCGACCCAGAAGATTTCGCCCGAAGACCACGAGTCCACCGCGGTCTTCTTTTGTTCCAAAGAGAAGCTTCCTCCTTTAAAAGATTGGCTTCCTGGTTCCACAAAGATGGTCAAAAAATACCTTCAGGGCGACTTCAGCGTGAAAATCGATTAACTTTAAGAAATATACCGAAGCAAAGTCTGAAAGAGTTTATTCGGGTCGATCGGTTTGGTGAGATGATCGTTCACCCCGACTTCTTCGCAGTGCTTAATATCTTCGCTAAAGGCATCCGCGGTCATCGCGATGATCGGAATGCTCGAGGCTTCGGCCCGAGTTAACGCCCGGATCGCTTTGGTGGCTTCTAAGCCATCCATCACCGGCATCCGGATATCCATCAAAATCACCGAGTAATAGCCGTTCGACGATTCTTCAAAGCGGTGCAATCCGGTTTTTCCATCCATCGCCACCGTCACCAGCATCCCCTTTTCGCGGAGGATCCGCTGGGCGATTTCGCTATTGATCGCATTATCTTCGACCAGTAAAATGTACTTCCCCTGCAGACGCGAAAGGTCCGCCGGAGTGGGCTCCAAATGCTCAGGATGAACCACCGCTTTCGGGTCGACGCAATCCACGACGAAGCCCAAATAGAAGGTGCTGCCCTCCCCTAATTTGCTTTCGACCGCGATCGTCCCGCCCATCGCATCGACGAGTTTCTTCGTGATGGCAAGGCCAAGGCCACTGCCCCGCATCTCGGCCTTATCGCTGCCCCGTTCCTGATGGAAGGGCTCAAAAAGATGCTCTTGGAATTCGGGGCTCATGCCGATGCCATGATCCACCACCGCGATTTTCATCAACATTCGATTGTGGATGAGAGGGGATTGCAATTTCAAAAGAAGGGGTACGTACCTTTCTTTTTGAGCATCCATTGTGATTTGTTCTAATTAGAAATTAGGGCCGCGGTCTCTTTGCGAAAGAAAAAGAGCAACTTTCCATTAAATCCGAGATATCGCAGCCGAGAACCCGAGCAAATTTTTCTATAGTGGAGACGCTTGCTTGATTGATGCTTTTTTGGCCTTGTTCATACTGCTGAATTGTTCGTTTTGAGACACCAGAGGCAACAGCCAAATCATTTTGCGACATGCCCGCTTTTTTCCGCAATGAAGCTAAATGCGTTTTTTCTTTTTTGATAGTGACAAAAGAAACCAGTTTATCGTCAAGTTGCTTAATGTCCATCTCATGATAAGGATCGTATAGCGACACAATAAATTCTAAGGGTACCAAACGGTCAATTTCTTGAAAAGAAAGCCCGCTCATCCACTGGAATCTGGCAAGAGCCAACCCCGCCCAGTATTCGCGACTTGGGCTTGGGGCTTCACGCCAAGGCAAAGGTTTTTGTTCACCCAAAAGTTCAAGCGCCAATTCTTCTCCCGAAGTTCCAGCAACAACCTTAGGATTGCCTGAAGCCATTTCTACTGAAAGCGGACTTGCAAGAAAAAGGTCATAAAACTCTCGAAGTGGCAAGCCTAAACCATGAGTTGCGTAATCAAAAGCAGAGCCCATACATTGACGGCTCAATCTTAAATAGGTTTCAGCATAAGCGGGGATCATCTGGGGTCATCCTTTCGACGAGAATGTCTCGAATAAAAATATCGTCTTTCCGCAAAGGCTCATCGCGAAGAAGGGAGTAGGCGTTCCGAGCGGCAAGATCGCGTTCGTTTCGCTTGGCAAACCAAACGTTAAATTCGGCTTTGTGATAGCCAAGATAATGGAGATGAGAAAAAGCAAGTTTGCTTTTAATAGCGTATTGCTCGCCCAGGGTTCCCAGTCGCATCGCAAAAGTTAATTGACGATAGGAAATAGTGTTGTTCAGAAAATCTTGGGCATAGGAAAAATAGCTATCATCTGCGCGATAACCTTTAATAACGTCGGCTTTGCTAACGTCAGGGAGAAACGTAGAAATCAAATAAGACCGGCCTTGAGCAGCAATCGGATTTTGGAGATCAAACGTCCGATTAGCGAGAAGCAAAGCAAGCCAAGAAAGAATCGTATACGGAGGCTTATTTAAATCTACAAGGTTCAATCCTGAAAGATCAAACTCATAAGCATTCGCGAAGCCGTCGACATCTTTGGAGGATCCCCACTCTTTTGCCAATTCCAAAGATTGAGTACAATAAAAAGCACAGCCATAATCGTTGTAGGCTTTTCCAAAACCAAAAGTTGGTTTGTCTACAATTTTCTTCGATCCATGATACAAAGTAATAATCATATGAGACTCCCATGTTTATTATACCCCTTTAGGAGTATAGTTCATTAAAAACTTGTGGCTTGTTTCAAAAACTTTTTTGCTTCTGACCAAAACCTTAATTTGAATTTAAAGTAATCACTCTTTTTATCTTATTTTTCCTTAAAGTTCAAAAAAAGGAAGCCTAATTTTATGGGCTTCCTAGAAACTAGCTTCTCTTTAGGCTTCTTTAGTCGGTTCCGCAGCGTCGGGTTTTCCCTCTAAGCGCGCGATCCGAGAATAGTAGACACCATTGAGAAGGAGAATCAAAAGTAGGCAAAGAACGTCAATGCATAACGTCGCCTAGTCGATACTGCCCGATTGGATATTGACGACGATAAAGAAACAAGAGATTCCAAATTGAAGGCCGATCGGCATCGAGGCGAAGACCCGCGGAATTCCGTTCGTCTTCTTGATGGTGAGAGCAAATCCCACGAGATCGAGCGCGATCACGCAATAGGAAATGCCTCCAGCCTTCTAACCGGGAACGGCCATGCAGGTATCAACCCCTTCGGCTAAGAAGCAGGCCGCCACAATGAACAGCAAAATCTGGAAGCCAAGATCCGCATCTTGTAGCCCCAAATGGAATAGAGGCCTAAGAGGAAAAAGGAAAGGCAGCTGCAAATGCCAAGTCCGATACCATGCCAGCTTGAACGCTGAGCAAAACTCACAATCGCAAAAATGCTGAGGCCTAAACCGATCACTACGAGAATCATCAGAATTAAGAGCGCGATCCCATGCCACTTGCTAAGGTTGTAGCGAGCCTTAACTTCTTCTTTTGTCATCATTGTTCCCTCCTTTTGAAGGATATACGTTTAAATAATTAAAAAGCGCAGAAAAACAATGGAACGAAGACCAAGGAAGTCTCCTAAGCATTCTTTAAAAGCGTCCAATGTATCGATGTACATTGCTCCGTGTCGTGGTTTTCACTTTGAAATCAATCCCTCAAAAACCCTGAGCGTTGTCTTTACTTCTGAAAGGGTCTATTGTTATTAGGAAATGGGTTTCCTAAAATGAAAAAGGCACTTTTTTCGGTTGAATTAGGGTTGGGCATTCTTTTGCTCGCCTCCTGTGGAAGCGTCGCGCTTTCATCTGTCCTCTCTTCGGCAACGACCTCTTCCGCTTTTTCGAGTCTTACGTCTTCGAGTGCGACTTCTTCGCTGACCGTTTCTTCTTCCTCTCTTCCCACCACGACTACCGTTTCTTCCTCTTCCAGCGCGACTTCGAGCTCATCAAGTTCGACTTCTTCTTCAGCATCGTCCTCTTCCTCTTCAAGTTCGTCTTCTTCCTCGAGCTCGTCCAGTTTCTCTTCTTCGGTTTCCTCTTCGCAATCGTCTTCGTCTCAGTCCACGGGGGCAGGTTATTATCGTCTTCCAGGAAATGGCCTTAACGATCATTTCAATCTCGCTTCCTTTCAAAAGAGCAAAGGCTATAGCACCTTGCCCAGCCTCGGCCAGCATTCGGTTTTGGTTTTGCCGATCGAATTATCCGGTTATCCTTTCGCCGATTCGACGTTACAAGACCTCGCCACCGTTTTTAACGGGGCGGGAGTAAGCGCAACCGGTTACTACGAATCAGTTGCCTCCTTCTACGCGAAAAGCTCCTACGGGGCCCTTAATTTGAGTTATACGATTGCCCCGAAGTACGTGAGTTCCTATTCTCCGAGTGCTCTCTACGCCCTCAATAGCGACCCCACCGACGGTGCGACTTCGATGCTACGCTCAGCTCTAGGCGCCTATAAGCAGACCAGTGGCGACACTTGTTCAAGTTTCGATAGTGATTCCGATGGTCTCATCGACGCGACGATTCTCATTTATAGTTGCCCCGACAATTCGCGGGACTCCACCATTCAATCGCTCGACAAGGCCGACCTTTATTGGGCCTATTGCTCTTGGGATTACGCCAAAAAGAGCGAGGCCTCGACGGTTTCACCGATCGGAAACGCCTACATGTGGGCTTCCTATGATTTCATGTACATCGGAGCGACTTCGCCGCACGTGGATGCTCACACCTACATTCACGAAAGCGGACATCTGATGGGCTTGCCCGATTACTATTGCTATGACACGGTCAGCAATCCAACCACCGGGAAAAAGAGTCACCCCAGCCCCTTAGGCGGGGTCGCGATGATGGACGAGAACGTTTCCGACCATGATATCGCCACCAAGTTCGCGCTCGGCTGGCTCCATCCTTATGTCGTCACCGGCCCCTGCTCGCTCACATTAGCGCCAAGCGAACAAAACGGAGATTGTCTTTTGCTTCCGGCGAAAGGAAGCCGTTGGAACGGCAGTGCTTTCACTGAATATTTACTGCTCGAACTTTATACCCCGACCTCGTTAAACGAACTCGACGCCACCACCGCTTATTCTTATCATCCGAAAGGTTACACCACTCCTGGGGTTCGGCTCCTCCATGTCGATGCCCGGATCGTCGATTGGTCGAGTGGGGCCTATGAGGAAGATCCGGCCGGCACCTTTATAAGCGGCCACTTCTATGGGGTGGGGGCCAATAACACGCCGAGCCGCCGCCATGGGGAAGCGAGTTCAGGGAATTACGACGCGATTAAACTTCTTCAAGCCGATGGGACCAATTCCCTAAGCTATGGAAGCGGCAAAGGCAAAAATTCGAATCTCTTCGCTAGTGGGTCTTCTTTTTCAATAAAAACTTTGGCAAGCGATTTCCCCAAGGGAGCCACTTTTAACGATGGGGAATCTTTAAACTACCAGATCGCTTTTCAAAGCGTTGATGCGGCTGGAGTCCAGTTAGCAGTCACGGCCTTATAAGCCGAAGAAAACGCTCCGAATGGAAGGTAACGGATCCTTTCGACCTATTTTTTAGGGTTTTAAAGGCGTGACCATCTCTGCGGGGGAGCTTATTTCGAATTGTATTAATCCTTTTTGATGCCATTATTTCAAAAGAAGGCACTAAAAAATCCGAGCCATCGCAGCTCGGATTATTTTCTTCTGGTGAAGCATTCGTTTCCGTATTCGAACCACCCCTCGAAAAAGAGTATTCTCGGCTGATTTGCTTATAATTCAGGATAATGTGCCCTCCGCCGTCCGGGTAGATGGTCATCTTCTCGATTAAAAGGTCAAGAAGTAACTTTGTATTGAGATTTTTGACATTATTGTTTTTTATAACGGTAAATTGCCATCTCAAGTGCAACACTTGGCCAACGCTTCAATGATCATCTCATTGGGCGTTTTCCAACCTATGCATTTCCTGGGCCTATTATTGAGCAGATCGACCTTGCCATCGATGTATTTCTGATTGTACCTCGAAAGGTTGTGTCCCTTTGGGAAGAACTGCCTTAGCCATCCGTTCGTGTTCTGATCGGTCCCCTTCTGCCACGCGCAGAACGCATCGGTGAAATACACGTCGCGCCCGAGGGCCTTCTCCACTTCCCTCCAGCCGGCGAATTCCTTCCCGTTGTCGCACGTTATCGTCTTGACGAGCTCACGCGGGAACCGCGACAGCATCGAAACCATCGCCTCCGTTGCGCTTCGAACGTCAATTCACCCTTTCAATAAAATAGAATTAATGAGATTCTATGTAATCTTTATAAGTTGCAAAAATACTCCGTTTCCATGTTATTTATTTAAATTTTGTATTATCTTAAATGACTATCGTGCACGGTGTTGGTGAGAAACGCCCATCTAGTCGCGATATCTGACGATTTCTTTGCTTTTAAGCAGAAGCTCGAGCAGTTTTTCCGCCTTCTGGAGGGCATTCCCCGGGCACCCG